>Ga0233424_10000214_pt1 | contig 81658 bp, 62 predicted proteins | sample Watercolumn_Towu_FD_181011 | JGI IMG/M metagenome (GOLD analysis project Ga0233424, IMG submission 181011) | Freshwater microbial communities from Lake Towuti, South Sulawesi, Indonesia - Watercolumn_Towuti2014_125_MG | ecosystem: Environmental > Aquatic > Freshwater > Lake | place: Indonesia... | reverse complement strand
GCCTGCCCCTTCGTGAAAGCGAAGCACAGGATCGATTGGCAGATTCCGGATCCCAAGCACATGCCGCCGGAAGAGTTTCGCAAAGTCCGGGACTACATCAAGTCCCAGATCAGCGGGTTGCTCCAGACAGTCTAGGTACCTTTAACGGACCCTTAGGTAATGCGACCGTGCTGAGAAAAGCTGCCCGGTTACCTTTCGCGGTACCCTGAGCCGCCTTTCGTGGTCCTTCGAGGATCCGGCGGCTTTCGAAGGCAGCGACGCTGCCAAAACGGAACGGTTCCGGGAGATTTATGGTCAAATCGAAGCGAAGGTCAAAGCCTGGGTCTAAGAGTCCAAGGCATTCAAACAGCGCGTAAAGCAGGAACTGTAACTCCCAAGGCCGGAAAAAATCGGCCGGCCCCGCTTGACTTATCTGCCCCGCTTGACTTATTATCGTATATCTACGATATTAGATATATGGCAATCAGCAAAAGTACCGAGTTCACGAACAAAGACCAGCAAATCGCCGCTGTGGCCAAAGCGCTTTCGCACCCCGCCCGAGTCGCCATCCTGAAGGCGCTGGCCAAGCGGGGCACCTGCATCTGCGGGGAGATTGTCGAAGTCTTGCCGCTCGCGCAATCAACCGTATCCCAACACCTGAAGGAACTCAAGGAATCGGGATTGGTGACCGGCGAAGTCGAAGGAACCAAATCATGTTATTGCATCGATTGGGATGTGCTGGGAAAGGCCTGGGCATCCTTGCAATCACTCGTCGATGAACTGCAAATATCCCGAAAGAAATGCTGCTGAGCATAAGGAGAGAAAACATGGATGCGAAAATGGATAGCGCCGAAAGCCTGAAAGAAATCGTCCGGGAGAAATACGGGCAACTCGCCCGTGACGGTGGGAGTTGTTGCGGGCCGACCTCGTGCTGCGGCCCTTCCAATGCGGGCGACCCTTCCTTCCATATCAATGAGGACTACTCGAATTTGGACGGGTACGTCAAGGAGGCGGATCTCGGGCTTGGCTGCGGGATTCCGATCGACGCGGCGGAACTCCAGCCCGGACAGACCGTTGTCGATCTCGGATCCGGCGCCGGTAACGACGCCTTTATCGCGCGCAGCGGTGTACCAACGCCGGCAGCTGAATTTGACTGCGGCTGGGGCGTAATAGTGTTCAGGCAACGGCTAGCGGTAGCACCGCGTCCACCTCAATCTCCAGCAAGCACTCCGGCGCGGCAAGCGCTGCTACAGCCAACGTGGTGTTGACTGGCCGCACATCGGCAAAGAATTCATGGTGCACCAGCCCCACGGCTTCGATGTCCGCAATATTTGTCAGGTACACGCGTACGCGCACTACATCGCGCAGACTGGCTCCGGCTTGCTCCAGCGCACGCCCGATCTTCTCGTAGACGTAGCGCGCTTGTGCGGCTGCGTCACCCGGCGCGTGGATGCGGCCGGTGTGATCAGCGGCTACCGTTCCGGCGACAAACACCATACCGCCGGCTACCACCACGCGGCTGTAGCCGAAGCGGTTTTCCCAGGGTGTGTTGGTAGAGATGTTGCGGCGTGGTTGTGAATTCATCATGAGCGCGCTGGAACTCTTATTTTAAGCTCAAGGTGCAAGTGAAATTGTAGCAGGGTGAGAACTAGCGGCTTTGCCAAAGGAGCAGTCCGGCTGCGCTAAGCAGCATGGCCATCACCACCCGTTCAAACCAAAGCTGGTTGAGGCGCAGCACAAGCCAGCGGGCTGCGACTATCCCCAAGGGCACAAACGGAAACACCCACCACAGCGAAAGCAGGCGCGGCACATCCAGAATGCCGGTGTATAAAAAGCCCGGCAGCTTGATGATGTTGATCAGGGTAAAGAAAAGCGTGGCGGTTGCAATGAATGTGCGCGGTGGCAGCTGCAACAGCAGCAGGTAAGCGTTGAAGGGCGGTCCGCCATTGTTGAATAAGCCCGAAGCCAGGCCTGCCAGAGCACCGGCAGCGGGCGCGTGCCATCGGCTGGCGGAGTAGCGCCACTGCTGCAGCCGGTCGCTGAGCAGTTTGTAGCCCACCAGCAGCAGCACAAAGACTGCCAGCGCCAGGCGCAACGCGTTTGGTGCCAGAAGCGCCAGGAGTGCGGTTCCGGCCAGCGCCCCCAGCGCACCGGGCAGCAACATGCGCCGCAGCAACTGCAGGTCCCATTCCCGCCAGTAGGTATAGACCGCAAAAGCGTCGCCGGCCATCAAGATGGGCAGCAGCACGCCCACCGCCGTAGCCACCGGCAGCACCAGGCTGAGCAGCGGCACTAGCAGCGCTCCCAAGCCGCTGAAACCGCCTTTGGCGGCGCCCACCAATAAGCCCAGCAGTGCAATGAGAAGCACAACTTGCAGTGGGTCTTGGATCAGCACTGGCATGAAAAAGAAGAGGGCTGGCGGTTGTGGATGCTTGCGCCCGGTAGTTTGGCTCGGCGTTGCGCAAGCTATTGCGGGCAGGCCGGCTATTGCGTTTGCGCAGCAGTTGCCGCCGCTGCCACATTGTAATGGATGCGCGGGTTGGCGCGGGTGCGGTAACATCAGGGTGCATGCGCCGCCGCGGGTGGCGCGGGAGGAATTGTTCATGCCATTTATGCGCAGCGTACTGCTCGCAATTTCTGAAAACCGTTGGATGCGCGCGCACGGGCAGCGCCTTTGGTTTGTGCGCCGTGCGGTAAGCGCCTTTATGCCCGGCGAGGAGCTGGAAGACATGCTGCGGGCAGCCGGCACGCAGGCGCCGCACGGGATCGGCACCGTGTTTACGCGCCTGGGCGAGAGTGTGACGGAGTGGAGCGAGGCGGATTTTGTAATGCGCCACTACCTGGATGCGATGGAGCGCTGTCGCAGCGCCGGAGTGGGCAGCGAGCCCTCGGTGAAGCCCACGCAGCTGGGGTTGGATATGGATGCCGGGCGCTGCCACCAGAACTTGCGGGCGCTGGCTGAACGCGCGCGCCAGCTCAAGTCCTATTTATGGATAGACATGGAACAGTCGGCGTACGTGGATGCAACGCTTGAAATTGTGCAGCGGCTGCAGGCGGAGTTCGGCAATGTGGGCGTTTGCCTGCAGGCATACTTGCATCGCACAATGGCTGACCTGGCTGTGCTGCGGCCGCTGGGTGTAGGCGTGCGGCTGGTAAAGGGCGCGTACAGTGAGCCGCCGGCGCTGGCGTTTCCGCGCAAGGCGGATGTGGATGAAAACTTTTTTCGGATTGCGGTGGCAATGCTGGCGCCAGCGGGGCGGCCGGCTGCATTCCGCGCGGTGTTTGGCACGCACGATGCGGCGCTGATCGCGCGCATCCGAGCGCATTGCAAAGCCAGCGGTGTGGCGGACAGTGCGCTGGAGGTGCACATGCTGTACGGCATCCAGCGCGCCGAGCAGCTGCGGCTGGTGCAGGCCGGCGTGCGCGTGTGCGTGCTGATTGCCTACGGTGCGTTTTGGTTTCCGTGGTACATGCGCCGCCTTGCAGAGCGGCCCGCAAACGTGGGCTTTGTTATTCGCAGCATGTTTGCGCGTTAGCAGCCAGCCGGGCGCAGCGGCGGCGGTACTCGCCCGTAGTTTTTGTTGCGCCGCAACTCCCGCTGCGCTGCGCCAAACCTTTTGCAACCCGCCGCCGCTACCAGGCGGTACTAGATACTTTCGCGCTCCAGGTTCAGCCAGGCCAGCTCGCGCGCGGACAGCTGTACGCCCGTGCACTCCAGCGAGCTAACCGTTTCACTTATAAGCCGCGGCCCAATTAGCGCAAACGTGGGGAAGGGCTGTGCAAGCACGTAAGCGGCCGCGATTGCGATCGGAGCAACCCGCTTTGTTTGTGCCAGCTGCAGCGCGCGCTCGCGGCGCGTGAAGTTGTCGGCGGCGTACCAGCAGCGCACCAGCTCCGCATCGCCTAGCTTGTCGGCGCCGGCACGCTCCGTGAAGAAGCCGCGTGCCTGGCTTGACCAGGCCAGCAGCGGCATCTGCTGCTTGGCCAGCCAGCGGCGCGAGGCCGGGTCGGCAGCCGAGATGCTGCCGGCCCACACCGGCTCCACCATGCGCGCCAGGCTGAAGTTGTTGCTCAGCACGCTAAAACCCTGCAGGCCTTTGCGCTTGGCGTAGCGGTTGGCGGCGCTGATGCGCTCTATCGACCAGTTGGAGCCGCCGAAAATATGCATGCGGCCGGCGCGCGCGTGCATGTTGAGCACATCCACAAATTCACCCACTGGAACAGCCAGGTTGTCGCGGTGCAGCAGATAGATGTCGGCATAGCTGGTTTGCAGCCGGTCGAGCGACTCCTCCAGCTGGCGCGAAGCCCACTCTGGCGTGCACAGCGGCGTATGCGCGCCCTTTGCAATCACGGTCACTGTTTCGCGTATGCCACGGTTGTGCAGCCATTGGCCCAGCAGGCGCTCTTGCAGCCCGCCTGCATAAATATTTGCCGTGTCAAAAGCATTGCCGCCACGCTCGAAGAAGTCATCCCAGATTGCCGCAGCATGCGGCATGCTGGTCTGGTTGTCGCAGCCCATTACCAGCCGCGATACCGGCTTTGCCAGGCCGGCGATGGTGCCGTGCGGAATAACCGCATCCGGCTGGCGGCGCAGCGCCCGGCGCGCATGCGTGTGGGTAAACTGCTCTGGTGTTTCCTGCGCATACACAAGGCCGACAGCGTTGCGCCAGGCGTCAAGCGCGGCCAGGTTGCCAAGGGTGTCTGCAACCGTTACCGCTGCAACTTCGCGCTGGCCCGCAGCCAGTGCTAGTGCCACCGCGTCCGCTTCGAGGCCGTAAAGGTTGCCGGGCGTGGTGCACCCAATTTCCTGCACGCTGCCAGCGGCGTGCAAGAACATGGTGGTCGCCGCACCTTCAGCCGGCGGCACCCATGGCTGCGGAATGTGCAGCATAGCTTTGGTGCCGTAGATACGCGCAGAATTGTCCTGTTGCAGGCCGATGCTGCAAGAAACCTGGGCGATCATGCCGTTGGCAAATTGCAGCGAGGCAGCTGCGGTGTCGTCAACGCCAGTGGCCGGGTGCAGGCGCGCATTGCCGCTGACGCTTGCCGGATTTAAAAAGGGCAGTGCGCTGCTGGCGCCTGCAATCAGGCGCGCGAAAGAAACCGGGTAGCAGCCCACATCCAGGATGCCGCCGCCCCCCGCAGCGTTGTCCCATAAGCGGCGGCCGGCTGCCGGATCCGTGTAAAAGCCAAAGGCAGCCTGCACCAGCTTGACGGTGCCGAGCGCCCCGCTGCGCACCAGCTCCACAATCTTCTCTGTTTGCGGGTGGCAGCGGTACATGAATGCTTCCATCAGCAGCACGCCGTTTGCACGCGCGGCTTCTGCCATCACCATGGCTTCGGCGTGATTCAGGCCAAGCGGTTTCTCGCACAAGATGTGCTTGCCCGCCTGCGCTGCGCGGATTGCCCACTCGCAGTGCTGCGGGTGCGGCGTGGCAATGTAAACCGCCTGCACTGCCGGGTCCGCCAGCAGGGCGGCGTAGCTGGCATGGGCCACGGGCACGCCAAACTCGGCGGCAAAGCGCGCGGCGCTTGCCTGCGAGCGGCTGCCAACGGCAGCAAGCCGGCCGTGCTCCGATTTGGCAACACCCTTTGCAAAAGTGCCGGCAATGCTGCCCGTTGCCAAAATTCCCCACGCCAGACGGTTACTCATGTTGAAATCCTCTGCTTGTATTGGCTGCGGATTTATTAGCGCAACGCGAGCTAAACACGCGCTTGCAAGAAGGTTCGATTATATATTCGAGCGGAGGCTGACTGCAGTAATGACACTGTGGTTTGTCATACGGCCAGTTGGCTTTTGTTAGCGGGTGTCTAGCCGGACGGTGGTCGCCAAATTGGCTGATGGCGGCGGGTGAAAATTGTGTTGTTTAGTTTCACAATATGCAGGGGGACGCGCGCTGGGAGTGCGGGATTATGGAACTCAGCTTACAGCGGGCAGCAGTTGCTGTGGTTCGAATGGTGTGCGCCGCAGTAGGCTATTCTCAGTGAATGTATTTTTTCAGCCGCCCGCCAGTGCTTGGGAGAAAAACCGCAGATAGTCTGGCACATGCTGCACCCAGTACCCCGGCGCATGAAAGCCCGGATAAAGATGCCATTCGTGCGGGATTTGGCGGTCAGTGAGCGAATTATGGATCGTGGTCAATGTGTCCACCCACGGATCTTGTTCGCCAGTGTCCAGCCAAATCTTCAGGGAGGATGCAACTGGCGCTGTTTGGGCAAGCACCACCGGATCTTTACTGGCGAATTCGGCGCCGGTACCCAGGAAGTTCAGTTCATCAGTGCCCTCATACAGGCTGGGGCTGCTCGATGCAACCACGCCAGGCACATTGGGGTATGTGAAGCCCTGGTGCAAGGCACCCCAGCCACCGATCGAAAGTCCGCCCACCGCGCGCGCGGCGGGGGAACGCAATGTGCCAAAGTTCTGGTCAACCTCCCCCACTATTTCGTATGCGAGGTATTCGCCCCAAGCCGGGTCATTGGCGGCCCAGTTAGCGAAGTAGCTGCGTTCGCCATGCGGCAGCACGATGATGAATGGTATCAAGGTGCCGGCGGCCATGCCTCGGTCTGCCATGTCAAATAGACCATACGCAGCCCACTCGTCCTGCAGCCCGCCGCCACCATGCAGTGCATAGACCACGGGGTAACGCCGGTCAGTATCCCCATATCCGGGCGGCAGGTAGATCCAGTAGATCATGTCACGGTATAAGAGCGGGCTGTACATGCTGCGGGCATAGGCGCGCCCCTTTAGGGTACCTACATACTCGCTTACCAAACTCTGGTCATCCGGCGGCAGCGGCGGAAATTCCAGCGGCGTCTGGGCTGTGGCAGGTGCCGCAGTAAGTTCTGGCTCAACTACAAGCGTCGGTTGCGCATCTGCTTGCTTTGTCGGTTTGGGGACTGGCGGAACTTGAGTGGCAGGCGGCGCTTGAGTTGCCACAATGGTGCTTGAGATATTACTGCTGGCTGGGGTGGCCTGCGCCATCGCTGTGCCGCCAGCCGGCACAGCGATGGCGGCAATCACGGTGCCATAAGCTTTTGCTCGCGCAATAACTTTTGGATGTAGCTCCAAGGGCTGCGCAAGCACTGGTTGCACCCGCAGCAGTGGCAGAAATACAAGTGCGGCTAGCACCATGATGACAGGACTGGCGTACCAGAAAGGGAGCGTTCTCTGTGTGGGCATCAGAAACCGGCTGCGCGCAAGCACCCAGATCAGCGCCACGGCAGCAATCTGGAAGGCAGCGTTGACGGCGGGCGGGCTAACATAGTCCACCCCTAGTGGCGTAAGCAGCAGCTGTGCGCCCACTGCCACTGCTGCGTGTAATGCAAAGGCATAAAGTGCATTCTGCCCGAGCGGCGCCAGCAAGACGCGTGCATGGCGCAGGTACTTCCACCAGCGGGTGAGGCATTGGAACATGAAAGTAAAAACCACTGCCGAAGCAAGCAGGCGCCCGCCGCGCAAGTCTGATTTTCCGAATACATTTATTTGTAGCCAGAACTCAGCTTCGCTGATTGTGCCACTTAGGTCCTGGATCGGGGCGGGCAGCCTGCTTGGCGGCAGGTACAGAGCAGCGCACAACAAAAGCAGCGACAGCGTACCCGCTCCGGTTATCCAATGCAGGCGCTGGGCACCACGGGTTGTTGGCGCTCCCATGCTGTTGCGCTTGTAGCCGAGTGCTAGCCCGCCAAAAAACAAAAGCTGCCATGCGGAAAACTCAAACAGGTAGTTGCCGGCGATGGGCCAGATGACCGTTACCGCATCCGGCACAATCTGGTGCAGCGCCCAGATTGCCACCGACATACCGAGCAGCCATGCGGTCCAGCCTCTTTCCAGCGCAAACAGCGCAACCGGCAGGATCATGAAGAACACTGTGTAAAGCAGCATTACATCGGCCAGATAGTAAGTGCGATGCAATGTCAGCACGTTCAACAAGAAAGTTACCGGGTCTGAAAGGTCCAGCCCTTGCGCCCAGCGCAGCCCATAGACTTCAGGCACCGGTACTATCAGCAGGGTCATGGCCACAGTGAGCAGGTACAGAGCAATAGTGCGCAGCATAATTTTTTGAACGGCTGCAACCAAGCCGGCTTGCTGTACCACCCGGTGATAAACCAGGCCGGCCATGAGGCCGGAGGTGAGAATAAAGCCCTCTGCTGCGGACGTAAAAAACCGGTTGCCGCCAGTGATCAGCCATAACGGTGAGACACCGAGCACATGGTCGATGATCATCGCCAGCACAAAATACCCGCGCAAAAGGTCGATACGCAGGTCGCGGCCGGAAGCTGTGATGTATTGTGGCAGAACTAATGCGGGTCTTGCATCATTGCCGGCTGGCACCAGAGTTGGCACGCTCCCGCTCCATGGCAGCAGAAACCTATCAGGCGTGTCGGCGGATTGGAGCGTTGGAAGTCCGGCTGCTGGCATGCGTGGGCTTGCTTTGTTGTAATGAAGCTGTGGGCTAGCAGAAGGCGGGTATGCGAAGGCGCAACCTTTGTCAACTATACCTTGTCGGCGGATGGAGACCTCAACAGAACGGATCGCGCTGGACAGCCGAAGTTTTAAGATCTGTGTTATTTTATGGAGTCGTAAAAATCTAGAATTGCTTTGGTTGTCTGGTCGCCTGCACTGCCCAGCAGATCGGAAAGCGTGGAATGGGTGCGGTTTGGTACGTCAAGCAGGTCTGCGCGGACTCCGGCTGACTTCAATACTCCGGCGAGGCTTACTGCTTGCTGTTTGCGGAACGCATTCAGGTTCGCATGCACAAGCAGGAACGGCGGAATGTTTTTGGCGGGTGCCACATGCTTTACCGCAGATGCATCGTCCCAAACCGGCGAATATTTAGGGCCAAATGCCAGGGCGTAGACATTATTGTGGTCAGTGTAGTGCCGCATGATCAGGGGGATGTCGTAGGCGCCACTATCCAGCCCCACAACGCCTTTGATAATTGACAGTGGCTGTGATTCGGCAGCCAGATAGCGTTCATCTGTTGCAACAAGCGCAGCCAACTGGGCACCAGCCGAATGGCCAAGCAGGAATAAACGCTTTGAATTGCCGCCGTAGCGCTCAATATACTTTTGGATCCAACTAATGGCTTTTGCCAAATCCTTTACATTATTTGGGTGTGCGCCCGCGGGCAGCAGCTGATAGTTGACACTTGCAAACACATACCCGGCGGTCGTAAAAGCCTGGCTTTTTTGGCCGACCTCTGACTTGTCGCCGCCAGACCAGCCGCCACCATGGACAAAAATGATCACACCGTGTTTCTGGGAGCCCGCTGGCACGTAGAGGTCAAGGCTTTGCCGCGGGTTGGCGGGTGCCACTTGCTGGTAGGGCAGGTTGGGATAGATGTGCATGCCGCTGGTTGCGACGTTTGGCGCCTGGGCCGGTGCGGCTTTAGCATTGGCTATCCGCGGAACTCTTGCGAGATCGCCGGTTACTTTGCCCGTGCTTGCGGCGAGCCAAGTAATGGCGCCAAATTTAGGAGCATCCACGAGCAGCCAGAAGCCGTCGTTGGTGCGCCCGAGCATGGTCAACATGTCACCCCTGAAAACTGCGCCCAATACTGTGCCGTAGGTGGCTGGTTTAGACCGCACATTGGCGCTTGCTGCTGTCACATATACCACCACCGGGGCGACGGCGGCTTGGCGGGCGGCAGGCTGATGGCTTGTGTTTTCCAATCGACCGGCAGCGCGCATAAAAGTTGGGACCACGCCAGAATCGGCTGCTGGTGCTAAGCGGGCAGCAATGGTGCGCATGGCTGACGGCGGGCTGGCCAATCCAGCTACCTGGGTGAAAGATCCGTTGCCTGAGTTCAAGCCAGCCATCGGCAAGGCTCGAGCTGGTTTTTGTGCCGTGCGTGTGGAATGTGAAGGGCGGGCTGTTGCAGCAGTGCTCAAGCGTTGCGGATCAGGGACGGCCATACCCGCATACAAGAGAAAACAACCAGGCAAAAGAACCTTGTTCAGCCAGCTGAGCCGGAACTTGCCCTGGGCGGGGGCTGGTTTTCTACAACTAACGACCATACGATCCTGAACTTCTGCAGATTAGACCGACGGGCATATCAATGATCTGGGAGACAGTCACACAGAGTGTACAACTTGCGAGCGCCTGCTGCCTGCGCGTTGCTTACTCTAAATGGGCTCCGTGTGGCTAGGCCACGAAAAACCTGGCTATTGTACAAGCAACACTGTTGATTCGCCCGCCACCTGTGCGCCGGTAGCCCGCTGCACGCCACGCACTACTAAGACTAGTATGGTAATATTCTGCCCATGCGGGGGAAGACTAGATTGGCGCTTGAGGCTTGCTTCTGTAGCACCTGCATTGGGGCGCCATAGTCTTTCGCTGTTTGTTTCGCGAGACGCTATGTTTTACCCCCATGGAAACCACCATGGGGTTTTTTATTTCTGCAAGGAGCTGCATGCAATGACCGTTCAACAACCATCCTGGACCGCAAAGGTCTTTAGCTTTCCCAACCCCGTGAATGATTACGCAGCCCGGCTCGTTGCCGGCATGGTGGTTTTGATGGGGCTGTTGGTATTGGTGGCCGATGCGGCGTGGCTGCTGCCGTTGCTGGCGGCTGGCTTTCTGGCGCGGGTGCTGGCCGGCCCGCGGCTGAGTGCTGCCGGCTGGCTGGCTACCCGCGTCCTAATTCCGGCGCTGGGCAATCCCTTTCGGCCAGTGGCCGGGCCGCCCAAGCGCTTTGCCCAGTTTGTTGGCTTGCTGTTTTCCGGTGGCGCGCTAGTGCTGCACTGGGGCCTGCAGCTGGCGAGCGCTGCCAAAGTTGTTACCGCAGTGCTGGTGCTGTTCGCCAGCTTGGAAACCGCGCTGGGCTTCTGTGCCGGCTGCTACGTGTTTGGCTTCTTCATTCGCTGGGGGCTGGTGCCGGCCGCCGTATGCGCGGAGTGTGAAAACTTTTCCAGCCGCGCGCTGTGACATAAGCCCGCGGCGGTGGTGCAGCGCTGCGGCACTGGGGTTGACGTGCGGGCTGCGGCCGGGCTTGCTGCGTGCACCCTGCAGGCAGTTTGTAGATGGGGTATTCTGGGCGCATGCTTGACCAGCAAATGTTTACGGTGCTGTTCCGGCTTGCAACTTCAAACAGCTGGACCCAACTGATTACTGTATTTCTGGGCGTGCAGTTGCCGTATGTAGCGTGCGCTGCAGCTGCGATATACGAATGGTTCATGCGCGCGCGCCACGAAATTCCGCGCTCGCTGGTGCGCATTTTTGTTCCCGGGATTGTGTTGTGGGTGTTTGCGTGGATTTTAAAGGCGTGGTTTTTTTGGCCGCGCCCGATCATCGTGCTGGGGATCGCGCCAATTATTTCCGTGAACGATCAATACGGGGCATTTCCTTCGGCGCATGCCACTTTCTTCTCTGCAATGGCAGTCAGTCTTTTCTTTCGTAACCGGCGCGCCGGCGGGCTGTTTTTTTGTGTGGCGCTGGTGGTGGCGTTTGCGCGCGTGGCCGGCGGCGTGCATTGGCCCTCAGATGCAGTTGGCGGTTTGTTGCTGGGAGCCGTGGGCGCTGCGCTCGGCCAGCTTGTGTTTGGCAGGTATGACTCGCGGTCACCGGCAAGCGTTGCATCCGGTAACGTATCCGAAAATTAGCGCCGGAGTGTGATCAAAGGGCTGTGGTTTACAACACAAGTGCCCTAATGACTCAAGTACCGGGCGCGGGCAGCGCATTGGCTGGCTTGCAACGCGGCAGCGGCTAGCTTTTTGGCAGCTTGTGGGCGGCGCGTTGGTGCAAGCGCTCTAGCTCGGCTAGCACATCCTCCGGCCGGGTGCCCAGTTCCAGTTCGGCCAACTCCGTATCTGCATCGTTCGCAATTCCCAGCTTGTCTTGAATGGCATCCAGCATGCGCAGGCTGCGCGTGAGTTCGTGCTCGGCGAGCAGGCCGATGTGCAGGTCAAGGTCGGCGCGGAAATCCGCCTCGCGACTGAGGCGGTTTTGGCTGACGAGCACAAAGGTGGCCAGGAAGATGGCTTCTAGCGAGACCATCATTGTGAGCAGGCCGTAGGGAAAAGGATCAAAGGGCGTGATGCCCAAGCGCCCCGTGTTTATCACGACCCACGCGACAAACCAGGCCACATGCAGCCACAGGAACGGCATGCTGCCAGAGAAAGCCGTAATGAAGTCTGCGATGCGGTCTTGGATGCCGCGCTGGCGCGCTGCTTTTTTCCGCAGGCGCAAGATTGTGCGCATGTTGCGCTCCAGTACCCGGCTGAGATGCGGGGGTGGCGGCGGGCCAGCGGCGGTGGGTGGCATTGGTTGTGAGGTCGGCGGGTTTCAGGCTGCGTTAGGATCCTTGGTATCTATGCGCCAAACATCCAGCGCCCGGTCTATGAACAACACGCCTTCCAAATGGTCATACTCGTGCTGCAGCACGCGCGCCATCCAGCCGTGGGTGTGCAGCTTGTGCGGCTGGTTGTGGCGGTCGCGATACTTGATAGTGATGGTGCGCGGGCGCTCCACATCGCCGGCAAAGCCGGGCAGCGAAAGGCAGCCTTCGGTACCCACTTCAAGCTCCTCGGAAAAACGCGTGATCTCCGGGTTCACCATTACCAGCACGCGCCCCACGCCGGGTGCGGCGGGTTGCGCCGCTGCCGCAACGGGCACAGCGTGCTCCGCGGTGGCAGTAGCATCCCCGACAGCATCATCTTTTGCAGCGGGTTCATGTTCCAGATGCGCCACAAACAGGCGCAGGCTCTCACCCACTTGCGGCGCTGCAAGTCCCACGCCGGGCGCAGCGTGCATCGTCAGCAGCATGTCGTCCACCAGCTGCTGGAAAGTTTTGTCGAAGGAGGTCACCTTGAGCGCGGCGCGGCGCAGCCGGTCATCTGCCGGGGTGATGATGTTGCGCAGGGCCATGCCGTCAGTTGGCGGGAGCACCGGGCTGGGCTGGCGGCGGAGCGGGCTGCGTCACTTGCGCGTACGCTTTTAGCCAGTCCACCATCTCCGTGCGCTGGCGTTCACGCTCGGCAGCCTGCTGTCGCTCCTGGCGCTGCTCCATGCGGTTCAGAATTGTCTGCTGCACAAACAGCGGATCCATGACCATATTAAAATCCAAATCGCCGGTTTCACCGCCGGTCTCAATGGTTACGCTTCCAAAATTAAAAATACTGGCCCAGAAACCCGGGCGCGAGTACTGCACATTCACGAGGTTTTCCAGCGGTGCACTGCGCTGGATGAGGCTGCCCAGCAGCGGTTTTTTTTCCATGTCAATCAGGCGGTCGGGCGTGAGGGTGTAAGTGTCGTTGTGCCAGTCTGCATAGTAATACCAGGCCAGGCAGAAGGCGGCCAGCGCCAGCAGCAGCAGGCTGCCTGTAATGAAAGGGCCTGAGGGCATTCCCGGCCGGCGTAACAACAGCGCCAGCAGTGCGCACAGCAGCATGCCCAGCAGGCCCGGCGCCGTGCGCGACAGCAGCACCAGCGGATGCTTGCGCCAGATGATGGCATTGCCGCTGTACTCCGTGAAAGCCGGGAGCAAGCGACCGAGAAATGCGCCAGCGCTGTGCAGCAGGGACGGCTTTGATTCTTGTGGCGCAGGCGGTGTGTTGGCTGCAGGCTCTGTCTGCCAGCCGATGCCCACGCGCACGGACTGCACCAGGGATTGCTGATGCGCCTTGCGCTGCGCGTTTTGCGCCCGCTGCACCAGCTCGTTGATGATCTCGCGCACGGCTTGCGGCGCGTGTACGTTCGGGAAGTGCACGATGCCAGCCAGCGTGCGCGCACTCACGTCGCCCACGTTCAGCAGCTGGTCAAAGAAGCCCTGCTCCAGATCCACCGAGCGCACGCGCTGCAGTGGGGCTTCTGTGCGTGTGCGATACAGCAGCAGCAGGCGCTGGTCGCAGATGATGCGCTTGTCGGTCACCACATAGGTGTCATCCAGCCAGTCCACATATAAAAGCAGCAGCCACAAAAGCGCCAGCGCACCGCCCAGCAGCAGGGCAGGCCAGCCATCTATAGCCAGCTGCTGCAGCAGCCAGCTCGCGCCCAGCGCCGCAACCAGCAACAGCCCGGGCTGCCAGATGCGCGCCAGCAGCCAGACCCAGTGCGTGCGGCAGATCAGCAGCACGTTTTCGTTGTCGCGCAGCCACGCGGCGTAACGCCGGCGGCGCAGCAAGGCTGCGCTGCGGTGCCGGACCAGCAAGGCATCTTTGATGGAAGGATGCTCGCGCTGCAGTTTTTGCAGCGCGGGCGCCGGCAGAGCCAGCAGCAGCGTTGGCTCCAGCGGTGTGGCTGCAGCTGGATGGCGCCCGTTGGGCAGCGCAGCCTGTGCGCCAAAATAATCATTTTCGCCAAGCACTTGCGCACTTGCTTTGCCGGTGCCAATTGCCACCCGCCCGGATGCCACAATGAATAAAAAGTTGGCTGCAGCGCCGGCGGCAACCACCACCTCGCCGGCGGCAAATTCATGCACCTCGCACAGCGCGGCAAGCGCTTGCAGCGCCGGCGGCTTGAGCAGCCGAAATACGTGTACCGGCTGCAGCACAGCCATCATCTCTGTGGTGCTGATGCTCATGCGGGTGGCTGGGCGAGCGCCGGCTCCTTAGGTGACCAGCGGGCGCTGGTGCTGGTACTTGAGGTAGCGCCGCTCCAGCACTGCTGTGCGCATGTGCTGCACGGCAGCATGCAGCTCGCTGAAGGTGTTGTAGAGCGGTGCAATGCCCAAGCGCAGGTTGTCCGGTGCGCGGAAATCCGGCAGTACGTGCAGCTCTTCTATCAGCGCGCGGTCAATGCCCAATGCGTGGTCGTGGCCAAGTGAGATGTGCGAGCCGCGCTGCTGCGGGTTGCGCGGCGATTGCAGCCGGTAGCCCAGCGGCTGCAGCTGCTGCTCCCACAGCGCCACCAGGTACTCTGTTTGACGCAGCGATTTTGCGCGCACGCGCGCCAGGCCGGCTTCCAGCAGCAGGTCCAGGGCGGGCTCAATCGCGATCAATGAAAGCACCGGCGGCGTGCCGGTCAAAAATTTGCGCAGGTCGGTTTGCGGCACGTAGTCCGGTGCAAATGCAAACGGGTCAAGCTGCCCGATCCAGCCCTGAATGGGGTTTTGCAGGCGGGCTTGCAAGTCTTCATGCACGTACAGGAAAGCCGGCGCTCCCGGGCCGCCGTTGAGGTACTTGTAGCTGCAGCCCACTGCCAGGTCTGCGTGCGCTGTATGCAGCTCCACCGGCACGGCGCCTACGGTGTGGCTCAGGTCCCACAGCGTCAGCGCGCCGCGCGCGTGTGCCAGTGCGGTGATCTCCGCCAGCGGATGCACAGAGCCGCTCTTAAATGCAGTGTGCGAGAGCATCACCAGCGCGGTCTGCTCATCAATCGCAGCGGCGAGGGCGGCGGGTGCTACGCTGATGCCATCTGCTGCCGGCACAACGCGCAGTGCGTCCGGCGGATGGCCCAGCAGTTGCAGCACACCTTGCAGCACATACAAGTCAGAGGGGAAGTTGAGGGCGTCCGTGACGATGACGTGGCGCCCGGGCTGCGCGCGCAGTGCTGCCACGCACAGCTTGAACAGATTGACAGAGGTGGAGTCGGCCAGCAGCACCTCATGTGGCAGCGCGCCCACCACTTGTGCCAGCTTCGCGCCAATGCGCTCCGCCGCCACAAACCAGCCGTTGCCCCAGCCGCGAATCAGCTGGTCTGCCCACTCTTCGTCCAGCAGCGTGTGCAGGCGCGCGCGCGTTTCCAGCGGCAGGCGCCCGAGCGAGTTTCCATCAAGGTAGATAAGGCGGGCATCGGGGATTGCAAAGCGCTGGCGGAAGGGGGCCAGTTCATCCGCGCGGTCGAGGGCTGCGGCGCCGGCGGCGGTTAGATCCATAGGCAGGATGGTAACTGCGGGGAGCGGGGCGCGTCAAGCTAGCGCATTGGCAGCCCGAGAATGCGCAGCGTGGCGCGCGGATTGATTGCCGCGAGGGTTGACTTCGTCCCAACAGGCAATTTTCTTAGAGCGCAGCGAGCTGGCGTGTATCACCGCCGGCGGACGGCACCGCTCTGAGGCACCAGATGGCGCTGGAAACTCTCTGCGCGCTGCAGTGGCTTCCGTGTGCTTTACTGTGTGAGAAACTTACCAGCAATGAGTAGCACCGCAATCTGGTGGATCCGGCGCGACTTGCGTCTGGCGGACAACGGCGCGCTGCAGGCCGCGCTGGCGCAGGCGGACATAGTTGTTCCGTTGTTTATTTTGGATGATGCAGCGCTGGACTCACGCTATCACAGCCGGGCGCAGATGCGCAAAGATTTTATGTTTGGCGGGCTTCATACGCTGGATGCTGACCTGCGTGCGCGCGGCAGCCGGCTGCTAGTGCGCCAGGGCAAGCCGGTTGCAGTGCTGCGGGCGCTGTTGGCGGAGTGCGGGGCAGATGCAATTTTTGCGGAGGCGGACTACACGCCGTTTGCGGTGCGCCGCGATGCGGCTGTGGCACAGGCATTGCCGCTTACGCTGACGGGCGGGCTTACCATTCATCCGCCACAGGCGGTGCGCAAAGGTGACGGCACGCCCTATACGGTCTTCACGCCTTACAGCCGCACGTGGAGATCATTGCCGCTGCCGGCTTCAGCGGTAGCAGCGCCCAAGACCCTGGGCGCAACCCCAAAGCTCGCCACGCAGCCCATTCCGGCAGCAGCACCGCTGGCGTTGTTTCCGCCCGGGGAAGCCGAAGCCCAGCGGCGCCTAAAGCGCTTTGCAAAGTCCGCCATTTACGCTTACGCGGAGGGGCGCAACCAGCTGGATGTGGAAGGCACCTCGGCACTGTCAGCGTATTTGCGCTTTGGCATGATTTCCGCGCGCAGCGCATTACAGGCAGCGCGCCTGGCGGCGGCAGCTGCTGACGGGGCCGAGGCGCGCCGGGGCGCAGACACATGGATCACCGAGCTCATCTGGCGCGAGTTTTACATTGCCATCCTGCATCACTTTCCGCATGTGCTGCAAATGGCGTTCCGGGAGGATTTGCGCAATGTGAAGTGGGACAAAAGTGCGGCGACATTAGCGGCGTGGCAGACGGGCAACACTGGCTACCCGGTGGTGGATGCTGCCATGCGCCAGCTGGCTGCCACGGGCTGGATGCATAATCGCGCGCGCATGATTGTGTCTTCGTTTCTGGTGAAGGATTTGCTGCTGGACTGGCGCGTCGGCGAGGCATGGTTCATGGACAAGCTGGTGGACGGCGACCCGGCAGCCAACAACGGCGGCTGGCAGTGGTCGGCGGGCGTAGGCACGGATGCAGCGCCGTACTTTCGGGTGTTCAGCCCGGTGTTGCAGGGGCAGAAGTTTGACCCGCAAGGCAGCTTTGTGCGGGCATGGGTGCCGGAGCTGGCGCGCATGCCGCTGAAGTTTTTGCAAAACCCGTGGCTGGCGCCGGCGGATGTGCAGGCGGCGGCGGGCTGCCGGGTGGGGCGTGATTATGCTGCGCCGGTTGTTGACCACGCTTTTGCGCGTGCGCGTGTGCTTGCAGCTTACAAGCGCGCCAAGAGCTGACGCGAAAGCTCGGCCCGCAGTTGCAGGATATGCGCGTTCCTGTTGAAGCGGAACGCCTGAACTGTAGCGGTGACTTCCGGGCCGGAGCGGTGCACGCGGTTAACCTTTGCGTGTGTAATAAAGATCGGTGATCGGGCGGCCCGCGCGCAGCGCGGTGTTTTCGAAGCGGGTTGCGGGCCGCTCTTCCGGGCGCACAATCACGCCGCCTTCCCAATGTGGGCTGGCGGACAGAGCATCCACAATTTGGGTTGCGTACGGTGCCCAGTCCGTGGCGATGTGCCAGAACCCGTTTGGCTGGGTGTGCGCTGCCAGCAGCGCGCTATTGGCCGCGTTTACGAGACGGCGTTTATGATGGCGGGTCTTTGGCCATGGGTCGGGAAAGTACAGCCGGATGCCGGCCAAAGCATCCGGCGCGAGCATTGTGTGCGCCAGCAGCAGGGCATCACCCTTAATCACGCGGACGTTTGTTAGCTGCCGGGCGCGAATGCGCGCGAGCAGATCTCCAATGCCGGCAGTGTGCACATCCACCGCAAGGATGCCAATGGCGGGGTTGGCAGCCGCCATCTGCACCGTCGCTGCGCCGCCGCCGAAGCCAATCTCCATTACCACCGGGCGATTATCGAAGAGCTGGCTGAGGTCTAACATCGGGCCGGGCATCTTCAGCAGCAACGCGTCGTCCGTAGCAAGCGCTGCAGCCTGCCCGCGCGTTACCCGCCAGCGCCGTGGCTTGTAGGTGCGGATGGTCATTTGGTGCAGAGTGCCGCTGCTTGGCCAAGCAGCATAGAGGCTTCTAGTTCTTTCACAATAAAAAGTAATGCACGCTCAGCGCTGCGTTCACGCAAAGCCTGATCCACATCTTAACCCAGCGGACCGCAAACTTCCCTGCCCGTTGTTCCGCGCTGCGTGCATTTGTGTTGCGCTGTTAGTGTTACGGCTGCCGCAGCCGGGTGCAGACTGCTGCCGGCAGCGTACCGCAGCCTATAATGGAAAGTGCATGACAAGGTCCGCGAAACCCTACCGCTCAAGAAAGCTTGGCGATCACCAGCTTTCACCTGAAACGCTGATGATGGGGTATGGCTATGCGCCGGACCTGTCGGAAGGCGCACTCAAGCCGCCAATATTTCAGTCATCAACCTTTGTCTTCCAGAACGCTGAGGAGGGAAAGGCATCCTTCGAACTCGCCTACGGGTTGCGGCAGAAGGAACGCGGCGAGGAGCAGGGCCTGATCTACTCCCGCATCAACAACCCCAACCTGGAGGTACTGGAAGACCGGCTGGCGGTGTGGGACGGGGCGGAGAAGTCTTTGGCCTTTGCCTCCGGCATGGCTGCCATCTCGACCACCTTGTTGACCTTCCTGCGCCCCGGTGACACATTTCTATTCTCCGAACCAGTCTATGGCGGTACGGAGTTTCTCGTCCACAACATCCTGCCGCAGTTTGGCGCTATGGGCGCAGGGTTTATGGCAGAGCAGGGCGAAGCCGGATTTCGCAAGGCGGCCGAAGATGCACAGGCAAAAGCCACGCAGCGTGGCGGACGGGTGGGCGCCGTCTATGTTGAAACACCCGCCAACCCCACGAATGGCTTGGTCGACATTACGCTGGCTCGACAGATCTCCGAAGGCCTGGCGTCACCGGCCGGCCGTCCGCCGGTTGTTGTCGACAATACTTTCCTTGGACCGCTTTGGCAGCAGCCCCTCGCAAGCGGCGCCGATCTCTGTGTCACCTCGCTTACCAAGTATGTTGGCGGACATTCGGATCTGATTGCTGGTGCCTGTTCGGGCGCGGCCATATGGATCACCCCGGTGCAGGTAATGCGCACCATCCTCGGCACGATGACCGATCCGCACACCGCCTGGCTGCTGCTGCGCTCGCTTGAGACCATCAAAGTGCGGATGGATGCGGCGGAGCTTGGGGCGCGCAAAGTGGCGCAGTACCTCGCGATGCATCCGCGCGTGAAGTCGGTTTGGTATCTTGGCTTCCTTCCGCGAGACCATCCGGACCGCGCACTCTTCGAACGCCAGTGCACCAAGCCCGGCTCCACTTTCTCTTTTGAGATCGACGGCGGGGAACAAGCGGCCTTTGCATTTCTGAACCGGCTCAAGATCATCAAGCTGGCCGTCAGCCTTGGCGGAACGGAGACGCTGGCCTCACACCCGGCCGCCATGACGCACTCCGACGTGCCACCCGAAAGCCGCAAGCGGCTCGGGATTACGGAATCCCTTATCCGTCTGTCCATCGGCATCGAAAACCCCGCTGACCTCATTGCGGACATCGAACAAGCGTTGACAATTTAGCGCAGTGGCTTGAGGGTGTGGTGCAATAGCCAGCTCGCCCGCTAGCGGCTGGCGCAGTATCTTCGGCCGATCACTCTTGCGGCTTCACAGCGTGCGGGTGGCGCCTCTGGGCCACAGCGTACAAAGTGTTTTACTGGCGCGGCCGAGAATGGCCCCGCATAAAGTGGTCGAGGCGCGAGCCGTAATCTAGTGATGCGGAGACGGCGTTGCGATCTTCGTTCACGCACCGACTACGCCACATCTAAATCCAGCTAGCCTCCTTCGTTAGCCAGAAGTAGCGACCAAAGTGGAAAGCGTGCCAACGAGGTGGTAGAGGGCTTTCATTGCAAGGGATGGTTGCACCTGCTGCGCAGTTGTTGCAAGCCAGCAACTGGCAGGTTGGAGGTTATCGCCGGTTGTGGCTTATTGATGGTGGGCTGGTGTAAAGTTAATTTATGGAGGGCAGAATCAACTTTCCGTTTCATGTAATGGTGGTCTACTCTAAATGATTGAAGTTGTAAGCTGCCATGCGGAAGGCGAGGTTGGTGATGTAATTATTGGCGGCGTTGGCCCAATACCGGGAGCCACAATCTGGGAGCAGTCCCGGTTCATTGCCAACGATGAGAAGCTGCGCAAGTTTATTTTGCTGGAACCACGGGGCGGCGTTTTCCGCCACGTGAATCTGCTCGTGCCGCCGGTAAATCCGCAAGCGGATGTGGCTTTCATCATTATGGAGCCCGAAGATACCCCGCCGATGTCCGGTTCCAATTCGATCTGTGTGGCCACAGTGGTTCTGGAAACCGGGATCGTGAAGATGGTTGAGCCGGCGACCAGATTGGTGATGGAGGCGCCCGGCGGCTTGGTTTATGTGACGGCGCAATGTTCGAACGGGAAAGTTACCCAAGTCCGGGTAAAGAATGTGCCATCCTTTGTCGGCGAAGTTGATTTAGACCTTGAAGTGGACGGGGTTGGAACGCTGAAGGTTGATACCGCATTTGGTGGTGATAGTTTTGTCATCGTGAACGCAAATGATCTTGGATTTGCGATTGCGCCAGACGAAGCTTTAGATCTGGCAAGGATGGGAATGCGAATTACCGCTGCTGCAAACAACCAATTGAAGTTCGAGCATCCAACAAATCCGGACTGGAAACATTTCTCTTTCACCCAGATCGCCAAGCCGGTGTTTTATGAAAATGGCATAGCGATCAGCAAGAATGCCGTAGCCATTCAGCCGGGAAAGATTGACCGCTCTCCCACCGGGACAGGCTGTTCCGCCCGGTTGGCGTTGTTGCATTACCAAGGGATCCTGGAAGTGGGCGACCAGATGACTGGCCGCTCGATCATTGACTCAGAATTTCATTGCAAGATAGAAGAAGAGGTAACGATCGGCAACAAGCAGGGAATTATTCCTTCGGTCGCCGGTCAGGCTTGGATTACCGGAACTCATCAACATACCTTGGATCCAACGGATCCCTGGCCGCTTGGCTATAAATTGAGTGATACCTGGCCCAAGAAAATCTAGCACACACCCGCCGGTTTCAAGCGGTTGCCGCTTGAAACCGGATTAGTAGCCGCGAGGTTCGATCACTGACGCGGCTTGACGGCGCGAAACTCGCGCCAAAGCGCCAGATCGTAAACAATTTTTAATCCACCGGAGATGAAGAAAGGCACAGCATACAGCGCCGGCACACCAAGCAGATAACCGGTAATGGATGGCGATAGCGCTGCGCCGATAAAGCGCGCAAAGCCCGTCACGCCGGCAGCTGCCGAGCGTTCATCGGGCTCAACCACCGCCATGGTGTAAGACTGGCGCGTGGGCACGTCCATCTGGGAAATGCTGAAGCGCAGCAAGATCACACCAACTGCCAACGGCAAACTGGGCATGAGCGGGACCAGTATGAGCAAAATATTTGACGGTATGTGGGTAAACACCATCGTATTGATGAGCCCAAAGCGCGCCGCGATGTTTGCGGCCAGCAGGGAGGAAATTCCTGCGAGAATGTTGGCGCCAAAAAATATGCTGCCGATGACGCCGGTCTCCACGCCAAAGCGCACGTACAGCCACAGCGCAAACATGCTTTGCGCGATTAATCCGCCGGCAAATGCATCCAGCGCAAACAGCGCAGAGAGCTTGAACACCACCGCGCGGGAGTTGTGCAGGCCCAAGAGCCGGTTCTGCGTGATGGGTGCGGGCACCACTTCCACAGTCGCAGAGAGCGTGAGAAAACCCAAAGCAAGCGCCACGCCAGCGAGCGCGTAGCCGGCTAGTAGAAACTGAAAAGCTGCGAGTTTGGTCCAGCCGTTGTCCTGAAGAACTTGCGCGAGCCAGCCGCCGGCCAGCGCGCCGGTGGCAGTGGCAAATGAACCGGCGAGGTTGTACCAGGCAAATACGCGGGTGCGCTTCTTATCGGCGACCAGTTGGCTGAGGGCTGCCTGCTCGATGGACAGGAACGGGCCGATCTCGTTGCCGCTTGGGCTGATGACGCCCACGATGGCCGCCACGGTCAGCAGTAGCGGATTGCGCGTGAGCAGAAAAACAATTCCGGCCAGCAGCATCAGCAGGGCGCCCACAAATAACATGCGGCGGCGGCCGCCGCTGCGATCCGCATGGGTGGTGAGCCAAAGCGAAATAGCTGCATCACCGGCGAGCGTGAGGGCAAGCAGCAGTCCAATTTGGCGGGGCGAGAGCCCGGCTTCGATGAGGTAAAGAGCAAGCACTACCGAAAGAAACCCATAGGCAAACAGGCGCGTTATGCGGGTTGCGAAAAGGATGCGCACGTCCTTGTTGGTAATCATGTTGCACGCTGCGCTTCTGGCAAACTTTACAGCCGGAACAAGAAATTGAACAGACACCACACCTGGCTACGAAAGACGCCATGATCAGTGGTTGCACCGTGCGGGAGGGGCTGCGGTGTGGCTGCAGCGCCAATACTGGAAGTGAAGTTTGAGCAGGTATCGGGGCGGTAATCCTGCGCGATGGGAATGGCAGCAGCGGCGAAGCGTGGGTAGGTGTGGTGCAGCTGCTGGCGGAGTGCACTGAATGCTTTGGGCTGCCAATGCCGTTTGGTAGTCATTGTGCAACCTGCTTTGGCTAAGTGGCTCATATCTCTCGGTATATAGAACTGCGGTGGCAAAAGTATTATGTGGCCATGAGATGATCGGGAGGCATTATTCCCAAAGTTGTACGTGGCTTTCTCAGGAGTTGGGTATATTATTTCAAGGTGCATGGCAGCTTGAATTTCCTATCCGAGATGGCGGTCGTCACTCAGGAGCGAGCGCAAGGCGAGGTGCCGCGACGCGAGGCGCGCCAAAGCTCCGTCCACCTGTTCCCCTCTCGCGGTACGGTCTTGCTTGCGATTTTTGCACTGGACAACGCGAGCGCATCGGCCAACGTCCGCACACAGCTGAGGTCATTTTGGCAGGACCTGAAGCTGCTCCCGTTCACTGTGCCTGCAGCCTGCGTGAGCGCTTCATGAGTATGCTCCCCGTCGCTTTGCGAAAGCGACTGCCGGGCTGGCGTGCCGATGCGCCCGAGGCCTTCCTGTTGGACGGAAGGCGCTCCGACACTCGTGCGCTGGTGGTGTGCGCTGGAGACAGCATCACCCATGGACAGGTGAGCGCGAACTATGTCGGCCGCCTGGATCGCCGCCTGCGCCCGGCGGGCTACCAATTGGTCAATGGGGGTGTCAACGGTGATCTGGCGTTCAACGTCTACAAGCGTCTGGATAAGATCATCGCCTGCCGGCCCGATGTCGTCACACTTCTGGTGGGCACCAACGACATCAACTCCCGCTTTGACGGAGTCTGGGAGCAGCGCTATCGAAAGAACCAAGGCCTGCCGGTGGCACCCTCCCTGGATTTCTACTTAGAAAACATCGAGGCGATCCTCACCTGCTTGCAGGGCGAGTCCGGCGCGCGCGTTGCGCTCATTGAGATCCCTCCGCTCGGAGAGGACCTCTCGGGACGCATGAACGGGCTGGTGCGGGACTACAACGCGGCGCTTCACAAGATCGCGGTGCGACGCGGACTGCCCTGCCTGCCGCTCTACACCCGGCTGGTCGCGCTGATGCCCGAAGGCCACCGCCCGCCCCCCTACAAAGGTGACATCACCCAGATCATGTTGGCGGGGATGCAGGCCGTGCTGCTTGGTCGAAGCTGGGATGAGGTCGCCCGCCGAAACGGTCTTGCGGTGCTCACGGATCACATCCACCTCAATGATCGAGCGGCCGATGTGGTGGCGGAGCTGGTCGGCGACTTTATCGAAGCCGTTTCCCCGGGTCGGTGACCTTCAGGGTAACCTCGCAGCGAAAGCTGGACATGATAGGTGGGTGGCCGATGCGTGTGCGGATGCTGAGGTATTCGTGGAACTGGGGTTTTATCCGACGTTGGGGTGACAACCCTGTGCGGTAGGAATGGGACGCATGGTATTGGCTGCGAGTGGCGTCCTTACACTTGCGCCGTGCACCAACTTGACTCACTTGTGGTGCCGTTTGCTTTAGAAACTGTGTAATCTGCGTTTGCTTTGGCGTCAAACCTCTCCATAAAATACTTCAGTAGGGTCTCTGACCTTCAGCTATTGGCTGGGCAAAGGTTGGGGCATAATGACCTCGTGCAGCGGGTGCAGCGTGCGGGTCGCGCGTGCTTTCTGAGAGTGCAAGTGTCTGTTAACTTCCCTTCTACTTGCAGCGGTTCAACAAAATGAAACTGCCAAATGCCGCTCAGCGATTGCTCCACCGCTTTTTTATGATTCAGGTGGTGACGGAATTTTTCTCCACCCGCTTGCATCATATTGATCGTTGGATTCTCGCAATCACCGGCGGACGGCAGACCATCACCGGATGGATGGGTTGGACGATTATTCAACTGCATACCACTGGAGCCAGATCGGGAAGAGCCCGCCAAACCATCCTAATCGGCGTGGTGGATGGAGACCGGATAGTCGTCATCGCATCCAATTTCGGGCGTTCGCATCACCCCGCGTGGCATCACAATTTAGAGGCAAACCCCGCTTGTCTGGTCACGGTTCAGGGAAAAACCGGAAATTATGTTGCGGCGATAGCTGAAGGTGAGCAGCGCGAGAAGTACTGGAACATGGCGGTTAACTTGTACCGAGGCTACAGTTTATACAGCCAGCGGGCGGCTCCCCGCCGCATCCCTGTCATCGTACTCTGCCCTGTTTTGTAACTGCCAATGGTGAAAAACTATTTAGTGTGCGCGGGCTGCGTGCAAAGGGTTTCCGGATCAGCGCGCCACTGCTTCAACCGCCGCGCAAGCCGTGGCAGTGTAACCTTGCAGCACGGTGAATGTTATTTCTACCAATGCGGCTGAGAGACTCCGCGCAATGGCGGTAAGTCAAGCGAATATAAATCCCCTGAAAATTGGAATAGACACGAAGATTAATCTGGGATAATTTCAAAATTTAGATCAAGCCACGGCGGAACCATTCCGGTTTGGAATCAGCCCGCACCTTCGGCGGTGTGCAAGGACAAGAGTTAATTCGCCATCGCTGTGCCAATTTGTACCCGCCGCGCAAGCCCCGGCTACTGACGAGGCGAAGAGTATGTTATAATTTACGTAGGAGACGCAACATGAGCCAAGCAACGCCTGTCCCACCGCAGCCACCGGAGCTTAAGAATCCCAGCTTGCAAAAAGTCTCGGAGGAAGTGCTGGATGAAATCGCCGGAAAGGGCCAGCTGCTAAGCGGCGAAGACCCGCGGTCGCCGGGTCTCAAGGGCATTGTTGAGGACGCCCTTTTGCGGCCGGGCACGGCGGCATACGGCTTCACCATCCGCATGGTCCTTGCCGCCATCTTTGTCAGCGTCTTCCTGCTGGGGCTGGAGACGGTGTACCCGTTTGCGAGTGACTACGCGGGCGTACTGCGCATCCTCGACACCATCCTGCTGGTGATCTTCACGCTGGAGTACGCGGGTAACGTGTGGGTGGCAGCGGACCGGCGGGCTTACATGCTGTCGGCGTGGGGGATCATTGACCTGCTGGCAATCGCGCCAACGTACGTTGAGTTTGCGCTTGGCAGTTTGGTGGGTGCTGCCATCCTGCGGCAGCTGCGGACGCTGCGAGTGCTGCGGACGCTGCGGGTGCTGAAGCTGCTAAAGCTGGCGGCGGCTCAGGCGCAGAAGTCTGCAGCGGGGGCAGCAGTCCGGCACAACACACTTGGCGCTGACCTGCAAATTTACGGGATCTGTTTGTTCATGGTGGTGTCGATCAGCTCGTCGATGATTTACCTGGCGGAGGGGGTGACGCCGGGCGTGCCGGAGGTTACGGGGGAGGCGCTGGGCGCGCTGGCGGCGGAGGGTGGAAGTGCGCCGGAGTGGGCGGGCGACGCGATGGTGGCGACATACGCAGCGCGAGCGGACAAGGGTTGGAGCACCCCGGTCTACACATTCACAAGCGTGCCGAAGGCGTACTGGTGGTCGTTGGTGACGCTGACGACAACAGGCTACGGGGACATGTTTCCGGTGACGGGGTTAGGGCGGGTGGTTGGCGGGTTGACGATGCTGGCCGGGTTGGCGCTGTTTTCGCTGCTGACGAGCGTGGTGGGGCGGGCATTGATGACGTCGCTGTTCGGGCGGTCGCACGACGACAACGCAAAGGCGCGGCCGAAAGTGTATGTGGTGGCGCCGCACGTGCCGGCGGGATTTGATGCAGGGCAGGCGGTGCGTGACATCGAGGCGGCTCGCGCACTGGAGCGGCGGGCGCCGGCTGAGCAATTGGGAATTTTGGAACAGCCGCTGTATTCCAGTGAAAAGATGGGGAGCGAGCTCGCAACTTCGGCACGCCACATCGCCGGCGTATTGGAGTCGGCCGCTGCCGGCCCGGACAATCGCAGCGACCAGAGTTCGGCCCGCGCGCGCGCCGGCTGGTTCGACCGGCTGGTCCATGCGGCGTTCGTCAATCCGGCGTCTAACATCTACCAGCCGGTGCACCACGCGCTGACGGTGGCCATTTTCCTTTCGGTTGCGCTGGTGGTGCTTGACTCGGTGGCGTGGATCCATGCGCTGTACCTGCAGGTGATTGACGGGGTGGAGTTCGTACTAGTGCTGCTCTTCACGTTCGAATTTGCAGCGAACTACCGCCTGGCGGAGCGCAAGCGCGATTACTTACTGAGTGTGTGGGGCGTGATCGACCTGGTGGCGATCATCCCAACGTACGTGACGCTGGCCGTTCTGGCGGCGGAGTTTTTTGGATTGCCGGTGGAGCTGGGGGGCGGGCTTCTGTTCAAGGTGCTGCGCATGCTGCGCGTGCTGCGGATGCTGCGGACGCTGAAGCTGGTGCGGACGGCGGCGCATAACATGAAGATGACGCTCTCGGGCGAGGGCCACTCGTCGTTCTGGAGCGACCTGCAGATCTACCTGATTGCGCTGTTCACGGTGCTGGTGATTTCGTCGACGCTGGTGTGGAACGCGGAGTTTGACCCGCTGGCGGAGGTGTCGACGACGATGTTCGTGGACATCCCGACATCGATGTGGTGGGGGATTGTGACACTGTGCACAGTGGGGTACGGCGACATGTTTCCGCAGACGCTCGCGGGGCGGGCCATCGGCGTGGCGACGATGCTTGCGGGGCTGGCGCTGTTCGGAATCCTAACGAGCGTGATCGGGCGGGCGCTGATGGCGGCGCTGTTCGGGGCGGACGAGATGGGCGAGGCACTGGAGCCGGAGGTGGTGCACGTTGACCTGCCAGCCTGACCCGGCGTCAGCATCGAGTTAGCCGATCAGGGCGCCCGCACTCTCGCGTTCTTCGCCAGCTCCAAAGCGATGGCCTGCGTCATGTCATCGCCGGCGGCCAAAACGGAGTGCGGCGTGGTGATACTGTGCTGTAGGAATAGTACCCGCGGCGCAGCGTGAGCAGGCGTGGTCCAGCTATTGGCAGAGCGCACCGAATGTTTAGGGCTGCCGATTCTGGCTGGAACAAGCTGGATAAATTCCGCTTGTTGTGCTGAGCGTACCTATCGGAATATCCAACAAGAGTGATCATTGACATCATTGACCATTAAGTAGTGGCGGTGTGCAGGTTAGCGCAAATTGGTGCTTGACGAGTGCGGGGCCAGTGCTTATCGTTTGCAAGTGGTTGTGGGTTTGAATTTCCCATCCGTCTAACCTTTTTGGCTTTTTTCAGTTGTGTCATCATTCTGCGTTCTAAATTTTGCCTTCGGAGTTCCCATGCCCCCACTCATGCGCAAAATCTTCTGGTTTATCAACCGCTACTTCATGGTTCCCATGTTCCGACTGGGTTTTGGCATGTTCTTTGGCAACCCTTTCACCGGCTACACCATGGTCATTAAACCTGTGGGGCGCAAAACTGGCCGGGTGCGCTTTGCGCCAGTGAACTATGCCATCCAAAGCGGCTGCGTCTACTGCATGTCGGGTTTTCGCGGAAGTTCGGACTGGTTCCGCAACATCTGCGCCAACCCACAGCTTGAATTGATCCTGCCCGGCGGGGCCATCTACGCCCGCGCCGAAGAAGTGAGCGACCCGGACGAAAAGCTGGTCATCGCCCGCCGCGTGCTGCAAAACGCTGGTTTTGCAGGGTTTTTCGAGGGCTACAACCCCTACCAAATCAGCGACGCCGAACTGCAAACCAAAATCGCCGACCTGCCGGTGCTGCGCTTCCAACCGCTCGGCCTGGGCAGCGGTGCGTTTGACGCGGGCGGCTGGGCCTGGATTTGGGCTTTTGTGATAACGGCCATCCTTATTTGGCTGGCCAGCAAATCGGTTTGACTGTGGAGGAAGCATGACTGTGGAATGTACTCGCCGGCAACGCAGGTGCACGCTGCCGTGGAACTGGGCGCGGGTGCGGTTTCTGGGGATTGCGCCTGGCTGCTGGAATTTCAGATTGGGCCTTGATTATGAGCAGCGCTGCAGGTGCGCCGGAACGCGCGCAGGGGCAGCGGTGAGGATATCGGGTTCTTGCTCGCGAGGCTGAAAGCCCACCACTCGAAGGAGGCCTTGGCGGGGTTTAGCCGGGCGGGGAAACCGACCAGCAGGGGAATGTGAAGCGTTCGGCGGCTTCCTGGCGCTCGTTGAGGCGCTAGCTGCGAGGGCCTTAGCCCTGGTAGGTCAACATGCGATCCTCTTCATCGATTCCGTGGGTGTTGATGTACCACTCTTCAGAGAGCTTCTTGAAGAGTTCTTTTCCTTTCTCATTCTTCCAGTTGCGCTCGACTTCCTCGATCTTCGGCCAACGGCTCTCATCGAGGCGCGAGTAAAGCGGGATGAGGTGCTGAAGAATGAGGATTTCCTCGAGCTACAGGTACGGCTTGGGCATCCTTAGAATCAATTCCCCGATCACCGAGGTCGTCTGCGCGTTGGGATCGAGCCAGCCTTCCTTGAGCGCCATGTCGCGCAACGCGGTCTTGTGGTAAGGGACGAAGATGTTGACGCTGTGCGCGTCCCAGGTCTTGATCTCACGGATGAAGCGCACGGTCTCGAAAAACAGCTCGCGCGTCTCGTACGGCATGCCGATCAGCGTATTAATGGTGTAGGGGATGCCGACCTTGGCCACGATCGCCGCTTGCTCGAGGATACGCTGGTTGGAGATGTTCCGGGTCAGCTTTTCCCTCCGATACTTCTCGTTGCCGTGCTCGAGGCCGAAGGAGATGCGGTAGCACCCCACGCTCTTGAGCGCGGACAACCGCTCCTCGTCGAAGTCCTCGAAGCGGGTTTGGAACCAGAACGGGATCTTGAACTCCTCGTACATCTTGACGAACGCCATCATCTCCAGCTTGGGCCGGGCCATAAACGCATCGTCGTTGATGTAGAAGAATTCTACTTGGTGGCGTTCGATCATCGGCGCCATCTCACGGCGCAAGGTGTCCATGCTCTTGCGGCGCAGGTAATTGCCCTGCTCCTGCTCCTTGGCGATGATAACCTGCTGGGGCGAGTTGCAGAACGTGCACGTATACGGGCAGCCGCGATAAGTCTCGATGGAGAAGGCCTTCCAAATCCGCGCGCCGAGCGGGCGGTAGAAGCGCCGGTCGTCGAACAGCGAAAAGTCGGGCATCAGGTCGTTTATGTTGGCGAGCGGGCGGGGGTTATTCTTGATGATCTTGCCCTGCGGGTCCCGAGCCCAGGTGCCGAGGATGTTCGTCGGGCGCTCCCCGCGGCGCACGGCCTCGCAGAATTCAGCGAGGATGCCCTCGCCCTCGCCGTGTCCCATGACCTCGACGGTGGGATGCTCGATCATGATCTCCGGGCCAATCGTCGAGAATACGCGGCCGACGATGTGCCTGATCTTGGGATACTCGGACAGGATGTCGAGCATTTGCTGGGCCTGGGGCCAGGTGTCCTCGACGACCGTCGACAGGATGACCGCGTGCGGCTTGAAGCGCTCAATTTCCTTGCGGAAGTCGCCATTGAGGTCCGTCTTCGCCTCGCCGACAGCGCCTTGGCGTCGAACTGCCGGCTGTTGAGGAGCTTGTTGGCGCGGGTGACGGCCAGGGGCTCGCCGAGGAATTCCACGCTCGACATATAGGGGGTGCAGTCAAAGAACTCGATCTGGTAGCCCTGCTTCTTGAGGATCGTGGTGAACAGGCCCACCGCGTAGGACGGAGCGAGCATCATGCTCAGGTTGGGGTAGGTCAGGATGACACGGAATTCGATGCACGCAATCATGCTCAAATTGGAGCATTAGTTCCCGGAGCCTGGCGGAGGTCTACCCTAGGGCGGGCTTCTCAGTTGCGAAAAACTGCGGTGCCGGGGTGCGAGCCAATCTTCTCGAGGGTCGTGGCATAGTCGAGGGTCAGGCCGGGCAGCAAAGACCGATTGAACTGCGACTGAGCGCAAGCGAGTTTCTGGATCGGGTTGCGTTATTGACACCGCCACCGTGCAAGCATCGGCACCGGTACGTTGGGGTGCTGGCACTGAACTCGCCGTGGCGGGAAGTGGTGACGGCACAGGCTGGCCGGAACGGAGTGCGGCGCGCATCTAGTGGTGCGCGAGAAATTGGAGATGTGGCTGGCGCAGCGGAGCGCGAACTGCTCGGCGGCACCCGGGCTAGCAAAGCAGGGCGGGTGGCTGTCCTGCTAAAACAGTTAAGCGCTTCAGTTACGCGTTGAGCGCGGCGTGACCGTCCGGCAGGCTCGCTAGCCGCGTGGTGGCGAGTGCCAGGCCCAACACCAGCCAAAACAATGTTTGCAGCGGATGAAATTCCAAATGCACAAAGTAATGGTCAAAGATGCCGATCACCAGCGCAGCTAATAGGGCGGCGTGCGCACCCAGCCACGCCGGCGCAAGCGCTGCGCTCCGCAGCGCGTTCCGGGCGTGGGTGGCGCCCCAGCCCAGCGTTGTAGCCAGCACCAGCGCAAAGGCTGCAAGGCCCAGCAGCCCCGTCTGCTCCGCCATTAGAAGATACGCACTGGACACACCCAGGTATAAATCAACATCCGGCGCTCCGCCAAAGCCAACACCGAGGAATGGATAGCGCCCGATAAGTTCAAGCGCGTCCTTATATTCCCCGAAGCGCATTTGCGTGGCCAGGTCCGCGCCGCGCAGGCCGGCGCCAAAGTGCAGTACATAAGCCTGTGCCTGTGGCAGCAGCAGCACCAGCCCGGCGCTGAGCGCCAGCAGCCACAACAGGCGGCGCTGCTGCAGCAGTGCTATTCCCAGCACCACAAGCAGCAGGCTGGCCATTGCAGCCCGCGAGAAGGTGAGCAGCAGCGTTGTGGCAATCAGAGCCAGCAGCAAGTAGGCCGGCCAGCGCTGTCCGGCTAACGGGCGGGCAGCTGCCAGCTGGGCGGCAGCCAGCGCACCCAGCACGGCCAGCATGCCGCCCAAGGCGTTGGGGTCCACCGCCGTGCCGATGGCGCGCTGTGCGTTTTCAGAATCATCCTCCACATAACGCAGCACGCTGCCGGTGGGATAGCCGAGGCGGCCGAGGGAGTTCAGGCTGCGTTCGCTGACTGCGGGCGGCAGCAAGTAAAGCACCAGTGCTACGCCGGCAGTGGCGCTGCCCAGCAGCAGCAGCACGCGCAGCAGGCGGTTCAGCTCGCGCAGTGTGCGTGCGTGCTCTACTACAAGCACGGCAAAAAACACGCTCAACAGAAACTCCGCAAAGCGGCGCGCCAGGTTGGGCGTGAAGGCAGTGTGCGTCAGCGCGCTTACTAACGCAACTATGCACACCATCGTGAACGCCAGCAGTGGCGCGTGCGCCGGCGTCACGAGCAGGTGGCGGCGGTACCCCGCCATCCACTGGCACAAGTAGACGAACAGCGCGCCCGCCAGCGCCACATCCAGCATCGTAAGCGTGAGCACAAACTTGAATGGCAAAGTGCCGAATGGCAGCAGGGTGATGATGGCAAGCACAGCGCAGAGCGCAACCTCCAAACTGGCAAGCGCCCACAGCACCAGAACCAGCGTACCAAAAACAGCCAACGTCACAAGCGGTCCGGCAAACCCAAGCAAGGCTCCGGCCAGCACGGCCACCATTGCAATGGCAGCGCCCAGCAGCAGCGGCGCGTGCTGCCAGCGGGTTTCTGATTGCGGGCTGCTGGTCAATTGCATGGGTGCGGTCGTCTGCGCTGGCATGGCTGCGCGCCCCGGGGCCCGTGCCAGCGCGCTGCGCGGCGGACTGCCATCAAGCCGGGTCCGCAGCGCGGGGGCCGGGCTTGCGCCGCAGCAGCGGCAGAACTGCAAGCGCAATCCCCAGCAGCGACAGCACTGCGCCCCACAGCAGCGCGGGCGGCCGGTACTGCAATTGCACCGTATGGGTTCCGGCGCCGGGGAGCGCCACGCCCTGCACAAAACCACTCACCGGGATGCTTGGCAGCCACGCAGCGCCGTTGACGCTTGCCATCCAGCCCGGGTACCAGGCTTCGGACACAACCAGCAGCCCCGGCGCGGCACTCTGCACCGTCAGCTCGAGTGCACCGGGCTGATCACTGTTTACCTGGGCGCTGCCGATACTTGGCAGCAGCGCAGGCGCTGCCGCATCCACCAGCGCGGTGCCCAGCGCATCAAAGCCGGGCGCGCGCAGTAGCTGCCATTGTTCCTCCGGGCTGGCTGTGCGCTGCAGCTTGCCAGCCAGCCAGGCGCGCTGTGCTGTGAAGGGCAGGCGGTACACCTTGGCATCACCCGCAGGTGCAGGTCCGTGATACAGCGTTTGCGCTGCCAGCGGCAGTCCCTCGCGCGTGCTCGGGTCCATCTTCCAGGACACTAGATAGTCCACGCCCAGCAGCTTGAAGCGCACATCCTCAGCCGCGTAAGTGTCAAACTCCATCCACATGCGCGGCCGGATCGGCGAAATGCCGCCCCACTCGCGTAGGCCGTACATACACGCCCAATGCCCGTTCATGCGCGCATCGTCCTGCACCCTGAACCAGCGGCCGGTGCCGGCATCTTGTTGCAGCGGGTCAAGCATCGGCCGGTAGGGATACGTTTCAAATGGGGCCGCGGCATTTGTGGCGTTGTTGGCGGCGAACAGTTCGAGCGCCAGCACCGCCAGCAGCATCCCCGGGAACCAGGCGCGCAGCGGGCGCGCTGCCAGTATGATGGCTGCCAGCGCCACGCCCAGCAGCAGCAGCCCGAAGCGCGGCGGCAGGTCGCCCCATTTGATTGCATCCGCGCGCGCCAGCAGCACCACTGCAACCAGCAGCACAAGCACGGGCAGCGTCATCGCCCGCAGCAGGCGCGCTGCTTTTGCCACCGCGCGCCGGCTGCGCTGCGGCAGCGGGCCCAGCAGCAATGCAGCGCCATGCGCCACAAGCGCAGCGCTGCCGATTGCCACAATCAGGGCCGCGCGCTCCTGCCCGCGGAAGAGGCTGTAGCCTGGCAATACCCAGTACGCCAGGCCGTACGCACCGTGGCTGCTGCCAAAACCAAGCAGCACGCCGGCCAGCAGCGTTGCTACCCAGAAGCGCACGCCAGCCGTTGGCACAGCAGTCGCTGCCAGCATTGCCAGCGTCAACCCCAGGATGCCCATGAACAAAGGCTGCCAGCGGCTGACGAGTCCGGTGACCACCAGCTGCGCCAGGTCTTGCAGCGGAAAGCCATGCGCCAGCTCTGCATACGGCAGGCTGCTGCGCGTGGAGCGCGCGAGGTATTGCGCCTGCGGCAGCAGCTGCACCGCGCTGATTAACGCGCCCAGCAGCAGCACCGGGGCCAGCCGCGCAAGCAGCGCCAGCCATGGGCTGCCAGCGGCGCGCCCGCAAAACAAAAAGTATGCAATTGCCAAATACCCGCACAGCAGAAAACTTTGCGGGTGGCCGGCGGAAAACATCAACGCCAGCATGCCGCATGCGACTGCGCGCGCAGCTGCACTGCCATTACCTGCGAGTTGGCGCATTGCAAGCAGCAGCAACGGCAGCCACGCTGCTGTTTCCAGAATGCCGGTTTGCAGCGGGGGATAGCCGGTGAGGTACCCGCCAAAGGTGAACACAAGCGCGCCCGCGAGGGCAGCCAAGCCGCGGCCGGTTTCGGCGCGCAAAAATGCGTAGGCGCCGAGGCCGGCAATTAAATAATGCGCAACCGCTTCCGCGGTGAGCGCCAGCAGCGGGAAGTGGCCGTAGCCCAGCAGGCGCAACGCGCCAAAGCTCAGCCAGACCGGCGGGTAAAACAGTTGCGCCTGCGGGTCGGCGTGGAATGGATAACCGCCAAAGAAGCAGTCGGTCCACAGCGGCAAGCGCCCGGCCGCAAGCTCGCGGAAGGCCAGCGAGCGAAAAACAAAAAACTGCTGCGTGAAGTCACCGTCCGGAAAAACCACCTGATTGGGCGGCGCTGCAAAGTAGCGCCAGAAGAACAGGGCCCACAACCCCGCCAGCATGGCGCAGTGGGCGGCAGCGCTGTTGCGCAACCAACGGCTTAGTTCATACGACATTGCAGGACGAATTTGACCAGCATTGCGCGGGATGATGAAAAATTCCGGGCATGCGCGGCAGAGCCGCGAAAATTAATGCGCCGCCGCCGGTTCCCAGCCCTGCCGCAAAGTTTAGCATCTTGAATTAATCCGCAGCGGTCACGCGGATGCGGCACAGCGTCACAAAGTTGTCGCCCCACTCGCCACTGGCACTGATCACGTTCAGGCGTTCATCGCCGGCGGCGTACATTCCTGCTTGTACGGCATAGGTGCCGGGCGGTGTGTTGGCTGCCAGCTGCAGTGTGTGCGGGTCGGCAAAATCCTGCCCGGGCTGCCAGGCTGCGGTTGGCGCGCTGCCGTGTAGCGGCCAGCCGTCATGCTGCCCCCAGACTTGATCGCCCGTGCCGCGCACCTGTACAAACACAGTGTAGTTGGCTGTGGGCTGGCGCAGCGCGCGCCAGTGCAAAGTCAGCGGCAGCATGGCGCCGGCTTGCAGCGTACGCGTGCCAAATTCGTAGCCGCTTAGTTGTATTTGATGCTCGAGGTTAATTGCAAGTGCGTTGGGAACGGCGCCGGCAGTTGCCAGCAGCGCCACCTCGGCCAGGCGCGCGTGGTCGGCGCCAGTGTCCGCCAGAAGGCGGTTGCCGGTGGCAAAATCATACAAGCCCACCTGCACTTGCAGGCGCGCAGGTGCGCATGCAGTTTGCGGAATGCGCAGCAAGTAGCGGTCTGCCAGCAGCTGCCCGGGCTGCAGCAAGCGCGTCGGCTGCCGGCCCAGCCCGGGAAAGGTGTCGCGCTGCGCAACAATTGTTTGCGCCTCGTCAATCAGGTGCACAAACACGCTCCAGTCACGCTGCATTGGCGCCAGCACCTCCCAGTACAAAGTGAGCGCTGCTTCAGCGCCGGGCTGCACTTGCGTTGTCTCCAGTGTGTAGCCACGCAAGCGCAGCGCAGCCGGCGTGCCAAAGTTCGTGCCAACGGTTTGCTTCATCTGCGTCAGGTCTGCCGGTGCAGGCGCTGCATACGCCGGGGCAATCACCCATGCGGGCGCCGCTGCACTAAACGCGAGCAGTGCCACGACCGGCACGCCTAGGCAGGCGTTGCGGGCCGTGCGCCAGCGGGCGGGAAACCAGGCATCGACCCCCGCAGCAAAAAGCACTGCCAGCGATTGGATGGCGGTAAACATGAGGCGCCCCTGCGAAGACCACGTGATAGTAGACCAGCGCAGCAGCGCCACGAACACGGCCAGCGGAACGGCAATGACAATGGCTGCCGGCAGCCAGTTGCGCGGCGGGCGCTGCAGGCGCAAGGCGCTGCGCCCCGCAAAAATAATTGCACCGCTGCCGGCCACGAGCGCAAATATATTTAGCGTGCTGTACACCCAGCCGGGAAATGGAACATTCACGCCGCCGAACAAACCCCAAAATGTGCGCATGAATCCTTCGCGTTCGCTCCACAGCTGCTGCAATCCAGCTGGATGTGCGCGCACGCCGAGAACCGCCACAAACTGATTGATGCCGGTAGGCGTGCCGTACAGCTGCAGGTTGCGCGCAAACCACCAGCCGCAAACTAGCGCTGCAATGCCCAGCACCAGAAGCCCGCGGCGCAGAGCGCGCAGCGTGTGGTGCGCCCACACGCTCGGTGCGCTGCGCTGTGGCTGGGCCCGCCAGTCTGCAACCTCAAGCACGCCAATCACAGCCGCGGCAATCGGCAACAAAGAAAGCAACGAAAGCTTGGTGAGAGCACCCAATCCCAGCAGCAATCCCAGCAGCGCATGCGCTGCCGGCTGGCGGGCAGGGTCAGCTGCCGGTGCGCCAGCCATGCGCACCAGCAGCAACACAATCAGGCTGGCCAGCAGCATGGCCAGGTTGTCATTGTTTACGGAACCGGAGATAAAGAGGAACATGGGTGTGAACGCCACGAAGCCCGCAGCGCCAGCAGCCAGCCAGCGGTCACGCGCCAGCACAGCCAGCGCAATCTCGTAAGTGCACCACACCGTGCCGGCTGCCAGCAGCACAGACAAGAATCGAATGATGCGCACGGCCAGCACGGTGCCGCGCCATGGCCAGCGCTCCGCTGCTGAATGCACCACGAGATTGCGATTGCCATCCGTTGTTAGAATGCCAACATCCGCGTGCGGATTTAGCCAGCGCACTCGCGCGATGTCGCTTGTATCAATCAAGCGCGTGGCTTGCGCCATCAAGAAATAATAGAGCGGTGGTTGGCCCGCTTCCTGGCGCCACGGGCCGGGGTCGGCCGTGTCAAGCACCGGCAAGATGCCGGTGTCCGCAATGTGCTTGGCCATCGGATAGTGCCAAAGTTCATCCGAGGCGTCGAAGAGCGGCGTGGTGGCAGCGTACACGCTGCCCAGCCCAATGCAGGCAGCCAGCAGCAGCGTGAGGCCCGCATGGGTTTGCCAGTAGCGGACGGAAGTAAAGCTTGGAGTGGCGCGCATTCTGAATGCGCCAGTATCAGGCGCGCAGCGCATGCCGGGCGGCGCCAGGCTGCGCGCTAGCGGCGGCGGGTAAGCAGCAAGTAACCGGCTAGGCTGGCACCGCCCAGAAGCAGCATCGCACCCAGCGCACCCACCAGCGAGCCAAGCCAGGCTGGCTGGCTGGATGCTGTTTCAGCGCTGGCTGGCGCGGGTGCCGTCTCTGTCTTCTGCGCGCCAAACTCCAGGTTTGCCGTGCTGCCCATTGCCAGCGCCAAATCCCACTCCGCACGGGTCGTAGCCACAAAACCGGCGGGTACCTGCAGGCTAATGCGGTAATTTGCGGGCTGCAATTTTTCAAAGCAGAACGGCTCGGGTTTTTCACCGGTGGTGTAAGTGCCCAAAGCGCTGCTGCTTCCTGTATCCAAGATGGTAAACACGCCGCCGTTCACAGAATTTTCGCCAGCGTCCAAAACGCCGTTGCCGTTCAGGTCGTCATAGAGCTGCACACAGATTGCGCCTGAGGGCGCTTCAGCGGTTGGTTCCACAGTTGGTACGGCAGTTGGTGAGGCCGGAACCGTGGCCGTGGCTTCGGCTGCTGCAGCCGGGTCGGGCGTTGGCGTCTCCGCTGCCACTGCGGTGGCTTCGGGCGTTGCCGCCACCGGAACTGTTTCGGCCTGCCCCAAAATTATCTTTTGGCCCACGGCCAGCATTCTGCCGGCGTCGGGGTTGAGCGCTTTGATTTTGTCAAGGCATTCAATTGTATTGCCGCAGGAGACGGCCGCAATCCGAATCAGCGTATCTCCCGGCTGCACAATGTAAAACTGCTGCCCGCTGGCATCCATTGTGGGAACCGCAAAATTGGTGGGTGCAAGTTTCACCCCGGGCGCTGCCACCGGCGTGGCTGCGCTCACTGCCACCAGCGTCGCGTTGTCAAAGTAGGCATCGTTGTGCTTCAGCGAAACAGTTGTGGATGCAAATGTAAATACTGTCAAGCTGGTGCCGATTGCCACGGCATCCACGCTGAGGCTTCCATAGTTGTTCACATACTGCGCAGAAGACCACACATTACCGGAATCTGAGGCATAGGTGCTGCCCTGGCCGATGCCGGCCTTCAGCATGATGGTTCCAGTTGATGCCGTGCTGTCATCATTAGAAGTTGCCCACGCATGCGCCGAGAGCGTGAAGCGGTAGGTGGTGCCGGCGGTGAGCCCGCTAACGGTTTGCTGAATTCCCGCGGTGTATGTGGCATTCGCCGCTTCCAATTGTTGCGCCTTGGTGCCTTCGGCAACGCGTGCAGCAGCGAGGCTGCTGGTGACGCTCTTGTAAGTGGGGCTGCCGGAAACCACCCACTTCGTCCAACCCGATGCGACACCGTCTATGAACGCATCTTCAAAGCCGGGGTTGGTCAGAAGGTTGGTGGCGCGCACGGGGGCGGCCTGCACCGAGGTAGCCAGCAGCCCGCCCGCCAGCGTGGCAGTTGCTATTCCACGGAGGAAAGCCAAAAGTTTTGATTTCATAGGTTTACGGGCAGTCGTTGATTATAGCAGCCCCGCCGCTGGGAAATCTCCGCATGCTAAAATCAAAATAATGAATTTGAGCGAAAAACTGCAGGGACAACTGGCTAATTTGCCTGCGCAACCCGGCTGTTACCTGATGAAGGACGCCGCGGGCAGCGTGATTTATGTGGGCAAGGCCATCAACCTGCGCAACCGGGTACGCTCTTATTTTCACGCTTCCAGCGACCACTCCGGCAAGACGCGCGAGCTGGTGCGCCGCGTGGCGGACATTGAGTGGATCATTCAGAGCTCAGAGCTTGAGGCGCTGCTACTTGAGTACAACCTTATCAGCCGCCACCAGCCGCGCTACAACGTGCGCTGGAAGGATGGGAAAGCTTATCCCTATATCAAGGTGCACTGGCAGGATGCGTTCCCGAAAGTTACGGTGACACGCCGGGTGGACACGGATGGCGCGCGTTACTTCGGGCCGTACACCAGTTCGTGGGCGGTGCACCAGACGCTCGATGTGTTGCGCAAACTTTTTCCGTACCTGACGTGCGACCGCGAAATCACCGGCACGGATGCGCGCGCCTGCCTGTATGCGGACATTCACCTGTGCATGGCGCCGTGCATTGGCGCATCCACCCAGGAGCAGTACCGGGCGATGGCGGCGGACCTGAGCCGCTTTTTGCAGGGCGAGACAGCGCAAGTGGTGGAGCGCCTGCGCGTGGAAATGGGCATTGCCAGCGAGAGACTGCAGTTTGAGCGCGCTGCCACCCTGCGCGACCAGCTGCTGGCCATCGAACGCGTGGTGGAAAAGCAAAAAGTAATTTCGCAGCAGCATTTGGACTCAGACGTGATTGCATTTGCGCGTCAGGACAACGACGCCTGTGCGCAGGTGTTTTTCGTGCGTGGTGGAAAGCTGATCGGGCGCGACCACTTCCTGCTGGAGGGCGTGGCGGAGGAGAACGACACCGAGGTACTGGGTGCGTTCCTGAAGCAGTTCTATCACAAGGCCACGCATATTCCCGCCGAGGTGCTGCTGCCTTCAGAAGTGGCCGAGGCCACAATTATTGAGCGCTGGCTGCGCGACAAGCGCAACGGCCAGAAGGTTTCACTGGTGGTGCCGCAGCGCGGAGACAAGCGCAAGCTGGTGCAGATGGCACTGGAGAATGCAACCGAAACGCTGGGCGGGCTGCGCGCGCAATGGCAGGCGGACACGCACAAGCAGGAGGAGGCACTGGCGGAGCTGCAAGCTGGGCTGGAGCTGCCGTTGCCGCCCACGCGCATCGAGTGTTTTGACATTTCCAACACGCAGGGAACCGCAGCCACCGGCAGCATGGTGGTGTTCCATCAGGGCACGCCGGCCAAGAGCCACTACCGGCGCTTTGTAATTCGCAGCGTGGCCGGCCCGGACGATTACGCCAGCATGCGCGAAGTGTTGACGCGCCGCTTGCAGCGCTGGCAGGACCTGCACGCTGCGCAGCGTGCACCCGGCCACAAACCGGATGAGTCCTTCCTGCGCCTGCCGGAACTATTAATTGTGGATGGCGGCAAGGGCCAGCTGGGCGTGGCGGTGGAGGTGCTGCAGGCATTTGGCCTGAGCGCGCAGGTAAGGCTTGCCAGTCTGGCCAAGCAGAACGAGGAACTTTTTGTGCCCGGGCGCGCTGTGCCGATTGTGCTGCCGCGGCGTTCGCCGGGGCTGTTCCTCGTGCAGCGCATCCGCGACGAGGCGCACCGCTTTGCCCTGACTCTGCATCGCGCGCGCCGCACGCGCACCGGGCTGGCCTCCCAGCTGGATGCGATCCCCGGCATCGGGCCGGCGCGGCGCAAGGCACTGCTCAAGCACTTTGGCTCGCTCGACGGCATTCGCTCGGCAGAGCTGGAAGACCTGGCACAGGTGCGCGGCGTGTCCCGGGATGTGGCACGCGCCGTGAAGGACGTGCTGGCCTAAGCCCCGGTGTTGGCGCGGCGCTCAATACCGCCACTGTAACTTGCAGGAAACTGAAGCACTCCCGCCGGCCGAGATGGCCGGGGTTACGCGCGCTGCGGGCATCATTGCCGCGGGCAACGTGGCTTCGCGCGTGCTGGGGCTGGTGCGGGACACGGTGAAGTCCAACTACTTTGGCGCCAGCGGGGCGGTCAGCGCCTTTGACATGGCGGCCAAGGTGCCGATGTGGATTTACGATTTACTAGCCGGGGGCATGCTCAGTGCTGCGCTCGTGCCGGTCTTCAGTGAGTACGCGCAGCCAGAGCGGCGCGCGGAGTTGTGGCAGGTGGCGTCATTCCTGCTCACCATTAGCGCTGTTGTACTGGCGGTTCTGACGCTGCTGGGCGAATTGTTTGCGCCGCAGCTGGCGTGGCTGGTGGGCGGCGGGCTCAGGCCCGAATTGCTGCAGCTCACCACAAGCTTGCTGCGCATCACACTGCCAACAATGGTTTTCTTAAATCTTGCTGGCATCCTGGCGGGATTGTTGTTTGCGCTGCAGCGCTTTACGCGCCCGGCATTCAATGCCGCCATGTTCAACCTGGGGATTGTGGCAGCAACGCTGCTCTACGCGCGCGAGTACGGCGTGTATGCCATGGCAGGCGGAATGCTGTGTGGCGCTGCGCTGCAGCTGGTGCTGCAGTTAAGCGGGCTGCTGGATGCGCGCCTGGTGCCGCTGTTCAACTGGCGCCTGCCCGCTTTGCAGCGCATTGCGCGCCTGTACCTGCCGATAGTGCTGGGGCTGCTGGTGGACATGACGAGCCGCGCGCTATCCTACCGGCTGGCCTCGAGCACTGGTGACCAGAGCATTGCGTGGATGGGTTATGCCACAACGCTCATGCAATTTCCGCTAGGGCTGACCTCGATTGCTGTCTCGGCTGCCATCCTTCCCACGCTTGCGCGCCAGGCGGCGGCGGTGGAGCAGCGCGAGTTTTTGCAAACGCTGGCGCACGGGCTGCGGCTTGTGATCCTGCTCATCATCCCGGCGGTGGCGGGCATGTATGTGCTCGCCGGCCCGATTGTGCGCCTGCTTTTTGAGCACGGTGGATTCCTGCCAGCCGACACGGTGATGACCGTGATTGTGCTGCGCCTGTACTTGCTTGGCGTGGTGGCCGCAGCTGTCGATCTGCCGCTGGTGAATGCCTTTTATGCGCGGCGGGATGCGTGGACTCCGGCCATGGTCGGACTGTTTGGCGTTGGCGTGTACCTTGCGGCTGCGCTGGTGCCCGCGCTCTTCCGGCCCATGCAGCTGCAGGATTTGATTGTGGCCAACGCTGGGCAGCTCACGGCCCATGCGCTGTGCATGTGGTGGTTTTTGCGCGCGCGCGTGGGCACGCTGGCCGGCAACGGCTTGCTGCGCGTTACGCTGCAGGCAAGCGGAGCTGCTGCCCTGATGGCGGCCGGCACACTGGTAAGCCTCGAAGCGTTGCAGCGCTGGCACGCGTTTGGCGGGCTGGCCGGTGAGCTGCTGCTGGTGGCGCTGCCCGCCGTGTGTGGCGCCGCAATTTACTTTGGCGTGCTGCTGCTCGCGCGCGTGCCTGAGGCCCGCCAGCTGCTGCCACGCCCGGTACCCCGCTAAGCTCGTCGCTATAATATTTTTTATGAGTGATCCAAACCGCCCGGCGCTTTCGCCGCATTTGTACACCGAGGAATATTTTCGCGAAGCGTGCGAAGGCTATGACGAATTTAACGAAACGAATGGCGCGCGCCTTTCGCGCCGTTTGCAGGCCGCTTTTTCCGTAGCGCAGGTGACGCGCGGCATGCGGGTGCTCGATGTTGGCTGCGGTCGCGGTGAGATTTTGCGCCATTGCGCAGCCCTTGGCGCAGCCGCTTTTGGCGTGGATTACGCGCCGGTGGCGGTGGAGCTGAGCCGGCAAGTGCTCGATGTAAAAGCCGTTGCGCCGGCCGGTGTCGCGCAGTCAGATGCCAAGCGCCTGCCGTTGCCCAGCGGCAGCTGTGACCGCGTGTTTATGTTTGATGTGGTGGAGCACCTCTATCCGTGGGAGCTGCAAGCTGCGTTCCATGAAGTGCGGCGTGTGCTGCATGCTGATGGCTTGTTTGTGCTGCATACCGCACCCAATGCGTGGTATGACCGTTTTGCTTATCCACTGGTGCGTGCCATGCGGCGCATGGGTGGCACACACTATCCCGCCAACCCGCGCGCGCTGAACACGCCCGCAAACGTGGAGGTGCATGTAAACGAGCAAAGCGCTTTCAGTTTATGGCGCGTGCTGCGCAGGGCTGGCTTTGGCAGCCGCGTGTGGCTGGAGAGTCCGCCGCAAAACCGTACCGAGCGCGCGCCGCTGGCCGCACTGCGCCATGTTTCATTTCGCTGGCCGCCTTTCCGCTGGTTTTTTGAGCGCGAGGTGTTTGCTGTGGCGTGGAAGCTTTGATGCACAACAGTCGGCACGCTGCCGGGATCCGGCTATGAAAGACCGGCGCCGCGTCGGCGATCTTTCGATTGAGGAGCTGGAGCGCGTACTTTCTGTGCGGCGCGCTGCGGTGCGGGCCGACCGCTTGCGGCGCTACCGGGATGCGGGGCGCGCGCTGCCCGGCAACACCGAGCCTGACGCGGGGGCGGGCGAACACCAGCCGCCGGGCTGGCAGTGGCTGCGTTTGGGGCGGGTGGGCAATGCGCTGCTTACAATCGTTGAGATCGGGGCCGTTGCGGGCTTGATCTTTTTTGGGTACCAGTTATGGGCTGACCGCAACGTGCTTAACCGCGAGGCACAGCAATTGATGCAAGCGGGCGCTGCCACGCTGGTTCCCACGCCCAGCATCACTGCCGTGGTTTTGCCGGGCGGCCATACGCCACCCACCGCAGCCGGCGGGGCGCAGTTTAATGAAGCGGAGATCCCGGAGCACTTGCGCCCGCTGGTGCAGGCTCCGCAGCCAATTACCATCCCGCCGACGCCTGGCCCGCGCCAGGCAGTGCGCATTCTAATCAGTGCGATCGGGGTGGACGCAGCTGTCGTGCGCGGCGACAGCTGGGAGCAGCTGAAGAAGGGCGTGGGCCAGCTCCTGGGCACTACCGATCCCGGCCAGGCCGGCAACCTGGTGCTGTCAGCCCACAACGATATTTTCGGCGAGATCTTCCGGTATTTGGATAAACTGCAGCCGGGCGACATTGTTACGCTGCAGACGACGGTGGATAAGTTTAGCTACCGCGTCACCGGGACCGAGGTAGTGGAGCCAACAGACGTGCGGGTGCTAGCTTCCACCACCGCGCCCACGCTTACACTGATCTCATGCTACCCCTACCTCGTTGATAACAAGCGCATCGTGGTGTTCGCCGAGCTAGTGTCCGGGTCTTAAATCGCCGGGGCTTTGCGGTATCATTACCCTCTAACGAGACAATTGAAATGACTAAACGCGACCGTCGCAAACGCAGTCCTTCCGCAATCGGCAACGCTGGCTTTTCCGCCGGCAGTGCGCCCAGCGCTGCCAAACGCGAGGATATTACTGCCGACTACACGTACATTCGCGCGGATCTAAAGCGCATCGGCATATTGTTTGTTGTGCTGACTACCGGGATGGTTGCGCTCTCCCGCTTTATCAACTAGCAACGCCCTGCGCCGGCCGCACTCCCCGTTTGGCATTTCATAAGCCAGCGGGAGGGCGGGCACCCGCGCTGCAACTCCATCATGTTAGATAAGCTGGCCGGCATTGAAGCGCGTTTTGATGAAATCAACGCGCTGCTGGCTGATCCGCAGATTTCCACCAATCCGGTGCGGCTGGTGGAGCTGGCACAGGAACGCAGCAAGCTGGAGCCGCTGGTGGATTCGGCAAAGGTACTGCGCGCCTTGCAGGCCCGCGTAACTGATGCCCGGGCGCTGCTGGCAGACTCCGAACTGCGCGATGTGGCGGCTGCCGAGCTGCCCGAGCTGGAGCAGCAACAGCTGGCGCTCGAGCAGCGTGTGCGGCGCTTGCTGCTGCCCAAGGATCCGCGTGATGATCGCAATGTGATTGTGGAGATCCGCGCTGGCGCTGGCGGCGACGAAGCGGGTTTGTTCGCCGCTGACTTGTTCCGCATGTACATGCGCTATTCCGAGCGCCAAAAGTGGCGCGCCGAAATCATGTCCTCCAACTCCAGTGGCGTGGGCGGCTTCAAAGAAGTGTCTTTTGAGGTGCGCGGGCCGGGTGTTTACTCGCGCCTCAAGTATGAGTCTGGCGTGCACCGCGTGCAGCGGGTGCCGACCACCGAGGCGCAAGGGCGCATTCATACCTCCACTGCTACGGTTGCTGTGCTGGCGGAGGTGGACGAAGTTGAGATTGTGATTCCAGACTCCGACGTGCGCATGGAAGTCTTTCGGGCCGGGGGCGCAGGCGGGCAGCACGTGCAGAAGAACTCGACAGCCGTACGGCTTATTCACGGACCCAGCGGGCTGGTGGTGCAGTGCCAGGACGAGCGCTCGCAATTGCAGAACCGGCTGCGCGCCATGGCCATTCTGCGGGCGCGCCTGTTTGACCTTGAGGACGAGAAGCGCCGCAATGCGGAAATGGCCGACCGCCGCTCGCAGGTAGGCACCGGCGACCGCAGCGAAAAAATCCGCACCTACAACTATCCACAGAATCGCATCAGTGACCATCGCATCGGCCTTACCGTGCATAACCTGACTGATGTACTCGACGGCGCACTCGACGTATTGATTGATGAACTGGTGACCAGCAACGAAGCGGAGCGGCTGGCCGAGGCCGGGCTGTGATGGAAGCTTTGGCGCCGGCGGCTACAGTGGGCAGTGTGCTGGCTAGCGGCGGCGCGGAACGCAATGACCTGCAAGTGCTGCTGGCGCACACAATGGGCGTCACGCGCACCAAGTTGCTCTCGCACCCGCAAGCGCCGATTGAACGCGGGCTGCTGGTGAATTTTGAAAGTGCACGCTTGCGCCTGCAGGCGGGCGAGCCTCTGCCGTATCTGATTGGCGAGCGGGAGTTCTTTGGCGTGAGCTTTGCGGTGAGCCCGGCGGTATTAATTCCGCGCCCGGAGACGGAGTTGCTGGTGGAGCAGGCGCTGCAGTTGCTGCAGCCGGGTGCGCGCGTGGCCGATGTTGGCACTGGCAGCGGCTGCATTGCAGTGGCACTTGTGCTGCACAACCACAGCGTTACGCTAACAGCCAGCGATGCATCGGCCGCTGCGCTGCAAGTTGCGCGGGCAAATGCGCAGCGCCATGCGGTTGCCGCGCGAATTCAGTTTTCGCACGCGCACTTGCTAAGCACGCTTGGTGAATTTGACTTGATTTGCGCGAACCTGCCGTACCTCACAACGCGAGAGGTTGCCGAACTTGCAGTGGGGCGGCACGAGCCGCGCCTGGCGCTGGATGGCGGCGCGGATGGGTTGCAGCTGATTGCGGAGTTGTTAGCGGCAGCGCCGGCGCATCTGGCTGCGGGCGGTGCCATGTGCCTTGAGATTGGGGCTGGGCAAAAGGCAGTGGTGTGCGGGCTGGCAGCGGCTGCCTTTCCGGCAGCCCGCGTGCAGGTGCTGCCGGACCTTGCGGGGCACGACCGGCTGCTGGTCATTCAACAAACTTCGTAAACTCCCTTAAATCAGGCCCATTCATAGCGGGCAGGGCGGGCTTGCATTGGCGTGGCGCGTGTGTTATTGTTCGCGCGGTCCTGCCGTGTACGTGATACCGTCTTGTGGTTTTGGGCCAACATGAATGATACGGGCGTTTTATTCTATTTGCAACACGATAGGCAAGCCCGCCAAGCGGGCGCAGCCAAGGTGGAACAAATCGATCTGCGCCCGGCCTGCATAAGCGGGCACAGAACTTAGCGGTTACACGGCATGGTGGGGCCCTTTTTAGGGCTGTGCTGCCGCGTTAAGTTACGTCTAAAATTTTTGCACACCCACCAGCTTTCTGCCAACCAGTAACCAAATAATGCAGCACATCAATCGTGGCAATTCAGTTAATGGCACAGCGCTGGCTGCCAGCATTGAGCAGGCGCAGCTGTGACAAAAACCGAACGGCTGTCAGAAAACGTCTACGTTTTTACGAGCGACCGCTATGTGCAGGTGACGGCGGGCGCGGTGCTTACGCCGGAGGGCGCGATTGTCATTGACACGCTGCCTTACGAGGATGAGACGCGGGACATGCGCGAGTTTATTGAGCGCAAATTGGGCAGTGTGGTGCGCTATGTTGTAAACACGCACTGCCATGCCGACCATGTTTTTGGCACTTGGATTTTCGGGGGCGCACAGGTTGTGGCGCATGCGCTGTGTGCGGAGCTACTGCATACGCGCACGCGCGAAGCGTTGAAGCGCGCCCAGCAAGATTCTCCCGATATGCTCAAGGTGCAAATTGTGCTGCCGCAGGTCACCTTTCGCACCAGCCAGTTCCGCCTTACGCTTGGCGGCAAGACGCTGATCCTCACGCACTCGCCGGGCCACAGTCCTGATCTGGTGACTGTGTTAGTTAATGAAGACCGGGTACTATTTGCCTCGGATACGGTCATGTCCATTCCGGTGATAGCTGGGAATGGCGGAAGCCTGAAGAATCTGCTCGCGTCACTGCAGGATGTTTTGCTGACGGATGTGGAAATGCTGGTGCAGGGGCATGGCGATGTGATTTTGCGCGGCGAGATTCGGGATAGTGTGCGCGGCCAGATCCGCTATTTGCAATCGATTGATGCGCACGTGCGGCGCACGCTGAAGCGCCGCCTGTCCAAAGAGACACTGGTAAATTATTTACTGGCATCTACGAATCTGGTGAAAGTTCAGATGGGCGGCCAGGCGGAAGATCTGCATCAGAAGAATGTGAATGCATTGTATGAGCAATTGCGCCGCAGTGTGCGTCCGTATACCAGCGCACCCCGAACGCGGCCGGCCGCCGCGGCAAAACCCAGGCTGCGCAAGCCGCTAGCTGCAAAGAAGTCCAGTCCCGGGCGCAAGGCAGCGCGGCCCGCGCCGAAGCCCGCTCCAGGTCCGGCGAAACGCACAGCCGGGCAGCCGACGGCAAAGAGCAAACCGGCCAAAACCAAAAAGGAACTGCGCAAGGCGGACAAAAAGTTGAAGCACAAGCAGGAGAAGTCTGCGCGCAAGGCTGCAAAAGCCAAGAAGTCCAAATAGCGAAGCTCTTTGGTGCACCGTGGAAGGCACCGATGCGCAGCGCAGACTAATCCGCTGGCTGGCAAGCAAAGCGATCAGTGTGTGCGCCGGCAACGATACGCGCAACTGCTCGTGGCCGTAAGACTGTCACAACGAACTCGATCGAAGTTGCTAAACATTTCGATTTAGTTGGGCTGGTATCGATTGAACTCCATGTTTTTCTACTGGACATTTTGACAACCCTGCTCTACCAAACTGATGCGTACCTGCGCAGCTTCGCGGCCACTGTGGCGGCGGCAGAAGGTGCGCGCGTGGCCTTAGACCGCAGCGCATTTTTTCCCGGTGGCGGCGGGCAGCCGCACGACACCGGAACTCTGCGCGCTGGAGACCTGGCGTGGGAAGTCAGTGCGGTAAACAAAGAAAGCGGCGTGGTGTGGCATGAGCTGCGCGGCGGGTCTGTGCCGGTTGTGGGCAGCGCCGTAACCGCGGAGCTGGACTGGGAGCGGCGCTACGCACTGATGCGCACGCACACGGCCATGCACATCCTGTGCGGTGTTGTGTGGCGCGATTATGGCGCAAGCGTTACCGGCGGCAATATGGATTTGCTACAGGGGCGCATGGATTTTGAATTTGAAACAATGCGCGCCGAACTGGTGGATGAAATTGAGGCGAAGATTAATGCAGAGGTTGCAGCGGAGCGGGCGGTGCGTGTGCAGATTCTGCCGCGGGATGAAGCTTTTGCAATCCCGGATCTGATCCGGACCAAGGTAAACCTGCTGCCCGCAGGTATTCATGAGGTGCGCACAGTGGAGATTGTAGGGCTGGACCTGCAGGCTGACGGCGGCACGCATGTGGACAACACTGCTGCAGTCGGGCACCTGCGCATTTCGGATTACAAGAGCAAGGGGCGCATCAACAAGCGCCTGGTTCTGACCGTAAGTTGAACTAATGCCATGCCGGTGTGCAAACAACCTCAACCCATTACCAGTCTGCCGCTTGACACCGTAATTCAGGGCGACTGCCTTGCCGTGCTGGAGCAGCTGCCCGCGGCTTCGGTGGATGTGGTGTTTGCCGACCCGCCCTACAACCTGCAGCTGCAGCAGGAGCTTTACCGGCCGGATAGCTCGCGTGTGGCTGCGGTCAACGATGCATGGGATCAATTTGCGGATTTTGCAGCGTACGATGCATTCACGCGCGCATGGCTGCAGGGCTGCCGCCGGGTGCTCAAAGACACCGGCACGCTGTGGGTGATTGGCAGCTATCACAACATTTACCGCGTGGGCGCACTGCTGCAGGATCTGCAATACTGGCTTCTGAATGATGTGGTGTGGGTCAAGGCCAATCCGATGCCGAACTTTCGCGGCGTGCGCTTTACAAATGCGCATGAGACGCTGGTGTGGGCGCAGAAGACCAAGGGCGCGCGCCACACCTTCAACCATCAGGCGCTGAAGGCGCTGAATGATGATTTGCAAATGCGCAGTGACTGGCGCCTGCCCTTGTGCAGCGGCACCGAACGCCTGAAAGTAAAAGGGCAGAAAGCGCATTCCACGCAAAAACCGGAGGCGCTGCTCTACAGGGTGCTGCTGGCCAGCACCAGTCCCGGCGATGTGGTGCTCGATCCATTCTTTGGCAGCGGCACAACCGGTGCGGTGGCGCGCAAGCTGGGCCGCCACTGGGTGGGCATCGAGCGCGAGCGCAAATACATCAAGCTGGCGCAGCGCCGCATTGCAGCCGTGCAGCTGCCGGACCCCGCGCTGCAGGTTCTGGCCACGCCTGAGCGGCGCACGCTGCCGCGCGTGCCATTTGGCGCGCTGCTGGAAAATGGATTGCTGCAGCCGGGGCAGACGCTTTTCTTAGGCGCGCAGCGGGCGGTGGTGCTGGCCAACGGCCATCTGCGCTGGAAAGGGCAAACCGGATCTATCCACCAAATTGGCAGTTTGATCCGGGGCAGTGCCTGTAACGGCTGGGATCACTGGTTGTTTGATGATGCCAGCAGCGGCCAGCGGCAGCCGGTGGACCGGCTGCGCCAGCGCTTGCAGGCTGCCGCTCCCTGATCGGCAGCCGGCTAGCCGCTGCCTGCAGCCCGCAGGCCAGCAGCGCAAAACAGAATAGAATTCAATTTATGTTTACACCCGTTTCGTCAAAGCTCGACCTGCAGCAAATGGAACTTGAAGTGCTCGAGTTCTGGCAGCGGGGCGGGATATTTCGCAAGTCCACTAAGATGCGCAAGGGCGGGCCGCGCTATGTTTTTTATGAAGGGCCGCCGACTGCCAACGGCAAGCCCGGCAGCCATCATGTGCTGGCGCGCGCGTTCAAGGATATTTTTCCGCGCTTCCATGCAATGCGTGGCAAGTATGTGCTGCGGCGGGGCGGTTGGGACACGCATGGCTTGCCGGTTGAGATCGAGGTTGAAAAGCAACTGGGCTTGACGGGCAAAGAGCAGATTGAAAAGTTTGGCATCGCCGAATTCAACGCGCGCTGCCGCCAGTCCGCATTTGAATACATTCAGGAATGGGAGCGCCTCACAGACCGCATTGGTTTTTGGGTGGACTTGAAAACCGCGTACGTTACCTATGAGAACAACTACATCGAGTCGGTGTGGTGGATTCTGCGCCAGTTGTGGGACAAGCAGCTTGTTTACCGCGGCTTCAAAGTTGTGCCGTACTGTCCGCGCTGCGGTACGGCGCTGTCTGACCACGAGGTGGCGCTCGGCTATCAGGACGATGTGCCTGACCCGTCCGTGTATGTGCGCATGCGCCTCAAAGATGATCCCACCACTGCGCTTCTGGTGTGGACCACAACGCCGTGGACCCTGCCTGCAAATGTGGCCTGCGCGGTGGGGGCTGCGGTGCAGTATGTGACGGTGGAGCTAGCGGATGGGCAGCGCGTGATTTTGGCGCGGGAACTAATGGCGGCGGTATTGGGGGAGGGCGGGCACAAGATTGTGGCAGAGCACATCGGCGCGCAGCTGGCCGGCTTGCAATACCTTCCGCTTTACAGCTTCCTGCCGTTTGCGGAGCAAGCCCACTATGTGGTCACCGGCGAGTTTGTAACCACAACGGACGGCACTGGCATTGTGCATCTGGCGCCCGCCTACGGCGCCGAAGACATGCAGGTGGCGCGCACGCGCAACCTGCCGGTGCTACAGACTGTGGATGCGCGCGGCTGCTTCATCGACTCCGTGCAGCCATTTGCGGGCATGTGGGTCAAGGATGCTGATCCGCTGATTATTCAGGATCTGCAGGCGCGGCAGCTGTTGTACCGGGCGGGCACCATTCTGCATACCTATCCGTTCTGCTGGCGCTGCAACACAGCGCTGCTTTACTACGCGCGTGACACTTGGTATGTGGGCACGACGCGTGCCAAAGAAGCTCTCGTGAGCCTTAATCAAACCATCAACTGGTATCCAGACCATGTGAAGAACGGGCGCTTTGGCAACTGGCTGGAGCACAATGTGGACTGGGCGCTGGGCCGCGAGCGTTACTGGGGCACGCCGCTGCCCATCTGGATGGATGACGATGGCGACACCCTGATGGTGGGCTCGGTGGCCGAACTTTCCCAACTGGCCGGCAAATCGCTGGACACGCTGGATCTGCACCGTCCGCATGTGGACACAATCACATTTGCAAATCCAAAAACCGGCAAGCTGATGCGGCGTGTGCCGGAGGTGATTGACTGCTGGTTTGACAGTGGTGCAATGCCGGTTGCGCAATGGCACTACCCGTTTGAGAACAAGCAGCTCTTTGACGAGCAGTTCCCCGCCGACTACATTTGCGAGGCGGTGGATCAAACGCGCGGCTGGTTTTATTCGCTGCATGCCATCAGTGCGCTGCTGTTCGGCAGCGTGGCCTACAAAAATGTGGCCTGCCTTGGGCTGATCCTCGATGGCGAAGGGCAAAAGATGTCCAAGTCCAAGGGCAACATTGTGAACCCGTGGGATGTGCTCGCGGTGCATGGCGCTGATGCGTTTCGCTGGTACTTGTACACTGCCAGCCCGCCCGGCCAGGAGCGGCGCTTCTCTGTTGATCTTGTGGGCGAGGTGGTGCGCAACTTCACGCTCACGCTGTGGAACACGTACGCGTTTTTTGTTTCGTATGCCAACTTGGATAACTGGCAGCCAGCGGCGGGCGGCAGCCCGGCTGCCGCTGCGGTGCTGACGGACTTGGACCGCTGGATCCTTTCCGAGCTGCACACGCTGGTGGGCAGTGTCACCACGGCTTTTGAAAGTTACGATGTGACGGGTGCCACGCGCCCGATTGAGCGCTTTGTGTACGACCTCTCCAACTGGTATGTGCGCCGCTCGCGGCGCCGGTTTTGGAAGAGCGGCGCCGGCCCGGACAAGCAGGCAGCGTACGCCACGCTGCACGAATGCCTGCTTACCGTGAGCAAGCTGCTGGCACCCTCGATGCCATTTGTTGCGGATGCAATTTACCGCAACCTTGCCGACGCGCACCAGCCCGAGTCGGTGCACCTGGCGGATTGGCCAGTGGCTGCAGCAGCCAGCATCGATCCGGCGTTGAACCATGACATGCAGATTGTGCAACGACTGGTGTCTCTGGGGCACAGCGCGCGCCAGCGCAGCAAAATGAAGGTGCGCCAGCCGTTGCCGGAAGCTGCGTTCTGGGCGGGCGCGGATGCGGCCGGTGTGATTGCGCGCCACGGCGCCTTGATTGCGGATGAGCTGAATGTGAAGCAGGTGCGCTTGCTGAACTCTGATTTGGAGGCGGTGGCCTACGAGCTGCACCCGCTGCCGCGCGAGCTGGGGCAGAAGTATGGTAGCCGCCTGCCGGCTCTGCGCACTGCTCTGGCTGCAACAGACGCAGCCGCGTCCGCGCGCACCCTGCTGGCCGGGCAGGCGCTTGCGTTGCAGGTGGACGGCATGCAACTTGAGTTGCTGCCAGCCGAAGTAGAGGTGCGCCTCCAAGCGCGCACTGGTTTTGCGGTGGCAGCGGAAGGCGGATTGGTGGCCGCGCTCGTGACAGACCTGACTCCAGAACTGGTGCGGGAGGGATTGGCGCGCGAAGTGGTACGGCGGGTGCAGGAGCTGCGCAAGAGCAGCGGTTTCCAAATCTCAGACCGCATTCACGTGCGCTTCCAAGCCAGCGCTCAAATTGCGCAGGCAATTAGCGAGCATCACGAATACATTGCCGGCGAGACGCTGGCAGTTGTACTGCACGCCGGCGCAGTTACCGCCGAACCATGGCTGATTGAAAGCGAGACCCTCGCCGTGCAGGTTGAACGAGCGGGCTAATGCGCCCGGCAGTTCCGGGCCGGGCGCTTCGCCAACTGAGGCTTTTGCCTGCCAATAGTTTTGGCCCGGGTGCCAGCGGCCGAATACCCGACTAACTGAGGACTTTTAATAACTGTGCAGCGCGGCGGGCGATTGACGTACACAAGCCTGTGCTGTTGCGCTGTCACTTGCGGTGGTATTATCGACATCGGCCGGTACGAATGGAAATAACTTCTCAGGAGAATGTTGGAGTTCCACTGCGCGTGCAGTTGAACCTGTTTTTGGTCGCGGCTGTGGTGCTTACCATTGACCAGCTTTCCAAGTGGGCGGTGCGCAGCCGCATGGAAATTGGCGAAGTCGTGGAGATTCACCCGTTGCTGCAGGATGTGTTTGACCTGGCGCATGTAACTAACAGCGGTTCGGCATTCGGAATGTTCAAGAGCGGCGGCGCGATGCTGACTGTGCTGGCAATTTTGGTGTCGGGTGCAATTGTGTACTACAACCGTACGCTGGCGGTAGAGCAGGTGTGGTTGCGCACAGCGCTGGGTTTGCAGGTAGGCGGCGCAATTGGCAACATGATCGACCGCCTGCATCAGGGGTACGTAACCGACTTTTTTCATCTGCACTATTGGCCGGTGTTTAATGTTGCCGATGCTGCCATTTCGATCGGTGTGGTTATTCTGGTGGTCTTGCTGCGCAGCGAGAGCAAACCGGCGCCCCGGCGCCCGGCTGTGGCTGTTACTGAGCCGGGCTCGACGCCGGAGTAATGGCAGTGGCAACGCCTGCCGCCGCGGTGCACACGTTTCAACTTGCGCAGCGCGGTGAACGCTTGGACAAGGCGTTGGTGGAGTTCATGCCGGACCTTTCGCGTGCGCAAATTCAGCGCCTGATTGAGGGCGGGCAAGTGCTTGTCAACGGGCAGCTACCCGCCAAGGCCGGCGTACGGCTTGAAGGCGGCGAGACCGCGGTCGTCGCTGTGCCTGCGCCCGAGCCATCCTCCGTGCTTGCAGAAGCCATTCCATTGCAAGTGGTGTATGAGGATGCGGACATGCTGGTGCTGGACAAACCCGCCGGGCTGGTGGTGCATCCGGCCGCCGGGCATGCGTCCGGCACGCTAGTGAATGCGCTGCTGGCGCATGTAAAGGACTTTGGCGGCGTTGGGGGCAGCTTGCGGCCGGGGATTGTGCACCGCTTGGACAAAGACACCTCCGGGTTAATTGTGGTGGCGAAGCACGACGCTGCCCAGCGCGCGCTGCAAGCGCAGTTCAAGTTGCGCAAAGTAGAGAAACAATATGTGGCGCTGGTGGTGGGGCGGCCGCCCACGCCAAGCGGGCGTGTGGAGGCGGCGATAGGGCGCGATCCGCGCCACCGGCAGCGCATGGCTGTGGTGACCAACAACGGGCTGGGCAGCCGCATGGCAGTGAGCGAGTACCGAACGCTGGAGGCAATGCGCGGCTACACTTTGGTGGATGTAAAGCCGGAGACCGGGCGCACTCATCAGGTACGCGTGCACATGGCGTTTTTGGGATGCCCGCTGGCGGGCGACCTTCTTTACGGCGTGAGCGGTGGGCGCTATAAGCTGGCACGCCACTTTTTGCATGCTGCCGGCCTCACGCTGAAAATACCCAGCGGCAAGACGCGGACATTTGTCGCAGCGCTGCCAGCCGAGCTGGAGGCTTGCCTCGCAGCCTTGCGCGGCTAAGCGGTAGCTTTTTGGCGCCGGCCTGTGAGCCGCTGCCAATCTCAACATTTAGTAGATGCAACCAAAGATGGAGTTTATTGACCTGCGTTCCGACACGGTGACCAACCCCACGCCTGAGATGCGCGCTGCCATGGCTGCAGCGGAAGTGGGCGATGATGTTTATGGCGAGGACCCCACGGTCAACGAGCTGGAGGCAGTGGCCGCGCTTATGACGGGCAAGGCGGCCGCCGTGTTTGTTGCGTCTGGAACGATGGGTAATGTGTCGGCGATGATGGCGCACACGCAGCGCGGCGCTGAAGTGATCTGCGGTTATCAATCGCATGTGTTCCGCAATGAGCAGGGCCAGCTGGCGCAGCTGTGCGGCGTGCAGGCGCATCCGTTGCCGGAGGCCGCCAACGGCACCCTGCCGCTGGATCTGGTGGCCGGCGCCATTCAGGGCGATGACCAACACCATCCCATCACAAGTGTGCTGGCGCTGGAGAACACGCAAAACATGTGCGGCGGCCTGCCGGTGGGCGTGGACTATATGCGCGCAGCGGGCACACTGGCGCACGCGCACGGCCTCAAGCTGCATGTGGATGGCGCGCGCTTGTTCAACGCCGCGGTTGCATTGAATGTATCTGCGGCGCAGCTGGTGGCGGATGCGGACTCGGTGACTTTTTGCCTCTCCAAGGGGCTCGCCGCACCGGCCGGCTCCGTGTTGTGTGGCGATGTTGATTTCATCAAGCGCGCGCGGCGCGCCCGCAAGGTGCTGGGTGGCGGCATGCGCCAGTCCGGCATACTGGCCGCTGCTGGCTTAGTGGCGCTGCGGTCAATGGTGGAGCGGCTGGCGGATGATCATGCGCATGCGCAGCAACTGGCGCAAGGCTTGGCACGCGTGGTGGGCGTGAAGCTGGATCCCCGCGCGGTGGCCACAAATATGGTGTACTTTGAGCTGGAGGCACAAGTGGCGCAGACTGATGCGCAGATTATGGCGCGCTTGCGCGAGCAAGGCGTGCTGGTCGACTATCTGTACTCGCCAACCTCGCGCGGCTTCCGCGCGGTGACGCACTGCTGGATTACTGCGCCAATGGTTGAGCGCGCGATCGAAGCTATGCAGCACGTACTCGCTGATTAAGCATGGCGGACACGCTGGTTGCGCTGGATCTGGAAACCACGGGGCTGGATCCAACCCGCGACGCGATCCTTCAGATTGGCGCGGTAAAGTTTCGCGGCGAGCGCGTTGAGGGCGAATACGAAACCCTCGTCAACCCGGGCGTGCCGATCCCCGCTTTCATCAGCGAGCTGACTGGCATCACAGATGCAATGGTGGTGCGCGCGCCGGCGCTTGCTGCAGCGCTGCCGGAGTTGCTGCGCTTTGTGGGCAACGCGCCCGTGATTGGCCACAATCTTAAGTTCGATCTTGGATTTTTGCACAAGCATAGGGCGCTGCGCAACAACGTTTCGATCGACACCTATGATCTGGCAAGTGCCCTGCTGCCCAGCGCAAGTCGCTACTCACTCGGCGCGCTGGCCGCCGAGCTTGGCGTGCCGCTGCGCGATGCGCACCGCGCGCTCAATGATGCGCGCGCCACGCAAGCGGTGTACATGCTGCTGGCGCAACGCGCTGAAGAGCTGTCGCTCGACACACTCTCGGAGCTGGTGCGGCTGGCGGCTGATGTGGAGTGGGGCGCGGACTACACCTTTCAAGAGGCGTTGCGGCGCCGCACGGAAAAAGGCGCGGCACCCAAACGGCGCAGGCCCGGCGCACCAGAGCGCGGCCTGTTTGCGGGCAGCGGCGGCACAGCCGGCCCCGCGTTGCAGCCGGCTGATGATCCGGAGCCGTTGGCTGAAGCGCCGCTGGTGGAAATGTTCAAGCCCGGCGGCGCGCTGGCCGGGCAGTTTGCCAGCTACGAGAGCCGGCCGCAGCAACTGGAGATGATGCGGGCCGTGGCGCGCGCCCTCTCCGGGCAGCGCCATCTGCTGGTGGAAGCTGGCACCGGCACGGGCAAGAGCCTTGCGTATCTGGTGCCAGCAATCTGCTGGGCCGCACAAAGCGAGTGGCGCGTTGTTATTTCCACCAACACCATCAACCTGCAGGATCAGTTGATGCGCAAGGATCTGCCTGCGCTAAAGCAGGCGCTGCCGCAGGACTTTCGGGCGGCTGTGCTCAAGGGGCGCGGCAATTATGTGTGCCCGCGTTTATTTGATGCGATGCGGCGGCGCCCGGTGCGCACGCTGGATGAGATGCGCGTGCTGGCGAAGCTGCTGGTGTGGCTGCCGCAATCAGAAACTGGCGACCGCAGCGAACTGACGCTTACCGGCCCGGGCGAGCTGGAAGTGTGGCTGCGCCTTTCGGCTGAAGATGAGGGCTGCACCACGGAGCGCTGCGCAACGCTGCAAGGCGGCAGCTGCCCGTTCTACCGGGCCAAACGCGCAGCAGAGTCCGCGCACGTGCTGGTGGTGAACCACGCGCTGCTGCTGGCCGATGCTGCTTCAGAGAGTCGCGTGCTGCCGGAATACCAATACTTGATTGTGGATGAGGCACACCATCTTGAGGCTGCCACCACGGACGGGCTTTCGTTTGTGGCACGGCAGCCGGAGCTGGAGTTTCGGCTGCGTGCGCTGGCTGGTCCGCAAAGTGGGCTGTTGGCGCAGGTCGTTACGCGGGTTGGCAGCTTGCTGGCTGTTGGGCAGCAAGCCGGCTTGCGCCACCAGACAGAAGGCGTGGCAGCCGCACAGCAAGCGGTACTTGTGCATGTCGCAAACTTTTTTCAACAAGCGGGCCGTTTTGCGCTGGCAGCGGGTGACGGAGAAGTTGGCGCGTATTCGCGCAAGGTGCGGCTGCGCGAGGAGGCGCGTGAAAGCGGCGAGTGGGCCGAGGTGCTGCTGGCGTGGGACAACCTCAAGCAGGGATTGCAGCCAGTGGTGCAGGGGCTGCAGCGCCTGGCGCGCGCGGTGATTGAGGTGCAGGATGACGGCGCTGCGGAGCTGGACGATCTGCTGACGGGGCTGGCCGGCGTGGTGCGCTGGCTGGGAATCTTCAGCGAGCAAGTGCAAGGCATTGTTGAGCAGCCGGACGCGGCCCGCATCTGCTGGGTGGAGCTGGGGCCGAATGCGCGCAGCCCGTCGCTGCACTCTGCGCCGCTGGCAGTGGGGCCGCTGCTGGAGAAGCACTTGTGGTTCGCGAAGCGTGCGGTGGTGCTCACGTCTGCCACGCTGGCCACGGACGAGGGCTTTGCGTACATCAAGAAGCGCTTGCATGCGCACGATGCAGATGAGTTGATTGTGGGCTCGCCGTTTAACTACCGCGAGAACACGCTCATTTGCGTTGCGGAAGACATGCCCGAGCCGGCGCAGGGTGCGCTGTTCCAGCGCAAGCTGGAGCAGGGTCTGGCTGCTTTGTGCCTGGCCACCAAAGGGCGCGCGCTTGTGCTCTTTACTTCGCATGCGCAGCTGCGCCAGACGGCGAGTTATCTGCGCGGGCCGTTGGAGCGTGCGGGTATTCGCGTGTTTGACCAGATTGCCAGCAGCACCTCGCGCCACCAGCTGCTGCAAAGCTTCCGCGCTGCGGAGCATGCGGTGCTACTAGGCGCGCGCAGCTTTTGGGAGGGTGTGGATGTGGTCGGCGAAGCGCTGTCTGTGCTGGTGATTACAAAACTGCCATTTGATGTGCCGAGCGATCCAATCATCGAGGCGCGCGGCGCCACATTCGAAGATACATTTGGCGAATACACCGTGCCGGAGGCGGCGCTGCGCCTGCGGCAGGGTTTCGGGCGCCTCATTCGCAGCAAGTCTGATCGCGGTGTGGTGGTGATCTTCGATCGGCGCGTGCGCAGCAAAGCGTACGGCGTGCACTTCCTGGATGCGCTGCCGCAGTGTGAAGTGCGCGACACGCCGCTGGCTCTGCTGCCGGAAACGGCAGCGCTCTGGCTGGCGAACAACAACTAGCCGGCGGCTGCCAGATGCGCTGGGTGCGCTTTGCCACGCCGCCGCTGTTGGCCATTGCGTTGTATTGGCCCGCGCTGCAACTGCCATTCTTTTGGGATGATGTGGGCAATTTTAATTTTCTCGCCGGCAAGGGCTTCGGCGAAATCTGGGCCAGCGCTGCTGGTTTTGCGTACTACCGCCCGCTTGGGTTTAGCGTGTGGTGGCTGGCGCAGCGCATCAGCGGCACGCCGCACGCAGTGGCGCTGCATGCGCTGAATATTTTTGCACTGGCCGGCTGTGGCTGGCTTGTGGGCGCGCTGGCAATGCGCTGGCCGGGCGCGGGAGTGCATGAGCGCGGTCACGGTGGCTGGGTTGCATTGGTGGCGGCGGCCTTGCTCACGGCCTCGCCGTTTGCGGCGTTGGTGGTGCCGCTGGTGGCGTCGCTTTTCCATTTGCTCGTTACGCTGCTGGCGCTGCTGGGCGCGCTTGCATTGCTGGAGTACCGTAGGACTGCGCGCAGCCGATGGGGTGTTGCGACCGTGCTGTGCATTGGGCTCGCGCCGTTTGCGCACGAGTCTGGCGTGGCCGTGGGGCTGGCATTGCTGTGCTTGCTGGGCTGGCAGCTGCCGCGCGCGGCGGCGGCGGTCAACACCCGGCGCTGGCTGCAGGGCGCAGACCCGGGGTTGTTTGCAGGCATCACAACCAACGCACTGTTCCCCTTGCTGTGGTTGGCGGTGCCAAAGATGCGCGCTGAAAACACGCTTCCGCTGCGGCCCGCAGGCGAGGTCTTGCGCAATTTTGTTTTCTTTTTGCAGGGGCTCACTTATCCGTTGCAGCCTGTTGTACTGCCCTTAAAAGCCTGGAGTGGCGGGGACGAGAAGCTGCTGGTGAGCATTGTTGGCGGCTTGGCGCTACTGCTGGCGGGCTGGCTGTGCGCGCGCGCGGGCACGCTGCGCGCTGCGCTGGCAGCTGCCGGATTTTCAGCTGCGGCTGCGCTGCCCTCTATCCTCACGCTACCTGAACTGTATGTGGTGGTCAGCCCGCGCTTGCTGGTGTTTCCGGCGGTGGGCGCCGTGTTGTTGTGGGCGCTGGCACTTTGGGCTCTGGCGCAGCGCATGCCGTGGCCGCGCAGCGCGGCGCTGGCATTGCTCGTGCTGCTGCTGCTCACGCCGGTGGGCTACATCTGGTCGCGGGTGCAGCTGCATGTGCGCGCACTTGCGCCGATAGGGCAACTGGTGCAGGTGGTGCGTGCGGCGCCGCATGCGCGCCAGCTGCTGGTGAATCCCGTGCGGTGGCTGGCGCTGGACAGGCAGGTCTATCCGATTGTGCACGATGGTGTTGTGGTGCTGCCGGAGTATCACTCGCCTGCCGATTTGATTGCGCTTAACAGCGGCTCGGCGGTGCAGCTTGATGGCGTCAACTTTCCGCTGGTGGCAACCGAGCCGCAGCACCACTACTACGATGTCTGGGGTGACGTGCTGGTTTGGGAGCCGATGGCGGAGCGCTTGCGCCAGTATGACGGCGTGTGGCTGATGCTGTATGGCGACGGTCCGCTGCAAGTGATTGAAGCCGGACAGGTGCTAAGAGCTGCGCCAGCGACTACGCCACTGGCTCGGTTTGGCGGTGGCACGCTGCGCCTGCTTACCGCGCAGGCTGCGCGCACTGGCAGCACGCTCAAACTGGAGCTGGTGTGGCAGGCGCAAGCGTCATCAACCGCAGAAACATTTGTGCATGGCTTGGATTGCATCGGCAATCTGCTGGGGCAGGCCGATGGTGCGCCGCTGGCGCGCATGTTTCCGTTGTGGTTGTGGCGGGCGGGCGAGGCGGTGCGCGACGTGCGGCAGATTGAGCTGGCAAATGCGCCGGCCGATGGGTGTGCCCAAATTGCGGTTGGCCTGTTTGACCCGGCGAGTGGTGCGCGGCTGCCCGCTGCGGATGCGACCGGATTGGCGCTCGCAGATGACCGGTACATCATCAAAGTCCCCTGACGCATGTAGTTTTGCCGCCTGTTCACGCGGTTATAATCCACTCAAAGGATTGGCTTTACATGATTGACGTTAATGATTTACGCAAGGGTGTCACCTTCATATACGACGGTGGGTTGTACCGCGTGCTTGAGTACGCCCATAACAAGCCCGGCCGCGGCAATGCCACTATTCGCGTCAAAATCCGCAATCTGCGCACGGGCAGCACCATGGAGCGCACTTTCACTTCCGGTGACCGTGTGCAGAATGTGCGCCTCGACAACCGCAAGGTACAGTATCTTTATCGCGAGGGTGATCTGTATTACTTTATGGATGTCGACTCCTTTGAGCAGCCCGTCTTAAACGGAAAGGTGCTGGGGGACGCACTGCCTTATCTGCTTGAAAATTTGTTGGTGGATCTGACTGAGTTTGAAGGCGAAGCGCTGGGGGTTGAATTGCCGGTAACTGTTGATATGCTGGTGGTGGAAGCAGAAATGGCGGTGCGCGGCGACACAGCCACAGGTGTAACCAAAGCAGTCAAAACTGCGACTGGCCTGCAAGTACAGGTGCCGGCATTTGTGAGTTCTGGCGATACCATCAGGGTGGATACGCGCACAGGCGATTACCTGACGCGCGTGTAATCCGCGCTTCCGAAACCTCCCGCCACAATACTGCGCCCGCCAGGCGCCGGGCAGGCGGTGCTGGTTTGCGCAAACCCAAAATCAAGAGTCTAAAGACCTCAGCAATGTGCGCAACCGATTGATGCTCCGGATTCCACAAAATGATTAAGACACTGTTGTTTGATCTGGACGGCACGCTGCTGGACCTTGATGAAGATGAGTTCGTGCGGGCGTACATGCAGCAGCTTGCGCTGCACATGGAGCCGCGTTTTGCGCCGGAGCGCTTTGGTCGCGCGTTAATGACCGGGGTGCATGCGATGACGCAAAACCTAGATGCGGCACGCAACCTCAAAACGGTTTTCGGCGAGCGCTTCTATGCCGAGCTCGGCACCACTGAAGCAGAGCAGGACGCTGAGCTGCGCCGCTTCTACAGCCAGTGCTTCCCCGCATTGCGCACTTACAGCCGCCCGCTGCCGGCGGCGCGCACTGTGATGCAGTGGGCGCAGGCCGCCGGCTTGGAAATTGCCATCGCCACCAACCCGCTCTTTCCGCACACCGCGGTTTCACAGCGCCTCGAATGGGCCGGTGTGGGCGAGGCGGAGTTTGCCTACCGCCTTGTAACCTCTTACGAGTGCGCCCACTTTGCCAAGCCAACCGCTGAGTATTGGGCGGAAGTGCTCGCGGTACTCGGGCGGCGGCCGGCAGAGGTGCTGGTGATTGGCAATGACTATGCGCTGGACATTGCGCCGGCGCTGCAGCTTGGTGCCACTGCGTACTGGATTGCGCCGCACGGCCAGCCGCTGCCTCATGGCGGGCTGGCGCCGGCCGGCCAGGGCAGCCTCGCGGACTTTTTAGTGTGGGTTCGCGAAGCGGGTCGGCTGGATGCAGGTGTACCGGTAAAGCTTGATCCGCCTGCGCTGCTGCCCTGCCTGCGGGCAACGCCCGCTGCACTGCAAGCCGCGCTCTGCGTGCTGCCTGTTGCGCAATGGTCCGAACGCGGCGACCCGCAGGAGTGGTCACCGCTGGAGATTCTGTGCCACTTGCGCGACACCGAAATTGAGGTTGTGCTGCCGCAACAAGCGCAGGTGCTGGCCGAGCAAAACCCATTTATCGTGCGCGGTGACACTACGCAGTGGGTGGTGGACCGCGCCTACAATGCTTCAGATCCGGTTGAAACCATGCATGTTTACGTGACGGCGCGGCAGGCCATGGTTGCACGCCTGCAGGCTCTGCCCGCTGCCGATTGGCAGCGCCCCGCGCGCCACACCGTCTTCGGTCCCACGCGCTTGTGCGAGCTGGCCGCCATTGCCGTCGAGCACGATCGCGCCCATGTGGGGCAGGCCCGCGCAACCGTGAATGCTATACTTCAACGGCATGGGGGAGTGTCGGAATTGGCAGACGAGCGTGACTTAGGATCACGTGGGTAATACCCGTACGGGTTCAAATCCCGTCTTCCCCATTACCCAGGGTCAAAAAAGTTTCGCCCGCTGTTGCCGCGCCATTGCGGCGTAACAGCGCCATTTCTCCGCCCTAAATTAACCCTCAGAACGCAGGCTTGCTTGTGTGCATCCAAGTGCGCGCGCAGCTGCCAGAGAACCTGCTGAATGAATATTGACACCCAGGCAATTGAGCCATGCCAACTGAAGCTGACAGTGGAGGTTGACGCGGAGCGCCTGCAGCGCGCCAAGCAGGCAGCCGCCCGCAAGCTGTCCGGCCGCCTCAACATTCCCGGCTTCCGCAAAGGCAAGGCGCCCTACGCGGTTGTCGTCAATCAAGTTGGCGAAGCAGCCGTCACCGAGCAAGCAGTGGATAGCTTGGGCAGTGAGATCTACAAAGAAGCCCTTGAGCTTACGCATGTGGAGCCATCGGCCTCAGGCGAGCTGGTGGAGATCGCACATGATCCGCTGAAGTTCACTTTTGTGGTGCCACTGCTGCCGCAGGTGGAGCTTGGCGCTTATCGGGCGGTGCGTGTGCACTTTGAGGCAGCGCAAGTGCAGGATGAGGCGTTGAATGCCGCGCTGGAACGCCTGCGCGCCGGCCATGCTTTGCTGGAGCCGGTGGAGCGGGCTGCTGAACTGGATGATGTGGTGACGCTTGATTTCACCGGCGTGCTGGCGGAGGCACCGCTTGAAGGCGAGGCGCAGCTGTTCAACGCAAAGGATCAGCAGGTGCTGCTGGAGACAACCGGAACTTACCCGATGCCGGGTTTTTCAGCCGCAGTGGCGGGCATTACCACCGGTGCGGCGCGTAATTTTGAGCTTGCGTTTCCGGCTGATTATTCGGATGAGAGCTTGCGCGGCAAGACCGTGAAATGGGAAGTGACATGCCGCGGCATCAAGAGCCGCACACTGCCCGCACTGGACAATGATTTTGCGGCGCTGGTGGATGCCAAGTATGAGACGCTGTTGGATTTGCGCGTGGCACTGCGCACCGAGCTGCAACGCCAGGCAGAAGCGGAAGGCGCTAGCGCCTACCAACGGCAAGTGCTGGATGCGGTGCTGGCGGGTGCCAGCGTGCAGTTCCCGCCCGCCATGCTGCGCGAGGAAGTGGAAGATCTTGCTAAATCGCGCGACAGCTACCTGCGCTCAATGGGCATCACGCTGCCGGACTATCTCAAGACCCTCAAAAAGGAGCCGGCGGAGTTTTTGAAGGAGCTTGAGCCGGAAGCCAACGAACGGCTGCGGCGTTCGTTGTTGCTTGGGCAGGTGGTGAAGACAGAAAAACTTGCCGTGGATGCGGCTGGTATTGATGCGCGCATTGAGCGCATGGCAGTTGGCTACGGCGAATCTGCGGCGCGCGTGCGCCCGATATTGGGCAGCGAAAGGGGCCGGGCGCGCATCGAGCGCGATCTGCTGGGGGAGCAGGCGCTGGAGCTATTGGTCTCGCTTGCTAAGGGGGAGCACCAGCTGGCTGCGGGGGAAATTGTGGACGAGGCTGGCGCAGCGGCGCCCGTGGGCGACGCGCCTAGTGCTGGGTAAACTCCATCTATCGACTGCATTTCAGGAGAAAAATCAATGAGTGACTATTTGATACCGATGGTAATTGAAACAACTGGTCGTGGCGAGCGCGCATACGATATTTATTCGCTGCTGCTGAAGGAGCGGATTTTGTTTGTGGGCTCCGGCATCAATGATCAGGTTGCAAACCTGATTGTGGCGCAGCTCTTGTTCCTGGATCAACAGGACCCGGAAAAGCAGATAAACATGTACATCAACAGCCCGGGCGGCGGAATTTACGCCGGACTGGCTGTATACGACACAATGCAAATGGTGCGGGCACCGATTGCCACTTACGCAGTCGGCGTAACGGCGTCCTTTGGCACTGTGCTGCTTACCGCCGGCCGCAAAGGACTGCGCTACGCACTGCCGCATGCAACCATCCATTTGCACCAGCCTTTGGGCGGCGCGCAGGGGCAAGCCTCTGATATTGAAATTCAGGCGCGCGAAATTTTGCGATTGCGCGCGAAGCTCAACGGCATTCTGGCCCATCACACCGGGCAGTCATTGGAAGTGATTGAGCGCGACACAGACCGCGATATGTGGATGGACGCGGACATGGCGATAAAGTACGGGTTGATTGATCAGATGCTCACCCACTCCACTGTGGGCGGCGAGGATGCAAAGAAGAACGGGAGCACGCCTGAGAAGTAAGCGCGTGGCGGCCGGTAACGGTTCTGTGATAATGGGGCGGCTCTGCGGGCGGCCCCATTTTATTTAGACAGGCAGGCAGATAATGGATTTTTCCCGCTGGCGAAATTTAATCATCGATATGGATGGCGTGCTGTGGGAAGGCCAGACGCCGCTGCCAGGCTTGCTGCCTTTCTTTGCTGCGCTGCGCTCAACCAAGCGCGCGTTTGTGCTGGCCACCAATAACGCCGGCTTGACGATTGACCAGTACGTGGCACGGCTTGGCAAGCATGGAGTGGAGGTAAGCAGCGCGGAGGTGATGAACTCCGCCGAGGCCACGGCAGACTGGCTGATGGCGCGCGCGCCCAGCGCGCGCTTGAACGTGATTGGCGGGCCAGGGCTGGTGGATGCGCTCTCGCGCCGCGGATTTCAATTTGCAGAAAGTGCCGTTGATTTTGTTGTGGTGGGCAAGGACTACGGCCTCACCTGGCAAAAACTTGATGCGGCGGTTTTGGCAATTGGCGCTGGCGCGCAACTGGTGGGCACCAATCCGGATGTGACGTACCCGATTGAGAACGGGCTGGGCATTGGCAATGGCGCGATTCTGGCTGCGCTGACTGCGGCCACTGGTGTTGCGCCGATTATCATTGGGAAGCCGGAGCCGATTATGTATCAACAGGCGCTGGCGCGCATGCAGTGCCAGGCAGCGCACACGCTGGCGGTTGGCGACCGGCTGGACACAGACATTCTAGGCGCGCAACGCGCTGGCATCGCGAGTGTGCTGCTGCTGACTGGCATCGCAACCGCAGCGCAAGTGGCGGCGAGCGATCTACAGCCCGACGCTGTGCTGCCCGGGCTGCCGGCACTGACGGCTGCATTGTTGGCTGCGCCCGGCTGAGCCCGAGCGGCCGGGCATCTTGCGGCGCGCTTTATGCGGCGTCCGCCGGCCCGTGAGCCCATAACTTCGGGTAATATTCATTAGAACACGCCTCGGCTGGCGTGCCGCAAATTCAAGCGCAAGTTTTCATGCCCCCGCAAATCTTCGAATTGAGCCAGGCTGAATTACGGCAGCAGCTGGCAGCTTGGAAACAGCCGGCTTACCGCACTGCGCAGCTTTGGTCCGGCTTGTACTCAGATTTGCGTTCCAACTTCGATGAATTCTCAGTCTTGCCGCGCGGCTTGCGCGCGCAGCTTGCGGCCACGTACGATATGGATTGCCTGCAGATTAAGGTTGAGCGTGAATCCAAAGACGGGCACACGCGCAAGTGGTTGTTTGGGCTGGCAGGCGGCGGCGAGGTGGAGACGGTGTTGATGGGTTACGACGAGCGCATGACGGTGTGCATCTCCACACAGGCGGGCTGCGCCATGGGCTGTGTGTTTTGTGCGACCGGGCAGATGGGTCTGCTGCGCAACCTGACCGCCGGCGAGATTGTGGCGCAGGTGATCTGGGCGGCGCGCAGCTTGAAGGCAGTTGGCGGGCGGCTCACCAATATTGTGGTGATGGGCATGGGCGAGCCGTTTCATAATTATGAAGCGACGATGGCGGCGCTTGACCGGTTGCAAGACCCTGCCGGTTTTGGGATTGGCGTGCGGCGCATTACGGTCTCAACCGTGGGGCTGCCGCATATGATCCGGCGCTTTGCGCAGGAAGGCCGGCACGAGAAGCTGGCGGTATCGCTGCATGCTGCGACCGATGCGCTGCGCAACCGGCTTGTGCCGATTAACAAGCGCTACCCGCTGGCTGAGCTGATTGATGCTTGCCGCGAGTATGTGCGCGGTGGCAACCGCCGGTTGAGCATGGAGTGGGCGCTGATTGACGGGCAAAATGACACGGTGGAGCAGGCGCAGCTGCTGGTGGAACTTGTGCAGGGGCTTTGCTGCCACGTGAACTTGATTCCGCTTAACCCCACGGGCGGCTACGCCGGCTTGCGCACCGGGCGCGAGGCTGCCGACCGTTTCAAGTCTGTACTGGACACGGGCGGCGTGGCGTGCACCATTCGCGTGCGGCGCGGCATAGATATTGGCGCGGGCTGCGGCCAGCTGCGCACGAAAGCCGGTGGCGGCAAAGCGCAGCCGGCGCTGGCCGCAACCTAAAACCCATGCGCGTGTTGAGTGTGATTGGCACACGCCCGGAGGCCGTGAAGATGGCGCCGGTGGTTGCAGCGCTGCAGCGCGCAGCAGGCGTTCAATCGCGCGTGCTGGTTACTGCGCAGCACCGCGAGCTGCTCGATCAGGTTCTGCAGCTCTTTGGCATTCTGCCGGACTACGACTTGAACCTGATGCAGCCTGACCAATCGCCCAGCGATGTGCTGGCGCAGGTTTTAGTAAACATGCAGGCACCGCTGCGCAACATCCAGCCGGACTGGGTGCTGGTGCAGGGCGATACAACCACTGTACTTGGCGCCGGATTGGCGGCGGCTTATGCCGGCATTGCCGTCGGGCATGTGGAAGCCGGGCTGCGCACTTATGACCGCGCCAACCCTTTTCCGGAAGAATTGAACCGCGTCCTCGCCGATCATCTTTCCGCGCTGCACTTTGCACCAACAGAGCTGGCACGCAACGCGCTGCTGCGCGAAGGCATTGCGCCGGCGCGCGTGCATGTTACCGGCAACACCGTGATTGATGCGCTGCAGTTTATAACCGCGCGGCCGCCGTCGGCCGCTGAGCAGGCAATGTTGGATGCACTGCCGGCTGGCCGGCGGCTTATTCTGGTGACTGCCCACCGCCGCGAGAACTTTGGCGCGCCGCTGCAAGGCATCATCGGCGCGTTGCGCACGCTGGCGCAGCGCGGTGATGTGCAGATTGTGTATGCGGTGCATCCCAACCCGAGCGTGTCCGGCCCGGTGCAGGCTGCGCTGGGCGCAGTGCCCGGCATCACGCTAGCGCCGCCGCTGGATTATTTAACGTTTGGCCATTTGATGCGCCGGGCGGCCTTGATCCTGACGGACTCCGGCGGCGTGCAGGAGGAAGCGCCGGGCTTGGGTGTGCCTGTGCTTGTGCTGCGCAGCGTAACCGAGCGCCCGGAAGCCGTGCAGGCGGGCGTGGCGCTGCTGGTGGGCACGGAAGCAGCGGCCATAGTTTCTGCAGCAAACCGCCTGCTGGATGACAGCGCTGCCTACAAAAAGATGGCCACCGCCACCAACCCGTTTGGCGATGGGCACGCTGGTGAGCGCATTGTGGCGCTGTTGCTGGCAGCGGGCGCAAGCGCTGCGGGCACAGCCAGTGCCTGACCCATGTTCCGCCCGCAAGATTGGAAATCAGGCGCATGCTGCGGCAGGCTGCGCAACTGGAACGCAGCTCCACTTGCGCCCGCCACATTGTTTGGTTATACTGTTTATGTGCATAAATCCACACTGCTGTGGTTGGGGGATCGCGGTTAATGCAGAATCCATCTAACGAGCAAGGCCAAGGCCTTGTTGAATATGCGCTGATTTTGGTTTTGGTGGCGGTGGTTGTAATCGTGATTTTGGCGCTGCTTGGGCCGGCAATCGGCGAGATGGTCTCAAGCATCATGGCCACCATTCGCGGCGACGGATAGGCTGCGGTGGCGGTGCTGTTGCAGCCGGGAAGCCAGCTGCGGCAGTTGGGGTTTTTTGGGACGGGCCCACGTGTGGCCTGTGCAAGTTTCGGCGGCAGGCAGGGTAGCAAATAGTAGAGCCGTGAACCCGCTGCTTTCATCCCCGCATTCGGCGCGCCTGCTCGCTGCGCGCTTCGCCATCAACGTCGATGAAATCTTTTGGAAAAGTGTGGACTTTCTTATCCCGCCCCGTTGCGTGGCATGCGGGACTGCGGGCCACACGTTTTGCGCGAGCTGTGCGGCTGCGGTGCAGCTGTGCCAGGCGCCACTCTGCGCCAAGTGCGGCTTTCCGCTTGCCGGCTCTCCGGGTGCAGCTTGTGATTTTTGCAGCCGGCATCATTTGAAAGTTGACCGGCTGCTTGCCGCTGGCATGCATCGCGGCCCGCTGCAGTTGGCAATCCATGCGCTCAAGTACCGCCGCAATCGGGCGCTGGCTGCCCAATTGGGAAGCCTGATGGCTTCGGTTTGGCCCGCAGATGCGCCTGCCAATGCGCTGCTGGTGCCGGTGCCACTGGCGCGCCAGCGGCGCAATACGCGCGGCTTTAATCAGGCGGAAGTGTTGGCGCGCCAGCTTGGCTGGCGGCTGGGCCTGCGCGTGGATGGCGCGGTCTTGCAGCGCACGCGCGAAACGCGATCACAAGTGGGCCTGGGAGCAGTGGCGCGCGGCGAAAATGTTTCCGGCGCGTTCACTGCCAACGCGCGCCGGCTGCGCGGGCGCCGGGCAGTGCTGATTGACGATGTGTGCACCACGGGTGCCACGCTGTCCGAGTGCGCAGTTGCCCTGCGGGCAGCTGGTGCTCCACTGGTATGGGCTTTTACCTTGGCGCGTGCAGCGCGCACTTAGCTTGGTCCTCAAATCCTTTTCACTTTGCGGAGGCACCCATGACCATTCCAGTTAGCATCGAACTGCAGCATGTAAAAGTCGCGAAGCGCTTGCTCGAGTACATCGAGCGCAAGCTTTCCAAGTTGGATCACTTTTTGCCGGACGTTGAGAGTGCCGCAGTGGAACTCTCGCTGCGGGCTGGCGTGCGCAGCTTGTCCGAGCGCAAAGTTGCGCAGGTTACTGTGCGCGCCCGTGGCAAGCTCTTGCGGGCAGAGGAGACCTCAGATGTGCTGCGCGCGGCGGTGGACCGGGCGATCGAAAAAATTCACCGCCAGGTGGAGCGCTTCAAAGGCAAGCACACGGTACGCCGCAGCGTGCGCGGCGGCCTACCGCGCATTTCTGCAATTCTGGCTGAGGCGCCGGAGAATGAGATTGATGATGAAGCCGCAGTGGACGAGATTATGCGCCGCAAGAGTTTTAAGATCTCGCTCATGAGCGAATTTGAAGCGGTGGATCAGATGATGCTGCTTGGCCACACCTTTTTTGTTTTCCTGCATGCGGACACCAGCCGTGTTAACGTGGTGTACCGGCGCAAAGGCGGCGGCTTCGGCTTGCTCTTGCCGGAACTGGCGTAAGCCGCAAATCGGATTTCGTCCGGCTGTGCACTTTCAGCTGGATAAAATTCCCCGTGCTTTATTCAATCAATGACTGAACCAGTTGATGCGGTTGTAATGCTGGGCGCGCTGGGCCCAAGCGCAGCCGAGCAACTGTTGCAGCGCGCGCGCTGGCTGGCCACGCTGCACACGCTGCAGCAACTGGCAGACTGTGCGGATGTGGGGCGCATAGTGTTGGCAGCGCCAGCCGCGCTGCAGGTGCTCTGGCAGGCGGATGCGCCGGCACTTGGCCTGCTGCAGCGCGTGAAATGGGATGACGACCCGGTCGCTGCGCCGTTTCATTTTGGGGAGCGCCTGACTGCGCTTGTGGCGCAATATCAGCTTACGCGCGTGCTGTATGCCGGCGGCGGCAGCATGCCGCTAATGGGAACGGAAAGGTTGGGAGAGCTGGCAGCAGAGCTGCGCAGCACCCGCAGCGCGCTTGCGCTCACAAACAACTTGTACTCCAGTGACTGGCTGGGCTTGAGCGATGCGCGCGCGCTGGCGGCACTGACCAGCCGCCTGCCGCGGGACAACATGCTTGGCTGGGTGCTGCAGCAGGAAGCTGGCTTTATTGTGCACGCGGACGGTGCCAGTGCAGCCACGCGGCTGGACATTGACACACCGGCGGACTTGCTGGCGCTGCGCTGGCACGCAGATACGCCCGCTGCGCTGCGCACATATTTAGCAACCGCATTGCCGCTGGTGCTGGCAACGCGCTGGCTGGAAGTGCAGCAGGTGCTGGCGCGCGGCGCGAGCCACATCGCACTCATCGGGCGGGTGTCTGCGGCAGTGTGGCAGCTGCTTGAAAGCCGCACGCAAGTATGGGCGCGCGTGTTTGCGGAGGAACGCGGCATGACGGCCAGCGGCCGGGCGGCAGACGGCCGGGTGCGGTCCGTGATTGCGGATCACATTGAGCGCGCGGGTGCGGATGAATTCTTTGAGCAGCTGGGCGAGTGGGTGAATGCGGTGCTGTTTGATAACCGCGTGTACTTGGCGCACCTCAAAAGTTGGCCGCCGGCCGCAGACCGCTTTGCGGCGGACTTGGGCTGGGTGGATGCCGTGCAGGATGCGCGCTTGCGCGGGCTGGTTGCGGCGGCGCAGGCTTGCCGCGCGCCGGTGATTATGGGCGGCTACGGCGTAGTGAGCGGCGGACTGTATGCGATGTTGGAAGGGCTGCCGCAACAGCCGGCCTTACCAACGGCGCAAAGTTAAGCCGAACTTGGGTTTGGTGAGGCGGGCCTTACCAGCCTTCCAAAAACGGCCGCCAGTCTTCAAATTCTTCCAGATAGCGTCCGTACAAATACATTGCTGATGGCTGCGGCTCGTTGGCCACGCGCCGCAAATTCATGTGCGCCTCGCGCGGTGTGCGGCCGCCTTTCAGGCGGTTGCATGGCGGGCAGGCTGCCACCACGTTTTCCCATGTATGCGCACCGCCGCGATGGCGCGGCAGCACATGATCCAGTGTCAGGTTGCCGGAGCGGCGGCCGCAATATTGGCAGGTGTTGTTGTCGCGCCGGAAAATTTCCCAGCGGCTGAACTTAACAGTTGGCCGCGGCCGGCGGATCATTTTTTCCAACCGGATGATGGAGGGGCAGGCAATTTGCTGGCGGGCTGTACTCACATACCCGCGCCCGTTGGCCACCAGCTCAGCGCGCCCTTCCAGCACCAAGCCAAGCGCCCGCCGCAGGTGGCACACGTTCAAGGGCGCAAAGTTGGCATTCAGCACCAGTACAGGAAGCTGCAGGATGTTGCCGGACATCTAAGCAACTATTTTATCATTTTGGAGAGTTGGTACGGTCGGCTGGCAACGCTCAGCGGCGGCGCAAGCTGCTGTAGCAAAGCCACTCGCTGTGGGCCATAAGCAATGCGAGCAGCGCTCCGTGCCAGCCCATGCGCCAGCCCGCAAGCGTTACAAAGCGCCAGTAAAACTGGCGCAGTGCCATTGTCAGTGGTTGATGCGCACGCGCGCGCTTTCCCGCCTGCCACATGCCGGCTGCTGCAAGTTCGGCATAAACGCGCTGCTTGGCTGCAAACTCGTGAACTGTGGCGTAGTTCAGATGAACCAGCGGCTCCGCCAGTTGCGCACTTGCGCCGGTAAAAAGTGCCAGCTCGTGTACCGGGCGGCTGCTGTCGTAGCGGACGCAATCCGGGCGCAGCAGGCGCAGCTGGTAATCCGGGAACCAGCCCGCATGCAGCGTGAGCCGGCCAAGTATGTAATTGTGGCGTGGCACCCACCACGCCGCCACATCCGGTTGAGCAATTGCGCTGCGCACTTCCTGCGCCAGTTGCGCGGGCACGCGCTCGTCGGCATCCACAAAAAACACCCAATCACTTTGCACTGCGTCCAAGGCGGCGTTGCGCTGCGCAGCGTAATCTGTGAACGCATGCTGCACCACGCGTGCGCCGGCAGCCTTTGCAATTTCGGTTGTACGGTCACTGCTAAACGAATCAAATACAAGCACCGCATCGGCAAAGGCCAGCGATGCAAGGCAATCCGGCAGGTGCGCCGCTTCGTTAAGCGTGAGAACTATGGCCGTGAGCAAGGAAGTTGTTTATGCAGAAGTTGATCGCAGCAGCCAGCGCTAATGTGTTTGTAGCTGCGCTGTGCAGGCGCCCGCATACCGGCGGCAGCTGCGCAAACGCGGCCGCTATCAGTTGCGCGGCACAATCGTCACAAAGAAAGGGTCAACGCGATTGTTAACATTCGAGATTTCCACATCCTCATGTATTAAGCCGGCCCAAAAGTAGAGCGGGTTGCGTGCGGGTACATCCGTAATCAGCACGCTGCTGGAAATGGTCACGCGCTGGCCGGGCATCAGGTAATAGTAGTCGCCAATTTTTGTTAGCTCTTCTGGAGTGCCCAGCGCCCAGCGCCAAGGGTAGTCACGAATGCAAGTGTCGCAGTCCAAGCCCACGCGCCACGCGCCGGACTCTTCAAACCAGCCGAGTGTGTTTGCGTTTTCGTTTTGTTTGTACGCGTAGCCGGGGTCGGGACCGGTTGTGCGCAGTGGGGCCGTGCCGTAGTTTTCCACGGTGAGCGAAAAGTTCAGCGCTTCGCCTTGCACGATTGTGGCGGGCTCATAGCTTACGGCAGCGTTCACAATTTCCGCGCGTGGCACGCCGCCCAGCTCGATCGCCAGTTGGCCTTGCGCGCGCACCCGCTGTCCAAGCGCATCCTGCGCCACTGCCACAACACTGTAAGTTCCATCTGGCGGGGGGTTCACACCCAGATCCACACCGCCCTCATATTCAAAAGTGTGCAGGCCGGCAGCGCCCGGGGCAATCGTGCCTTCGCGTTCGGGGATCGGGCGCGCCGCGCCCTGATGATCTATCAAGCTCACATCCAATTTTGCAGGAGCCGCCAGAAATGCGTTGATCCATACTCGGTCAGAAATCCCGTCACGATTGGGAGTGAACACTAATGGCGATACGGAGAAGCCACGCACGTCTGGTAAAGGAGCGGGGGCACTGAGAATGCTGAGGGTTCCGCGGCGCTCGGAGTCACCGCCCGGTGCGGCAGCTGCCACCACCCAGGTGTAATCGCCAGTGGGCAGTACGCGCGCCAGAATCTCCGCACTTACGGTTTCGCCGGCCAGTGCAAAGCCATCCACGATGCCGGAGAAGAGCACGGCATGGCTGCCCGAGCTGCGCTGGCTGGCGCTGCGAAAGTTGTAGCGGGTGCCGGCTGCGTCAAGCAGGAAAATCGACACGAGCGCGGGCCGAGCCAGCTCGTAGCGAATGCGCAAGACATCATCAAGGCCGTCGGCATCGGGGGAGAGCGTGGCGCTGCTGAATTCGGCGGAGCGCAGGGCGGCGCCAGCCGGCCGCAGCACCAGCCAGACCGCCAGCAGCAACCCGCCACACACGGCAGCGGCTGCCAGCACCGATGCGAAAATTGATACACGCATTAAATTTTTAGACCATCTGGAGCTAGGGCGCAGTTTACCGCACGCTGTAAAACGCGTCAATTTTCACGCAGATCTGCGCCATTCACCGGCCGGGATGCGCCCGCTCCTTTGGCGCAGGGGTGCCGCGCGGTATAGAATACAAGTGGCGTCCGGTTGACTGGATGCCGCGTGCTACTGCAGCCGGCGTGGTGCCGGTGGCCAGCCAACGCAGCCACGCTAAACCCAATTCCGATCGAGGTGCCGATTGCGCTCATTCCAACAACAAGACCAAGCCATGCTCGCCAACCTGGCCGAGGCCACCGGCAAGCATGCCAACGCGCTTTATGAAATTGATGACGCGGAGGTGGATGGCAAGGGGCTGATTGAGTGCGCCCTCGTGCCGCTGCGCGATATGGTTTTGTTTCCGCATATGTCGACGCCGATGCAGATCGGGCGCGAACGCACGCTGGCGACAGTGACAGCTGCCAACCAGCGCGGCGCGACGCTGATTGCGGTGGCGCAGCTGGATAGCGACACAGAAGATCCGGGCGTGGAAGACCTGTACACCATGGGCGTGGAAATGGCCGTGGGGCGGGTGCTGCGCATGCCGGACGGCAACACGGCGGTGCTGGCGCAGGGCCGCCGGCGCGTGGAGCTGGTGGAGGTAGTGCAAGAGGAACCGTATCTGGTGGTGCGCGCGCGCCCGATTGACGATCCAGTGCCGGACTTGTCCATCGTGCCTTCATTTATGCGTGCAGTGCTGGCACTGTTTGAAAAGTGCGTGCGGCTGAACCATGGCCTGCCCGAAGAAGCCTATGCCTTTGCACTTAATGTTGACGAACCGGGCTGGCTTGCGGACCTGGTGGTTTCGACTCTTAGCGTTTCGATTGCAGAGCGGCAGCGCGTGCTGGAAATACGCGATCCAATGGCGCGCCTGCAGGAAGTGCATGGACTGCTTGCCAAAGAATTCGCAATGCTTGAGCTGGAAGAGCAGATCCACACGCAAGTGCAGCACACCATGGACCGCGGGCAGCGCGAGATGTATTTGCGCGAGCAGCTCAAGACCATTCAGGGCGAGCTGGGCGAGGGCGACCCCTGGCAGCAGGAGCAGGGCGAACTGCGCACGCGCATTGCGGCAGCCGGCATGCCGGCGGAGGTGGAGCAGCGCGCCCTCAAAGAGCTGGAGCGCATGGCGCAGATGCAGCCCATGACACCCGAAGTTGGCATCATCCGCAATTACATTGATGTGCTGCTGGACCTGCCATGGCGCACCGCAACTGCGGATCTGCTGGACATCAAGCGCGCGCACAAGATCCTGGACGCCAACCACTACGGCCTGCCCAAGGCCAAGGACCGCATCCTCGAGCACATCGCCGTGCGCTTGCTGGCAAAAGGAAAGAAGAAACTGCGCCAGCCGATCTTGTGTTTTGTGGGGCCGCCCGGCACCGGCAAGACCTCGCTCGGCAAATCGATTGCGGAGGCGCTGGGGCGCAAGTTTGTGCGCGTGTCGTTGGGCGGCGTGCGGGATGAAGCCGAGATCCGCGGCCACCGCCGCACTTATATTGGCGCGATGCCCGGCCGCATTTTGCAAACCATGCGCAAGGCCGGGTCCGTCAACCCGTTGTTCATGCTGGACGAGATTGACAAGCTGGGCAACGACTTCCGCGGCGATCCATCCAGCGCGCTGCTCGAGGTGCTGGATCCAGAGCAGAACAGCAGCTTCTCCGATCACTTTCTTGAGCTGCCCTACGATTTGTCGCAGGTGATGTTCATTACCACCGCCAACTATCTGGGGCCGCTGCTGCCTGCATTGGAGGACCGGCTGGAAGTGATTGAGTTCAACAGCTACACGGAAGAAGAGAAGCTGGAAATTGCCCGGCGCTACCTTGTGCCGCGGCAGCTGGAGCTGAACGGACTCACTGCCCAGAAAGCCAGCTTCCCGGATGCGACGCTCACCGCGCTGGTGCGCGAGTACACCTACGAGTCTGGCGTGCGCAATCTGGAGCGTGAGTTGGCGAGTGTGTGCCGAAAAATTGCGCGGCGCATGGCGGAGAAGAAACCGGCCGCGCGTGTGGTGCAGGCGGGCCAGCTGGCGCGCTTGCTGGGACCGCCGCAGTTTCAAGACATGCAGGCGGAACGCAAGGATGAAGTGGGTGTGGCCACCGGCCTCGCGTGGACTCCGGCGGGCGGCGATCTCACATTAATTGAAGTAGCGCTGTTGCAAGGCAAGGGCGGGCTGCAAATTACCGGGCAGGTGGGCGAAGTGATGCAAGAGTCCGCGCAGGCTGCGCTGGCTTACCTGCGTTCGCGCAGTGCGCATTTTGGCCTCAAACCGGGCTTGTTCGAGAAGACCGATGTGCACTTGCATGTGCCGGAAGGCGGCATTGCAAAGGACGGCCCGTCAGCCGGCATCACGATTGCCACCGCGCTCATCTCCGCATTTACCAAGCGCAAGGTGCGCTTTAGCGTGGGCATGACGGGCGAGATTACGCTGCGCGGGCGCGTGCTGCCCGTGGGCGGCTTGAAGGAAAAAGTTCTCACCGCGCGCCGCGCCGGATTGAAGACGGTTATCATTCCGCGCCGCAATGAGAAGGATCTGGTTGACCTGCCGCGCCAAGCCCGCAAAGATTTGCGGCTGGTGCTGGTCGATCATTTGGATGATGTGCTGAAGGTGGCGCTGAACGCGCCGCTGAAGGCGGTGGCGCCGCCTGCCAAAGCGAAAGCGAAACCCGCGAAGCCGAAATCGAGGCTGGCACGGGTTAAATCCGGCCCCGCCAAAAAGATATTGCCCAAGCCCGCACCACGCCCGGCTAGCCGGCCGGCAGCGCGGAGCGCCAGGCGCTAACCCCCAGCGCAACGGGCACTAAGCCCGGTGGAATGCGGCTGTAAGTTTATCGAGCGCAGTAAACAGCAGCGGCTTCCACTGTGCCGGGTCGGGCTCGCGCGGCAGCCAGATTTTTCCCTTGGAGATGCGGCTGCCGGCAGGCAGTACATCGGTAAGTGTGGCGCGCGCAGCGTCGCTTTCCCAAAAGCGGCTGCGCAGCGAGATCAACCCGCCTTGCGTGCCCACGGCTTCCACGCCGGCGCTGTAGGCGCGCAGCTTTATGCGCAGTTGGTATAAAAGGTTGCGCAGCGCAGCGGGCAGCGCGCCAAACCGGTCTTCCAGCTCAGAGCGCATCTCGGCAATGCTTTGCTCGGTGCTGAGCTCTGCCAGCCGCCGGTACAAGCGCACGCGCAGCGCCTGATCCGGAATGTAGCCGGGCGGAATGCCCACTTCCAAGGGCAGGTCGACCGAGATCAGCGACAGATCCCAGCTGGGCAGCTCCCGGCCATTGCCGTTGGTGCTAGCTCGCAGCTGATTGACGGCTTTGCGCAGCAAGCGCGTGTACAGGTGAAATCCCACCGCAGCAATATATCCGCTCTGGCGCTTGCCAAGGATGTCACCCGCACCGCGCATCTCCAGATCCCGCATTGCAATGCTGTAGCCCGCGCCCAGTTCAGTTTGCTCGGCAATTGTCTGCAGCCGTTCGCGCGCATCTTCGGTGATGCGCTTGCGCCCTTGCGTGGAATGCAGGAAGTAGGCGTAGGCGCGGTTGGCACCGCGGCCCACACGGCCGCGCAGCTGGTACAGCTGGGCCAAACCGAACGTGTCAGCGCGATCCACAATCAGCGTGTTGGCGTTCGGGATGTCCAGCCCGCTCTCGATGATGGATGTGCACAGCAGCACATCATGCTCGCCGCGGATGAACTCGGCCATCACCTGCTCCAGCTGCTTCTCCGGCATCTGCCCGTGCGCCACTGTCAGGCGTGCCTCGGGCAGCAGCGCTGCCAGCTTGGCACGCACCGTCTCTATTGTTTGCACGCGGTTGTGCACAAAGAACACCTGCCCCTGCCGGTCCAGCTCGCGCAAAATTGCCTGGCGCAGCACATGCTCTTTGAACGGGCCCACATGCGTGATGACGGGCAGGCGCTCGTTGGGCGGCGTGTTGATAGTGCTGATGTCGCGCACGCCCGTCAGGCTCAAGTACAGCGTGCGCGGGATGGGTGTAGCAGTCAGCGTCAGAATGTCCAGCGTGGTGCGCATGGATTTGAGGTGCTCTTTGTGCGTCACGCCAAAGCGCTGTTCCTCATCAATGATCAGCAGCCCGAGGTCTTTGAACTGCACATCGGCCTGCACCAGGCGGTGCGTGCCGATGATGATGTCAATCGTGCCGGCTGCCAGCTCCTTTACAATCTGGCGCTGCTGTGCGGCGTTGCGAAAGCGCGAAAGCATTTCAACACGCACCGGAAACGCAGCCAGCCGGCGCTGAAATGTTTGAAAGTGCTGCTGTGCGAGCACTGTCGTGGGCACCAGTATCGCCACTTGCTTGCTGTCTGCAATCGCCTTGAAGGCCGCGCGCAGCGCCACCTCGGTTTTGCCGTAGCCCACATCACCACAGATAAGGCGGTCCATCGGGCGCGGGCGCTCCATGTCTTCAGTGACCGCTGCAATTGCGCGCTGCTGATCCTCGGTTTCTGTGTACGGGAAAGAGGCGGCCAATTCCTGCTGCCAGCGGGCATCGGCAGAAAATGCGTAGCCGGGTGCAGCTGCGCGCCGCGCGTATAAATCCAGCAGCTCCTGGGCCAGCACCTCCGCTGCGTGGCGCGCCTGGTCGCGCGTGTGCGGCCATTCGGCAGAGCCCAGGCGCGAAAGGTCCGGCGTGCGTTCGTCTGGCCCGATGTAGCGGCTGAGCTGGTCGGCTTGCGTGATGGGCACATACAGCTGGTCGCCGTTCTGATAAACCACAAGCAGGTACTCGCGCTCGGTCTCGTGCAGCGTGCGCGTCACCAGCTCGGTGAACTGGCCGATGCCGTGCTCCACGTGCACCACCAGATCGCCAGGCTGAAATTCTTCAAACGCAGTTTCCGGCGCAGCGGGTGCTGCCCGCCGCAGTGTGCGCTGGCGCGGCTCCGGCCGGCTCCAGCCAAATATTTCCGCATCCGTCAGCAAGTGCAGGCGTTTTTCAGCAGCCCCTTTAGTGGACGGTTCCAAGCGCAGCACCCAGCCTTCGGCCAATGCTCCCTGCACAAACAGCACCGAGCCAGCTTGCGGCACGAAGTCCACAAGCTCCACCGGCGCGTGGTAGGGCGCATGCTCACCCCACAGTTCTGCGAGGCGCGCTGCCTGGCGGCTCACGATTACCACGTGGTCGCCATCTGTGCGCAGCTTGTGCAGCAGGTCAACCAGCGGCGGGATCTGGCCGCCCAGGCGCGGGCCCGGTGCAAAGTCCGCAGCCAGCCCGCTGTCAGCTTCTTCGCGCTGTTGGCCGCCCAAAATTACCAGCGGCATTGTGGAAAGCTGGTCTTGCAGGTCTGACCACGACACATGCGGCGCCGGCGCATCGGCTGGCAGCTGGCGCGCAGCAATTTGTTCAGCGCGCAGTTCCAGCGCCTGCTCTTCAAACTCCTGCACTGTGTCTTCGAACGCCTCCCAGTCATCGGCCACCACCAGGCAGTCTGCCGGCATGTAATCCAGCAGCGTCGCAGACTCCGGATGCAGCCACGGCAAATAAAACTCCAGCTCTGGAAAGGGCACACCCGCTGCGAGGCGCATCAAGTCTTCTGCGATGGACGAGCTGGAGCCGGTCTCTGCGGTGCCTTGCGCACCCGGCCAGGTGGCTTGCAGCCGGGCTGCCAGCTCCGGCCCGCTGTTGGGCAGTGCCTCGCGCGCGGGCACAATGCTCACAGTCTCCACCAAATCCGTGGAGCGCTGCGTGCCTGGTTCAAATTCGCGTATGCGCTCGATTTCATCGCCAAACAGCTCAATGCGCACGGGCTGCAAACTGGTGATGGGCCAGATGTCGATGATGCCGCCGCGCCGGCAAAACTGGCCGGGCTCCACCACCACCGTCTCTTGTGAGTAACCGGCAGCCAGCCAGCTGGCAAGCATCTGGTTCAGCGGCAGGGTGCCGCCGGCTTGCAGTAGATGCACGTGCGCGGCAAAGTCTGTCGGCGGCAGCGTGCGCGTGAGCAGCGCTCGCGCAGATGCAATTATGACGCGGCTGGCAGCGGCGCCAGTAGCTGTTTCTGTGCAAGCTGCCAGGCAGCCCATGCGCTGGCGCAGTGCGCGCGCGCCGCGCGGCGTGCGGTCGTAAAACAGCGAGTTGGGCTCGGAGAAGAGCAGCGGCGCGCTGCCCGTCCAGCATTCCAGTTCTTCCTGCAGCACCAGCGCGCGGTCGCTGCGCGCCACCAGCACCAGCAGCGGGCGCGCAAGGTCTTGCGCCAGCGCGGCCAGCACCGGCACGCGCGCCGCGCGGGAAAGCTGAAGCGGCGCACCGGCAGCTGCTTTCGTTTCCAGCAGCTGCGAGTAGGCAGCGAGTTGGCGCACCGCAGCCAGCAGCCCGTTCAGGTGCATCGCTTGGTACGGCGCGGGCTCAGCCCACTTCCCGGTTGTGCCGGTTCATTGCCACAGTGATGCCATCGCGCACAAAACATTCCATCGCAGTTGCCGCCTCGTCCAGCACCACCGGCAGTAGCGCGGCTTGCTCGGCAGTAAAGGGCCGCAGCACATAGTCGGCGGCATCCATCGCACCGGGCGGACGGTCGATGCCAATGCGCAGGCGCGCCACTTGCTGGGATGCAGCGTGATCCAGAATTGATTGCAGCCCGCGCTGGCCGCCGGCGCCGCCCTCGGCGCGCAGCCGGATGGTGCCCAGCGGTAAATCCAAATCATCCGCCGCTACGAGCAAGCGCTCCAGCGGCAGCTGGTAAAAACGCAGCAGTTGGCCCACGGCCACACCGCTTTCGTTCATAAAGGTCTGCGGCTTGGCCAGCACTACTTGCACCGCACCGAGGCGGAAGTCTGTAATCAGCGCCGGCCCCTGCTTGCGCGTGAAGCTAGCCGCATGGCGCGCAGCCAGCGCGCTGACGGCCATGAAGCCGGCATTGTGCCGGTGCTGCGCATAATCGCGCCCCGGGTTCCCCAATCCCACAATCAAAAAGCGTTCCAGCAGATTTGCCTCAAAACGCAAAAGGGGCTCGCCCCACGGCCAGCCCAGTTTACGCTAGATATTGGGCAAAGTGTATCAAAAGGCGGAGCGGGCGGGGGTTGGCGTGGCGTAAATGCCGGCCGCGTGCAAGGCCGCCTGCCCGCGGGAAGGCTTAGGGGCGGCGCAGGTCTGCGCTCACGCTTCGCTTGAAGCGGCGCCACGCCGGCCGCACAACCGGGCGCAGCAGCGCATAGACTCCGAGGGATAGGAAGCCCGCAATAGCTGCAAGTGCGCCTCGGCCCAGCGCCAACAGGTACGGCGAGACCGGCGGCATAAGATCATTGCCGGCGGGCGTAATAACGGGCGTGTCCGCTGGCGCAGCGGCAGGTGTGTCCGCTGGCGTGATCGATGCTGCAACGGCCGGCGTACTCGTGGGAAGATCGGAGACTGTGCCCGGAGCCGTGCCAATAGGTGCAGCTGCAACGGCAGTACCATCAACTACAACTTCGGTGGCCTCCGTTGTAGGACTGGCAGCGGGTATTGGAACGGAGTTGGCCACAGTAAGCCCTGCCGTAATAAATTCGGCTGGCGCATCGCCAGCTGTTCCAAAGACTTGCAGCCGCAACTGGTACGCGCCATCTGCAATCTGGGTGGTGTCCCAGCTGGCGAGCTGCCCACCCGGCACGGCGCTAGCGCCCGCTGCTTCAATTGCAAACCAGTCAGCGGTGGGGTTGGGCTCGTACGCAAAACTGACTTCATAGTGATCGAAGGCCGGGTGAGCTGCAGTGCCTTGAATGAGCACCACCCCGCGCAATGCCTGCCCCGGCTGCGGGCCCGAAATTTCTGCGGTGCCCACCGCTGCAGGCCGGCCGGCCGGAGCCACAAACAAAACAGTGCCGAGGGCGCCCCAAATTACTAAGCTGCGCAACACTCAAGGATTTTAACCTGCCGCGCTGCTGCGCACTGCTGAGGGCTGCGTTTAATTGCTTGGCACAGTTGCTGGCGCGCATCTACGGGGTGTTTGCGCTCAAGTGCAGCGGGTGCGGCGGGCGGGTGCGCCTGGTTGGCTTTATTACAGAGCCGGCGACGGTGCGACAGATACTGGGGCATGTTGGCGAGCCAACAACTGCGCCGGCAATCGCACCCGCGCGTTCACCACCGGTGGAGGCGAATGCAGAACAGCTGATTGCTCCAGAAGCAGTAGAGG
>Ga0233424_10000212_pt1 | contig 81706 bp, 79 predicted proteins | sample Watercolumn_Towu_FD_181011 | JGI IMG/M metagenome (GOLD analysis project Ga0233424, IMG submission 181011) | Freshwater microbial communities from Lake Towuti, South Sulawesi, Indonesia - Watercolumn_Towuti2014_125_MG | ecosystem: Environmental > Aquatic > Freshwater > Lake | place: Indonesia... | reverse complement strand
CGGGTCACCGAACATCGCGTCGACGAGCGGGCCGAGCGCGCCCGGCGCGTCCGGCCGGATCGGCCAGCCCGAGTCGGGCCACGGCACTCCCGCGGGCTGCGTCGGGAACGCGACGAGCGGGCCGTTTGGAATCGCCGAATCCTGATCCGGGGTCATCACGACGGGCCTGGGCCTCGAGAGGGCATCGGGACTCAGCGTGCAGGGTCGAGCAACTCAGTGAAGCCATACCGCGCGTGTGGACCGAAGCAGATCTGTTCAAGGACCCCGATCCCCTGCCGGTCACCACTCGTCGCGCGCACGACCTGCTGGATGTGCTGGTTCTCGATCGCCATCGGGTCCAACTCGTCGGTCTTCCACATTTCGCCGGCGTAGGCGAGTTCGCCCTTCCACATGCCGTGCCCCCATTCGGGGTGCATGTAGCCGATGCCCTTCATGCGAAAGCAGATCAACGGCTCGAGATCGATCGCCTCGACCGCACCACCCTCGTGAACGAGATCGATCGTCGCCCGCGACGCGCGGCGCGTCCCCGGGATGTAGGTGAGATGGTGTTCCACGGCCGCGAGTTCGACGGTGGCAGGGTCCTCGGCGCCGGGGATGAGCGCAGGATCGGCGTACACGGGCAGGATCGCGCCGTCGGTGTGCCACTTGCGCCCGTGGCCGTTCTCGAATACGCCGAAGTGCGTGCAGCGGTCGTCCCAGTGCAGCGGCGCCCAGAGGAAGAAGATCTGCGCGGCCATGGGGGGTTCGGGGGCGATGGCAGGATCGGGCGCGCCGACGGGCCGCACTCCCCAGCTCCGGTCCTTCGTCCCGTAGACGCGTGCCGGGTCGATCGTCACGGTGTGTCCGTCGTAGCGGATCTCGCCCTCCCACCGGCCGAACTGCGCGAAGCGGGTGACGTCCATCAGCAGGCGTGGCGTACGCGCGACAGTCTGGCGCCCTTCCTCGACGCACGCGGTGCGCGCCGTGAAGGTGAGGTCGGCGCTGATCCCGGTGTTGTTGTCGTCGATGCGCATCGCGATCTTGCGCATCGGCTCGATGACCTCGATCTCGAACGGGCCGACGGTGAGATCGCTGGGCTCGCGCGGCGCGCGGCGCGACGCGTGAAAGGCGTGCTGTTCACCTCCGCGCACGATGCTGAACCCGCAGTCGAGGATCCCGAGATTCGCGTAGCGCGCCGCGCCGATCCCGAAGTAGAACTCGCCGTCGTCCTGGTAGCCGTTGAACCAGTACCGGTCGTAGTGGTTGCGGTCTCCGCTCACGGGGTGTGCGATGGCGGCGGCGCTCTGGTGGATCGGGTAGTCGTCGAACTTGCTGAGCATGGCCCGAGTCTCGCCGCGTCTGACAGGCTGCGTCCATGTCAGGAATGGACGGGCCAGGAATGAATGGCTCAGGCATGGACCGCTTCGCTCCGCACCCGGCTCGGGCAGCTTCTGTGCGTTCGATGACCGCCGTCGAGGCCGGCGACCGTGACGGCTGGCTCGCGCTGTTCGCCGACGACGCCGTCGTCGAAGACCCGATCGGGCGCTCGCCGATGAACCCGAGCGGTGAGCCGCGCCGCGGCCTCGCCGCGATCGCCGACTTCTACGACACCGTGGTCGCAACGGGGAAGGTCGAGTTCGACATCCGGGCCTCGTTCGCCGCCGGTCACGAGGTCGCCAACGTCGGCACGATCAGGGTCACCTTCCCCGACGGCAGCCGGTCGGTGGTCGAGGGCGTCTACACCTACCGGATCGATGACGCCGGCCGGATCGCAGCACTGCGCGCCTATTGGGAGTTCGACGCCTTGCGTTTCGAACCGGCCGCCACCTGATGCTCGCCGCGCCGACGTCGATCGGAACGAAGGTCAGGGCTCAGCGTCCGGGTCAGCGCAGCACGTAGTCGTCGAGGTTCGGTGTCCGGGTCTGTTGCCAGTACTCGAGGAGCGAGTACGGCCAGTTCTGCGCGACGCGGCCGAACTCGTTCTTGTACCAACTGTTGACGCTCGACACGCCCCACGCCATCGCGAGATTGCCGGCGTCGATCCACTCGTTGTAGCGATCGTGGACGTCGGGCCGGCACTCCATCGACCGGAGGTCGCGCTCGAGCAGCAACTTCACGCTCTCGACGATGTAGTGCGCCTCACACTCGGAGAAGTAGATGATCGAACCGTTGATGACGATGTTGGTGTTCGGTCCGTACATCAGGAACAGGTTCGGGAACTCGGGCACGACCATCCCGAGGTGTGCCCGCGCGTCGCCTCCCCATCGCTGATGCAGATCGACCCCGCCGACGCCGTGCAGCGTCATCGGCGTGAGGAACTTCGAGGCGTGGAAACCTGTGCCGTAGATGATCACGTCGAACTCGTGCTCGACTCCATCGCTCGTGCGGACGCCGCCCGTCGTGATCTCGGCGATGCCATCGGTGCAGAGGGTGACGTCGTCGCGTTGGATCGTACGGAAGTAGATGCCGCTGTCGAACACGATCCGCTTGGCGATCGGCGGGTAGTCGGGCAACACCTTCGCACGCAGATCGGGGTCGGGCACCTCGAGTTCGTACATCTCGGTAAACAACTCGCGGATCATGTCGTTGCCCGCGCTGACCGAGCGGTCCTTGGGCTCCCAATCTGGATCGACCACCGCCATCGGCAGCAACCCCTCGTGGGTACGCCAGAAGATGTAGAGGCGATCCCATCGCGCGTATTCGGGGACGTGTTCCAGCAACCACTCGAGGCCGGTCGGGATGGGAGCGGAATAGGTCTCGACCGCGAGCATCCACGGTGGTGTGCGCTGGAAGATCGTGAGGTGCGAAGCGGCATCGGCGACGAAGGGGATGAACTGTGCCGCGCTCGCGCCGGTGCCGATCACGGCGACACGTTTGTCGCTCAGGTCGACGTCGTGATCCCAGCGAGCCGAGTGGAACCACTCACCCGCGTAGCTGTCGACGCCAGGGATGTCAGGGAGCTTGGGCCGGTTCAGTTGCCCGACTGCGCTGACGAGTAAGTGCGCGTGCAGCGTGCGTTCGGTCCCGTCGTCGCCGCGCAGTTGCAGTGTCCAACGCTGCTCGGCCTCGTCCCACTGCGCGCCGGCGACCTCGGTGCCGAACTGCACGTTGGCGAGGACACCGAAGCGGTCCGCACAACTCTTGAAGTAGTCGAACAGGGTCTGTTGCGGTGCGTAGAAGTTGGGCCAGTCGTTCGACTGCGCGAACGAGTAACTGTAGAAGTGGTTCGGGATGTCGACGCGGCAACCCGGGTACTGGTTCTCCCACCAGGTCCCGCCAACCTCGTGGTTCTTCTCCAGGATGACGACGTCAACGCCGGCCTGTTGCAGGCGGTGCGCGGCCACGATGCCTGACATCCCCGCTCCGATGATCGCGACGATGAACGGGCGGTCGGGCGCGACGTCGGCCTTCGACCAGCGCGGCGCACGCTCGTCACCGCTGAGCGCGAGTTCCTCGTGGAGCAGAGGGACGTAGTCGTCGCCAACGGGTCCGCCTGCGACGTACTCGACGAGGCGGGCCAACGTCGCCGTTCCGGGTGCGTCCGCACGAGCACAGCCGGCATCGCGAAAGGCAATGAGCGCGTCGGCCGCGAGGCGCTGGATCTCGGCGATCTGCGCGGGCGACAGGCCGCCCGTGGGGTCCAGCATGTTCGACGGATCGGGCCGCAGGTCGTCGCGCAGCAACGAGAGATCGCCGGTCACGTGGGCCACCGCCGCGAGCAGCGGCGCCGGCGTCGCCTCGCTGACCGCGTGCCGGATGGTGTCGTCGCCAGCAGTGATCACCGACGGTTCCGGGTTCAGCCTCATGGCCCGTCAGTAGACCACACCTCGGTTTCGGGGTTGCCGCATCGGCCCGCAGCGGCGCGTTCTCAGGCGTAGATGTTGATCGGGCGTGTCGCGCCGAGGTCGGCACCGTCGCTGCGGCCGGTCGCCGCCATCACGAAGGCCAAGCCTGCTGCGTCCGCGCTGTCGATGACGTCACCGTTCCAGCCGCGCTTGGCCAACTCGAATCGAACGTGCGACACGACCCCGGGCCACGCCGGCCCGAACTGGGTCGCTTCGCCCGTCGCGGCGCGAATGTCGTCGGCGTGCATCCAGGTGTCATACCAGAGCGCCTCGACACCGTCGCCGAGCGTGCCCTCGTAGCCGCCCGGGGCAGGCCCGGCCCACGCCGCGTCGTCGAAGAGCGGCAACAGGCCCGCGGCCGCCTTCACGACCTCGGCGCACTCGTCCGCGAGTTCGGCCGGAGTGCGGCGGGCGCGCTCGGCGACCTCGCGCTCGGTGACCTCAGGGGTGCCGAGACCGTCGAGACGACCGGCGGCGACGTCGGCCATCGAGCCCACGACATGACGGGCGACGTCGCCCACGCTCCAACCCGCGCAGCGACTCGGCTGGTCCCAGATCGATGCGTCGAGACCGCGGATGAGTTCCTCGAAGCGCCCGAGTTCGTCGATGAGACCGTCGGATACCTGTGCTCTCGGCAGTGCCATGCCTATCGTCTCCTCCGTCGGGTCGGCTCCGCTTCGCGTGCCGTTGCGCACTCGGTCCGGAACCGGCAAGATACATGCAGGCTGCACGCATGTTGCCACAAGGAGGCAGAGCCGTCAACCCCCCGGGCCGAACCCAGGCCGAACGCAGCGCTCAGACGCGGGCCGCGCTCATCGGCGCGGCGCGCGAACTGTTCGCCGAACGCGGCTACGCCGGCGCACCGCGCGAAGAGATCGTCGAGCGCGCGGGCGTGACGCGCGGCGCCCTGTACCACCACTTCGCGTCCAAGGAGGACCTGTTCCTCGCGGTGTTCGAACAGGTCGAGACCGAACTCACCGAGCAGGTCGCGCTCGCCGCGTTCGGCGGGACTGACGCTCGTGACGCGCTGCGACTCGGCGCCCGTGCCTTCCTCGACGCCGCCGCGACACCCGAGGTACGCCGGATCGTGTTGCTCGACGCGCCGTCGGTGCTGTCCACCGAGGTTCGCCGCGAGCTCTCCGAGCGGCACGGGCTCGGACTCGTCCGCGAAGCGCTGCGCGCCGCGGCCGCCGAGGGCGTGCTCGCGATCACGCCCGTCGAGCCGCTTGCCCACCTGTTGCTCGCCGCGCTGCACGAGGCCGCAACCGTGGTCGCCGAGACAAGCGACACCACCGCACGCGCGGCAATGCACGAGGTCGTCGAACAACTCCTCGACACCCTGTTCGTCCCTGAACCCTGACCGGCTCGGCGCCCCACGCGCTCGCTCACCGCGCGGTCCCGCGGGACCACATTTCAGTCCTGCGCCAGCGCTACGAGGTACTTCCCACGGAGCCTCGCCCAATCGGTGGTCTCGTTCTCAAGGGCGGTCCCGCGGAACCGCGCGCGGTCTTCCGGCGCTGGCGACCGCTTCGACCTCCACAACCGCCGAGGCTCACGAGCATGATCGACCGCGACGTCGATTCCCGAGGTCCGCAAGTCAGCGGTGTCGCCTGACGTATCAATCGTCGCGTTGGAACCGATCGACGACCGCGGCGCACACCATCCAGAACCCGAAACCTGTCAACACGCTGTTCGGAACCTCGCTCCCGCCTCCCGAGAGCAGGCGACCGACGCCGATCCCGATGATCGTGAAACCGACGAGCGTGGCAAGCGGGAACGACACCGATTCGGGGAGATCACGCCGGCCGCGCATCAGCCAAGTCTGGCAGTCGATTCCCCCCAGGTTGAGCGCGGATCGACTGCGACAACGCCCGATCCGCCGATCGGCAAACCGGCATCACCTGTCGAGCGCTCGAGAAGCCTGCGACTTCGTGACACTTGGTCTCGGGCGGATCGCGAGCGATACTGACCGTCGGGCAAAACGTCGGAGGTACGGTGGCGAGTTTCCGGTCACGGCGAGGGCAGCACACGACGCGCCCCGCATGCCGACGCACGGTTGTGCTGTTCGTCGCGGTCGCATCGCTCGGTCTGGCAACGTCGCCTGCGTCGGCCGTGCCTTCGTGGACGATCCAACCGTCGTCGAGCCCGGCGCTCTCGGTCGACGACGGCGAGCTGAACTCGGTCATCTGCCCCGGCGTGACGACCTGTGTTGCCGTCGGCAGCAACGACGACCGCGCGCTCATCCGCCGCTACGACGGCGTGACGTGGACAGGGGTCACCATCACCGACCCGTTGTTGCGCCTCCCCGCGCCGCAGTACTTCGACGTGCACTCGGTTGACACGCACCTCGAGAGCACCGCCTGCACGACCACCACCAACTGTTTCGCAGTCGGCTTCGACGAGTCGAGCTTTTCACCGCCTCCGGCAAAGCCGCTGGTCGTTCGGTTCGGTGGCACTGCACCGCAGGTCGTTGCGCTTCCGAGCGCGATCGCAGGGCTCGACGCGCGACTTCACGCCGTTTCCTGCACTGCGAACATGTGCTTCGCAGCCGGCGACACGACGGCGGGCGCAACCGTGATCGTGCGGTGGAACGGGACGTCGTGGTCACGTCTCACGAGCGCAAACGTCCCGGGCGCAACATCAACGCGGCTCAACGGCGTCAAGTGCACGACGAACACGAATTGTGTCGCGGTCGGCATGAGCGTCACCGGCGGAACGACTCGCCTGCACATCCAGCGCTGGAACGGATCGACCTGGTCGATCATCGGTGCACCGAACCCCGCGAATGCGACCCGGAGCGTCCTGCGAGCGGTCGCCTGCCCCGCTTCGAATGCATGCTTCGCGGTCGGCGATGCGACCGTTTCCGGAACACAACGCACGCTCATCGAACGATGGAACGGAACCGCCTGGTCGCTCAGCGCAGCGCCCAGCCCGGCGGGGACTCCCGTCCTGCGAGGGGTTGGATGCGCCGGCGCGTCGATGTGTTTCGCGGTTGGGACCGTCGCCGGCACAGCACTCGTCCTGCGCTGGAACGGCACCGCATGGAGCCAGGTGGCCGCTCCAGGCCCGACTGGGTCGAGCGACACACAACTCGGCGGAGTGAACTGCATCACTGCGACGAACTGTTTCGCGGTGGGCCACTCCGGAACGAGCCCGTTCAGTCGCCATCGCCTCGTCGAGAAGTGGACTGGCTCAGCGTGGTCGATCGTCGGCGAGGCGGCGTCCGAGGCTCGATCAGCCATCGAAGACGTCGACTGTCCCGGCGCAGCGAATTGCATCGCCGTCGGCTGGCACATCGCCGCAGATGGTCGTCGTCGGCAGTTGACGCAACACTCCTCTGCCAACACGTGGGTCGTGAAGACCGTCCCGGTGCCTGCAGGCGCAACGTCGCACGCGCTGTTCGACATCTCGTGCACCGGCACGATGAATTGCCTCGCGGTCGGATCGTGGAGCAGCGCCACATCGGCAGGGCCACTCGTCGTGCGCTGGAACGGATCAGTGTGGACGCTCGTGCCCCACGTCAGCGATGGCAGCGTGCTGCTCGGCATCGCCTGCTCCGCGCCGACCACGTGTTGGGCGGTCGGATCCACGTCGACGGGAAGCAGAGTCGAACGTTGGAACGGAACGTCGTGGACGGTCCAAGCCGGCGGAACGGTGACCGGCGGAAGGCTCGTCGAGGTCGCGTGCGCAAACGCGAACCTCTGTATCGGTGTCGGTTCGCGCGACGACCCGTCGCTCGGCTTGACACGCACCCTCGCAGTCCGCTGGAACGGGTCGAGTTGGGCAGTCGCGGCCGACCCCTCGGATCCGGCCCTCAACTCGAACGAATTCTCGACGGTATTCGGTTCGCAACACGCCGGGGTCAGTTGCCCCACGACCACATCGTGCTTCGTCGTCGGCCATTACACGACCCTGGATCTCGTCGGAGGCGACTTCTACTCCGTCGGACTGATCCGGCGATGGACTGGCGGCGCATGGAGCGCTGTCACACCGCCGCACGGACCCTGGTTCTGGGACGAGCTCCACGCGGTGTCGTGTCCCACGACGACCTCGTGCACCGTGGTCGGATCCACGGGGCGATACGACCGCTCGCCGGCTCCGTGGGCGATCCGCTGGAACGGGTCAAGTTGGTCGGCCGCATCGCCTCTGCTGCCACCAGAAGCAACGCGCTCAGAACTCGAAGGTGTCGACTGCACGTCAGCAAACGCCTGCACCGCCGTGGGTTGGACGAGGCGCGCAGCCGGCAGTTGGACACTCGTCGAGCGCTACGCCTGACCTCACCCCGGATCGGCCACCCAGTCGGTCAGGACATGCGCGGTGTGACGTTCGCAGCGAGCGGCGCACGACTGCGCTGCTGATCGGAACGCGTCGTGTCTGTCGCCTGGCGACCGAGCGCGATCGAAGACGCTCGGCGCTACACCTCGACCGATTCGAGGAATGTGACGACAGCGTCGTTGAAGAGGTCGTTGCGGTCGCCTGCGACCATGTGGCCCGCGCCGGCGACGTCGACGAACTGCGCGTGCGGCACGAGATCGAGGTACTCACGCGCACCTTCCTCGCTCAACAGGTCGCTCTGGCGACCGCGGACGAGCAGTGTCGGCACGCGCCGCGCCGCGACCACGCGCGCCGCGTTGGCGAGGCGGTTGGGGTCGGTGATGCCGCGGGTTTCGTCGCGCGACCCGCGCACCCCCATGATGAACGCAGGATCCCAATGCCAATACCACCGCCCGTCGCGTTGACGCAGGTTCTTCTGCAGCCCGGCGAGGTTCGAGGGTCGTGGCCGGTGCGGGTTGTACGCCGCGATCGCATCCGCGACCTCGTCGAGCGACGCGAAACCGTCGGCCATGTGCTCGCTCATGAACGAGCCGATGCGGTCGGCGCCCGAGCGCTCGATCCGGGGCGCGACATCGACGAGCACGAGCGCACTCGCGATCGCTCTCTCGGTCTCACCGATCGCCGCGAGCGACGCGATCCCGCCGAGCGACGCACCCACGAGCGCGGGGAGGACTCCGCCATCTCGCGCGAGTTCGGCCGCGACGGCGCGGACGTCGGCGGCAAACCCGTCGAGCGAGTAGTCGCCGGTCGCCGACCAAGCGCTGTCGCCGTGGCCCCGCAGATCGGCGTTCACCACCCGGCGCCCTCGCGTCGCGAGCACCTCAGCGGTGTGGTGCCACGAGTGGCGGGTCTGTCCGCCGCCATGCAGGAGGAGTACGGGCGGACCAGCAGCGGGCCCGTGGACGTCGGCCGCGATCTCAAGGCCGTCCTCGCCCGCGAATCGCGTGAGGGCGACGTCGCTCATGGCCTCATTCCACCCGGCAATCTGTGCGATCGTCGATTCGGCCGAATGCAACGCCGGAGGCGTCAGGCCACCGGTCACGCCCCTGACGGTTGCCGGCGGCGCCCCGAGCGCGCCGCGCTGCGTGGTTCGGGACCACGGTTGGCGAGCGGTCCGATCGAGGCGACGATCTCGTCGATGTCCGGCGGCGCACCGCGCGGCGACGCGTCGAGCGCGGCGCGCATCGCCGCGAGATGCGCGGGCGAGGTGCCGCAACAGCCGCCGACGATCCGAGCACCACCGCGCACAGCGAGCGACGCGTAGCGGGCCATCGACTCGGGTGTTCCCGAGTACACGACTTCGGTCCCTTCGAAGTGCGGGACGCCGCAGTTGCCCTTGGACACGAGCACCGCGCCGCCCGAGGTCGTCGCCATCGCGAGCAGCGACACGAGGATGTCGGACGCGCCGACACCGCAGTTGGCGCCGAACGCGACCGGTCCGGGTTCGAGACCATCGAACACACCGGCGAGTTCGTCGGGCGCGAGACCCATCATCGTGCGACCGGCGGTGTCGAAGGTGCAGGTCGCCGTGTAGGGGATCCCCGCGGCGATCGCGGCACGCGCCGCGGCGCGCACCTCCTCGACGGCAGACATCGTCTCGATCCACGCGACATCGGCGCCGCCGTCGCGCAGCCCTTGGATCTGCTCGAGGAACGCGTCGACCGCCGCAGTCTCGGTGAGCGCTCCGAGCGGTTCGAACAACTCTCCTGTCGGTCCGACCGAACCGGCGACGACAACCGGGCGCGCGACGTCGTCGGCGACCTCGCGTGCGAGTTCGGCGGCACGGCGCGCCAACTCATAGGCCCGCGCCTCGTTGCCGTGCAACGCGAGCCGGTGCCGGTTCGCGCCGAACGTGTTGGTCAAGATGATGTCGGCGCCTGCATCGACGAAGCGCCGGTGCAACGACTGGACGCGTTCAGGGTGCTCGACGTTCCAGAGTTCCGGCGGTTCGCCGGACACGAGCCCCATCTCGAAGTAGTTGGTCCCCGTCGCACCGTCGGCGAGCAGCGTCGGCCGGGTCGCGAGCAGATCGGCGAGCGAGGTCCGCATCGTGCTCACGGTACTGCGCCTGTCGTGAAGTCGCGCGGGGAGATTCCGCCCGGCCGACCGCGACCGCTCAGGAGTAGCGCGTCACGAAACCACGCCGGCGGAACAGACCGAGCAGCCACGTCGCGAACGAGATCGTCGCGGCGAAGAACACCACGGTCCCGACGAGCGACGCCGCGAGCGTGTCCCACGGCAGCGGGTCACCCGCGAGCAGCGTGTGGAGGGCGGAGAAGGCCTTGGTCGTCGGCAGGATCGACGCGATGGGCCGGATCCCGTCGGGGAGCGCGTCGGCGGGGAAGAACACCCCCGAGAACGACAGCAACGCGTAGTTGAGTCCCCAGATCAGGATCTCGGCGCTCTGCCCGAAGCGAAGCACCAGCCCGACCGTCAACATCGCGAGCGCCCAACCGTTCACGACGAGCAGCGCCATGATCGGGATGACGCCCCAGCCGATCGACGAGAGGTCGAAGCCGAACAACGCGATGGTCGTGACGGTGAGGGTGACGAGGCAGAGCACGAGTTTCAACAGCCCGAACATCGCGATGCCGACGACGTACTCGAACTCGCGCAGGGGCGTCGTCATGACGTTCAGGATGTTGCGAGTCCAGGTCTCCTCGTTGACGCCGAGCGAGATGGCGAACTGCGCCTGCGTGAACGTCCAGAACATGACGAGCCCGGCCAGCAGGAACGGCGCGCCCGCTCGTGCGTCGGGCGAGTCCTGGGCGACGAACGCACCGACCGAGCCCCAGAGCACGACGTCCATCACCGGCCAGAACGAGATCTCGAACCAGCGGTGTGGCGCGCGGCGCAACACGATCCAGTGCCGTCGCATCACCGCGGCGATCCGCGTGGTGTTCATCGGTGGACCCCGAAGTGCTCGCCGGGGAGGTCGTCGGCACCTCCGTGCCGGCGCGATTGCGAGGCGACCTCGAGGAAAGCTGCCTCGAGATCGTCGGTGTCGAACGCTGCCGCGACCTCGGCGGGGGTTCCGTCGGCGGCGATGCGGCCATGGCTCAGGATCACCACCCGTTCGCACAGTGCCTCGACCTCGCGCATGTTGTGGCTCGTCACCAGCAACGTCGTCCCGGATTCGCGGTGGAGGTCGAGCATCGTCTGGCGAACCCGTCCGGCGACATCCGGATCGAGCGAGGCCGTCGGTTCGTCGAGCACGAGCAGTTCGGGTTCGTGCAGGGTCGATTTGACGATCGACACGAGCGTGCGCTGTCCCGACGAGAGTTCGCGGCTCTGCTGATCGGCGAGATGGCCGATACCGAAGCGATCGATCGCCGCGTCGATGATCCGATCGGGGCGACGCAACCCGTAGAAGCCGGCGAAGATGCTGAGCGCCTCGCGGACCTTCAGGTTCTCGGGCAGCGGCAGGTACCCGGCGACGAACCCGACGCGGCCGAGCGCACGCGACCGATGGCGCGGGAGCCGATGGCCGACGAGGTCGATCGTGCCGGCGTCGGGAGTGATGACGCCGAGCAGCATCAACAAGGTCGTCGTCTTACCCGCGCCGTTCGGACCGAGCAGGCCCACCCTGCCGGCGCGTGCTACGTCGAGGTCGAGTGCATCGACCGCGACCTTGGCGCGGAACCGCTTCGTGAGCGAGCGCGCGACGACCACGGGGTCCACGGTGCTCACCGTCGCATTCTGCCGCCCGCGCGCGCACCGACGCCGTGACATTTCCTGCCGCGCGGCGCGCGGCCGAGAACACCACGGCTTCTGTTACCCAAATGGTTGCCCTGGTGACGGTTTTGACGATAGAAGCCGTCAGATTGCGGAGAAGCCGTCAGCCGTAGTAGGTGCGCGTGATCCACTCGGCGACGAGTGCCGGTTTGTCCGATCCCTCGATCTCGACCGTGAGGGTTCGCTTGGTCTGCACCGCGTCGCCCTTCAGTTCCACGAGCGTGATCTCGCTGCGGGCTCGCACCCGCGATCCCACCGGAACGGGGTTGACGAAACGCACCCGGTCGAGCCCGACGTTCACACCCATGACCGCGCCCGCGAATCGCGCCGGGTCCTTGGTGATGCTCGCGTCGAGGTGGACGAGGAGCGAGAGGGTCAAGAAGCCATGCGCGATCGGACCACCGAACGGGGTCGCCTTCGCTCGCTCGGGGTCGACGTGGATGAACTGGTGATCGAGGGTCGCGTCGGCGAAGGCGTTCACCTGCTCCTGGGTGATCTGGTACCACTCGCCGACACCTTCCTCGCTGCCTTCGAGTGCCTTGTTGATCTCGTATGCCGCAGCCGCTCCGGACATGCGCGCTCCTCTCGTCGTGAACCGTGGGTCGGGATACTCGCGCGTCGAGGCGCGCGCTCAGCTGACGTCGACGAACTCGTAGTCGCCGGGGTCGAGGCGATGGGTCCACTGCCAGTACTCGAGCATCGTGAACGGCCAGTTCTGGGTGACCTGCCCGTCGGCGTTCTTGTACCAACTGTTCACGTCCGACGCGCCCCATGCCATTGCCGCGTTGCCGCGCGCGACACGGTCGCGGTATTCGGCGTCGACCTCGGGACGGCACTCGAGCGAGGTGGCGCGGCGGGTGAGGAGCGTGCGGACGGCATCGACGATGTAATTCGCCTGGCACTCGGCGAAGAAGATGATGCTGCCGTTGGCGACGAGATTCGTGTTGGGTCCGTACATGCAGAACAGGTTGGGGAACCCGCTCATGGTGATCCCGAGGTAGGCGCTCGGCGCCCCCGCCCAATACTCGTGCAGGTCGCGTCCGCCTCGGCCGCTCATGCGCATCGGCATCAAGAACTCCGACGCTCGGAACCCGGTGGCGTAGACGATGACGTCGGCGGGCCGCTCACGTCCCGACCCGGTGCGGATCCCACGTTCGGTGATCTCGGTGATCGGGTCGGTGACCAACTCGACGTTGTCTCGCTTGAGCGCGCCTGCCCACGAACCGTTGTCGAGCAGCATGCGTTTCGCCAGCGGCGGGTAGTGCGGCATGACGATCTCGAGCAGGTCGGGGCGATCGGCGAACTGCTGCTCGAGGTAAGCGGCGAGCATCGTCCGCAACTGCTCGTTCAGCGCGCTGACGCTCGAGCCGTCGCCGGGCCAGCTGTTGTCGACGCGGGCCGCGGCGAGCGTTCCCTCGGCGAGGCGGAAGAACAACCAGAAGCGGTACCAGGCGGCAAAGGTCGGGACATGCTTGAAGAGCCACTGCATTGACGCGGGTGTTGGATCGTGATACCCCGGCGTCGGTGTGAACCAGTTCGGCGTGCGTTGGTACACGTCGAGATGGGCGACACTCGCGGCGATCGTCGGGATGATCTGAATCGCGCTCGCTGCGGTGCCGATCACGGCGACGCGCTGACCGCGGAGATCGACGGAGTGGTCCCATGCCGCGGAGTGGAACTGCGGGCCGCGGAACCGGTCGCGTCCGGCGATGTCGGGAACGCGCGGGCGGTTGAGTTGCCCGACTGCGCTCACCAAGATCTCGGCGTGGAACACCTCGACCTTCCCCGACCGGTCGCGAGTGGTCACGGTCCAGCGGCAGTCGATGTCGTCCCACGCGGCGGCGACAACTTCGGTGCCGAACCGGGTGCAAGCCGCGACGCCGAGTGCCTCGGCGCACTCCTCGAAATAGCCGAGCAAGTCGGACTGGGGAGTGAACTGATCGCGCCAGTCGAGGCGTTGCCGGAACGAGTAGCTGTAGAGGTGGTTCGGCACGTCGACGCGGCAGCCCGGGTAGCGGTTCTCGAACCAGGTACCTCCCGGACCGGTGTTCTTCTCGACGACCGTGCAATCGACACCCGCCTGGAGGAGGCGGTGCGCCGCCACGACGCCCGACATCCCAGCGCCGATCACCACCGCACGGACCGTGCGATCAGGATCGATCTCGTCGACCCGCCAGCACGGCGCTCGCGGATCGGGGTCGTCGAGCGCGAGTTCCTCGAGCAGCATCTCGACGTAATCGCCTTCGACGGGTTCGCCGATCGTGAACGCGAGCATCGCTGCGAGTTGCCCGCGGTCGGCTGAGTTCGGCCCGGCCGGCGCGCGGTCGCCGGACGGGTGCTGGTCGCGCAAGCAGCGCAGGCCCTCGGCCGCGAGCCGGCGTGCCGCAGCCCGCTGTTCCGCGTCGAGTCCGCCCTGAGGTTCGGTCGCGCGCCGCGGGTCCGGTCGCAGGTCGTCGCGCAACAGCCAGGTCTCGCCCGTCGCGAGCGCGAGCGCGGCGAGCAGCGGGGGCAGCGCGGCGCGGCGCAGCAGTTCGTCGATCTCGGCATCGGTGATCGAGGCGAGGGGCGTGCCGGGTTCGATCACGACGCGGAGACTGTCAGGGGACACTCCTTCACGTCAACGAACGCGCACGTCAACGAACGCGGTTTGCGGGCGACGCGCCGCGCCCCGTGACGCGAGCATCGTGACCGCGGTCACGAGCGCACAAACTCGGTAACCCCGGAGCGTCGAGTGAGTCGGAGTGCGCGCCGGTAACACCGCCGGCGCGTTCCTACGGAGGTGGGAGCATGTACCACTTTGCCATCGTCGCACTCATGGCACTCGCAGTGGTCAAGGTCGTCGACTTCCTCGGCGAGACCATGGCTCTGCTCAAGACCTACCGGTCGCTGCTCACGTTCGTGCTCGCGATCGCGGGCGTCATCGCCATCGACTACTCGATGTTCGACGGCTTCGGCGTCGCGGTCCGCAACGATACCGTCGGGATCTGGATGACCGGGTTTGCCGTCGCTGGACTGACCGTCCCGTGGCGGGCGCTGTTCGGCTGGCTCACCCACGACCGGGCCGCATCCGACGAGACACTCGGCGAGCACCGCGTGGTACGCGCCGCTTGAGGCCGGGGGACGACGCAGCCCCGGTTGCGATCGTCCCACCGACTTCGAGACAACTTCACGAGACTTCCGAGGTGGCGGGCCGTGCGGCCCGCCACCGTCGCGTCCGCACGAAGTGCGGTGCCGTAGGCTGAGGCGCGATCGCCGGGCAGTCGCTCAACCGCGACCCGTGCCCCTGCCGATCACCTCTCCAGCTGTTCTCGCCCCCCCAAACCGTCGAGACCCCCTGCATGTTCACCGACCTTCTCCGAGCGATGTTGCTCATCGCCGCGGCCCTGCTCGGCGTCTCGGGCATCGGCAAGCTGTACGCGCCGCGCGGCGCAATGGGCGCGTTGGCCGCGCAGGGACTCCCCGCCGGTCGCGGCGTGGCCCGCACCATCGGTCTCGTCGAGGTGTTGGTCGGTACGGCCGCGATCGTCACGCTGTCGCCGTGGGCGGTCGGCGCGCTCGCACTCGTCTATGCGGGTTTCGCCGCCTTCGTCTGGCGTGCCGCGCGACGGGGAACCTCGTGCGGCTGCCTGGGTGAGCGCGACACGACCGCGCGCCGCGGTCACGCGCTCCTCGACCTGGTCGCGGCGGTCGGCGCGGTGATCTTGGCGATCAGCGAACCGCACCCCACGGTCGACCTCCTCGGCGACCAACCACTCTCGGGCGTGCCGTTCGTGGCGCTGATCGCGACGGGCGCGGTGCTCGCGCACACCTGGCTCGCCGCCGAGGTCACCTCGTGAGTCGAACGGACGCATCGGCGCGCACTGCGGGGCCGCGATGACCGGTTGGGTGGCGGCACTCACCGTCGTCGTCATGCTCGAGGCCTTGATGATCGTCGGGCTCCTGCGCTCACACGGCGAGATGCTGCGCCGGCTGCGCGCCCTCGACGGAGGGGCCGAGCCCGATGCACGAACACCGGTCGACTTCCGCGTCCGCGACGATCTGCCTGTACCCGGCGCCGGCACGACCCGCGTCACCGATGTCGCGGGCCAGGGCATCGTCGACGACGTCGTGCTCGTTCGTGTCACCGGAGTCGAACACCGCACGCTCCTCGCGTTCTTGTCGAGCGGTTGCCTCACCTGCCACGGCTTCTGGGAGGCGTTCCGGTCACGCGCCTCGCTCGATCTGGCGCCCGATGTCCGCGTCGTCGTCGTCGCCAAGGACCGCGGCGACGAGAGCATGTCGACCTTGCGCGGGCTCGCTCCGTCGCACCTCCCCGTCGTGTTGTCGAGCGCCGCCTGGTCCGACTACGCGGTGCCGGGCGCGCCCTACTTCGTCTTCGTCGACGGTCCGACGTCGGCGATCCTCGGCGAGGGCACCGGGTCGTCGTGGGACCAGGTGCGTTCGCTGCTCACGACCGCGGCGGCCGACGACGGCGACGGCGAAGCCCGCAACGAGGCACGCATCGATCGCGAGTTGCTCGCCGCCGGAATCCACCCGGGCGACGCCAGCCTCTACCACCCCGCGTCTGAGCCGGCCGAGCCAACCGAACGAGACGTCGATTCATGAGCCCCATCGCGTTGGTCGCGCTCCCCCTCGCCGTGCTCGCCGCGGTCCGCAGCACTTGGTCGCCATGAGGAGAGTCGATGCTCTCGAGCATCAGTCCGCTCGGTGAGCGGGCACGGCAACAACGTTGGGTTGTCACGGTGAGTGCCTACACGGCCGCGTCGACGCTCGCGGGCGCGCTGGTCGGCGGTGCTCTCGGCGCCATCGGCGCGGCGAGTTTCGACGGGCGTTCGGTGCGGTCCATCCTCACGTTCGTGATCGTCGCGGCGATCGGCCTCGCCATCGATCTGCGTCTGATCCGCACGGGGGTCCCCGGACTGCGCCGCCAGGTCAACGAGGACTGGCTCGCGCGCTATCGCGGGTGGGTCTACGGGGCGGGCTACGGATTCCAACTCGGTGCCGCGTTCGCGACGATCGTGAGTTCGTCGATCACCCACCTCGTGTTCGCCGCGGCGTTGCTCTCGGGTAGCACCGGCGCTGGCGTCGCGATCGGCGCGACGTTCGGGCTCGCGCGCGCACTCCCGATCCTCGCCAATCGCCGGATCGCGAGCTGGTCGGAACTTCGCCGGATGATGGCGTGGATCGAGCGCTCCGGTCCGCGCGTGCAGCGTGGCGCACTCGCCGGTCAGCTCGCGGCGCTCGCAGTCACCGCAGGCATGGTGGTCTCGTGAAGCTCCAGGGGCACGGGCTCGGGATCGACCTGATCGACGGTTGGGAGGCGAGGGTGTTCCGGCGCGCTCGATCGGTCGGTGCCGACGACACGCAGCCGATCGTGCATCTCGCGAACTTCCCGCTGCCCGAGGTGCGCGGCGACTTCGGCGGCGGGGTCGTCGAACATCTCCGCTCCGGTGACGTGTTCGTCGTGCTGTTCGATTACGGACCCGACGCCGTCGATCAGCCGCTCTTCGCGCGGCACGGCATGCCGCAACTCACACCGTCCCACTTCCGGTCCGCCAACCTGCAGCGCGCCATCCCGGGCCAGGTCGGAGCGCAGCGGTTTTTCCAACACCACGGCCGGGCGTTCGGCCTCTACGTCGTGGCCGGCGACGCCGCGACCGCGCGGCGTCTCGTCGGCGAGGTCAATCACGTCGTCACGAACATCGCCGTGACCCCGCCCGGCACTCGCGCCACTGAGGACACCCCCATGACGGACGCCCCATGACGATCACCGACGAGTTCGTCGCGACCCGCACGCGACGCCGCGCGCCGCTCGCGATGCGGATCGCCGAGCGCGCCGCGCTGCGCCTGTCGCGCACCAAGAGCACGCGTCGCAGCTTCCTCACCACGACCGCGGTTGCCGGATCGGCGCTCGTCGTCGCGCCCTGGCGCTACCTGCTCGAACCCGTGTCGGCACTCGATGCGGTGTGCGGCCCGGCGAACGACTGCTCGTCGGGTTGGACCGTGTTCTGCTGCACGATCAACAACGGCCGCAACTCGTGTCCGCCGGGGTCGGTCGCCGCGGGCTGGTGGAAGGCCGATCAGAACAGTTTCTGCGGTGGCGGCGCGCGCTACTACATCGACTGCAACAGCACTTGCGGGAGCTGCGGCTGCGGCCCCAGCGGGATCTGCGACACGCCCTGCTGGACCTGCGGTTGTCGCTGCAACGACGACCCGACGACGTGCGACCATCGGCGCGTGTGCTGCAACCGTTTCCGGTACGGCAACTGCAATCAGCACCTCGCGTGTGTCGGGCCAGTCGTGTGTCGGGTCGTGAGCTGCGTCCCGCCGTGGCAGTGGGAGCCGGGCTGCACGACGGTGAGCGCGACCGCGAACCAGACGGGCGCCCATCACGCGCCGTGTCTCGACCGCTCGCCGACGCCACCCGACGTGTTCGCGTTCGGCAACGCGCGCGATCTCGGCGCCGGCCGCGGTCGCCTGGGTGCGCACGTCACGGGTCTCGCGACCCTCCCCGACGCGAGCGGCTACTGGCTGACCTCGGCGATCGGTGGTGTGCGGGCGTTCGGCGAAGCACGTCGCTACGGAAACCTCGACAACACGCCGCTGCGGCGCCCGATCGTCGACATCGCCGCGACCCCAACCGGACTCGGCTACTGGCTGGTCAACTCGGCCGGGCGCATCTGGGCGTTCGGTGACGCCGAGTACTGGGGCTCGACCGAGTCCCTCGATCTCGTGAAGCCGATCGTCGCGATCACCGTGACGCCGACCGGGCTCGGCTACTGGCTCGTCAATGCAAACGGGCGGGTGTTCGCGTTCGGCGACGCGCGCCACCACGGGTCGACGGGGCTGCACAACTCGAACGGTCGCATCGTCGGGATCGCCCGCACGATGACCGGCGACGGGTACTGGCTCCTGAGCGCTCGCGGCAGCGTGCACGCCTTCGGTGACGCACTCGACATGGGTTCGGCCGAGGGACGACTCGGTGACGCGGTCGCAGTGTCGATCGGCGCGTCGCGGGATCGCAACGGCTACTACGTCCTCAGTTCCGCCGGTCGGGTCTTGTCGTTCGGGGCCGCGAAGTGGCGCGGCGGGCTCGGATCCATCGACGAGCCCGCCGGTCCGGCCGTGTCGATCTGCTCGACACCGGCGGGAGTCGGTTACTGGATCGCGACCACGTCGCGCTGACCGCCTCGCCGGCAACCAGCGGGGCACCGACGACGGCTAGGTGTCGCGCCGGTTTGGCGGTACGCACGTGGAACCGGGAGACTCAGCGTATGACCGAACCTGTGATCCTGACCGACTCGCCCGCGCCGCACATCGCGCGCATCACGCTGAATCGCCCCGACAAGCGCAACGCACTCAACCATCCGCTGCGCGGTGCGATCCTCGAGCAACTGCAGGCGAACGATCGCGACGACGATGTCAGGGTCACGATCATCCGCGGCGCGGGCACGTCGTTCTCGGCCGGCTACGAACTCGGCGGCGGGAACGAGGGCCACGACTTGCCGTTCTACACGCCGGGCGGCGAGGGCCACTGGCCGCGCCACGTCACGTCGGGTTGGATGAGCATCTGGGATCTCGCCAAGCCGGTGATCGCGCAGGTGCACGGTTATTGCCTCGCCGGCGGCAGCGAACTCGCGACCGGCTGCGATCTTGTGTTCATCGCCGAGGACGCGCACATGGGTTACCCCGCCGTGCGGTTCGGTGTCCCCGACATGCACTTCCACGCCTGGTTCATCGGGATGCGCCGCGCGATGGAGATGATGATCACGGGTGATTCGCTGACGGGGATCGAAGCAGCCGAACTCGGTTGGGCGAACCGGGCCTTCCCCGCAGAGTCTCTCGAGTCCGAGGTGATCAAGGTCGCGCAACGCATCGCGCTCATCGAACCCGACCTCGTCCAGATGAACAAACGTCTCGTTCACCGTCAGATGGAGGTGATGGGCCTGCGCGACGGCCTCCGCTTCGGCAGCGAGATCTGCGCGCTCGGGGTCCACTCTCCGGCGATGAAGAAGTTCATCGGCCAGGCGCGAAGCGAGGGGCTCCGCGCAGCGCTCGACGATCGTGACGCACCCTTCGGCGACTACCGCACCACCGAACCGCACTCGTAACCAGGCGCCGCCAGGTACAGCCTGGGCAGCGCTGCACGCCTTCGTCTGTCGATCGTGCGCAGACGTCGGGCGATCGTCGCGCGGGCGGAGGCGCGCGGCCTCACCGAAGTCGTGGGTCGTAGCGAGTCGCCCGCGTGTGCGACGATGTCGCGCCCGCATGTCGCCTCGAGAAAAGCACCCTGCCATGACCCTGACGCTGTCCGGTATCAAGGTCGTCGAGTTCTCCGAACACGGTTTTGTCCCTTCGGCTGCGGCTGCGCTCGCCGATTGGGGGGCGGACGTGATCAAGATCGAACGTCTCGAAGGCGATCCGATGCGTTCGATCATCAAGAACGGGCTCGTCGCTGGGGCCGACGGAACCGACTACCTGTTCGAGTTGGTCAACCGGAACAAGCGTGGAATCGCGCTCGACGTGACGGTGCCCGACGGGCGAACGGTGTTCGAGCGACTGATCGGCTGGGCCGACGTCTACATCACGAACCAACTGCCGCGAGTACGGCGCAAGTTGCAGACCGAACCGGCAGACCTTTTCGCGATCAACCCGAAGCTCGTCTTCGCCAAGGGTCACGGTCAAGGCCAGCGTGGTGAGGACGCCGAGGCGGGCGGTTTCGACTCAGTGTCGTTCTGGACGCGCGGTGGCGTCGCCCAGATGATGACAGCACCTGGGTCGGAACGTCTCGTCATGCAACGCCCCGCGCAAGGTGACGTGCCGACCGGAATGTTTCTCGCCGGTGGTGTGTGCGCGGCGCTCGTCCACGCGCTGCGCACCGGTGAGGGAGTCGTGGTCGATGTGTCGTTGCTGTCGGGCGCGATGTGGACGCTCGGCCCCGACATGGCGTACTCGTCGATCATGGGTAGCGAGGCGCCGCGCCACGGCGGACCGTTGCAGGGAATGTCGCCACTCGTCGGCGAGTACATCACCGCCGACGGCCGTTTCTTGATGGTCAGCATGCTCGACGACGACCGGTACTGGGCTCCCATGTGCCGCGCCATCGGTCGCCCCGACATCATCGACCGCTACGCCGACGACGCAACCCGTCGACCGGCGTGGGACGACCTCCGCATCGTGTTCCGCGACGAGATCGCCAAGACCACAAAGGTGGATCTCGAAGCCGCGCTGCGGCGCGAGAACTGCATCTTCTCGTTTGCCGCGTCGCCGCCCGAGGTGCTCGACGATCCTGCGACGATGGCGAACGGCTACGCGATGGCGCACCCGGTTCATCCGACGCTGCGGCTCCCCGCGACCCCGCAGCAGTTCGACGACACCATGCCCACGATCCGCCGCGCCGCGCCGCGCCTCGGTGAACACACCGCCGAGGTTCTTGCCCTCGTTGGATTCAGCGATGACGAGATCACCGCGCTCGTCGCTTCGGGCGTCTCCTTCATCAGCGACGGCTGAACCGTTGCGCCGCGCGCGGCGGCCTCACATCCTGGATCAACCGGCACGATGTCGGTATTCTGAGTTTGCACCCGACCAGCCCGACACGGGCCGGGCGTGCGCTTGGAGGACGCGCAAATCGCTACCCAACCGTCCTCCCACAGGGGCGCTCCGCCGCGAGCTCGACGACGCCGGCGAACCGGGAGCATGGGACCGGCCGGATCTGGGAGACTCGCACACATGCGCAAGGGCGAAACAGGAGAGGCCAGCATCCACATCGCGGCGACGCCCGACGTGGTGTATGCAACGGTGAGTGACGTGACCCGGATGGGCGAGTGGTCGCCCGAGACGGTGCGCTGCGAGTGGATCGACGGCGCGACCGGACCGGTGGTCGGCGCGAGGTTCAAAGGCTCCAACAAGCGAGGCTTCGTGCGTTGGTCGAACACGCCCGAAGTGATCGCCGCCGAGCCGGGCAAGGAGTTCGCGTTCGACGTCGCCGGCGACACCCGCTGGCGGTACACGTTCCAGCCCGAGGAAGGCGGCACGCGGGTGACCGAGCAGTTCGAGATGCTCGTCGACCTGAAGTGGTACTACGCCTTCGCCGAGCGTTACCTGATGCGCATCAAGGATCGCAAGGCCGATCTCGAGGCCGCGATGCACACCACGCTCGGTCGGATCAAGGCGATTGTCGAAACGTCGAGTTGATCTGGCTGCCCACAAGGAGCGCGTTCAGCGTTCCGGCGTCATGAGCGTCGAATAGTCGCACGCTCGTGACGCAAGTTGGGTTGGGGGACGACGAACGTTACGGTGCAGACCATACGGGCGTTCCGGAACACCCCGCCGAGCATCGCTCACGACACACTCACGCGACCGCGGCTTCTCCAGCCGCAGACGCGGCCGAAACCCCCGGCGTCGCGATGCACCATTTCGCCCGACTGACGCCACCTCGTTGTCGCGGTTCGGACGACGTTCACGATCCGGCTCATGCGCGGCTCACGCGGCCCGGACATAAGAAGAACTACTGAAACTCGGTCCGTCTGTCCGGACCGACAGACCGCAACCTCGGAGGGGCGGAGGGCGGACCGACTTATCAGATATGATAAGTCGGATGACACGCCATTCGAACACACTCCGGGCGGTGCTGCGGTCAGCGGCGCGCCTCCAGGAAGTGGTGCCCGACGCGGTGCTCGTCGGCGGAGCCGCGGCGGCGCTGCACGCGGGGCATCGCGACTCCTTCGATCACGATCACGTGCTGCCCGATCTGGTCGAACGCTACGAGGCAGTTCTCGATGCTGTCGAGGCCAGCGACGGCTGGGCGACCTCGGTACGCGCGTCCAAGCCACCGTTCACGATCATGGGGACCCTCGGCGGCGTCGAAGCAGGACTTCGCCAAATGCGTCGAACGCGCCCGCTCGAGACTCTCGAGGTCGAAGCCGAACCCGGCGTGTCGGTCGTCGCGCCAACCGCGGCAGAGGCACTCCGGGTAAAGGCATATCTCGTGGTCCAGCGCAACGTCGTGCGCGACTACCTCGATGTCGCAGCCCTCGCCGACCACATGGGACTGGATGCCGCCTGTGAGACGCTCGCAGATATCGACTCCTACTACGTCGACCGTTCGGGGGAATCATCGTCGGTGCTGACCGCGCTTGTACTCCGGCTCGCGGAGCCGACACCGAGCGACCCAGATGTGCTCACAGAGCTTCCGCGCTACAAGGGACTCGCGCAACGGTGGCACCAATGGGACGACGTTGTCCACGTTTGCCGGGAACTCGCGCTCCGGCTCGGAGGAGCCGTGTGATGCCAGTGCGCTTTCGCAATGTCGACGCGTCCCCGAGCGACGATGTTCGCACCTGGCCCTACGAGGCTCTGGTGATCTGCATCGATCGGGGTCTGGTACCGGACTGGCGGCCGATCTTCGCCGAGATTCGGCGCGCTCCTTGGGGAAGACTCGCTCGGCGCGTCGAGCGCATCCTCGACTCGCGTGAGTACGACGGTGCCACCGCCCTGTTCCGACTCGCGATCGATCGAGCACGCGAGCGACAAGATCGTGCCGACCGCGACGAGGTGGCCGCGCGCGTGCGCAACGCGGTTGCCCGCTCCGGCCTCACCAGCGCGCGTTTCGCTGAACGAATCGGGACCAGCGCATCGCGGCTCAGCACCTACATGGGTGGCACAGTCACGCCTTCGGCCGCGTTGCTCCTACGCATCGAACGATGTGCTTCGGGCGACCAGGTGGAGTCGGAGTGAACACGCATCGGCACTCCTTGAACGTCGGCTCGTCGTAGAGCAGGGAGCATCACGAGGTCACAAGCCACCGGAGGGTCGTGGCGGATCGACCGCATTTGCCCCGGTCAGACGGTCGACGAAGGCGTGTGGACCAGCGACGACGACAACCGTACGAGCTCGGGAATCGGCGCACGTCCGAGATGCTCGGCTACACGGTCGACGAGATGGTCGGGATGCACCTCTTCGACATCATGGACGGTGAGGGTCGAACCATCGCCGAAGCGAACCTCGAACGTCGCCGGCACGCAATCAACGAACATCACGACTTCAAGTTCACGCGGCGTGATGGGAGCAGCTTGTGGGCCATCTTGAGCACCAGCCCGCTGCTCGACGATCAGGGCTCCTACGTCGGCGCGCTCGCCCTCGTCACCGACGTCACCGAGCGGCGCAAAACGGAAGCCCGTCTTCGCGAACTTGCGAGCCTGCGCGAACGCACCTAGGCCGAGGCCGACCGGCGTCAACTCGAGGCAGAGTTGGCGCGGGCGCAGCGTCTCGAGAGCGTCGGTCGGCTCGCCGGCGGGGTCGCGCACGACTTCAACAATCTCATCGGCGTGATCATGAACTATGCCAAACATGCGCACGTTCGCGCGGCACCCGAGGACGAGCTCGCCGACGACCTCGCTCACATCATGAGCGCCGCGACGCAGGCCGCCGACTGACCACTCCCGCCTGAGCACTCTCGCCTTCACGCGAACGCGCGGATCGCCGCGATCGCCGCGTCCGCGGCGGCTTTGGTCGCGAGCTGCGTGTCGCGCGCGAGCTCGGCGAGGCGGCTGGCGCGTGCCGGGTCGGCCGCGAGGTATGCCGCGAGACCCTCGGGGTCCGCGTGACCATCAGGGGCCGTGAACGCGAGCACCTCGGGATCGATGAGCCCGTCGCCCGGCCGGTCGCTCAGCGCGCGGACCACCGACCAGGCACGCCCGGCGGACTCGCACACCTCACCGACGGCTGCCGACTCCATGTCGAGGGCGACCACTCCTGATGCGGCGAGCGATCGGAGCTGTCCGGGTTCGGTGAGGAAGTCGTCCCCACACGACAGGATCCCGGCGGGATCATGGTGATCGAGAGGATGCGGGCGACCTTGCCATCCGCTGGCGCGGTCGACGACGAGTTCGGGTCGGATGAGCGAACCGATCGGCTGGTCGGCGCGGACCCCACCCGCGATCCCCACCACGACCACCAGGTCTGCACCGAGATCGACCGCTCGACGTCCGGCGGCACGGCCGGCGTTCATCCCGATGTTCGTCATGAGCACCCGCACCTCGACCTGGCCGAGGGTCGCCGCGTGGTGGTCGTCGACGGGGCGCGCATCGAGTCGTTCGAGCAGCGGCGCTCGCTCGATGTCCATCGGTGCGAGCAGCGCAATGACTCGAAGTGAGGTCACGGTGCAGTCTGACTCAGCCGCTGCGCGGCGCGTCCGATCAGAACCCGTGCGGACATTCCATCGATCTCACCGAATCGGCGCGCCCCGGCGGCAGCGCCGGATCCTGCTCGCGTCGCTCGCGCTGGGCGCAACCACGCTGAGCGCGCTCGGCGCAATGCCCGAACCGCGCGTTTCGGGCGCCGCGGGCGCGGCCCCGCGCGTGCTGTGGGACGAAGAGGTCGAGGCCGTCCTGATCGGGTCGGGCCACGCGCACGAGCACCTCGAAGCCCGCGCGCTCGCGCCACGGCCGCGGGCACGACGGGCGTCGTTTGCGCTGGGCGCCCCTGGTGCCTTCGGCGAGGTCGGCGCGAGCCCCGAGATCGTCGGTGAGTGGGGACCGGCGCTCACACCGACCGCCACGCGCGGTATCCCCGCGGTCCACGCCGTCCTGCTCCACACGGGCAAGGTGTTGGTCTGGGCTGCGTACGGTACGACCAGCGCGGACGGGACGATGAAGGACGTGCAGACCGTCGCCGGCCTGCTCGATCCCGCGACGAACACGCTGCACGCCGTCGACCCGCCCTACGACATGAACGTCTTCTGTGGCGGGGCGACGATCCTCGGCAATGGGACGGTGCTAGTCGTGGGCGGCCTGTACCCCGAGCAGGCCGTCGGCAGGTGGAACTCGTCCGGTATCCCCGTGGCGCTGGTGTTCGATCCGGTGACCGAGACCTGGACTCGCCTTCCCGACATGCGCGACGGCCGCTGGTACCCGACGCTCGTCGAACTCGCCGACGGCAGCGCCGCGATCTTCGGAGGACGCAAGGCCGACGAGACCGCGAACCACGACGTCGAGACGATCGGACTGCCACCCGACTCTGCACCGCAGTTGCGGACGCTCCTGCCGCTCGACTGGCGCCAAGGGTTGTACCCCAAAGAGTTCTTGCTGCCCGACGGCCAGATCCTGTCCTACGCCGGATCGCGCACCGACTTCCTGTCACCCGAATCGTGGGCGATCAGCCCCGGGCCGGCGTCGCACGAAGTGCGGCACAACTATCCCGGCGCGGTCCTGCTGCCACTCCACGACGGTGCGCCCGCCACGATGTTTCTCACCGGCGGCAAGTCCCCGACCGACGTCGTGAGCGGCACCACCGAACAACTCGACCTCGGGACCGCAACGCCGGCGTTCGAGTACCGCGCGCCGTTGCCGCAACCGCGCACCAACATGAACTTGGTGAACCTGCCGGACGGGACCTTGCTCGGCGTCGGTGGCAACAGCATCGGCAAGAACGAGTCACCACAACTCGAAGCGTTGCGCTACGACCCGACGACAGACACGTGGACGACGTTGGCCGCGCAAGCCAAGCGCCGCGCCTATCACTCCACCGCGCTGTTGTTGCCGAGCGGCGAGGTGCTCTCGGCAGGTGACGACTACGTCGGCGGCGGCCGCACCACCTATGAGATCTTCCGGCCGCCCTACCTGTTCCGAGGTCCGCGCCCCACGATCACCGGCGTGACGCCGACCGCGGCGCCGGGCGACACGATCCACGTGTCGACATCGCCCGAAGTGACCCGCGCGGTGCTGATCGCGCCGGGCGCGGTGACGCACGCGACGGACATGCACCAACGGATGATCGAACTCACGCTCACCGGCACGACCTTGGGTGAGTTCGACGCGATCATCCCCGATGCCAACACCGCGCCGCCGGGCCCCTACATGGTCTTCGCGCTCGACGCCGACGGCGTGCCGTCGGTCGCGGAGTGGATCTGGCTCGGAGCGACGGTTCCCGGACCGCCGCCGGCGCTCGCGGCCGACCACTTCGCTCGCTCGGTCACGGGCGGTTGGGGCACGGCCGAGATCGGTGGAGCCTGGACGGTGACCGCGCCGACGTCGAGCTGGGTCAACACGAGCGTGGCGCAGTTGCGCGCTGGCGTCGGCCAAACACGCCGCGCGAGCCTCACTGACACCACGTTGACTGCCGCGTCGAGCGCGGTCACGTTCACGGCCGACAAGCCCGCGACGGGTGGCGGCACGATGATCTCGATCATCGGACGGCGGATCAGCAACACGCTCGAGTACCGCGCCCGGGTGCGCGTGACACCGACCGGCGCCGTCCGCATCGCCTTCACACGGCTGGACGGCACGAGCAAAGAGTCATACGTCGGGACCGAGATCGCAGTCACTGGGCTGACGTTCACGCCCGGGACGAGTCTGCGGATGCGCTTCGATGTGGTCGGCACGAACCCGACGCTGCTGCGTGCGCGCGTGTGGCGCGCCGACGAAGCCGAACCGACGACATGGAAGATCTCGGCCATCGACGCAACCCCTGCCCTGCAATCCGCGGGCGCAGTCGGCGTCGCGCTGCGGCTCTCCTCGACCGCGACCAACGCGCCCGTCGTCGCGACCTTCGACGACTTCGAGGTCGTGGCCCCGACCTGAGGCGCGACTGACCTCGCTCCGGTTGGCTCAGGTCGCGAGCGGCTCGAGGCCGAGTCGACTGCGTACCTCTGGCCTGCGCAGCGGCGGGAGCGACTTCGGCGGTTGGCGGCGCGGCGGGAGCTCGGCGAGCAGCGCGGTCACGATGTCGGAGATCTCGCGGACGGCGTTCTCCATGCGTGCCGCGGTCTCGAGATTCGGGCGCGTCACGCCCGTGACCTTGCGCACGAACTGGAACGCCGCGGCCGCGATCTCCTCGTCGGTCGCCGGCGGTTCGAGCCCACGGAGTTCGGTGATGTTGCGGCACATGCCGGTCACGCTACGACGCTGACGCCGAGGTCGTTCGCGTGCCAGGCTCAGCGGCATGACCGAGCCGATCATCGCCTCCGACGACGGCGCCGTCCGCGTGCTCACGCTCGCGCGGGCCGCCGAATACAACACGATCAATCCGGCGCTGCGTGACACCCTGGCGAGCGCGCTCGACGACGCCGAGCGTGATCACCGTGTCCGAGCCGTGTTGTTGCGCGCCGACGGACCGGCGTTCTGCGCCGGCTACCAACTCGACTGGGCGACAGCAGCACAGGCGGGCGAAGAGTCGCAGCGTTCACGCGTCTGGGATTCTGCGGCCGACGTGCAGATGATCGGTGCGTACGCCGGCACCTGGGCGAAGCTGCACGAGATCTCGAAGCCGACCGTCGCGGCCGTGCAGGGGTGGTGCATCGCCGGAGGCACGAACCTCGTGTTGCACGCCGACCTCATCGTGTGTTCGGAGTCGGCCCGCTTCGGCTACCCACCGATGCGAGTCTGGGGGATCCCCGAAGCACCATGGGTGTGGGTCGCGCGCCTGGGGCTGGAGCGCGCCAAGCGCTACTTGTTCACCGGCGACGAACTCACCGGCCGGACCGCGGCCGACCTCGGGCTCGTGCTCGAGTGTGTGCCCGACGCCGAACTCGACACGCACTCCCGGGCACTCGCCGCGCGCATCGCCCAACTCCCGCTCAACCAACTCCAGATGATTAAGTGGTCGCTCAACGAGACGGCTCGCCAGATGTACGCGCCCGACACATCGCGATTGCTCGGCTGCCTGTTCGACGGCGTGGCCCGCCACACCCAAGAGGGGCTCGACTTCGTACAACGCTCGACCGAAGTCGGATTCCGAACGGCCGTGCGCGAACGCGACGACCCGTTCGACGACTACGGCTCGCGCCCGCGCCCCTGAGCCCGGACACCTGGCGCCGGTCAGTTCGCTGCGGCGCGGATCTGGTCGAGGATCGTCTGGCGGTCCCAGTAGGCGCGCTCGCACACGATGCCGTCGGGGTCGAACTCGAACACGGCGATGATCCTGCACTCGAAACCGCGCCTGTACGGGTTCACCGCGGCGATCGGTGTCCCGCGTAGCCACGCCTCGACGATCACGGCGCCGTCGGCGTGATGCATCGCGATCAACTCGTTGCGCTGATCGGGCACGAGTGCCCGGCCGGCACGGAAGTATTCGCGCACCGCGGCCTCGCCGTCGTGCACCTCACCGGTCGCCACGAGTTCGTAACGGGGATGCGAGAACGTTGCAATTGTGTCGTCGAATCGATGCTCGTTCTCCGACACCATGTGCTCCCGCACCACCCGCTCCCGCCACTCCCGCACCGCGTCGTCGCTCATCGCCTGCAACCTACCGGCCCGCCGTCCACGGGAGGCTCAACGCACTGGCCCTCGAGGTCCGACACCAGAATGCGTGGTTGACGGTTCTCGAACGCCCCGAACAACGCTCGGAAAAAACGCGTGGTCGACAACTCGGTCGACCACGCTCAGTCCAGTGGGGTCTCAGGTCGCTCGCGCCTCGCCCCACCGATCCAGAACAGCCCACTCGTTCGCCCAGCGCGCGATGTAGCTCTCGTCCAGCGACGGGTCGGTCGCCAAGATCGACTCGATGTCGTCGCGGTCCTTCGGCCGCCACGCGATCAACTTGTGAATGATCACGTCTTCGACCGTGAGCCACCCGTCGACGGCGCGTCGCATCGCTTCGTCTTGATAGTCCGTCTCGCACTTGAGAACGTCAATTGCCACCCCGCCGGCACCGCGGATGAAAATCACGTACGGTTCACCGTCATCGTCGGCAACGACGCGACACTTGTACCCACGAGCGACTGCCGCCTCGGCAACGCCATCGAGGCGGCGCACCAGGAAATCGACGTCGACGGTCTCGCGTGGTTCCAGCCGATAGCGAAGCGCCGCAAGCGCGCCGATACCGACCGGTTCAGTACCGAGACTCCGGAGCAGCTCAGCGAACTCGGCGACGTAGTCCGAGGGCCTCGGCACGACGATAGAACTCCGTTTCGGTCTTCAGGGGGCGACGACCCTCGGCAACGCGTATCGCGTTGACACGATCATGCAGCTCTGCTCGCCACTCGCTCGACCCCAGATCGTGGCATTCGCCGTCGCGCAACGCAGCGGCCTGACGAGCAACACACGCTCTGTCGTCGCGACTGACGGCCACATCGTGAGTGTACGACCGGAGGCGGTGAGACGCGAGCAGTTCTTGCGCGCCCGAGTGACCCGCGCCGGGACACGAGATCGTCAGAACACGGCCGACGCTCAAGCGAAGGCGTCGGGAAGGTCCCGCTTGCGGCGCTCCACGTAGTCGCGGAGTTCTTCGTCGATTCCGTCGTCGATCGGCGGGGGTTCGTAGCTCGCGAGTTGTTCCTTCCACACCCGGTTGGCGCGTTCGGCGGCGTCGCGCCCGCCTTCCTCGCTCCACTGCTCGTAGCTCGAGTTGTCTGCGGTGGTCGAGCGGTAGAACGCCGACTCGAAGTTGGCCAGCGTGTGCGAGGTGCCGAGGAAGTGAGTTCCCGGCTCGTTCTCGCGGAACGCCGCGAGCGCCTGCGCGTTCTCGGACAGTTCGAGCCCCTGCGCGAACACCGACGCCATGCCGAGTTGGTCGCAGTCGAGCACGAACTTCTCGTAGCCGATCGCGAGCCCGCCTTCGAGCCACCCGGCCGCATGGAGCACGAAGTTCGTACCTGCGAGCATCGTCGGCCACATCGTCGACGCGCTCTCGTACGCGGCCTGCGCGTCGGGGACCTTGCTCGCGGTGAGCGCGCCGCCGCTGCGGAACGGCACACCGAGTCGTCGCGCGAGCGCGGCCACCGTGAACAGCACGAGCGCGGGCTCTGGCGTACCGAACGTCGGCGCGCCGGTCTGCATGCTCATCGAACTGGCGAACGACCCGAACACGACGGGCGCGCCCGGGCGGACGAGCTGCGTGAACGCCATCCCGACGAGCGCCTCGGCGAGCGTCTGCGCCGCGACCCCGGCCGAGGTGGCCGGCGCCATCGCCCCCGCGAGGATGAACGGGGTGATGATCGACGCCTGGTTGTTCGCCGCGTAGACCTCGGCGGCCGCGAGCATTGTGGCGTCCCACACGAGCGGCGACGACGCGTTGATCAGGCTCGTCATCACGGTCCGGTCGCGGAGGTCGCCGCCAAAGGCGATGCGAGCGAGTTCGACGCTGTCGGCGGCGCGCTCGCCCGCAGTGACCGAACCCATGAACGGCTTGTCGCTCCAGCGGACATGCGCGTACACCATGTCGAGGTGGCGTTTGCTCACCGGCACGTCGACCGGCTCGCACACCGTGCCGCCGCTGTGGTGCAGGTAGGGCGAGAGATAGGCGAGCTTCACGAAGTTCTCGAAGTCGGCGAGCGTCGCGTAGCGCCTCCCCGCGTCGAGATCGTGCACGAACGGTGAGCCGTAGTTGGGTGCGAACACCGTGGCGTTGCCGCCGATCTGCACGTCGTTCGCGGGGTTCCGGGCGTGCTGCGTGTACATCGCGGGCGCGCTCGCCTGCACGATTGTCCGGCACATCCCACGCGCGAAGCGGACTCGAGTTCCGTCCACGTCGGCGCCGGCCGCTCGGAACCGGTCGATCGCTCCCGGGGCGTCGCGGATCTCGACGCCGATCTCGTGCAGGATCGTGTCCGCGTTGTGCTCGATCAACGACAGGCCCTCGTCGGAGATCAGTTCGACCGGCGTCAGCCGGCGGGTGAGGAACGGTACGCGCGCCACCGACGCGGTGGCGCGTTGCTGCTGACGCGCGGCACGTCCGCCCGCGCGGCGCGATCCCGCCGCTCCTCGGGGCGTCGGAGGAAGATCGGCGGAGGTGGTCATGACGAGCTCCTCTCCGTGTGAGGGGCGCGGCGACGCCGTGCGGTCCGCGACGGCGTTTCCGGCTTCGCAGGAAGGGCGACAGCCGCGCTCAGGTGGTTGGTCGGAGCGAACGCATGAGGGATTGCCATCGCCGCGACGAACAACTCCTGGAACCTGGGCTCGGTCGCGGTCTCGATCTTGGTGACATTGCGGACGGCGTGCTCCATCTCGGCGCGACGGCGCATCGAAAGGAGCGCGTGGACCGCACCTTCGCCCGCGGCATTGCCGACGGCGCGCACCCGGTCGAGCGGGAGGTCGGGGATCAGGCCGAGCACCAGCGCGTGTTGCGAGTCGATGTGTGCACCGAACGCGCCCGCGAGGTGAATGCGATCGATGCGCGGCGAGCCGGCGCGCTCGACGAGCAGGTCGATCCCGGCTCGCAACGCGGCCTTGGCCAGTTGGATCGCGCGTACGTCCGATTGCGTGATGGTCAGGCGCTGCCCGCCGCGGTCGTCGAGGACATAGGCCAAGGTGCGGCCGTCGGCGATGACGCGCCCGGACTCGCGCGCCTCTGATCGACCGGAGTTGCCCGCGGGGGCAACGATGACGCCGTTGGCGTCGAGTACGCCCGCCAGGTACATCTCGGCGATCGCTTCGATGATGCCCGAGCCGCACACGCCGGTCACGCCGGTCGCGCCGACGGCATCGGCGAAGCCCGGCTCGTCAGACCACAGGTCGCAGCCGATCACCTTGACGCGGGCTTCGAGCGTGTCGTGGTCGATGCGCACCCGCTCGATCGCGCCTGCGGTCGCTCGCTGCCCACAGGAGATCTGCGCACCCTCGAATGCCGGTCCGGTCGGACTCGATGCGGCGTACTGGCGCTCGCAGTTGCCGAGGAGGATCTCGGCGTTGGTCCCCACGTCGACGAGCAACTGCATCGCCTCGGCACGGTGCGGACCGACGGCGAGCATCGCCGCGGCAGTGTCGGCGCCGACGTGACCGGCGATGCACGGAGCGAAGTAGAACTCGGCGTTCACCAGGTCGAGGTCGAGATCCGTCGCGCGACCCACCACCGCGTCAGCGGTGTGGAGCGTGAACGGCGCCTGACCCAAGGGGACGACGTCGAACCCGAGTGCGAGGTGGTGCATGATCGGGTTCCCGACGAGCACAAGGTCGATGATCCGGTCACGCGTGATCGCCGCCGCGGCGACGAGCTCGCCGACGAGGTCGTCAAGCGCGTCGCGGATCGCATTCGTGAGTTCGGCGTCGCCGCCCGGGTTCATCATCACGTAGGACACGCGGCTCATCAGGTCTTCGCCGAACCGAATCTGAGGGTTCATCCGCCCTCCGCTCGCCAGCAACTCACCTGTAGCGAGGTCGCAGAGGTGTCCCGCGACCGTCGTCGAGCCGAGGTCGATGGCGATTCCGTAGGCCGCGTCGACGAAGCCGGGCCAGCAGGCGACGACCGTGTCGTCCGCGGCTGCCGCGATGGTGCAGGAACCGCCGTCCCATACCGCACTCGGGTGAATGGCACCGACCGTCAGGCCGTGCTGTTCCCGAAGCAGCGTCGCGAGGGCGCGCTCCCCAGACTCAACGCCGTCGCTCGCGACCTCGAGGTAATACAGGTGCGCCCGCGGGTCGAGGTCGAGTTCCCCGAGCACAAGTTCCTTGCGCACGACCTGGCGGTGTACCTGGCTCTCGGGCGGCACGTCGATCACGCAGTCGCCGAGCACGCGCGCCATGCAACCGAGCCGCAGATCATCAGCGACCGGTCGCGCCGGTCGCGAGAATCGTTCGATGTCGGGACGGGGCCCGAGCGCGTCCGGACCCGCGCTGATCGCCCACTTGGCGAACGCGCCGGTGGCGGCGCGGATCTGGCAGCGACCGCAGATTCCGCGCCCCCCGCATACCGAATCGAGATCGACGCCGAGACGGCGCGCCGCATCGAGCACCGTCGTGCCGCGAGTCACCGCCCCGCTGATGCCCGAGGGCGTGAAGACGATGCGCGCCCCGTTGTTCCCAGCGCCGTCAATCTCAGCGCCGTCGGTCGCGGTGTCGCCGATGTCGGGGGCGCCGGTCACGAGTCGAGTCCCTCGAGCGCGTCGAGGTCGCTCGCGGAGGCGGACGCGCCATGACCGTCGGGCGCTTCCCACCCGGCGTTGAACGCGATCCGGCCGAGCCGCTCGATGGAGTAGGCGTCGCGGAGTCGTGCGGCTTCGGCTTCGGCCGCGCCACGAGGGTCGCCCGCCAAGGGCTTGGCTTCGCGCCGCCATTGGTCGACCTCGTCGTGGGCGGTGTCGACCTTGCCCTTGCGACGCGCTCGGTCGATCGCCCGCTGAAACTGCGCGGGCAGCAGAACCTGGTGGCGGGTCCGGCCCTGCTGCGCGTTCACCTGCGCGGGTAGGTCACGCCACCACAGCACGACGATCTCGTTGCGGTCGCGCGGCACGTCAGACCGCACCTGCGATAATCGCGGCGAGTTCACCTCGACCCACGAACACTCGCTCGTAGGCGAGCCCGAGCCGTTCGGCCGCGCGACGCGCGGCAATGTCGACGGCGGTGTCGTCCGACTGGGCGAGGAGCGCGACGCGGGTGTAATGGGCGAAGTACTGATCGCGGAGTTCGGGATGTCTTCCCAACCCAAGTCCGTCCCACACGAGCGCGTCGAAGTGCAGCGCGAGGTAGTCGGTCAGGTAGAAGGTGCCGGGTTCGCTGTCGTGCAGCGCCGCGAAGAGGTCGCTCCCGGCGAAGACCTCGTAGCAGTGCGCGCCGGGGAGCCGGACGACGCCGGGAAACTGTCGGAGCACACGGTCGAGCGCGCCACCGGTCCCGCAGTCCGCGTAGGCGACGACACAGCGCCGGTCACCCGCGGCCCGCAGTAGCGCCTCGATCGCTGGCGCGATCTGCTCGGGTCGGTTGTGGAGGTGCGAAGGCAGGTACTGCACGTCCAACTCGTCGGCGAGTCCCGCACCTTCGAGTACGGCACGCAACTCACGAGCGAGCGCACCGCACGCGACGACGAGCGGACGCGCCGTCCTGTCGCGAACCGTCGCGGTCATCCTCACCCTCGGTTCGTGACCGGCCGCACCGACGGACCGGGCGGCTCGGCTCGGCGCCCGCGCCGGGCCTTGACGAGTTGCGTCGCGGTCTCGGCTGCGATCGAGGCGTCGCGGCAGTATGCGTCGGCGCCGACCGCGGTTCCGAACTCCTCGTTGAGCGGTGCGCCGCCGACGAGCACGAGGTAGTCGTCTCGCCGGCCGCGCTCGCGCAGCGTGTCGACGACGACCTTCATGTAGGGCATCGTCGTGGTCAGCAGCGCGGACATCCCGAGGATGTCGGGTTGGTGCTGGTCGAGCGCGGCGAGGAACTCATCCACGTCGGTGTTGATGCCGAGGTCGACGACCTCGAATCCGGCGCCCTCGAGCATCATCGCCACCAGGTTCTTGCCGATGTCGTGGATGTCCCCCTTCACCGTGCCGATCACGACCTTGCCGACGGGTTCGGCACCGGTCTCGGCAAGCAGCGGGCGCAGGATCTCCATGCCGCCCTTCATCGCGTTGGCCGCGAGCAGCACCTCGGGAACGAACAGGATGCCGTCCCGGAAGTCGATCCCGACGATGCGCATCCCCTCGACGAGCGCCTCGTCGAGCACCCGTTCGGCGCTCCAGCCGCGGTCGAGCAGGATCGTCGTGCCCTCGACGATCTCGTCAGCGAGCCCGTCGTAGAGATCGTCGTGCATCTGGTTCACGAGTTCGTCGTCGGGCAACGTCGCCAGATCGAGTTCGACCTCGTCCGCGGCTACCGCGTCGTCGCTCACCTCGCGCCTCACCCTCGCCGCGCCCACCGCACCTGCGTCATGAGGCGCCCCGAGATGTGCGGCTCATGACGCCGGATGGCATCGCGTGTGCCGTCTGACGGAACAGATCCGGATGGTGGAACGCTACCATCGGCGGCTTTGCGTCCGAGTTGCGACCGGCGCCCGCACGCCGAAGCTGTGGAACGATGCGACGCAGCGCCGAACGAGCGACGCGAGCGAGCCAGGCGACCGGACCCGGGCGCATCAACATAGAGGGGGACCGAGGCAACGTGAGCGAAGTTCCGGGAACGGCCAAGGCCGTCGTGATCGGCGCCGGGATCGTCGGCAACTGCCTCGTCGGTCACCTCGCCAAGCTCGGCTGGCGCGACCTCGTGCTGCTCGACAAGGGACCGCTCCCCAACCCCGGCGGCTCGACGGGTCACGCGTCGAACTTCATCTTCCCGACCGACCACAACAAGGAGATGGCGCTCCTCACGCTCGAGAGCCAGCGCCAGTACGACGACTACGGCGTCAACACGACGTGCGGCGGCATCGAAGTCGCGCGCGCGCCTGAGCGGCTCGAGGAGTTCCGCCGGCGCATGACCTCCGCCAAGGCGTGGGGCATCGACGCGCGGTTGCTCACCCCGTCGCAGATCGCGGAACTCGTCCCGTTCATCAACGCCGACATCCTCCTCGGCGGCTACTACACGCCGAGCGTGTCGGTCGTCGACTCGCTGCGCATGGGCACGCTGATGCGCGACGAAGCTGCCGCCGCGGGGGCACTGTCGGTGTTCGCGAACACCGAGGTTGTCGACCTCGAGGTCGTCGACGGCGCGATCGCCGCAGTCGTGACCGACAAAGGTCGCATCGCCTGTGAGCACGTCGCGATCGCGTGCGGGGTGTGGAGCCCGCGTATCGCGGGCATGGCCGGCGCGACGATCCCCCTCACGCCTGCGGTGCACCAGATGGCCGACGTCGGCCCGATTGACGTGCTGCAGGAGACCAACACCGAGGTCGCCTTCCCGATCGTGCGCGACATGGACACGTTCTGTTATGAGCGACAGTCAGCCGGTTCGATGGAGGTCGGTTCGTACGCACACCGGCCGATCTTCCATCGCCCCGACGACATCCCTTCGATCACCGCGGCGGCGCTCTCGTCCACCGAACTGCCGTTCACCGCCAACGACTTCGACCCCCAGATGGAACAGGCGATCGAGTTGATGGAGATGCTCGGCGACGCTGAGATCAAGTACGCGATCAACGGGTTGCTCTCGCTCACCCCTGATGCGATGCCGGTGCTCGGCGAGTGCGTCGAGGTGCGCAACCTGTGGTCGGCCGCGGCGGTGTGGGTCAAGGAAGGCCCCGCGATCGCACAACTCGTGGCCGAGTGGATGGTCCACGGCTACCCGCACCTCTGCGACCCTCACGGCTCCGACGTCGCGCGCTTCTACCCACACGAACGCACCGAGCACCACATCCACGCGCGCTGCGCCGAGCACTTCAACAAGACCTACGGCATCGTCCACCCCCGCGAACAGTGGGCGAGCGAACGAGGGATGCGCCGCTCGCCGTTCTGGGCGCGGGAGGAAGCGCTCGGGGCCGAATTCTTCGACGCGCGCGGCTGGGAACGACCGCAGTGGTATGCGTCGAACGCCGCGCTGCTCGAGCGGTACCCCGGTCGGTGCGAACCGCGGCCGCACGAATGGGACGCGCGCTGGTGGTCGCCGATCACCAACGCCGAGCACCTCGCGATGCGCGAATCGGTCGGCATGATCGACCTCACCGCGTTCAACCAGTTCGACCTCACCGGTGCGGGTGCGCTCGAGTTCGTCCAACGACTGTCCGTCAATCAGATGGACGTCGCGGTCGGCCGCGGTGTGTACACGCCGTGGCTGACACCCGCTGGCGGCTTCCGCGCCGACCTCACGATGCTGCGTCTGGGCAACGAGCACTTCCGTGTGATCACGGGAGCATTCGACGGCGGCCGCGACGAACACTGGATCCGCCGCCACCTGCCTCGCGACGGATCCGTCACATTCACCAACATGTCGATGGGGCTCTGCACGCTCGGTGTGTGGGGTCCGCACGCGCCCGCGCTTGTTGGCGCGGTCGCCGACATCGACCTGAGCCACGATGCCTTCGCGTACGGATCCGTGCGCGATGCGTTGATCGACGGCATCCCGGTCAGCATGTTCCGCATCAGCTACGTCGGCGAGAACGGCTGGGAGATCACGACGCGGATGGAACACGGTCTGCGGCTGTGGGACACCCTGTCAGAGGCGGGATCGAGCCACGGTCTCGTCCCGGTCGGCATCGGCGTGTACGCCACGACCGGGCGGATCGAAAAGGGTTACCGGCTCATGGGCGCCGAACTCGAGAGCGAGTACGACCCGGTCGAGGCGGGCCTCGCGCGCCCCAAGGTCAAGTCGGCTGAGTTCATCGGCAAGGACGCCTACCTCGCGGCGCGCGCCGCGACTCCGGCGGCGACGCTGTGCACCTTGCGGGTCGACGACCACCGCGACGGCAGCGGGACGCGTCGCTACATGACCGGCGGCAACGAACCGATTGTGACGCGCTCCGGTGAACGCATCGTCGACGCGAAGGGCCGCGTCGCGCGCGTCACGACCGCGGGCGCGGCGCCGTCGCTCGACGCGTTCCTGCTCATGGCCTACCTGCCGCCGGAGCACGCAGTGGAGGGCGCCGAACTCGCGGTCATGTACATGAACGAGTTGTTCCCGGTGAGCGTCGCGCGGGTCGGCAGCCAACCGCTGTTCGACCCCGACGACTCGCGCATGAAGGGGTGAGGGACTTCGCCGATGCGGATCCTCGTCTGCGTGAAACGCGTGCCTGCGCCGGGCGCCAAGATCAACCTCACCGCGGACCAACGGGCGGTCGACACCGCGTTCCTCGGGTTCACGACCAGCCCGCACGAAGAGTGCGCGGTCGAGGCCGCTCTCCAACTCGTCGAGGCCCATGGCGGTGACGCGACGGTCCTGACGCTCGGGCCGCCCGAAGCCGAGGAACAACTGCGTTACGCCGCGTCGCTCGGCATCGCTCGGTGCGTGCTCCTGCCCGTCGACGACGAGTGGGACCCGCAGCGCACCGCCTCCGCGATCACCGCCGCGGTCCGCGACCTCGAAGCTGCCGACGGAACGTTCGACCTGGTGTTGTTCGGCAACGAGTCGGCCGACTCGGGTGGTTTCCAAGTCGGGGTGCGAGTCGCGGTCGCGCTCGACCGGCCGATGGTCAACGGCGCCAAGGCATTGACCGTCGACGGCGACCACGCGGTGGTTCGCCGCGAGTCCGATGCCGGCCACGAGGTGTACTCGCTCGCGCTCCCTGCGATCGTCGGGGTGAAGGAAGGCGTCAACCTGCCGCGATACCCCACGATGAAGGGGCGCCTCGCGTCGAAGAAGGTTGCGATCGACGTCCTGCCACCCGAGGCGGCCGCAGGCGGTTTGGCGATGGTGAGGCTGGCGCCGCCACTGGCGGACGATCGCAGCGTCACGATCCTCGGTCACGGCGCCGACGCCGCCCCGGCGGTCGTCGACCTGCTCGACTCGTTGGGCCTGCTCGACACGCCGGGGTCGCTCTGATGCTGCTCGTCCTGATCGAGCACGATCGCGGGGCGCTCGCGCCCGCCGCGCTCGAGGCGGTTGCGTTCGCCCGGGCGCTCGGTCGCGAGGTCCACGCTCTCACGCTCGGCGCCGCCGCGGACGGGCTTGCCGCGGACCTCGCCGCGCACGGCGTGGATCGGGTCCATCAAGCGCATCACGATCTGCTCTCCGACTTCGGGCCCGACGCGTGGGGTGGAGCGGTCGCGGCCGCGATCGAGACGCTCGCGCCCGACCTCGTGATCGCGTCGGGAACCGACCGTGGCAACGAGGTACTCGCGCACGCGGCGGCGCGCCTCGACCTGCCGTTCGCGGCCAACTGCACCGACCTCACCTTGGGCCGCCCGCTGACACTCACCCGCATCCGCTGGGGCGGTTCCTTGCTCGAACACGCCACGCTCGAGTCGCCAACGCCGATCGTGTCGGTGGCGCTCCACGCGCTCGACGCCGAACCCGCCGCGGCGCCCGGCGCGGCCGAACCGACGCGGCTCGCGCTCGACCTTCCCGCGTCGGCCGCGCGCACCCTCGTGCAGGCGCGCGTCGAGCGCGCGGCCGGACTCACCCTCGCGACTGCGCCGGTCGTGGTCGGTGGCGGGCGTGGGGTGGGCAGCGCCGACGGCTTCGCTGCGCTCGAAGATCTCGCCGCGCTGCTCGGCGGTGTCGTCGGCTGCAGTCGTGCGGTTACCAACAACGGCTGGCGCAACCACACCGACCAGGTCGGCCAGACCGGAACCCGGATCGCGCCCGAGATCTACATCGCCTGCGGGATCTCCGGAGCGATCCAACACTGGGTCGGCGCGATGGCCAGTAAGCACATCCTTGCGGTCAACACCGATCCCGAAGCGAACATGGTCGCCCGGGCCCACAGCGCCGTGATCGGCGACCTGCACGAGGTCGTGCCGGCGATCGCGGCCGAAGTGCGGCGCCGCGGATCGAGCGCCTGACGCACGTCACCACTACGGTGCGCGCCGTGCATCCGGCCGACCTCAACCGCATCGTCGACACCGACCGCTACCCGATCGCCGATCTGGCCGACCCGCGCACGGGCAACGTGACCGCCGAGGGTCGCCGCTCGCTGCGCGACCAGGGTGTGGCGATCCTCGACGGATTCATCCGACCCGAGGCACTCGACACGGTCGCGGCCGACGCGACGCTGGCGAAACCGGCCGCGCACCTCCAAGACGCGTGGGGCACGGCATATCTCGGGCCTCCCGACGCATCGTTCCCCGTCGGGCATCCACGCCGAACACCGCAGCACTCGCGCACCTTCGTGCTTGCCTACGACCTCGTGCCCGCGACCGACCCGCTGCGCCGACTCTACGAGTGGGACGGCCTCACCGCATTCCTTGCCGAACTCCTCGAACGGCGGCCGCTCTACCGCATGGCCGATCCTCTCGGGGCGCTCAACCTCACCGTCATGGAGGAAGGTCACGTCCAGGGTTGGCACTACGACAGCACCGACTTCGTCGTGTCGATCGCGGTGCAGAGCAGTGACGCGGGCGGCGAGTTCGAGTGCGTGCGCGACATCCGCGATGCCGACAACGAGCACTACGACCGCGTCGCTCGCGTGCTCTCGGGTGACGCTCCGGCTGACGTGCGCGTCCATCCCATGACGCCGGGCACCCTCATGGTGTTCATGGGTCGCTACTCGCTGCACCGGGTAGCGCCGGTGCACGGCGCGCGGCCGCGCATCGTCGGTCTATTCGGCTACGACACGTGGCCCGACACGAACAGCAGCGACACGTTGAAGCGCGCCCGGTACGGGCGCACCGTGCCCGTCGACGACGATCACAGCGGGAGCGGCGCGTGACGCTCGAGTTCGTGACCCAGATCGGCGAAGGCTTCGCCGGCTCGGGTGCCGACGCCGCGCACATCAATAGCGTGCTCGGCGCGCTCGGCGGACCGGTTGAGAACGCGTGGGCGGGAGCGCTCGCGAGTCCCTCGGCCGGCCACACCCCGTTCATGGTCGTCGCCCAACCCGGCATCGCGGTGAAGCCACTCACTCTCTTCGTCAACAAGGCGTCGATCGCGAACGAGCGCCACGGCGAACTCACGTGGGGAGCCGCACAGGCAGGCGTGGCGCGGGGAGTGATCGATGCGCTCGACGCGGCGACGATCGACGTTGCGCTCGCCAACGAGCTGTTGCTGATCACCGCGGTCTGGGTGAATCCCGCGGCGAGCGACGAGGAGGCAGTGTTCGCCAACAATCGCTCGGCCACACTCGCGGCGCTGCGATCCGGCACGAACGGCGAACCGACCATCGATCGCGTGCGAGCGATCGGCGACGCGGTCCGGAACCCTTACTTCCGCACCCGCTGACCACACCGTTTGGCCCACAACTGCGCGGAATCGACAGCTGTGGGCCAATTTGGTGGTGGTTCAGGCGGCGATCGCCGCGTCGGTCGACGAAGCCTCCGCGGAGTCGTCGCTGCCGTCGCGGTTGCAGCCGCCGAAGCCCGGTCCGCCGGCAGGCAACTCGATGCCGCACGCCTCGGCCGCCGCCTTCAGCGCGTCGATCTGCTCCTGGGTCGGAGGCCCGTCGGGACGCTCGGCCGGCTTCGTCACACCGTGGTCGGCGAGACACTCACGCTGCTCGTCGGTGAGGCGCGGGTGGCCGTGGCGGCCCGGACCGCCGAAGCCCGGCCGGCCGGCGGGCAACTCGATGCCGCACGCCTCGGCCGCCGCCTTCACCGCGTCGATCTGCTCCTGGGTCGGAGGCCCGTCGGGACGCTCGGCCGGCCTCATCACACCGCGGTCGGCAAGACAGTCACGCTGCTCGTCGGTGAGGCGCGGGTGGCCGTGGTGACCATCGCCGTTCGAACCCGATCCTGACGAACCCGATCCTGACGAATCCGAGTCGGCGCTGACGCCGGAGTCGGTCGTGGGGATCTGGGCGGTCGCGTTCGGTTGGAACGCGCCGAGCAGTGCAAGCGTGCCGACCACGGCGCCGGCGGCGCCGGCCCCGATCGCGAACCGCTTGGCACGCGGGGTGATCGTCGCCGCACGATCTCGGTCGTGCTCCTCGGGGGTGGTGCTCATGTCGTTACTGCTCCTCGGTCGCGGTTGTGGACGACGGGCGGAGACCTTCCCGCCTCGCCGTGGTCATCAGGGGGAGGCAGTGACCACGACCCGCACGGTACGGATCGCACGATAAAGCCGACATAAGCGTCGCGCCCGGACCTGGGAGGCACCTGAGAACACGCCAGGACGTGCCGTGGTCACCCTCCTCGACGGACCGCCGATGTGGTCGCAACGGTCGCGCCGAGCGCCGGGAACGCGACCGCGACCCGCAAACCACCGCCCGGGCGAGGCTGCAGGTCGAGGCGCGCACCGTGGGCCTGCGCGACCGCGTGCACCACGGCGAGGCCGAGGCCGTAACCGTCGCCGGTGCGCTGGGTGCCGCCCCTCCGGAACGGCTCGAGCAGCGACGCGACCGCCGGCGCGTCGACGATCGGACCGTCGTTCTCGACGATCAGGGTCGGTTGCCGACCACCGCCGACCCGAACATCGACGTGCCCGCCCGGAGCGTTGTAGCGGATCGCGTTCTCGACGAGATTACCGACAAGCCGCTCGAGCAGCGGTGCGTCGCCGTTCACCTCGGCGTCGCGGATCGACGCGTCGAGCACGACACCGGACTCGGTGGCTCGCTCGCTGAGCGTGCCGAGGACGTCGCCGACGATCTCGGTGAAGTCGAGATGATCGCTGGCGATGAGCGTCCCCTGACTTCGCGTGAGCGTGAGCAGCGCGTCGATCAACCGGTCGGCCCGCTCGACCTGCGCGACGACCGTGGCCCGCAGGTCGAAGTCACCGTCGGCGGAGATTGCCGGCGCGGGGATCTCGGCGCGGGCGCGCATGATGGTCAGCGGTGAGCGCAGTTCGTGCGACGCGGCCGCGACGAAGTTCCGCTGGCTCTCGAAGGCACGTTCGAGCCGGTCGAGCAGGGCGTCGAATGTGTCGGCCATCTCCTTCAGTTCGTCGTCGGGGCCCCGGTGCCCGACGCGGGCGGCGAGGTTCGATTCCGACAGGCTGCGTGCCGTCGCGGTGATGGCGTGCACCGGGCGCAGAGCCCTACCGGCGACGATCCAACCGGCCCCGAAGGCGAGCAGCGCGGTCGCGCCCAACACGAACGCCGAGCGGCGCAGCAACTTGTCGAGCACGTCGTCACGGATCGATTCCTGGACCGCGCTCACGATCGCCTGTCGCTGCCGCGGGTCGTCACCGATGTCGGTCCCGGGCGGCCCGAAGATCGAGTTGCGCGGTGGCCGGCCAGCGAGCGGCTGACCCGGGTTCACCCCGAGTTCCTCGCGGATCCGCCGCGGCGTCTCGACGAGCGTGCGGTCGACGAGCGCGTAGGTCATCACGAGCACGATCAGCGACGACACGCAGAAGATGCCGCCATACCACAACGTCAGACGCCAGCGGATCGTGCGCCGGCCGCTCACGAGCCGCCCACCGAATCGGCGTCACCCGTCGAATCGTCGGCGCCTGTCGAATCGTCGGTCGTGTCGGCGACGGCGTCACCCGTCGTCAACCGGTAGCCCGCGCCGACGACCGTCTCGATCACCGCAGGGTTGCCGAGCTTGCGCCGCAGGGTCATCACCGTCACGCGCACGGTGTTGGTGAACGGGTCGGTGTGCTCGTCCCACACGCGGTCGAGCAGTTCTTCGGTCGACACGACCGCACAGTCGGCACCGAGCAACACCTCGAGCACACCGAGTTCCTTGCGGTTGAGGCGAATCGGACGGCCTTCGCGCACGACTGAACGGCGCGCCGCGTCGAGGGTGATTCCCGCGCCTTCGAGCAAAGGAGGGCGGACCGGTCCGGCGCGGCGCCCCAACGCGCGCACCCGCGCGACGAGTTCGTCGAATGCGAACGGCTTCGCGAGGTAGTCGTCGGCGCCGAGCTCAAGCCCGTCGACACGATCCGCGACCGAGCCCGAGGCGGTGAGCATCAAGATCCGCGTCTCGCCGCCGCGTTGTGCCAGTTCGCGGCACACCTCGTCGCCGTGGAGCAACGGGAGGTCGCGGTCGAGCACCACGACGTCGTAGCGAACGACGTCGCACTTGACGAGCGCGTCCTGACCGTCGCTGGCCGCGTCGACCGCGAAACCGGCGCGCCCGAGCCCCGCGACAAGCGCGGCCGCGAGTTCGGCTTCGTCCTCGACGACCAGGACCCTCATCGAACGGCCAGTCTGCCCGACGAGATGTGAAACGCCGATAAACTCCGCTGCTCACCACGCTGAGATTCGGCTCGGTACAACGCGACGAAGGACCTCCCATGCCCGAATCGACAGCACGCCCGCTGCGAGCCGCTATGCCAAGACGCACGATTGGTTCGCGTGCCCTCCCGCTGGCGCTGGCCTGCCTTGTGTCAGTCGCAGCACTCGGAGCCTGCGGCGGTGACGACGAACCCGGATCATCGACGGAGTCGACGCGTTCGGCAAGCGAGAACACCTCCCCGACACCGTCGGGCAGCGAAGTCGACTGCGACACACTGCGCCTCGCGGCAGAACAACTCGGTCTCCTGGCACAGTTCTTGCCGCAGATCCGCACCGAGGAAGACCTCGAGAGTCAGGCGCTGATCGTCGATCCGAGCGAACAGCGTGACGCGATGTCGGTCCTACGCCCCGTGGTTCTTGGCGACGCCGCGGCGGAGAAGTTCCTCGACGATCTCGGGCGAGGCCTCGACGCCATCGAGGCAGCGCGCGCGGGAGATGCACCCGAGGCAGCGAACGAGGTGCAGGAGCTCACCGGCGGCCTCGACAATGCGGCCGAGTGGCTCGCGCGCCAAGTGCCGATCGGTGACGCACTCACCGCGGTGGGTTGTTGATCCACGCGAGTGCACCCGGCTGATCCGCATCGCTATCGAACGATGGCCTGAATGCTCATTGCTTCACGAGCTGGACGACCGAGGTATTAGCGCTCGAAACCGGGATATTCCGCTGACTGACGCGCTGGGGCTCGTGAAGACGTCGACTAGCTAGGACTAAAGTCTAGTTTCGCAGGGCTGTGATCTGCGCTAATGATGTCAATGCTGGAGTCCAATGCGTCGTCTCCGAAGTGCACCACGCACAAGGCTCCGGTGAGAGATCGTCCACGACGCGTCCGTCGTAAACCAGTGAGATAAGGGGACCATGATGAAGATCAAGCGTTCGACGGGGCGCCGCCTCGTTGCTGTCACCGCAGCGGGCGCGTTCGTGTTCGCCGGAGCGGCTGGGCTGGTCGGAACGTCCTCGACCAGCGTCGTTGGGGCAGCCACCAACGACATCGACGGCGATGGGATCCTGAACGGAGTCGACCCCGATGTCGACAACGACGGCATCCTCAACGGACTCGATCGCAACGTCGATGGCGGCATCGCCCTGTCGGGACCGTTCCGCGGTCAGTTCGTCGGCGACAATCTCCCCAACGACTCATGCCTGGAACTCGACATCGACGGCGACGGCCGCGCCGATGACGGCGCCCTCGAACTCGACATCGACGGCGACGGCCGCGCCGATGACAGCGCCACCGAACTCGACATCGACGGCGACGGGCGCAACGACGACAGCGCCACCGAGACGGACATCGACGGCGACTGCCGCGCCGACAACAGCCCGACCGAACTCGACATCGACGGCGACGGCCGCGCTGACGACTCGTGCACCGAGCTCGACATCGACGGCGACGGCCGCAACGACGACAGCGCACTCGAGACCGACATCGACGGCGACGGGCTCGCTGACGGCAGCGTCCTGGAGCACGATGTCGACGGCGACGGCCGCGGGGACGCCGGTTCCAACGAGGGTGACATCGACGGTGACTGCCGGCCTGACAACGGCCTCGGCGAGTTCGACATCGACGGCGATGGCCTGGCCGACGACAGCCCACTCGAGGGCGACATCGACTCCGACAACAAGGGCGACGGCAGTGTCTTCGAGAATGACGTCGACGGCGACGGGCTCGCTGACGACGACTGCCTCGAGAACGACATCGACGGCGACGGGCTCGCTGATGGCGACAAGACCGACACCGACATCGACGGCGACGGTCTGTCGAACTCGGGTCCGAGCGGCGACAACGACCCCGACGACGACAGCGACGACATCAACGACGACCTCGACGACGACGACGACGGCAACTGCATCGACGACGAAGACGAGGACGAGGACAACAGCTCTTCGAGCTCCTCGAGTTCGTCAAGCTCCTCGAGCGTGCCCACGTCCACGAGCTGAACCGCCTCGTTCGCCATCACCTCATCGGAAAGGGGCCCGGCGTGCTCGCCGGGGCCCTTTCGCGCGGACGTTCGATACGCGAACCTCGGATCAGGGGAGCGGTTCGGGCATCACGTCGAAGTGGGTGACGTAGCGCTCGACGCGATCGCGCCACTCGCCCTCGTCGAGTTCGGTCGCGGCCCAGGTGTAGCGGTGCCCACCGAACTTGTCCTGCGGGTGTTCGGCGAGAAAGCCTCGCATCTGTGCCTCGATCGCCGCGCTGAACTCGAGCCCGAGGCGTTCGTAGACCGTGCGGATCGTGCCGAAGGGGTCGGCCATGAACTCGTGGAACTGTACGTCGATGACGCGATCGGGTGCGATCGTGCCGTCGGTGCGAGCCGTGACCGAACGATCGAGACCGTCGACGATGTAATCGGCGAACTCGGCCGAGACGGCTGGGATCGAGGTGTCGTCACTCGCGAGCGACCGGAGCTTCGCGACGAGCGAGCCGATCGACGCGATGATGCGCAGCGGATCCCGGTGCGTCTGGACGAGTAGCGCATCGGGGTACTCGGCGAGCAGCGCGTCGAGGCACCAGATGTGGCCCGGCGACTTCACGACCCAACGCGACGCCGGATGTTCGGACGCGAGGTGTTGCAGGACGAAACGGTGCCAGCGATAGGCCGAGGCCATGTCGGCCTCGTCGAGCAACCAGCGTGTGTACGACGGGATCCGGTACTGCGTCGGGAACTGCATCGAACGGAAGTCCATCACCGTGACGCGTACGCACTCCTGCGCGAGTCGCGCCCCCATCGGGTGCATCGCTCGGAACCCGGGCAGGACGACGTCGAGCGCGTCGAGACGTTCGTCGACCGTGGCGATGCGAGGATCGCTGTCGTAGGTCGCGGTGCGGGGCGGCGGGCACGGATGATCAGTTTCCCAGGTGAGCGGTACGCGGGTGGCAGGATCCTGGGCGAGCAGATCGAACAGGATCGTCGTTCCGGTCCGGCCCTGCCCGACGATCACGATCGGTGGGCTCACGGGCAGGTCTGAGATCTCGGGACGGTCGGTTCGATGTGCGACAACGCGCAGGCGGTTGCCGAGGTCGCCGACGATCGCCTCCTCGGCGATGGCGCGCCCGAGGTCGCTGAGCGCGGCCTCGTGGGTCAACGAGCCGGCAAGTTGCTCGAGCCCCTCGCGCCATTCGGGTGCGCCGAAATCGTCGAGCCCGGTCGCGTCGATCGCCGCGGCGACGAGCCGATCGGGGTCGAGCCGGTTGAACTCGTGCATTACGGGAGCCTACGAGGATCGGCGCCGCTCGGGTCCGGGTCGGTCGACTCGCGGCGCGTCAGCCGCCCGTCGCCGCCGGCAACGCCGCATTGCCGGCCGCCGCGGCGTCGGCTTCGGTTGCCGGATCCTGATCCGGACGCGCGTGGTCGCGGTCTCCGCCGCCGAGCCAGCGCACGAAGTCGGGGAGCGGCATCGGCCGCCCGTAGCGCCAACCCTGCGCGCGCCGGCAGCCGAGCGCACGCACCTCGGCCTCCTGCTCGGCGGTCTCGACCCCCTCGGCGACCACGTCGAGCCCGAGGCGCTGCGCGATCATCGTCACACCCGACACGATCGCCGCGTCGACTGGGTCGCTCGCCAGGTCGCGCACGAACGTGCGGTCGATCTTCACCTCGTCGATCGGCAGGTCGCGCAGCAGCGAGAGCGACGACTGGCCAGTGCCGAAATCGTCGAGCGCGACCCGCAGGCCCATGCGGCGGGCGGCGCGCAGTTCGCTCTGGGCGGCGTCGAGATCGAGGAGCGCGCCGGTTTCGGTGATCTCGATCCCGATGCCCGCGGGGTCGCAGTTGGCCTGTTGCATGAAGGCGGCGAGTCGCTCGGCCTGGTTGCCGCGGGCGAGCACGCCGGGCGATACGTTCGCCCAGAGCCGTAACGTCGGATCGACTCCCAAATCCGCGAGTTCGACCCGGGCGCGAATCGTCTGCGCCACGATCGTCGTGTCGATGCGGGGCATCAGCCCGACCGACTCGGCGATCGGCAGGAACTCGTCGGGCGGGATGACACCACGCTCGGGATCGACCCAGCGCGCCAGTGCCTCGGCACCCACCACGGCTCCCGTCAGCAAGTCGACCTGGGGCTGGAACCAGGGCACGATGCGGCCGTCATCGAGCGCGGCGCGCAGCGCGATCTCGGCGTCGATGAGGTGTTGGACGCGCGAACGCAGTTCGATGTCGAAGACCTCGACGCGGTCCCTGTCCGCTTGCTTCGCGGTGTATTGCGCAGCGTCCGCGTGGCGCAGCAGGTCTGACGGTCCATCGGCCGCGTGGATCGCGGTCGCGACTCCGATGCTGATCGACACCTGCACGTTGCGGCCCATGATCGCGATCGGGAGCGACGCCACTTCACGGACCCGCTCCGCGATGACGACTGCCTCGTAGGAGTCACCGAGATCGGGCAACACGATCACGAACTCGTCACCGCCGAGGCGGCCGAGCGTGTCAACCGGTCGCAGCGTCGCACCAATCCGCGCCGCGAGCGCGACGAGCAACTCGTCGCCTGCGGAGTGACCGAGCGAGTCGTTCACGATCTTGAAGCGATCGACGTCGAAGAACAACACGCCCACGACCGTGCCGTCACGGCGCGCGTGATGAACCGCGCGCTCGACGAGGTTCAAGATCGCGGGACGGTTCGCCAGGCCGGTGAGGCTGTCACGCATCGCGATCTCGGTGAGTCGTTCGTTCGCGGCGACGAGTTGCGCGTTCGCCTCCTCGACCTGCGTCTGCTGCAACGTCAGATCGCCGATCAGATCGCGGTTCGCGTGTTTGAGTTCGATCTCACTGACCACAACCTTGTTCACGTCGTGGTGCAACACGACCATCACCACGAGGTAGATCGGGAAGGCGAACCCGAGCAGGTGCGTGATCCGATCTGACTCCGCGACGTAGACGATCGTGAGGATGCCGAGCAGCGGAGCCTGCGCCGCGAAGAAGTAGGACCGTAACGATGCGGCGGACACGATCTGTGTCGCCGACACCCCGGCCGCGAACAAGGCGATGATCGCCCGCATCTCGACGTGGGCCGGATCGGGAAGATCGACGATCGCGAGCGATGCCCACGACGTCCCGACCATCAGGCCGTACACGGGAGTCGGCCACCATTGCGTGATGGTCCGGGTCCGGCCCACGACGCGGAAGCGCCACACGGCGAGCAGGCCGAAGGTGTTCGTGACGGTGACGGCTACGACGAGCACCGCGCGCGCGGCGAACGACACGGATTCTCCGAGGATCGTCGCGAGCAAGAACGCGGCAGGTGGGCCGATCGGCGCGGAGCGCAGAACGGCGCGGTTCGCCTGCTCCAGGCACTCGGCCTTCACGCGCGCGGAAGTCACGCCCGCGAATGTCGGCGTGCGCTGACACCTGCTGGAGACGCTCTTGGCGAACGCGAGCCGACCCGGACGGATTGGCTGGTGCTCTGTCAGCCAAGGCGGTCGCCAGGGCTACAGCGGCGGCAAAAGAAGCCGAGATCTTGAGGTTGGGGTCAGTTCGTGTGGACCAGGGCGTCGACGTCGATGCGGTACAGCTCGGCGACGTTGTCGCACAGGATCGCCCGGCGCTGGACCGCGTCGAGATCCTTGGTGTGCTCTTCGAGCAGCGCTTGACTCCACGGCCACGTCGAGTCCGAATGCGGGAAGTCGTTCGCCCACATGAGCCGGCGCCAGTTCATCGACCCGGCGTGCGCGAACGCGGTCCAGTCGTCCTGGAACGTGGCGTAGATGTGGTCGGCGAAGATCTCGCTCGGAAGCCGCGACAACTCGCGACCCGGCGGCAGCCAGTAGCGGTGACGGTGGTACGCGTGGTCCATCCGGTACATGAAGTGCGGGATCCAGCCGGCGTCGGCCTCGACGCAGACGATGCGCAGGTCCGGATGCCGCTCGAACACACCACCGAGCACGAACATCGCCATGATGTCCTGACAACCGCGCACGGTTGAGAGGAACTGCGACATGAGCGGGCCGCGGGTGCGCTCCGACCGGTACGTCAAGATGTGGAAGCTGAGCGGAAGGCCGGCATCGACGGCGGCCTCGTAGAACGGGTCCCAGTCGGGATGGTCGTAATCTTGGTCGTACGCCGGTTGGCCCGGCATCATCACGCCGCGCAGTCCGAGCGCGGCGATCGACTCGAGATCGGCGATGCCTTCGCTCGGATTGCGAAGCGCGGTCTGGCCGCAGCCGATCAGACGCAGCGGGTCGGTCGCGCAGTACTGCGCGATCCAGCGGTTGTATGCGTCGAAGCAGGCGTGCTTGTAGTCGGCGTCGTTGTGGTTGCAGAGCACCATGCCGACGGTCGGGTAGATGACTTCGGCCGCGACGCCGTCGCGTTGTTGATCGGCAACGCGGTACGCGGGATCCCAGCCTGATCGATGCAGTTGGTCGAAGCGCTCGCCCTGCACCCGGATCTGCGACGCATCCTTGCCCGCGGCGGCAACGAGACCCAGGTTGATCGGCCGCATGCCGTCGACGACGAACACGTCACCGACTTCTTCACCACCGTCCTCGATACGAGGCGCGCGGTCGCGCCACGCGGGGTCGATGTGATCGACGTAGGTGTCCGGCGCTTCGGTGATGTGCGAGTCGGCTGAGATCACCGGGTAGCTGGTCGAGGTCATCGTGCCGCGCCCCCTGCACCGGCGGCGGGCTGGCGCAGACCGGGTGCAGGTTTGGCGCCGCGCACGAGCCTTCCCGGGAGGGCGCCGGTCGCCTCGCCACGGCAGTACGTCTCGTTCCCGGCGACGAAGGTGTGCTCGTAGCCTCTCGCGCGCTGCAACAACCGTTTTCCGCCGGCCGGCAGGTCGTACGCCATCGTCGGCACCTCGACCGCGAGCGCGTCGAAGTCGATCACGTTGAGGTCGGCGCGCATGCCCGGTGTGATCAGGCCGCGGTCGAACAATCCCACCGTCTCGGCTGTCGCGCGGCACTGACGTGCGACCAGCAACTCGACCGGGAGCCGGCCGTGCGGGCGGTCGCGGCCCCAATGTTGGAGCAACGTCGTGGGGAAGCTGCCGTCGCAGATCGTCCCGACGTGCGCGCCACCGTCGGAGAGACCAGGAACACACCACGGGTGTTGGAGCATCGCCTCGACGTGGTCGAGGTTCCCGGCCACGTAGTTGAGTACGGGTGCGTAGATCAGGGCACGGCCTTCGTGTTCGAGCAACAGGTCGTAGAGCATTTCCTGTGGCGTGGTGCCGGCGCGCGCAGCGAGCGCGGCGACCGACGCGTCGGCTTGGGGCTCGTAGTTCGGTACGGCGCCGAGCGGGAACACCGGACCGAACACGGTGAACAGCCCGTCGCCGAGTTCGTCGAGCACTCGGGCCCGGATGTCGGGGTCGGCAAGACGTCCGGCGCGTGCGGCGAGGTCAGGCAGTTCGGCCGCGATCGCGCGATACGTCGCGCTCGGGTTGAACGGGTTGATCGTCGCCTGCAGGCCGAGCAACACCCCGATCGGACGGATCGCGACCTGGGCGCGCATCTCGAGTCCCTCGGCCCGGACCGAGTCGATGAACGCCAGGATTCCCTTCCAGCTGTCGGGTGCGCCGGGCGTCTGCGCGAGCGACAACGACAGCGGCCGGCCGGAGACGGCCATCATCTCGCGGAGCAACACCAACTCGTCGCGCGCCGACTCGAAATCGGACACGACCTGGAGGACCCCGGCACCGCCGCGCCCGATCGCGGCCGCGATGCCCGCGAGTTCCGCGAGTTCGGCACGCAGCGTCGGCGTGTACGCACCGGTCGACGTCCGGTGGTTCTTGGTGCGCGACGTCGAGAAACCGAGCGCGCCCACAGCAATCGCCTCGCTCGCAATCTCACCCATCGCATCGATGTCTTCGGCACGCGCCGGTTCGCCGGCCGCGCCGCGCTCGCCCATCACGTAGAGGCGCAACGCGCCGTGTGGGACCTGCGCCGCGAAATCGACGTCGTGGGCGCGCGACTCGAGCGCGTCGAGGTAACCGCCGAAACTCTCCCACTCCCACGACAGGCCCTCGTGGAGTGCGGTACCGGGGATGTCCTCGACCCCCTCAATCAACTCGACGAGCGCCTGGTGGTGGTGCGGGTGAACGGGCGCGAACCCGACACCACAATTGCCCATCACGACGGTGGTCACTCCGTGCCACGACGACGGCGCGAGTCGTTCGTCCCACGTGGCCTGCCCGTCGTAGTGGGTGTGGATGTCGACCCAGCCCGGCGTGACGAGCAGACCGTCGGCGTCGAGGTCACGGGATCCACGTCCCGCGACTCGTCCGACGTCGACGATCCGGCCGTCGCGCACCGCGACATCGGCGGTGCGCGGAGCGGCTCCGGTCCCGTCGACGACGGTGCCGCCCCGGACGACGAGGTCGTGCTCACTCATGGGTCCTCCCCCCGGCCGAGCCCACGCCGAGCCGCGCGTGAACCAGCGCGCCGATCCTACGGCGCAACGACGGCTTCAGCGCAGGGCCGGGAGCACGCGCTCGACGAACGCCGTGTGCGACCCGCGCGCGACGTCGCGCGGCAGGTTGATGCCGCCACCGAGCACGAACAGCTTGTCGATCCCCAGGTCGAACAGCGCCAGCAGCCGTTCGGTGCAGTACGACGCCGGTCCGGCGACCCCGAATCGGTCGATCACGTCGTCGGTGAGCTGCTGCGACTGCGGTGAGCCGTCCATGAAGTGATGGTCCATGTCGTAGGCAGCGTGCACGGATTCGAGCACCTCGGTCGTCGCCGCATCGGCGGGCCCCGACACCTGGCCGTGCATCACCGAGAAGCGCGCGTAGGAACCGACGCCGCCACGGATCGAGGCGCGCGCGACGTCGCGATCATCGTGGACGAACACGGGCACGTACGCACCCAACCCGATCGGGTCAGCGGCTAAACCCGCGTCGCGGCGGGTCGCACGCGCAACATCGATCGCCCAGGTGAGTCGTTCGACATCGGCGCCGACGGCGAACGTGATGCGGTCGGCCAGCCGCGCCGCGAGCGCGATAACCCGCGGCCCCGACGCGGCGACGTCGACCGGGACCTTGTCGAGCCCGAGTGCGGTGATCCAGCGCAGCCGGCTCGCGCTCGGACCACTCGCCATTGCCAGTTCGCTCGAGGCCCCCGCCCGCGCGTCAGCCGCATCGAACTCGACATCGTCACCGGCGAGATAACACTGGAGCCGCGTCACGTAGTCAGCGAACGCGGAGATCCGCACAGGCGCCAGACCGATGTGCGCCAGCGCGCTGTCGCCGCGCCCGATCCCGAGGACCGCGCGCCCGCGCGACTCACCGTGCACCGTCGCGATCGCGGTCGCCAAGGCCGCGGGATGGCGCGTGCGCGGGTTGGTGACCGCCGTCGCGAGCAGCAGGCGCTCGGTGTGCGTCGCCGCGATCCCGAGTTCGACGAAGGGGTCACCCGCCAGATTCTGCGAGTCGACCAGCCCGAGCCCGTCCCAACCCTCGTCCTCGGCGCGGCGCGCCATCCGCGCCGTGAACCCAGGGAACCCGGCGCTCGCGGTCCACACCTGGCGTCGCGGTCGCGACGGCTCGCTCGGCGCCGCGGTCTCGGACACGTCCCGAGTCTCGCACTGGTGGGAAGAGCGGCGTCGGGCGACACCTTGGCGGGCGCGCCACAATGGGGTTGTGACCGGGCTGCTGTCGGGGATGCGCGTGCTCGACGTGAGCTGCTGGCGACCGATGCCACACGCCACCCAGATCCTCGCCGACCTCGGTGCCGACGTGCTCAAGGTCGAGCCGCCGGGCGGCGACCCGATGCGCGTCTACCCGGAGTTGTTCGCGTCGGTGGCGCGAGGGAAGCGCAGTGTCGAGATCGACCTCAAGGCACCCGATGGACTCGCCCGCGCGCGGGCGCTCGTCGCCGACTGCGACGTGTTCTGCGAGGGGTGGCGGCCCGGCGTCGCGGATCGACTCGGGTTGGGCGCGACGACGCTCCGGGTCGAGCACCCGGCGTTGATCTACTGCTCGATCTCGGGTTACGGGCAGGTGGGGCCGTGGCGCGATGTCCCGGGCCACGACCTCGCCCATCAGGCGCTCGCGGGGGCGCTCGTCCGCCTCGGCGACACGCCCGACATGGCTCCGAGCGTGCCGCGGCTCCCCGTCGCCGATCTCGAGGCCGGGTCGGTGGCCGCGATCGCGATCTGCGCGGCCTGGGCCAGACGGCTCGTGGCCGGCGAAGGCGAACGAATCGACATCGCCATGGCGGACGCGGTCGCGTGGTGGGTCGGACCGCGCTCACCGGTGATGGTCGCGGGAACGGCCGACGCGCCGGGCGCCTCACCGGGTTACGGCGTCTTCGTCACCGCGGACGGCCGCTGGCTCGCCATCGCTCCACTCGCCGAGACCGGCTTGTGGGACGCGATCTGCAGCGCCGTCGGCCTCGACGACCTCGTCGGGCTGAGCTTCGCCGCGCGTCACTCGCGTACCGGCGAGGTGAACGCCCGCATCGCGACGGCGATCGCGGTGCTCGACTTCGACGACGCGCTCGCCCGGCTGCGTGCTGCGGGTGCGCCGGTCGCGCCGGTGTTGACGCCGGAGGCCGCGGTGGTTCACGAGCAGGCGATCGTCCGCGACCGTCTCGCCGACGCGTCGGGGACGGCCGTCGCGCGTTTCCCCGCCGTCCTCTCCCACCACCCGGTGCAGCGCGACGCTCCGGTGCCCGCCGTCGGAGCGCACGACGGCTTCGCGCCGCGCGCTTCGTGACCGACCGATCCCGACGACGCGCCCGCGGGACTTGCCCGTCCCGCTGGCACGGGACACACTCGGCACCATGACCAGCCTGGCAGCCGGCGACGGCGAACACCTCGCCGACGGAACCGGTCCGAGCACGCCCGCCGGTGACAACCTGGTGCTCGACTTCGTGCGCGGCGAGGCCGCGGCGTACGCCGCGCTCGCCCAGGCGATCGGCGGCAGGGTGCGCCACGATGCGGAGACGGGACTCAGCCTGTCGGACATGGGGTCGGCAACACCGTTCGGCAACACCGCGCACCTCACCGCTCCCATCCGCGACCGCGCCGCCACGGTCGCGGCGTTGCACGACTTCTACGGCGGCGAACCCGGCGGGCCGTACATGGTGTTCTCGCCGTGGCCGACTCCCGACCTGCGCGACGACGGCTTCCTCGCCGTCGGACACCCGCCGCTGATGTTCCGGCCGCCCGGGCCGGCCGTTCACGAGCGCGCCGCCGCGACCATTCCCCCGACCGACTCGTTCCGCATCGAGCGCGCGGGCAACGCTGCGCAACTCGAGGACTTCGAGCGCGTGCTGATCGAGGCCTACCCCGTCACCGAACTCCAACCACACCAGCCGCGCACCATGCTCCACCCCGATGTACTCGAGTCCGCGTGGCAGTTCTTCGTGGCCTACGACGGCGACCGCGCGGTCGCGACGGCCGGCGCTTTCGTCACCGACCGCATCACCATGGTCGAACTCGTCTCGGCGCGACCCGAAACCCGTGGGCGTGGCGTTGGTGCGGCGGTCACGGCGGCCGCGACCCTCGCGGCGCCCGACCTACCCGCCCTGCTGATCTCGAGCGACCTCGGTCGCGGCGTCTACGAACGCCTCGGCTACTTGCCGCTGTTGCGCTACACACTCTGGATCGGCACTCGGGCCTGACGCACGGTCCCCGAGCGGCGGCAGGTCACATGCAGGACGTCAACGACGAAGCGCAGCCCGCTGCCGGCGCTCGGTCATGGCGCCAAGGGCGCCACGTCGTGCTCGTCGTCGCCGGCGGCGGCGCGTTGCGGATCGCCTGGGCGGTGTTCGCGGTCCGCCCGCTCGCGTATCTGTTCGGCGGCGACCCGAACTCCTATGTCCGCTACGCGCGCAGCCTCGCCGACGGCGACGGCTACCCGAGCCTGGTGTACGACGGGCCGGGTGCGTTCCACCCGCCGGGATGGTCGCTGATCCTGTCGGTCTGGTTCGTCGTGACGGACGCGCTGCATCTGCCGGGCGATGACTTCGATCATGCGGCAGTGCTCACCGTCGCGTTCGGCACCGCGACCGTGCTGCTCGTGTATCTCGTCGCGCGACGGCTGTTCGACCACCGCGTCGCGATTGCTGCGGCCGCGGTGTTCGCGATCTGGCCCAACGTCGTGTTCTACGCGGGCGTCCCCGCGCTCGAGACCGCCTTCATGTTCTTCTGGTTGTTCGCAGTGTGGTTGGTCCTGCGCACCGGCTGGCCGGCCGCGTGGCTGGGCGTCGCGCCCGGGATCGCGGCCGGTGTCGCGCTCGGCGTCTCGATGCTCATCCGGCCGTTCTCGATGGCGTTGATTCCCGCGATGTTCGTCGCGCTGGTCGTCGCTCGTCACGCGTGGCGGCGAGCGGCACGCGATGCGTTCCTCGTCGGCGTGATCGCGCTCGGCGTCGTCGTGCCGTGGACCGTGCGCAACGCCATCCAACTCGACGGATTCGTGCCAGTCTCGACGAACATGGGCGAGACCTTCTGCCTCGGGCATCACCCCGGCGCCTCGGGTGGGTTCGTCGAGGTGCCCGACTACTGCACGCACCCGTACGAGATTCTTCGGGAACCGGCCGACGACATCGCTCGTAACCGCGTCGGGTTCGAGCAGGGATTGCGATTCGCGATTCACAACCCGGCGAGCGAAGTCCGGTTGCTCGCGAAGAAGGCGTGGCACATCGGCCGCGACGATCACGACGCTCTCGACGCGGTCGAGTCGAACGGCGCCGATCCGTTCATCGACCCGGCGATCCGCGAGGTGCTAGGTCGAACGGCCGACATCGCCTACTACATGATCTTGCTGGCGGCCGCAGCAGGACTCGGTCGCTTTGTGCGCGACCGCGACGCGCGCCGCTGGGTCGTGCTGCTCACCGCGGCCGGGCTCTTGGCCTTCCCGCTCGGCCTCTACGGGCTCGCTCGGTTCAAGGTGCCGCTCGCACCGTTCCTCGCGATCGCCGCTGGCGCGGGTGTGATGCGACTCTCGCGCACGGCCAGCCCGCGATCGGCAAGACTGGCGTCAATCGAGTCGCCGTAGCGCGCCGCCGCTCACGTCGACGTGACGAACCACATGCCCAGTTGCGGAGGAACCCGATGACCGCATCACTCGACATCCGCCCGCTCACCAACGCGCTCGGCGCCGAGGTGCGCGGCGTCGATCTGCGCGAGGCACTCGACGACGCGACCCGTGATCTCATCGAGCAGACCTGGGTCGAGCACAAGGTGCTGTTCTTCCCGGATCAACTGATCGATAGGGAGCAGCACAAGCGTTTTGCCCGCTCGTTCGGCGAGATCTGGCAGCATCCGTTCCTGAAGGACGTGGTCGGCGACCCTGACTTCGTCGAGTTGTACAGCGGCGGTGACACGAACAGCCGCTACCTCGCGTCGAACTGGCACACCGACGTGACCTTCGCAGAATGCCCGCCGATGGGATCGGTGTTGCACGCGCTCCAGGTACCCGACGCCGGCGGCGACACCATGTGGCTCGACCTCGAGGCCGCCTACGCCGGATTGTCACCGGCGATGCAAGACATCGCCGCATCGCTCGTCGCGATCCACAGCGCGCCGCGCCGCTTCTTCGTCCCCACTGACACCAGCGACGAGGTCATCACGAACAAGCACCCCGTCCTACGAACTCATCCGGTGAGCGGCCGCAGGTGCCTGTTCGTGAACCCAGGTTTCACGCGTGCGATCGACGGGTTCTCGCCGCAGGAGTCCGACGCCCTGCTCACACTGTTCCACCGTCACTGTCAGCGCCCCGAGTACATGGTGCGTTATCACTGGCGCTGCGACACGGTCGCGATGTGGGACAACCGCTGCACGCAACACTGCGTGGTGACCGACAACCGCGACGCGCTTCGCAAGATGGAACGGATCACGCTGGCGGGTGAGCGACCCGTCTGATCGAACGCCCGGGCCTGTCAGTTCACCGGGTCGGCGCGGCCGATCACCAGGCCGGGTAGTCATCACTGAGTCGAGCGGCACCCGCCCGGGCGCGCGATTCCCACCACGCGAGTTCGGTGTGATCGCCGATTGCCTTCTCCCAGCCGAACCCGGCGATCATGCCGAGCAGGCAGAGATCGAGTTGCGTGTCGAACCAGTCGGCCGTGGCGATGCCACGCCTTTCGAGCGCTTCGCGCAGCAGGGCGATGGTGTCCTCCTTCGAGATCGGCAACCGCGCCGCGTTGAGCGCGAGGTACCACGCGAGGTCCCACAGGACTGGTCCGCTGCCCGGGTAGGCCCAGTCGAGCAGAACCGTTCGGCCGTCGTCGTGAACGCCGAGGTTCCCCATTTTCCAGTCGCCCTGCAGGAACGTCCACGGCGTCTCGCGCAGTGCATCGGTCCACGGGCGGGGATCCGCGTGTATTGCCGCGATCGTGGTCGCGAGTTGCGGGCTCAGCTCGGACAGGAGCGACCAGCCTTGCGATGCAATCCGGATCGGCGGCGGCGGGTCGTCGGCCGCAACCTCGGCCGCGATGTTGTCCGGCGCGAAGAAACGGACGCGCTCCGCCATCGAAGCCAGCCCGAGGTCGTCGGTCCAACCCCAATAACGCGCGGAGAGCGCAGCCATGCCGTCGATCAGGGCGCGGTGTGTGGAAAGCGAGACGGTCGTGTCGCCCTCTGGGATGAGTGTCGACGAGAGGTCGCGCATCAGGATCGTGAGCAGCGCGTCCTCGCCGTCGCCGTCGGCCGCCATACCGACCACGCCGTGGTCGATCTCGGCTGGTGCGCCCGTCATGATCCCCGCCCGGTAGATCCGCAAGGTCCGCAGATCGCGATCGTGGGTGACGCGCATGATCCAGTCGGTTCGGTATCCGAGCGTCTTGGCGAAGTACCACGTATCGCCGATGCGAACTCGCTCGAACGTCGACCCTGATCGGGCGTCACCCGGGTTGACGAGGATCCGCTCTTCGGCCGCCGCGAGCAACTCCTCGCGCGATCCGGCAATCCACGGCGCGCTCAGCGCTCCGTCGCGATCCCGGTCCGTGGCGTCGTCGTGTCCGATCGGCCCCGCTCCCATGCCACCTCCGCTTCGGTCCGAGCTGCGCGTGTCGCGCAGCTCGGCGGACATCGTCCCACCGCCGCGCCGACGCCTGCAGCATCGAGGACGTGCCCGGGCACACCGACGCGGAACTCCTTCCCGCACCCCGCCCACGGGCGCGGACAACCCACGACGCACGAATGCGACCCAACCCGCAGCCGGCGCGCTCACTCCGGACCTGAGTGCCCGATATGAGTGAGCGCTCACTCAACCGCTACGGTTGCCGAGGTGAGCAGCCCGAGAAGCGTGATCGAGCCCGAGGTCGCCACTGATCCCGGACCGGCGGTGCGGTCGGGGCGGGCCGCTGCGATGCCCGCGGACCAGCGGCGTTCGATGATCGTCGCCGCCACATTGCCGTTACTGCTCGAACACGGCGATCGCGTCACCACCCGCCAGATCGCGGAAGCGGCTGGCGTCGCGGAGGGAACGATCTTCCGTGCATTCACCGACAAGGACGAGGTCATCGTTGCGGTCGTCGAGGCGGCGCTCGACCCGGCGCCGCTCGACCGCGCGCTCGACCAGATCGACCCCGCGCTCGACCTCGAGGCTGCGCTGGCAGCGGCCATCGAGATCATGCAGCGTCGGATCATCGACATCTGGCAACTCGTGTCGAAGCTCGGCGCCCGTTACCACGACACGACCCGTCGCCGCGTCGCCGACGCCGAAGCTCTCGTGCGCATCTTCGCGTCGCACCGCGAGCGGATCACCGAACCGCCTGCGACGGGTGCTCGACTGCTCCGCGCGCTGACGCTCGCGGCCACACATCCGACGTTGGTCGACACTCCACTGTCACCGTCTGAGATCGTCGAGCTGTTCCTCCACGGTGTCGGCGTTGCGACCGAAGGCCGCGCCTGATGCTGTACCGGCTGCTCCGCACCTACCTGCTGCCCTACCGGTCGACGCTCGTGCTGATCATCGCCCTCCAGGCCGTGCAGGCGGTCGCGGCGCTGTCACTGCCGTCGATCAACGCCCGCATCATCGACCATGGCGTGATACCCGGCGACCTCGGCTACATCTACACGTGGGGTACGGCGATGCTCGTGTTCGCGTTCGTGCAGATCGCGTTCACGATCGCCGCGGTGTACCACGGTGGCAAGATCGCCATGGCGTTCGGACGCGATCTGCGCAACGGTCTGTTCCACCATGTGACCGACTTCTCCGCGCGCGAGGTCGCTGCGTTCGGTGCACCCTCGCTCATCACGCGCATCACGAACGACGTTCAGCAGGTCCAGCTGCTCGTCGTCATGACCTGCACGATGGCGATTGCCGCACCCATCACGATCGTGATCGGCGTCATCATGGCAATGCGCGAGGACGTGGGACTGTCGCTCGTACTCGCCGTGGCGATGCCCGCGGCCGCGATCATCCTCGGTCTCATCGTCGCGCAGATGGTCCCGGCGTTCCGCCTGATGCAGGACCGCATCGATCAGATCAACCGGGTGTTGCGCGAACAGATCACCGGCATCCGGGTCGTGCGCGCCTTCGTGCGGGAACCTCAGGAACGGCGTCGCTTCGCGCAGGCCAACCGCGATCTCACGCAGGTCTCGCTGCGCGCGGGTCGCGTGATGGCCAGCATGTTCCCGACCGTCAACCTGCTCATCAACTCATCGAGCATCGCGGTGCTGTGGCTCGGCGCGAGCCGCGTCGAATCGGGTGCCGTACAGATCGGGAGCCTCGTCGCCTACCTCACCTACCTCGTCCAGATCCTGATGTCGGTCGTGATGGCGACATTCATGGTGTCGATGATCCCGCGCGCCTCGGTGTCGTCCGACCGCATCGTCGAGGTCCTCGACACGCAGTCGAGCATCGGCCCTCCCAACCAGCCGGTCAGCACGCTGCACACACCCGGTCAGCTGGAGTTCCGTGCCGTCGGGTTCAGCTACCCCGGCGCCGAGCATGCCGTCCTCGACGGCGTCACCCTCGCGACGGCGCCCGGTACGACGACCGCCATTGTCGGGAGCACCGGCGCGGGCAAGACGACGCTCGTCAACCTGATCCCTCGTCTCGTCGACTGCACCGTCGGCTCGGTGCTGGTCGGTGGGGTGGACGTGCGCGATCTCGATCCCGACGTGCTCTGGTCGAGCATCGGCTTGGTCCCCCAACGCCCCTATCTCTTCTCGGGCAGCGTGGCGAGCAACCTGCGCTTCGGAAAGCCCGACGCGACCGAGGACGAGATGTGGGAGGCGCTCGAGGTCGCGCAGGCGGCGGACTTCGTGCGGGCAATGCCGGGCGCGCTCGACGCGCGTATCGAACAGGGCGGCACGAACGTCTCGGGTGGTCAACGTCAACGTCTGTCGATCGCTCGCGCATTGATCCGCCGGCCCGGCATCTACGTCTTCGACGACTCGTTTTCGGCGCTTGATCTGGCCACGGACGCGCGCCTGCGCGCCGCGCTGGTGCCGTTCACACGCGACGCCGCGGTTGTGATCGTCGCTCAGCGAGTGTCGACCATCACGAGTGCAGACGAGATCATCGTGCTCGACGACGGTGAGGTCGTCGGGCGCGGTGTCCACGCCGATCTGCTCGCGACATGCCCGACGTACGCCGAGATCGTGCAGTCGCAGATCGGTGAGCGGAGCGCGGCATGACCGTCACCGACCCGACCCGCACCGGCCCTGGCCACCCGGATGCGTCGGACGCGCACGACGACATCGACCTGTCCGCTCCCGATACCCGCGCGGCCGGACGTTGGAACTCCGCCGGCGTTCCCACCGAGCGCTCCAAAGACTTCGGTGTCGCGCTGCGCCGCTTGACGATCATGCTTGGCGCCGAGCGATACCTGCTCGCGGTCGTCGTCGTCATCGGCACCGTGAGCGCGGCGCTCAGCGTCCTCGGCCCGCGGGTCCTGGGCCACGGCACCGACATCATCGTGCGTGGAGTTCGCAGCCCGCAGGGCATGGACTTTGCCCCACTCCATCGTGTGTTGCTACAGGCGCTGGCGCTCTATGCCTCGTCGGCGCTGCTGTCAGTGCTGACCGCGTTCCTGCTCGCCGGGGTCGTCCAGCGGCTTATGTTGCGATTGCGATCGGCAGCCGAGGACAAGATCCACGCGCTCCCGCTCAGCTTCCTCGATCATCAAGCGCGCGGCGATCTGCTCAGCCGCGTCACGAACGACATCGACAACATCGCCCAGAGCTTGCAGCAGACCCTCAGCCAGATGCTCACCTCGGTCCTGCTCATCGCGGGCGTGACGATCATGATGTTCACGATCTCGCCGCTGCTCGCGCTCGTGGCGCTCACGACCGTGCCCGTGTCGATCTGGATGATGTCCGTCGTCGGCAAGCGGGCCAGGCCGCGCTTCATGGCCCAGTGGCGCCACACCGGGAGTCTCAACGCTCAGGTCGAAGAGACGTTCACTGGTCATGCAGTCGTCAAGGCGTTCGGACGTCAACACGATGTCGAGACACGGTTCCGCACGACCAACGACGAGCTGTACGACGCCTCGTTCGGCGCGCAGTTCATGTCGAGCCTGATGCAGCCGCTCACGATGTTCATGGGCAACGTGCAGTACGTGATCGTCGCGGTCGTTGGTGGACTGAGAGTCGCGAGTGGCGCGATCAGCGTCGGCGACGTCCAGGCGTTCATCCAGTACTCCCGCAACTTCTCGATGCCGCTGACGCAGATGGCTTCAATGATGAACGTGTTCCAGTCGGGTATCGCGTCGTTCGAGCGGGTGGTCGAGCTCCTCGACGCCGATGAACAACGGTCCGACCCGGTCGGCGCGACTCCGCTCGGCGCCGTGCGCGGGCGGGTCGAGTTCTGCGACGTGTCGTTCTCCTACGACCCCGATCGCCCACTCATCGAGGGCTTGTCGCTGCTCGCCGAACCAGGTCAGACGATCGCCATCGTCGGACCGACCGGCGCGGGCAAGACGACGCTCGTCAACCTGATCATGCGCTTCTACGAACTCGACGGCGGCACGATCACCCTCGATGGGCGCGACATCGCATCGATCCCCCGGGCCGAGTTGCGCTCGCAGTTCGGCATGGTGTTGCAGGACACGTGGCTGTTCGGCGGCACGATCCGCGACAACATCGCCTACGGCAACTCCCAGGCGACCGACGACGAGATTCTGGCCGCGGCACGCGCCACGTACGTCGACCGGTTCGTGCACTCGCTCCCCGACGGCTACGCCACGCTCATCAACGAAGAGGGCGACAACGTCAGCGCGGGGCAACGCCAGCTCCTGACGATCGCGCGCGCATTCCTGGCCGACCCCGCGATCTTGATTCTCGACGAGGCGACGAGCTCCGTCGACACCCGCACCGAGGTGCAGATCCAGGAGGCAATGAACGCGCTGCGCCGCGACCGCACGAGCTTCGTCATCGCGCACCGGCTCTCGACCATCCGTGGCGCCGACACGATCCTCGTCATGGAGCACGGTCAGGTCGTTGAGCAGGGCAACCACACCGAGTTGCTCGCCCGCGACGGTGCCTACGCGCGGCTGTACAACTCACAGTTCGTCGCGCCGGCAGTCGACGTCGCCTGAACGCCTCTCGTTCGCGCGTAGGCAGCCCTTCCGTTCGCGGTCAAGGGGCGACTTGTCGCGTTCCGTCGCTCGGTCGTTTCGTCGTCCGGCATGCATTCGGCGGCACGACTGCGCCAACCTGCGTCGGAACCGACTGGAGCGATGACGATGAGCGAGATCCTGGTGCTGTCGGCCGACGACGTGCGGCGCAGCCTGCCAATGCGCGACTGCATCGCGGCGATACGCGACGCGCTCGTCGACCTCGCGAATGCAATCGTGCACAACCCCCTGCGCATGATCGCGGTCGCACCGTTTCCGAGCGCTGGCGTGCTCGGCCTGATGCCGGCGATCCGCGGCGGTGACACTCCCCGTTTCGCACTGAAGGAGATCTGTGTCGTGCCGGCCAATCACGATCTTGGCCTCGACTCCCATCAAGGTTCGGTGCTGCTGCACGACGGCACGACCGGCGAACTGCGGGCGGTGCTCAACGCCTCGGCGATCACGGCCATACGCACCGCCGCGGTGAGCGCCGTCGCGACGGATATTTTCGCGGCACCGAACGCGTCGACGCTCGGGATCGTCGGAGCGGGCGTGCAGGCCCACTCGCATGTCGAGGCACTGAGTGCGGTGCGCGACTTCGCGGAGATCCGGGTGTGCGCGCGACGTCGTGAACACGCCGACGCGTTCGCGGTCGCGTGGCTGGGGCGTGCTCCGGTGGTGGCGGTCGCTGATCCCGAGGCCGCGGTGCGCGGCGCGCAGGTGATCGCGACAGTGACGAGCAGCGAGACACCGGTGATCGAACGAGCGTGGGTCGATGACGGCACCCACATCAACGCGGTCGGGTCGTCGGCTCGGACGCGACGCGAACTCGATTCGGCGACGATCGCCGCGGCCGCGCTGTTCGTCGACCGCCGCGAGTCTGCCGTGAACGAGGCCGGCGACTACCTGCTGGCACTCGCCGACGGCGCGATCGGTGACGACCACATCCGCGCCGAACTCGGCGAGGTGTTGACGGGCCGCGCCGCGGGGCGCGCGACCGACGAGGAGATCACCGTGTTCAAGTCGCTCGGCATCGCGGTCGAGGACCTCGCCGCGGGTGAACTCGCCTACCGCAACGCCCGCGCGACCGGGTGCGGCACCCGCGTTCCGTTCTGACGTCGACCCTTCTGGCGAGCGACGTTTCGACGCTCGTCCTGTCGGAGCTCGGCGTTGCGACGCTCGGCGTTCGGGCGTTCGGCACAAGCCTCCCGCTCGTCAGTCCTCGACGACCTCCACCGCGAACTCGGGGCAGTTCGCAACGGCGAGGCGCGCGGCGTCGTGCAACTCCGACGGCACAGTGCCGTCACCAACCGCGGTCGACTGCCCGAAGTCGTCGACCTCGAACAGGTCCGGCGCGAGTGCGTAGCAGCGGTTGTGGCCCTGGCACTTGTCGGGATCGACTCGGATCTTCACGGTTGGCACCACCAAGCATAAGGGGATTGACGGGGTCGAGTGCACGCCCGCGGCGGAACGCGTGGTCGCATCAGAAGACGACGGGCACAGTGCGCGGCCCGCGGACCTGGCCACCCGCCCAGGTCACTTGGGCACCGGGCGCGAGGCGGAACTCGGGGATGCGAGCGAGCCACTCTTGGAGCGCGACCCGCAGTTCCATGCGCGCCAGGTTCGAGCCGGCGCAGCGATGGATCCCTGCGCCGAACGCGACGTGACGATTCTCCTGGCGGTCGATCACTACCCGATCGGCGTCGGGGAACATCGCCGGGTCGCGGTTCGCACCCGGGAAGTTGAGCAGCACCCGATCGCCTTCGCGCATCGGGCAGCCCTCGAATTCGGTGTCTGACGCGACGATTCGGGCCATGGTCACCGGCGAATAGGCGCGCAGCAATTCTTCGATCGCGGTCGGCAACAATTCCGGTTCAGCGACGAGGCGACGGCGGTCGTCGTCGTGGGTCGCGAGGTGCCACAGCGCGGAGCCGATGGCTGACCAGGTCGTGTCGACCCCGGCGATGAGCGTGAGCGCGACCGTGCCGAGGATGTGACCGTCCGGCACTGGGTCCCCATCGACCTCGCTGCGGAGCAAGACGCTGATGAGGTCGTCGCCGGACCCGTTGCGGCGCGCCTCCATCTCGCCGCTGAAGTAGTTGACCATTTCGGCACGTGCCTTGTTGCGGCGCGGCGTGTCGGTCGCGAACTCGAGCAGGTCGCGCACCCAGCCGGTGAAGGTGTCCGACAGGTGGTCGGGCACGCCGAGCATCACCCCGATGACTCGGACCGGGATCTGCTGCGCGTAGTCAGCTGCGGCGTCAGCGTGGCCGGCGTCGGCGAAGCCGCCGACGAGTCGCTGACACAGGGCACGGGTCGTGCGTTCGTACTCCTCGACCCGTCGGGGCGAGAACCACGGCAGCAGGAGCCGCCGAGTCCAGGTGTGCACCGGCGGATCGGCCGAAATCGGCGGGACGCCCACGGGGAGCAGCACGTCGTCGCCTTCCGCGGGCGGCACGACGCCGACGTTGCGCGAGCTGAAGTGCTCGACGTCGCGCGCGATGGCGGTGACGTCCTGGTAGCGCGTCGGCAGCCACGATCCACCGAGCCGCTCGGTGTGGGCAATCGGGCAGGACGAGCGCAGATCGTCCCAGATCGGATAGGGGTCGACCACGTAATCGAGGTCGAAGATGTCGTAGTCGCTCGACCAGTCGCGCACGTTCGTCATGCTCCGTAGTATCCCGCGCCGGCCGCTCCCCGGCCACTGCACTGCGTCGTCCCCGTGATTTGACGATCTCGCGTCCGACCCGGGGCCTCGGCGCGCCAGAACGCGGGGATGCGTGGGTCAGAGGTCGAGCGTGGCGCCGGTGGCGATGCCAGCTCGGTCGATGATCTTGCGCTTCATGGCGATCACGACGGCGCGCGGCGCACGGGCGATGTCGCGTGCCAGGTCGAGCGCCGCCGCGACGGTGGCATCGGGTTCGACGATGCGGTTCACGAGCCCGATCCTCAATGCCTCGTCGGCTTCGACCCGTCGACCGGTAAGCGCGAGTTCGCGTGCGACCCCGCAGCCGACGAGCTCGTGCAACGGCCCGTACACGACCTCGGAAAATGCGAGCTCGGGATGCGAGAACCAGGCGGTGCGCGCCGCCACGCGCAGGTCGCACATCACCGCTAGGTCGAAGCCACCGGCGAGCGCGGCGCCGTTGATCGCCGCGATGATCGGCAACGGAAAGGTGAGGCACCGTCGGTGGAAGCGGTCGCTCGACGCCCACAACTGCTTCTGGAACTCGGGGTCGGCGATCTCGAACTCGCGTAGATCGAATCCCGCGCAGAAGGTGTCGCCCGCGCCCGTCAGCACGATCGCTCGCACGGTGTCGGCCGCGGACTCGGGTGCGAGCGCGGTGTCGGCCGCGATCTTGTCGAGCGCATCGCTCACGGCATCGCGTAACGCGACCGACAGCGCGTTCTTGCGCTCCGGCCGGTTCAACGTCAGCACGGCCACACCGTCGGCCGGTTCGCTCTGCTTCAACAACTCCGACACACCACCGCTCCTCGCCGTCGTCGCCGAACGCGCCGTCCTCGCATGCACGCCCCGCGTCACACCCACCGCACGCGCGCACAGGGCATGGGCGCGTCATCTTGCCCGCGCCGCCGGAGCTCGGTCGATCTCGCCGGACGTCATCGCACAACTCGTACGCTCGCATCGCGACCGATCACGCCGCGCGACTCGAACTCGAGCGGCCTGACCGATGGCGGCACCCGCTCTCGAACCGCGTACCGTTCAGGTTTCGGGGCCGATCGCTCCGGGTTCGGGTCGGACGCGTCGGCCACTGATCCTCTCGCTGCGGATCCGAACGAACCGGTCGCGGTAGTCGCCCGCCCACGGTTCGAGCCCGAGCCCACGGGCACGGGTGAGCGTGTCGGGATGCACGATCTCCTCGGCGTGGCCGACCACATTGACACTCCACCCGGTGCGCCGGGCAGGTTCGGAGGCGTCGATCTCGAACACGACCTCTTCGCCGAGCGCCGCGGCGATCAGCTTCTCGCCGGGAGCGGTTCGGAACACGACGTCGCCATCGAGCAACGCATAGAGCACGGGTAGCACCGCGGGGTGCTCACCGCTCCAGATCGCGACCCGACCGAACGAGTGATGGGTGAGCAACTCCCTGCACTCGTCCTCACCCAACAGTTCGAGACCGAACGACGACACATGCTGACCCTATCGACGATCAGCGCCAGGCACCCAGGGGCCAAGGTCCCCGCTGGCGCCACCGACGGCCCGTCGGTACCGTCACGGCCATGAAGGCAGCCGTACTCGAAGAGGTCCCGGGCGCGCTGGTCATCGATGACGTCACGGTCGGGTCGATCGGCCCGAACGACGTGCTCATCCGCACCACCGCCGCCGGGCTGTGTCACTCGGACCTCCACTTCATCGAGGGCAGTTATCCGTGCGCGCTTCCGGTCGTGCTCGGCCACGAATCGGCAGGTGTCGTCGAGGCCGTCGGCGACCAGGTGAGGTACGTGCAACCCGGCGACCACGTCATCACGTGCGTGAGCGGGTTCTGCGGAGCGTGTCGTTACTGCTTGAGCGGCCGGCCAAACCTGTGCGATCAGAGTGGCCTCGACGGCGCGCCCGTCAAACCGCGACTCACGCGCCGCGGCGAGATCGTCGATCAGTTCGCCGGACTCGCGAGCTTCGCCGAACAACTGCTCGTGCACGAACGGCTGCTCGTCAAGATCCGCGCCGACATGCCGCTCGACCGCGCCGCGCTCATCGGCTGCGGTGTGACGACCGGCGTCGGCGCGGTGATCAACACCGCCGGCGTGCGCCCCGGCGAAACCGTTGCCGTGATCGGCTGCGGCGGCATCGGCCTGAACGCGATCCAAGGCGCCGCGATCGCGGGCGCGGGACGCATCATCGCCGTCGACCGTGTCACGGCAAAGCTCGCGCTCGCCACCGACTTCGGCGCGACCGACACCGTCGATGCGACGTCGACCGACGCCGTACTCGCGGTACTCGACCTCACGAGCGGAGGCGTCGACCACGCCTTTGAGGCGATCGGTCTCGCGGCGACCGCCCAGCAAGCCTTCGCGATGTTGCGCAACGGCGGCACCGCAACGGTGATCGGCATGATCCCGATGGGCGAACGGGTCGAGATCGATGGGTTCCAGTTTCTGCTCGAGAAGCGCATCCAGGGATCGAACATGGGGTCGAACCGCTTCCGCATCGACATGCCGCAGTACGTCGACTGGTACCTCGCCGGGAAGCTCAAGCTCGACGAACTCGTCAGCGCGGTGATTCCCCTCGAACAGATCAACGACGGCTTCGGGCGGCTGCGTTCGGGCGAGGTCGCTCGTCAGCTCGTGACGTTCTCGTGAGTGGCGCGCTCATGGTTGCACGTGTCGCGCGGAGCGATTGACGTGATGGCGAGCCTGCGTCGCTTCGCGGATCGGCGTGAGGCGGGTCGCCGTCTGGCCGACGCGCTGGGCGCCCTCGACCTGATCGATCCGGTCGTTCTGGCGCTGCCGCGCGGAGGTGTGCCCGTCGCAGCCGAGGTCGCGGCGGCGCTCGGTGCACCCCTCGACGTGTTTGTCGCCCGCAAGATCGGCGCACCCGGTCAACCCGAGTTCGGCATCGGCGCCATCGCCGAGGGCGGTTACGTCGTGCATGACGCGCGGTTACTCGCGCAATTGCGAATCGACGGTGCGCAGTTCGACCGCCGCCGCGACGCCGAACGGCTCGAACTCGAACGGCGCGTGCATCGCTACCGCGGTGATCGCCCACTTCCCGATCTGCACGGCCGCGACGTCGTACTTGTCGACGACGGACTGGCGACGGGCCGAACCGCTGCGGCCGCGCTCGGCGCGTTGCGAAGCCTCGGGGCCCGCCGCCTGATCCTCGCCGTGCCGGTCTGCGCGCCCGACAGTGCGAGCCGCCTCGAGGGTCTCGCCGACGAGATCGTCGCCGTTCTCGCGCCCGAACGCTTCAGTGCGGTCGGTCATTGGTACGACCACTTCGAGCAGACAACAGACGACGAGGTCATCGCACTCCTACGACAGGGGAGCACGCCTCCCTGACGAGGCAATCCTGCGGTCCATGCGCCATGGCGATCGCGGACGCGCGAGTTCGTCGCGCCGTCGATCACCGCCCGGGCGCGGTCGCCGTGCCGCTGGGTTGCGCATCAGGGTGGAGCGGCGAGCGCGTGCGCCAGGCGATCAAGTCCCCGGTGACCGCGACGGAACCAGCGGCGGCCGGCGTGGACGCGCCGGCGCGGTTCGAGGCTCAGCTTCGTGTAGCGGCCGAGGTGCGGCCACAGCGTCAACTCGAAGCGCGCGGCAGGGGTGATGATGGTGCGGCGCAGCGAACCGAGCATCCGCCACCCGCCACCGGGGAGTGGTCGCGGCGCGTCGAGCGTGAGCCGGCGCGTCAGCCGCACCCGGCCGCGGCGCGCCGCGGACGACCACCAACGCGGCAGCCGGGCGAGTCGCTCCGGCGTGACGTCGAGCATCCGCGTGAAGGTGGGGTTGGTCGCGGTGGGACGGCCGGCGGGCCACACGTTCGCTGCCCGCGCCGCGGACGTGCCCCTCAGCTCGCCCGCGACACCGGGCTTCAGCGACGACGGGCGGCTCGACGCGCCCACCGAACCGTCGCCGTATTCGGGCACAAGCAGCAGGCGCGTCGCCTGCGCGCGCATGTGCGTCCAGATCGTTGCCCGCGATCGCTCATGGCGCCTGCCGCGACTCGGAAGCGCGACGATCACCTCGTCATCGTCGACGACAGGCAACGGCTCGAGGGGATCGAGCGACTCGCGCAGCCCGAGGTTCATCGACACCTCCGCTCAGGCAAGAGACAGATGCGCCTCCATTGAACACCCTGGCAGGCCGTTCGCCCAGGGCTGCACAGCCACACGTGCCGAGATCAGCCCTTGTGCGGCAACATGCGGCGTGGTCGACACCCGACTGGATCCAGCGCCGGAGGGCGTCGCTCCGGCGGGTGCGCTCCGCGTCGACGTAGACGAAACCCTTCATCGAACGTCGGGTGAATCCATCTCGCGGGCGTGGGCTCGGCGCAACGCCTCAGCCCATTGCTCGCCCGAACCCGCACCATCAGGTCGGTTCCGACGATCCCGACGGTCATGTTGCCGTGGACCATGAACGCGACCCCGCCGAACATCTTCGGCTCGCTCACACCGTCGACCGTGGCGAGCGCCGAACGGATCCGATCGGCCAACTGTTCGTCATACGCCACACCGCGAACCTGGAACACCTGCGTCGCGCTGATGCAGGGCGACAGGTTCACGCAGCCAGACCGGGCTCCCGCCACATCGGCCGCAGCGCAAATCCCTCGACGGGGACCTCGGCAAGGTCGCGGAAACCGAGCGACCGATACAGCGCGAGGTTGGCGTCGTTCGTCGAGGTCAACGACGCGGCGATGCCGTCGCGATCGCAGACGTCGAGCACGCGACCGAGCAGCGCGCGCCCGCAACCCTCGCCCTGCCGTGTCGGTTCGACACCGACGTACACGCAGTGAAATCGCGGCTCGTCAGGGAACTCGGCGCCCGCATCGCCGATGAATCCAAGCGCGCGTGACGCTCGCTCGCCGATCTGCGAGGCGAGCAGTTCGACGGCACGTTGTACGTCGTCGGCACCCGGAAAGTGAACGTCGGGTGGAATCCAATTGCAGATCCCACCGTCGGTCACATAGGTGTGGCCGTGGGGGAACGCTCGATCGAGGACGAGCGCGAACCAGGCCGTCGGCAGCCGCGGCCACATCGCATCATCGGGATAGAGCCAGCGAAACCACGGATCCGCGGCGAAGGCAGCGGCGAGATCGCACGCTCCCGCATCGAGGTCGGCCCGCCGAGCCTGTCGTACGCGCATCGAGTTCTCCCGGTCGCGTGTCAGCGTGCGAAATCCGTCGCACTGATCGACGGGACGCCAACGGGATTCTCGCGCAGGCATTCGTCGCACGCGCAGCGCGCGGATCACCGCACGCGGATGGGCCTCGACACCTCAAGCCGGACAGCACTCCGAGGGCGTGCACTCGCGGTCGGGAGGGTCACGCCGTCGACTCGGGCGGGTACGCGCGGATGATGGCCCGCTGCTCGCCGGTCTCGGGACTCGGGCGCCGCGCCTTTTCGGTGTAGTCGCGCAAGTCGACGAGGTGCGCAAGCGCCTCCGTCGGGGACAGCCCGCGCTCGCGCAGCCAGCAGCCGACGACCGTGCCGGTACGCCCAACACCGCCCCAGCAGTGCACGTACACGCCGCGGCCGGTCGCGATCTCGGCGTCGATCGTACGCACGATGGTCACGTAGGTCGCGAGGTCGACGACCGAGACGTCGGGGATCGGGATGTGGACGCGTTGCAGATCGAGGTCGCGGTCCCCGGCGACGGTGGCGAGCGCCGGCGCGTATGTCTCGAGCGGCTCGACGGGTGTCGTCAGGTCGATGAAGGTGCGGATTCCCGCGTCGACCAGCAGCGCGATCTTCCCGACCGCACGCGCTGGTAGCGGCGCACCCGGGAACTCGCCCGCGAGCAGACCTGGCGCCACCCAGTACGCATGGATCGCCGGTTCATGCTGCCAGCGGCGCGGCGTGCCGTCCGCGAAAGCGACTTCGCTATCACCTGCGGTCGGACGGGCGGCGTCGAACAGCGCGTCGGCGAGTGATGTGATGCGTGCACACATTGCGAGCCGTTCGAGCCACGCGGGCGGGATGCCCGACATGCCGAAGCGTGCACCTGCGAGTTGTCCGGCGATAGCTGCCGTGGTGTCGGCGTCGTCACCGAGGTTCGCCGCTCGCAACACGGCGGTTCGGAAGTCGGGCGCGCCCGCGACCGCCCAGATCGCCGCTTCGAGCGCCGCGACGCAGTATCCACTCCCCCGGATCTGCGGCGGTTGTCTCGATCGCCAACTGCCGCGCGCGATCGCCTCGACCTCGGGATGCAGCGTTCCGTACCGCCAGAACGACGGATCGAACACGTCGCTCGCGTCGGCACCGCCGATGAGCGCGGCGATCATGGCGCCGAGCACTCGACACGCGTCGACGGGGCGCGGCGCGGGATGGGTCGTGCGACTCGACGCGGCCGATTGCTCGCTGGCTCGCGCGGTGTCGTGCCACCACCGAATCGGCGCGCCGGCGAGTCGCATCAAGGAACCGTTCGATGCGCGGTCGGGATCGGGGTCCGGGTCGTGCGCCGCGCCGGTCGCAGTGAAGCGAGCGAGTTGTTCGCGGGTCAGCACGCCAATGTCGAAGCACCGCCCGGTCGACGACAGGTATCCGCGCTTCCACCACAGCACGTAGCGCCGGAGTTGGTCGATCGGATCGTGTTGGCCGCGATCGACGAGTGATTCGGCGAGGCACAGGGCCAACGAGGTGTCGTCGGTCCACTGCCCGGCATCGAGTCCGAATGGGCCGCCACCCACCATGTCGTCGATCGGTGCAAAGGTTCCCGGCGCGCGGAACTCGAGCGTCGTGCCGACTGCGTCGCCGCACGCCAACCCGAGGAGCGCGCCGCGGGCCCGGTCGCGCGCCGCGCCGTCGTGAGGAAGTCCCTGCGCAGGTTGGCGCTCATGGTGCGGCTGGTGCGCGTGCTCGTCCGTCTCGGCACGAGGCTCCTCCGGCATGTCGTTACCCAACGGCGCTCCCACCTCCTCGTTCGTGTGCTGCCCGCCGGCCAGGCGCATCGACGTGGACGGTAACGGAGGAGTGGGACACAGCTGCCGGTGCGGCGCGCGCCGGTCGCGTCACGGACGCTCTGATCGCCTCCCGCGCTCGGTCGATACACTTCGTCTGGCGGGCGGGAGTTTCCCACCGAAACGCCTCCGACCCACGCGAGGACGGGGACAGTCGCGACGAGAGACGCGCCGCCGCGACGCCACACCCGCGGGACTCCCTGCGGGAGCGCCCTCGACGACGGTCGCCGGAGAGGGGGAACAGTGGAGCGACGTCGAACTCGGAGGGTCAGCGCTCCGTGCACCGACCCGCTGCACCGACTTCGGGCCGTGTTGCCGCGGAGAGGACGACGTGGTCGCGACACCGGGGCCTGATCCCGCGGCTGCCACCGAGCGGGTCCTGCGCCTCGCCTATTACATCGCGCAGCGCCCGACGTTCACGATGTCAGACGCGACCAACGACATCCCCGACTACGGATCAGCCGGTCGCGGTCGCGACGGCCAGATCGTCGCGGACTCGAAGTCGGGCGAGGCGCTGCGCAAGAGGTTCCGACGCGATCTGCAGTCCATCGAAGAGCGCTTCGGGATCGCGACCCGCTATGACGAGCACGATCACACCTATCGCGTTGCCGCACCGTTCTTTTCGCCATCAGAGCGCCGGGCGCTGCTCAGCGCGATGGCACTCGTCGATGTCGCCGGGATCGCGACGGACGACGGGGGTCTCGCCCAACTCGGTACGGCGGTCGACGCGGCCGGGCGCCGCGTGATCGTCACCGTGAACCGACACCTCACGACGATTCGCGACGCGATCGCGCGCCGCCACCCGATCCGCTTCCGCTACCACAACCGTGATCGTCTGCTCGACGCCTGGGTTGCCGGTCTCGCCCGCAACCACTGGTACGTCGTCGGCCACGAGCACAACGCGGGTCAGCGCCGGGTGTTCCGCTTGGACCGGATCGAGTCGGTCGGCGATCGACCGCCGATCACGATCGACACGACGACGACGTACGCGATCCCCGAGTCCCTCGCACCCGAACACGAACTGCACGTCGACCCCAACGATTGGGGCCGGGACCCGCCGGCGCTCACGACGGTCGCGGTCCACCCCGATCACGTCGGACGATTTCGCGCTGACATCGGAGGCGCGCTCGTCGAGTTGCCGCCCGCGAACGCGTCGCGCGCGTCAGGCGCGACGAGCGACGTCATGAGCATCGACGGTTGGGTCGGCGTGGAGGTGCTCGTCCGCGACTACGAGTCGTTCCGCGACCGGGTGCTGCGCATGGGTACGAACGCAAGGGTTGTCGCGCCAGACGCGATGGTGAGCCTCGTGCGCGAATGGCTGTACGCGATGGTGGAGGAGTGATGGCAGCATTGCCCGCGGCCCGCCGCTACGAGATCATCGCTGACACCCTCGCACGGGCCGAGGAACAGAGCGGCGTCGACCTCGCCGCGGTCGCCGCGGATCACGGTCTCGATCTCGCGCAGCTGAAGCAGGTGCTCGACCCTGTGCTCTACCTCCAATTCCGCGACGCGTCGGGCGACATGATCGATGCATCGCGCGCCTACCTGGTGACCGAGGACGACTGGCTACAAGTCACCGAGGAACACTGGTTGGGGGCGGCTCGATCGAGTGCGCCGACCCCAGATCACGCGCTGCGCCTCATGATCGCGGCGATGATCGCAAAGGCCGCGCTCGCGTCAGCCACGCCGCGGCGAGAGGCGCTCGACGCCGCGCTGGCGAAGCTCGTCGCCATCGTGGACGCGCCGATCGTGATTGCGACTGACCGGCCGGAATTCACCGCGGTCTGCGAACGTGCGCTCGCGAGCGCGCGTACGGTCGAGTTCGACTACTTCGGTGAACTGAGCGCGCAACGACGTCACTACGAGATCGAGCCGGGTTACGTCGGTTCGAATTGGGGCCACTGGTATCTCATCGGGCATCCCTTCGGGACCGGTGACGTACGCACGTTCCGTATCGACCGCATGATCTCGGCTCGCGTGAGCGATCGTGGCTGTGTGCCCGACCGGGCGCTCGTGCTCCCCGACGGCTTCGACCTCGCCGAATACCGCCGCACCTTCCGCGCCCGGCTCCCGCGCCGTGCCCTCGACCGGATCCCGACACCGGCAGAAGTCGTGTTCGGCGACGAAGACCCGGGGGATGGCGCCGGGTCAGGCGACGACCTCGTGCTCGTCGACATCACGGTCATCGGCGATCATCGCCTCACCGATTTGCTCGTGATGCTCGGCGCGGAAGCGCACCTCCTCGACGACCCCACCCCTGACCCCCCAACGACCACACAGCGCCGCCGCGACCAAGCGGCCCGCATCCTCGCCCTCTACCGCTGAACGCCCAACCCACGGCTTCTACCCCCAAACCAGTAACCAGAACCCCCGCCACGACCAACGGAACGAGCCCAACCCACGGCTTCTACCCCCAAACCAGTAACTAGAACCCCCGCCACGATCAACAGAACGAGCCGAAGGGTTAGCCCCCGGCAGCTCTCCCCGTCGGCGCCGGTCAGGGGCGGCCGAAGGCACGGCAGGTGGCGACGCGTGCGATCGAGTAGAGAAGCTCCGGCACGGCGCAATTCACTCTACCGACCGGTCGGTAGATAGAGTCGCCGCATGATCGCAGCCACCGAGCAACAACCCGCCCCACGCCTCGGAACGACGCTCAGCGACCCGGCCGGTACCGGCGGAGTCGCGATCGCAGACGTGATCCACGACGCGCAAGAAGCCTCCCGCGAAATCGCGTCGGACGGCTCGACCGACGTGGCCGCCCGCCCCGGTTCGCTCCTTCCCGTGTTGCAAGTGATCCCCGGCGAGTGTTACGAGCGCTCGAGTGCACGGAGCCGCGCCCTGGTGATCCGCTCGGTCGCGACGTACTTTGCGATTCTTGGCGCGCTCGTCGTGGTCGACGCCTGGTGGCTGCTCGCGCCGCTGTGGGTCCTGGCCGCGCTCGCCGTGAGCAGCCTGTTCGTGCTCGGCCACGATGCCGCGCACGGCGCGCTCTTCGACGACCCGAAGCGCAACCGGCGCTATGGGCGGGCGCTCATGCTCCCCTCGCTGCACGTCTACGAGTCATGGGTCATCGGCCACAACCGTATCCACCACGGCCACACGCTTCGCCAGGGCATGGACTTCGTGTGGCACCCCCTGACGGTCGAGCAATACCGCGCGCTTGGTCCGCTCGCGAAAGCGCGGCATCGGGTCGAGTGGTCGATATTCGGCGCGGGCTTCTACTACCTGCGCGAGGTGTGGTGGAACAAGATGGTCCGGTTCACTGCGCCGGCGCGCTACCGGCGCAACGTCGCGCGTGACGAGCGGTACCTCGCCTCGCTCGCAACGATTGCCGCGGTCGCGGCCGGCGGGCTCGGCTGGGTGACGAGCGGCGGGATCGGTGGCGCGCTGTGGACGATCGCCAAATTGTTGGTCGTGCCGTTCGTTGGCTTCTGTTGGACGATTGGCGCGACCGTGCACGTCCACCACATCGGGCCCGGCGCGAAGTGGTGGCCGCGCCGTTCGTGGAACAGCTTCCACGGCCAGGTCGAGGGCACGACGGTGCTGCGCGTACCCGCGTGGCTCAACTTCTTCCTGCACGACATCTTCGTGCACGTGCCGCACCACGTCGACATGCGAATCCCCTGCTACCACCTCTCGCGCGCGGCGGCTGCGATCGTCGCGGCCTTCCCCGAGGTCGATGACCGACCGCTGCGCCTGCGCGACTACCGGGCCAACACCAGAGCCTGCAAGCTCTACGACTTCGAGGCGCAGCGCTGGCTCGGCTACGCCGCGGCGAGTCGCGTCCCGAGCACCTGAGCCGGTCGGGCGGAGCAGCAACCGACCAGATCTCGATACCCCTCACGGCTCTGTTGGTCGAATTCGAACGGACATGATGCGGAAGGGTTCTCGCCACATCGCTTGATCGTGGGCGATTTGGGGCTTACATCGCGATCAAGTGGGGCCCTGGCAACAACCTTGGGCGCACAAGCTGTGTCAAGCGACCCTCGGCGAGTCGACACTGTTGGTCGAAGTGGGGGCCCCGGCAACCACTTCGGTCGCACAAGCCGTGGGGGGTGTGGGGCGGTGACGATTCAGGCGAGTTCGTGGCAGTCGCCGCAGGCGGGGCACACCCAGTATTCCTGGTCGGATTCGACAACGATCTCGGCACCGACCCAGTGCTCACCGCAATGCGGGCAGGTGACCGGTCCTGTGGTGCGGTTGAGGCAGATCATGGCTGTACTCCTGTCGGTCGATCGAGCCGGCGGGGTCGGCCCCGCTCTCTCCGCCCTTCACTATGACGAATGGCTGTGACACCGCCCGGGCTACGCGGACATCCGGCCATGAACGTCATCAATGAACCGGTCGGCCGCGCCGTGTGCGCACGGGCCAGCGGCGCCCCACCGGACCCCCGCCGCCGACCCGCACCACTCGCCGCCCGAGCACAGGCATGCCCGCGCTCAGGCCGCGATCGCGACCTCGTATCCTGCCTGGTGCGGAAACGGGGCGAGCTGCGTGATGTCGAACCCGTGCGCCCAATACCGGTGGTGGATCGACCGTGGGCGAGCGACGATGCGCACCGGCACCCCGGCCTCGCGGACCGCCAGCGCGTACTCGACGAAGCGACCGTCGCCGCTTCCGATCACGAGCTCGCTCGCGCGGTGCACGATGAAATCGACGGTCACCTCGGCCATGAGCCGCAACTCGGCACCGTCGACACCACGAGCGAGGTAGTGCATCGCTGCTGGTCGCAGACAGCCGCAATCGAACACGAGCGGCCGCGAGGCCGCGACGAACACGAGGTCGGCGTCGCTGATGTTCGCGGCGGCGTCGAACTCGTCGAACGCCAAGGCGACGAGCTCACGCGGGCAGCAACTTCCGCCGACGAGGTTCTCGATGTCGACCACCGCGATGCGGTGGCGATCGCGCAGGTCGATGATCCCTTCGCTCTTCTCCTGCCGCTGCTTCGTCAATACCTCGCTCATGACGCCCCCTTCATTCGCTGCGACCCTGGACCTTTCGGGTCGTCCGAAGTGATGGTCGCGCCGAAGTGGGACACGCGATACCCGAAACGCCTCGGTTGGCACACTCAGGTGTGCCAACCGGCGCGATCAGCCAGGGTGACCACCCGAACCGGGCACGGCGTCAGCCCCGTTGCACGGACCTGCGATTCGCTCGGTTCGGTCTGTCGGCCACCCACGCGGTGATAACAACCGGGTTGGCAACACAAGCCGTTCGAGACCCGCACGACACCCGGTCTGTCGGCCGTCCACGCGGTGAAGACAACCGACTTAGCAAACACAAGGCGTTCGAGATCCGCGCGGCCCGAACTCTGTTGGTCGTTGTCGGCGCTATGACAACCGTTTTGGCGATAGAAGCCGTGGGGTGGGCCGGCTTGGGACGTCGTCAGTCGCCGGCGGACGCAGCCTCGGTCGGTGCCGCCTCCGACGCCCCTGCGGCCTTCACGTCGTTCGCCGCGATCGCGGCTTCGAGTTCGGCGACCTTGGCAACCTTGGAGTCGATCTGCGCGTCGGCATCGGCGGGCGCCTCGCCACGCCGTGACATCACAACGAGCTCACCGATCTCCTGGAGCAGCTCTTCGATCTGCTTCTTGAGCTTGGTGTCCTCGATCTTCTCCTTGCCGACCGCGAGGCCGTGCTTGGCTTGATCGGCGGCCTTGCCTGCAACGTCCTTGACCTTGTCGAGCAATCCCATGGCGAGCACCTCCGGGCGTTCGGGCGAATGCTGATGACTGCTGGCCCGTGCACCGTAGCGCCGGCCAAACCGCGGGTCACAGGCCGAACGTCACGACGCTCCAGGTCCGACCGACCACAGCAGCGACCACAGCACCTCACCGATCGTCTCGCGCCTCGGATCCAGCGCACCGCTGCATCGACGGAAGGTTCGCCGGAACGAGCCATCCCTAGGATCCGTCACCGTGATCGAGCCGGCCGAACCCCGCGCACACATCACGCCGGCACCGCAGGCCAAGCCGGCCGCGCCCGGCGATGCCACCGAGTCGAGCACTCGGTACGAGTTCGATGCCGAACTCTGGGAGCACGACGGCGACGCCGCGTGGCACTTCGTGAGCCTGCCCGAGCAGATCGCCGACGCGATCGCCGATCACCACGAAGGTCATACCCGCGCGTTCGGTTCGGTCAAGGTCTCGGTGACGGTCGGAGTGACGCGCTGGTCGACGTCGCTGTTCCCCGACTCCAAGCGCGGCACCTACCTCCTCCCGATGAAACGAGCGGTGCGCGCCGCCGAGGGTCTACAAGCGGGAGACACCGCGCACGTCACGCTCGAGGTCGCCGCCATCGCGGGGTGACCTGCCGCGCTCGCGCGCAGTTCAGCGGCCGTGCGCGAGGTGCGCCGCTGCGGCGAGGCGGGCGAGGTCGGTCGGTGTGAGGATGCCGACGAGCCGCCCGCCTTCGAGTACGAGCACGCGGGCGTGAGAACCGATTCGGGCGAGCGCTTCGACCGCCTCGTCGTCGGGCGCGGCGATGGCGCATCGTTCGAGCGGCGTCATGACCTGCGCGACCGTCGTGGACGCGTGCTGCTCCACCGGGACACGGCGGACGTCGGCGAGTTCGACGAGCCCGCGAACCTCGCCGGCATCGACGACCGGGTAACTGCTGCGATGCCGTAGCAAGAACCGCTCGACCAGTTCGGCGAGCGACAAGTCCGACGTGACAGTCACCGGGTCAGGAGTCATCAGCCGACCGAGCCGCACCCCGCCGAGCGCGCGGCGCACGTCGGCGTCGAGTTCCTCGGCATTCGCGGCCGACAGCACGAACCAGCCGAGGAACGCGAGCCACAGCCCCGGCAAACCCGCGCCGAGCGCGAACTCGACGAGTCCGACCGCGATCAACACATGCGCGAGTGTGCGGCCGGCGCGCGCGGCCCGCGCCTGCGAAGAGAGCCGGTCGCCGCTACGGTGCCAGAACCAGGCCCGAAGCACTCGACCTCCGTCGAGCGGCGCGCCGGGGAGCAGGTTGAACGCGCCGAGCATCAGGTTCATGAGCGCGAGCCACGACAGCACGTCGACCGCGACGCGCACGGCGTCGGCTTCGCCGAGCGTCGAGACGCCGAGTGCGGCGGTCCCGAACACGCCTGCGAGCGCGAAGCTCGCCAACGGACCGGCGATCGCGATGCGGAGTTCGGCGCGTGCGTCGGGCGCGTCGCGCTCGAGGCGCGCGATCCCGCCGAGGAGCCACAACGTGATGGACGACACGCGCACGCCGCGCCGTCGGGCGACAAGCGAGTGGCTCAGCTCGTGGGTGAGCAGGCTGGCGACGAACAACAGGGCACCGGCGACCCCGCCGACCCAGGCCGACAGGCGATCGATCTGCTCATCGCTGGTGGGAAGTAGCCCGAGGGCGATGCTCGTGGCGATGAGCGCAGCGAGGATCAACAGGGACCACTGCGCGCGCACTTCGATGCCGCGTACGGAGCCGAGCCGGAATCCCGTCGCCGGCCTCCGCCGCCTTACCCCGGGCTCGGCGTCGGGAGCGCTCCGGCCCGGCTCGCGAAGCTCGCGATCGAGCGTCACGGCCGCGCACCTCTCGATGTGCGGCCGCCGCGCTGATCGCGCTGATCGCGACCGGGGCGCCGACGGCATCTCATCCAACGCGGCTCATGCCGCCGGCGCCCCAACCACTGCCCTGACTGCTCCGATTGTTCAGACGTGCTGCACCGGGATTCGGCGCGCCGGTTCGTCGACCGCCGACACCGCCGGGAACCGCAGCTCGAGGATGCCGTCGCGGTAGGTCGCCTTGACGTCATCGTCGCTGACGCCGCTCGGAAGGGCGATCCGTCGAGCAAATTCGCCGTAGCGGAACTCGCTACGGAAGTGGCCCTCACGCTCTTCGCGTGCGGTTTCACGCCGGGCGACCCGCGCGAACAGGACGTGGTCCTCGACCCACAGTTCGACGTCCTTCTCCGGGTCGATGCCCGGCATCTCGATACGAACGACGTGGTCGGAACCCTCGGTGAACTCCTCGGCCCGCATCGGGTGCGCGACCTCGGAGAGCAGGTTGAACGTCGGGCTCGGCATGCCGACCGGCAAGTGCAGCCAGTCGAACAGGTCGAAGCGTCGAGGCACCTCAAACCCTGCTCGCTTCGCCGGAGGTTTGGCAACGCCGGCTCGTGAGGATCCTTTCGTGTCCATGATGACCTCCTCACCTCCCCATGGCTGGGAGTCCATCGTCGCGCCACGACAGCAACGGCCACAGGGGCGAACGTCATCACGTCACGGTCCGAGCGTCCGATCACCGATCCGCCGCTCACCGACGCGAGGCGGCCGCGCCTCGTCCCGGCGTCACTGGACGACGCCACGGCGCGCCC
>Ga0233424_10000211_pt1 | contig 81775 bp, 76 predicted proteins | sample Watercolumn_Towu_FD_181011 | JGI IMG/M metagenome (GOLD analysis project Ga0233424, IMG submission 181011) | Freshwater microbial communities from Lake Towuti, South Sulawesi, Indonesia - Watercolumn_Towuti2014_125_MG | ecosystem: Environmental > Aquatic > Freshwater > Lake | place: Indonesia... | reverse complement strand
GAATCCGCTACTTTTTCGTTGATCTCATCGCGGATTCGGTCGTTTTTTTCAGTCCGCGCGTGTACCACCAAACCGGAAACAACGCGATGCCGCCGATGAGATCAACGAAAAAGTAGCGGATTCCCAAAATCGGAGCCGATTGGGCCATACGGAACTATTTTACCACACCGGACGACTTCGTATTGCCAAGACGGACAAGCGCTTCCCGAATTTCCTTGCTCTCGGGCCAAATCTTGAGTCCGAGCTGCAAATGAGGAATGGAGTTATTTGCCGGTTCCCCCGCGATCCCAAACAGACGCGAGAGACGAGTGAGGCCAATTCCGCCAAAGGAAAGCTTTATGCGTTGTTTCACTGTCATCGACTTCCACTCGTCTGGAGTATATTTGGAACGCAGGAGAGCCAGCCATTGGTCTGGTGTTTTTTCTGCTGAACTTGACCGAGACTCTTCCACGGCGATCGCTGTTGCAACCCCATCATCCTCGGGCCAAATTTTCCCCCCAAGCCGAAAATGCGCAATGAGATTACTCACTGGATTGCCCGTGATTCCAAAAACGCGGGCGATGGCTTTGAGTCCAACATTATCTACGGAAATGCTTGATCGTTCTTTCACGGTCATGCCTAGCCACTGCTCGGGGGTGAACCGCGACCGCAAACGCCGTACCCATTCATCCGGGAGACGTTCTTGCTTTTGAAGCGCATCAGCAATCTCCTTGCTGTCTGGCCAGATTTTTTTCCCGAGCTGAAGAGAACCCAAGTTGGTCGAAGTCGAATCGCCCGGCAACCCAAATGCGCGGGCGATCCGTTTCATGCCAACTCCTTGCAACGAAACCGTTTTGAAGTCGCGCGTTGTCATGGCGATCCATTCGGCCGGCGTGTAGCGCGATCGAAGTATCGACTTCCATTCCTCGGCGGTTTTTTCCGTCGTCTCAGCCTTGGACCGTGCTATTTCAAGCGCTTCCCGTATCTCCTGACTTTCCGGCCAGATTCGGAAACCGATTTCAAGAAACGGAATGGCATTGCTAATCGGGAGACCGGTCACACCAAACAGAGTTGCGAGCCGGTTCAGGCGCGCACCGCGGATCGAAAAAGTTTGCTTCTCCTTCCAGTGCATGTTGATCCATTGCATTGGGGTGTACCGAGAACGAATGTCATCGCGCATTTGTATATAGCTGCGGGTATCAACTTTCGGCCCGGCGGGGATCATGGGAGCTGCTTCATTTTCCCATTCATCCGATGTCAGATAGCGAGAAAGTTGTTTCTTCCAAGACAGTGGATCCTTCCGGATCAAGCGTACGATCGATCCAGAAAACCGTTCTTGGAGCTGTTCTTTGGTATGAGTCGTGAGGATATCCGAAGGCAAGATACCCTTCGCGACAAATGTCGCCTCTCCCACCTGATCACAAACGAGAACCGTGCGATGGAGACGTGGAATCTCAATGGCGGCGTAGCTCGTCTTCCGCATGGCGCCCGGGATGACCGGCCCGATGGAAATGGCGAGATCATCAGCGAACACGTCAATCGTTTCTAACAGAGCCAGAAGTTCCTTGAGACGTTCTTCAAATCGGGTTGGTTCGGGAGAGGCTTCATGTTCTCCCTTGAGTATTTCCGGCGCATTTCCTGGAGGGAGAATGGGGGCGTCGAGGTGGCGGATGTGAAAATTTGAAGATTCCTCTTTCTTCTCGAGTGCTCGGCGCAGCTTGCGGTCGCGAGATTGGATGGCAAGTTCGAGAACCCCGCCAATATCACGAGGATGAAGGGGCGCGAATCGTTGAGCGGCCTCGGCTTCTCGCTCCGTTATTTTTCCCGCTGTAAAATGAGGGCTTGCTTTGACGTATTCCTCAAGAGCAATGAGGTTCTCCATGACTTCCCGATACGTTTGCTCGCTCCCGTCAAACCGGCGAGCGGCGTACATCGAACGCGCCAAAAGATTCCGGTATTCTTTTGCCTCCGGCCGCTCCTTCATGGCGAGATATTCTGCTCCCGTCATCCCCTCCGGCATAACAGTGGCATTGTACCAAAGATTCGACGTGACTACCGAGGCACTGCGTTTCGCAGTTCCTCCATCATGCGGAGGTAAAATCGCACGTTGTGGATTGTCGCGAGGCGCAGGGCGAGGATTTCCTGCACGGAAAAAAGGTGTCGAAGATAGGCGCGCGACGTCGTCTTGCATGTTTCGCAATCGCAAAACGGATCAATCGGGCCTTCGTCGAATTGATACTGTTCGTTCGTGATGTGAAGCTTGGAATAGAAGTCAACCTTGTCCTTTGACCAAGAAATCGTGGCAGGATCCTGGTTCCAAATGAACAGGGTCCCGTGGCGGGCGTTGCGTGTGGGAAGAACGCAATCGAACATGTCGACGCCGCAGTGGACATAATGCACGATCTCTTCCGGCATTCCTCCGCCCATGAAATAGCGCGGTTTGTCTTCCGGCATGTTTGGCGTGAGCGCGTCCACGATGCGATAGGCATCTTCGCGCTTCTCGCCGACCGACAGCCCGCCGATCGCATACCCGTCAAAACCAATTTCTTTCAACCCCTCAATCGATCGCAAACGCAAATCCTTGTGCGTGCCTCCTTGCACGATGCCGAACAATGCACGGCCGGGTCCTGTCGCCCAAGCATCGCGGCAACGTTTCGCCCATCGCAAACTCCTCTCCATCGCCTCCTCGTATCGCTCGCGTGGCGAATCGCCGGCCGCGACATCATCGAACTGCATCGCGATGTCGGAACCGATCACTGCCTGCATCTCCATCGACAGCTCCGGTGTCAGTTTGAATTTTGCGCCATCGATATGTGATTGAAATTCGACGCTGTCTTCGGTCGTCTTGTTGAGTTTGGCCAAGCTAAAAACCTGATAGCCGCCGGAGTCCGTCAGGATCGGTTTGTTCCAGCCCATGAGTTTGTGCAATCCGCCGAGCTTTTTCATGCCATCGAGCCCCGGCCGCAACAACAAATGATACGTGTTCGAAAGCACGATCGAAGCACCGAGCTTTTCAACATCGGTCGACGACAGCGTTTTCACGGCCCCCGTGGTCGCGATCGGCATGAAACAGGGCGTCTCAACGACTCCGTGCGGGAGCGTCAGTCGGCCTTTGCGGATTCCATTGTCGGACTTGAGTTCGAACACAGACTTGACAAATACGGAAAAAGCTTTAATATTTTCGGTCCTGAACTGGAGGGTCGATGTATCTAGGGACGCGTGACGGCAAGCGGACGAGTCTGCAGGCCGGCGACACGATGATCTGGTCGCCGCGCAACGGCACCGTGCAGTTCGCGCGTGAGGCGGACTCCCACGGTCTGTACTTCTTCCTGAACGGCGCCAAGCACGACGACAAGCGGCTCTTCCCTACTGGGACTCAACACTACTCCCTCGTGACGCAGTTCGCCGAGCTTCTGGCGGACATGCACGACCTGCGGTTGGCGCACGTCGACAAGAGCCCGGACGGCTCCTTCAACTTCCACTTCGACGGCCGCGCCGGTCGCTAAGCAAGATCGGCGCCATTTTATTTCTCTGAAAGATCAAGCCGCTCCAACAGCTCCCGCTGGTCCCGCGACAGCTTCTTGGGCGTGACGACGGACACGACCACGACATGATCGCCGTGACCGGAGCGCGTGGGCACACCCTTGCCGCGCAGGCGGATCTCGGCGCCGGATTGCGTCCCAGCCGGGATGTCGAGTTTCGCCGAACCGTCGACCGTCTCGACCTCGATCGTATCGCCAAGCGCGGCTTGCGTGAAGCCGATGCGCGCTTGCGAATAGATCGTCGAACCCTCGCGCGCGAACCGCTTGTCCTCCAGGACATGCAGCACGACGTGCAAATCTCCGCTCTCGCCGCCCTTCACTGCTTCGCCGGCGCCGCGCACGCGCAACACGTTCCCGTCCTCAACTCCTGACGGGACGCTTACGCGCAACGTTTTTTTCGCGCGCATGATGCCAGCGCCGCGGCATTCCGTACAGGCCTTCGTGGGAATCTCCCCTTCTCCGCGACACGTGGGACACGTCGTGCGGCTTTGCACGGTACCAAGAATCGTCCTCTGGCTCACCGTGCGCACACCCGAGCCTTTGCAATCCTTGCAGGTTTCCATGTTCGTTCCCGGCTCGCCGCCAACGCCGCCGCAGCGCGCGCATGCCGACGGAATGTGGATCGTCAATTCTTTTTCCGCGCCGAACACGGAATCGTAAAACGAGATATCCATGTCCACGCGCACGTCTTTGCCGCGGCGCACGCGCTGCCGTCCGCCACCTCCGAAGCCGAACATCTCGCCGAAAATGTCTCCAAGATCTTCAAACCCCGCACCTTGGAATCCAGAAAAGTCGAAACCAGAACCGCTGAACGGTCCTCCAGCGCCAAAGCCGGCGGATCCGTCGAAGGCCGCCGACCCGAACTGGTCGTATTTCTTGCGTTTCTCCTCGTCGCCGATCACCTGGTAAGCCTCGTTGATCTCCTTGAATTTTTCGGCGTTGCCGCCGGGCTTGTCCGGGTGATATTGGTGCGCGAGTTTGCGAAACGCGGCTTTCACCTCGTCCGCGGAAGCGGATTTGGAAACGCCGAGCGTGTTGTAGTAGTCCTTTGACATGTTTTCAGTCTCACGAACAGCTATTCCGTAGGGAACGAATGCTGTCTGAGCGTTCGAGCCAAGCCCGCAGGGCGCAGGCGAGTAGCGAGTTCATGAGAGACCGGAGGAATACTGTTCGTGAGACCCTACCGTTTTAGTGTCCTCCGCGCGGGTTCAGCGCGAGCAGGACGACTTCAAGAAGCACCAACGCGAACACGGCGACGATGATGATCGTTAGCGCGTGCGTCTGCGCGAATCCGTACATGTTCTGCACGGACTGCGGGCACTCCGACGGCTGTGGAATCACTGCCTCGCCATGCTGCGCGCATCCCGAGTTGACTTCAAGCGCGCCGACGAAATATTCCTCAAGGCTCTGCGGCGGGCGCGTTTCTGTTTGCGTCATACCTTCCAATCTTACATCACTTTACGTCGGGTGGCACCGATGCTCGTCGCGAAACCAGGGCTCCCATGTCGCCCGCAGCGGCTTCCGGCGACAGTCCGGAGAGCGAGGACGACATGGGATGGTGCAGCGGCGACATCGGTGGCGGGACCCGACTTACTCCTTTTTCTCGCTCGCGTCCGTGTCGATCGGACCTTCTTCCTTTGGCGCTTCCTGTCCGCCAGTGGCGGATCCGCCTTCGGCGGACTGGCCCTGATACATCTTTTGCCCAACTTTTTGTGCCGAGGTCGACAGCTCGTCCGCGGCTTTCTTGATCGCCTCGTGATCGTCACCGTCTTTCACTTTCTTTAGCGCGTCGATCTTGTCCTCAACCTCCTTGCGCTCCTCGGCCGTGATCTTGTCGCCAGCGTCCTTGAGCATCTTTTCGGCCGTGTAAATCATGGTTTCCGCGAGGTTCTTGTGCTCGATCGCCTCGGCCTTCTTTTTATCCGCTTCGGCGTTCGCTTCCGCATCGCGTTTCATGCGCTCGATTTCATCTTTCGACAATCCGGTCGAAGCCGTGATCGTGATCTGCTGGCTCTTGCCGCTCGCTTTGTCCGTCGCGGACACGGAGAGAATGCCGTTCGCGTCGATGTCGAATTTCACCTCGACCTGCGGCACGCCGCGAGGCGCCATCGGCAGGCCCGAGAGAATGAACCGACCGAGCGTCTTGTTATCAGCTGCCATCGGACGCTCGCCCTGGAGCACATGGATTTCGACCGTGTTTTGGTTGTCCGCGGCGGTCGAAAAAATCTGCGACTTGCTCGTTGGAACCGTCGTGTTGCGCTCGATGAGTTTGGTCATGACGCCGCCGAGCGTCTCGATACCGAGCGAAAGCGGCGTAACGTCGAGCAACAGCACGTCCTTTACTTCGCCCTGAAGCACACCGGCCTGAACAGCCGCGCCCACCGCGACCACTTCATCGGGATTCACGCTGATGTTCGGTTTCTTGCCGAAAAAGTCTTCGACGGTCTTTAGCACCAGCGGCATGCGGGTCATGCCACCAACCATCACGACTTCGTCAATCTTGCTCTTGTCGATCTTCGCGTCCTCGAGCGCCTTTTTCACGGGACCCAACGTTTCCTGAACGAGATCCAGCACAAGCTCTTCGAGCTTGGAGCGCGTGAGCGTCAAAACGAGGTGCTTGGGGCCATTGGCATCGCTCGTGATGAACGGCTGGTTGATTTCGGTCTGCTGGGCCGTCGAAAGCTCAATCTTGGCGCGCTCTGCCGCGTCTTTGATGCGCTGGAGCGCCAGCGGATCCTTCGACAAATCGATGGCTTCTTGTTTCTTGAATTCGCCAATGATCCAGTCGATCACGCGGCGGTCGAAGTCATCGCCGCCCAGGTGCGTGTCGCCGTTCGTGGCTTTCACTTCGACCGTGTCCGAAGAAACGTCCAACACGGACACGTCGAACGTGCCGCCGCCCAGATCGTACACGAGGATTTGTTCGCCCTTTTTCTTGTCGAATCCGTACGCGAGCGCCGCGGCGGTCGGCTCGTTGATGATGCGCAGGACTTTGAGGCCCGCGATTTCACCTGCGACTTTGGTGGCATTGCGCTGGGCGTCGTCAAAGTAGGCCGGAACCGTGATCACGGCTTCGGTGATTTTCTCTCCAAGCTTTTCCTCGGCATCGGCTTTCAATTTCTGCAGAACCATCGCCGAAATTTCCTCCGGCGAATAGTCTTTGTCCCCCATCGTGACCGCGACACCGTCTCCTCGCTTCACGATCTTGTACGGCATCATCTTGAGGTCGCGCTGGACTTCCGCGTCGTCGAACCGGCGGCCGATCAGGCGTTTGATCGAGAACAGCGTGTTCTCGGGATTGGTGACGGCCTGGCGTTTGGCCGGCGCGCCGACCGATCGCTCGCCGTTTTTTCCGGCTGCAACCATGGACGGCGTTGTGCGCGCGCCTTCCTTGTTTTCAACCACCTTCGGCTGTCCGCCTTCCATGACAGCCATGCAGGAGTTCGTGGTTCCGAGATCGATTCCAAGTACTTTTGGCATAGATGTTTAATTTCCGATGAATACTTTCGCGGCCCGGACAATTCGGTCGCCCATTTTCCATCCGCGCGAGACGACTTCCGAAACTTTTTCCCCTTCTCCGCCCACGGCGTCGTGTAGATTCGCGTCGAAGGCGTCGCCGACCGCGCCGTACGGTTCGACTTGCATCTGGCGCAAAACTTCGTCGAGCTGTGAGCGGATGTGGCCGATGCCTTTGGCCCAGGAATCTTCCGGCGCGTGTTTCATGGCGGCATCGAAGTTGTCGAGCACAGGAAGCAGCTGATAGGCCATGTTCACCGCGGCCGCGGCACGCATCTCCCCTCGTTCCCGACCGAGATCCTTCTTAAGATTATCGTAATCGGCCAGCGCGCGTTTCCATCCGGCGAGATATTCCTCGCACTGCTTTTTCAATTCTTCTTCGCTCATACGTCATCCTCTTCATGAAGTATATCTTTCGCGGCCTCCACTAGGCCGATGTTGCGCGCGTAGTCCATGCGCATCGGACCGATCAGTCCCAGAATGCCCACGTGCCTGCTCGGCAACTGGTACTTGATCACGATCGCGGACATCTCCTCGCCGAACGGGTTCTCGCTGCCGATCAACACCTGCGGTTCATCGTTCACGGCGTCGTACAGTTCCGAAACGACGTCATCGAACCGGTCCATCATCGCGGAAAGCGACTGCACGACTTCCAGATTGCTGAATTCCGGTTTCTGAAAAAGGTTCGCAACGCCGGTATAGTAGCCGGAATTTTTTCCGAACGACACGATCGCCATTTCGCCGGAAAGGTTCACGAGCGTTTTCGCGAGCGTCTTCACGGCCAGTTCTTCATCCGACGCTTCGACGGCTTCGCGCAAACGGTCGTCGGAAACAGTTTCGCGATTCGGCTCCACGAAATGCCGGAGGTAATAGACGAACGCTTTTTCGGTCGGCACGCGGCCGGCGGATGTGTGCGGCGAGGCGAGATAACCCTCGAGCTCCAGCGCGGCCATGTGGTTGCGGATGGTGGCCGGCGAGGCTTCCAGTTTGTGTTTTTCAACGAGAAACTTCGATCCGACCGGCTCGGCCGTTCGGATGTACTCGTCAACGATCAGTTTCAGAATGCGTTCTTGGCGCTGATCCATACGGAAATTAGCACTCCCATTGTAGGAGTGCTAACTTATGCTGTCAAGGCTTATTTTTGGCCTTCAAGTCGTTTGAGTTCAGCGCGCAATTCCGAGACTCGCTTCGTGTCGACCATTCGCACATCGCCGCCTGCAGATGACGGTTTCGCCTGATCCCAGAGCGATGCCAGTTCATCCCGAATTTGCTGCTTGCGTGTTTGTGGATCAACCTCTGCCGCTCCCCTCACTTCCAGTTTGCGCCGAATCTCTTCCGCCTTCGCAGAAGATGCTTGATCAGAAGCATGGACGGCCGCCGCGCGTTCCTGCGACTTGGTCTTGTCTTCGAGAGACGAATACTCGCGCAGCCGATCTTCCACGGCGCGGGCCGCTTTCTGCAGCCGTCCGCCAATCTGTTCTTCAAACAGCTCGCTGGCAGCCGAACCCGTCGTCTCAAACGGGACAACCGTGCCCCGGTCTGAAACGCCGCGCATGACGATCACCTCAGATCCGTGCTGGTTTTTTGAACCTATAACGTCGAACATGAGCGGCTCCAGACGCCGGTCACTGCGCTGAACCGGATAGGAAATCTTGTCGCCGACTTTAACCTGTTTCTTGCGGTCGAATTCCGCCGCGCGATCCGTAAGATCGTCCAGTTCCGCTTTTGCGATCCAATAATTCAGGTTCGCCTGCTCAAGCTTCGCGCCATTCAGTCGCTGTTCAAGGGCGCGCCTCACGGCTTGGTTCGGTGCGCGTTCGATGTTTTGGCTGAGTCGCAATACATCCGCGTCCAACTCCTTGACGAGTATCGCCCATGCCGGCACGTCGGCTGGGTTGTATTCGCGTTCGACGCGAGCGCCGGGCGCGGCCTCGGCCGCTCGCTCGACTCTCGGACGAGCCTCAGCGACGACCGCGGACGCATCATCCGGCTTGCTGCGGTGATTGTCCGGATTCTTTTGAACGGCGACCGCGCCTTCCTGCACGAGGCGTTCCGCCCCCCGGGCATCCTTCCCCCTTCGCATCTGCGTTTCCATTTCCGCGCGCGTGGAATCGTCATGCACACCGTCGGATGTGATCATGAAACGCTGACCCGGTTTCAGATCAACGAATTGAATGTCGGATTCGCGTGGGTCGTCCGGATCGAAGCGCAGCGCGGTCGTTTTTTCGCTGTTGGTTCCGATCGCGTCCGTAATCTGATTGCGAATCGTGACATACTTTTTTTCCTGCGGTGAAAGCGAGTCAAAATCGACGTATTGGTCGATACGGTCCGCCTCTTCGGGGGTCAGTTCGATGTCACCCTCGCGAAGCATGCGTTGAAAGGCGCTGTCATCTTCCGTAAGCGGTGTCAGCGTTCCGTCCTCGTTTTCAAGGTGAATCCGACTGTCGCCGATGTTTACGTAATACAAGCGCAGGTTCCCGTCCGGCATGTCCACGAGTTTGGCGAGCGAAAGCGTCGTATTCGCGCCGCGGTAATTCGGATTCACGGTTTGAATCATGCGGACCGCTTCGTTGGCTTCGTAAACCGAAGACTTCATTTTGTCTGCGACAAGGCTGTTGATCTTCGCTTCATCCGCAGCGCCGGAAGCGATCAGGTTCCCAAGCTCTGTATCGAGCTCTTCACCCATGCGAGCTTGCACAACACGGCTCGTCAATTCCGAGGCGATCGCGCCATGTCCCGTCGAAACGCCGTCCATGACCGCGAACAAGCCACGATCCGGATCGTTGATCTTGCGGTCATCGCAGCGCTTCTTCGGCTTCTCCAAATATTTGCCTTCCGTCGGAATTCTGGTGCGCTCAAATCCCTTTACCTCTGGTTCGCCGACATTCACCACTTCAACGCTCGCTACCTCTGCAGGCAAAACAGCCTCCAAATCCTGAACAACTCTTTCCCACTCCCCGGAAGCCCAAAGCCGATCCGCACGGTCTTTCTGATCAGCGCCCCAGTTGTCGCGGCCAATCCTGCGGCTTTCCGCCTCGGCACGCAGCTGTTCAGCGAGCCTCGGCTTTTCTGTTGCCGAAGCCTCTGGACGTTTTTTAGCCTCCACTGGTCCGTATCCGGCCATGGAGCGCAATGTGTCGAACATGCCCATATCGCAAAAAGTATACCAAGAAAAGAAAAGGACCGCACTCACGATGAGGCGGCCGCGTCGGCGTCGGGTGTCTGGCTCCGCATCTGCTCGATGCGAAGCAGGTCGTCCGTCCTCGTGAGCAGATAGACTCCGGGCTCCCGGATGCGCAGGCTGGTCAGCCGTTCGTCGATCTCGAGTGTCCGTGCCGGACCGGTGATGATCCAGCGCAGGTCTCCACCCATCGCCACGGCGTCCGTCACGCCCGCGATGAGCGGAGGACGCTGAGGGTCCATCAGCCACACCACGGACAGGCTCTCCAGCCAGTCGGCCGGCGAGCTCGCGTACAGATGCGCCTGCAGGATCCCTCCGTCGAATATCAGGTTGCGGTATCCACGGATTTCTCCGAGAAACCGCTTGTTCACCAGGCCCAGATGCGGGCCGAACTCAACGATTCCGTCGTTTCCGTCCATGATCCACTCCTCTCAAAAGGACCACGCACTCTAGCGCAAAACCCAGCGCGCGTCAAGGATCATCGTAGCACCTTGACATTTCAAGGGGAATTGCCGACAATCTCCGCGCGTGAAATCGCAAGGAGGAATACAGGAATTGAGACAGAACGTTACCGTCGATCAACTGCTGAAGAGCCCCGACGGCTCTCTCACCCACCCCAAGGGGCGAAACATCCCCTTCCCGCAGAACGTCACCGTCCTGGGCTGGCTGCGCCTGAGCTCGCACCGGTGGATGCTCGTCGTCCGCGACGAGCTCGCTCCCCCCCTCCGGCCCCTGCGGGTCATGACCACGGATGCCGAGATGGTGTCGGCACCCATGACGGACGGAGAGGTCGTGGAGGCGTTCATCTACTTCAGGGCCAGGCCCGATCGCCTGACCGAGAAGCTGCACCAGGCTCGCGGCGATTTCTCGGTCGCCGGCTCCTGGTGACCGCGGTCCCAACTTCATGGGATCGCTTTTTCATTTCAGCCTTGATTTTTCCGCGATTTCGTGCAATTCTGAAATCGCTATGTTCACCGGCATCGTCAAAGGAATCGGCACGGTCGTCGAACTCGAGCGCAAGCCCGGGCTGGTTTCGTTTGATGTCGTTTTGCAGAAGGATTTCGGCGAAAATCCCGAAATCGGCGCGAGTGTCGCAATCAATGGCGTGTGCCTGACGGTCACGCGCATCGCGGAAGGACGGCTTTCATTCGACGTCATGCAGCAGTCGCTTTCCGTCACGAACCTTTCCGATCTCAAAAACGACGATCAGGTAAATGTGGAGCGTTCACTCACGACTGGCACAGAGGTGGGCGGGCACATCGTCTCCGGACATGTGGATGGCTTGGCCGAAGTCGCACAGGTTGAAACGCCGCCAAATAATTTCGTGCTGACCGTGCGTTTGCCGGAAGACTGGATGAAATACGTGTTCCCGAAAGGATTCATCGCGCTCAACGGCGTGAGTCTCACGGCCGCGGTCGTGGACAAGAAAAATTGCCTGCTGACCGTATACTTGATTCCGGAAACGCTTCGACGCACCACCTTTGTGACCGCAAAAATCGGCGACCGGGTGAATTTCGAAGTGGAACGCCAGACCCAAGCCATGGTCGACACCGTGCGTGATTTCCTTGGTGAGCTGATTGAGAAACGCGCACTGCCGACGGAGGAACTTGTAAAGCTCCAACACATTCCCCTGCGTTTGCCGGAATCCACGGAAGACCAGAAATAACTATGGCCAAAACCGTTCTCGTCACCAACGCGGTCGGTTCTCTTGCATGTGGCATCCTGCGTATCATCCGCTCGTTGAACTTGAGAGATGTGCGCGTGATCGGTATTTCTTCCGTTCCCGCGTCCGCAGCGAACCATTTGTGCGACCAAGTCGTTCTCCTTCCTGCTTCGTACACGGAACAGGACGGACCGGACATTCCGTTTTTGAAAAAACTCTGCCGCGAACATGACGTCGGGCTAATCATACCAACAACGGATTTCGAAACCTATCACCTGAAGCTGGCGCAAAACGAACTGCCCTGGGTCGCGTGCAGTCCGGCGAATGCTTCGCTCGCGTTCTACGACAAGCTGATGACCGCCGAACTGTTCACGCGCATCAACCTGCCGTTTGCAAAAACCTGCCTTCCGCGCGCCTACCGCGGACAGTTTGCGCGCCCGATCGTAAAACCGCGCCGCGGCGGACTCTCCAAAGACGTGTTCCGTGATGCGACCGACCCGTCCCGCTTTTCAGACGAATTTGTTGTGCAGGAAACGCTGGTCGGTCCGGAAATTACCTGCGCCTTTTATGCGACAAAAGACCAGTCCCTGCACGGCCTGATCGCGTTTGAGCGCGAGCTGCATTCCGGTTCCACCGTCCGGTGCGAAACTACGAACGCATTTGACGATCAGATTCTCGCCATGGCACAAACATTGATGAAGGAGCAGGATGTTTTCGGTTCCTGTAATATCCAGGGCATCGCTGTCGACGGGCGTCTTGTGCCGTTTGAAGTGAACGGCCGCGTATCCGGAACCGCCTCGATTCGCGCACAGTTCGGCTTCGAGGACGTACGCTACCTCCTGCAAGAATATCTCCTGGGCGAACCGCTGTCCGCATGCCAACCCAAGCGCGGGGCCGCAGTCCGCATGGTGACCGACGTCATTTATCCGGACGTTGGCCTCGACGAGGTCGCGTCCGGAAAGCCGCCTTACACCTATTTCTAACCGTATGCCAAACATCGCCATCGTGCTCGGCTCGTTCCACAAAAAACAGGCGGATGAGATGCTGGATGAGGCACGCAAAACCGCCGCGGAGAACAACCTGAACATCGTCGCGGAAGTCTGGGTGCCTGGATCAATCGAAAAGCCGCTCGCGCTCAAGCGTTTGCTGATGCGCCCGGACGTCGACGCCGCGGTTGCGCTCGGCATCATCGAGCGCGGCGAAACCAAACACGGACTTGTGATGGGTGAGGTCGTGTACGACGCAATCATTCAACTGCAGTTGGAATTCATGAAGCCAATCGGGCTGGGCATTCTCGGGCCAGAGATTCTGCCTTCGCAAATCCCTCCTCGCGTGAGGCCCTACGCCCGTGCCGCCGTGGCCGCGGTCGCAAACGTCCTGCAGATCAAGATATGAGCCGGATCGCGGGATTCGTGGACTCACGCCAGATCCCCGAATGCCTGCTGAGCGAGCTGGAGGGCGATGTTTGCATCATTGGAGATGAACGCACGGGCGTTTCGTGGCGCGTCGGCCCTGTCGCCTTCGAGCACTATACGAGCGACGAAGAGCCGTCGCCCTGTTTATCCGCGACGCGAATTTTATTTTGGCAGAGGATTTTTCGAACCGACGTGCCGCCGGGCTGGCGCGTCCCGCCGTTCATTTCTAACAACCACCGCATCGGGATCGCAAGCATTGAAAAAAACTACTGGCGACGGTGGAGCCAGCGCGCACAACGCGACCGCTCGATCTGGCTCAACAAAAACGACTGGCACATCGAACCCGGAACGCCTGAGGCGTTTCTCGCGGCGTATCCTGACACAGATAAACAACGTGCCTATCGCCGTGTCACGCTGAAGCGTTTCGCTCGGCGCGTGGATATTCTCGGCGACCGTGTGAGAATCTTTTTCGCGTACAAAAACAGCTCGTCTGCTCCGCAAGCGGGCGCAGCGATGCTTGATCTGCGCGAACACGGCAAACTGTTCTACGAATCCGCGTTCGTCCTGCCCGAGGCAAAACACGAACTCGCTTCGACTGGACTGATCAATCACTGCTTCGCTTACGGCCTCTCCGAGAACATCCCCTTGTTCGACCTCGGAAATTTCTGGATTCCGGGCAGCCCGGCATCCTGGAAAGGATTTTCTGCCTTTAAAGCCAAATTCGGGCCCGAGTACATCACATTTGCGCGACCCCTGGCCCGAATGGTTTGACGATCGTTATTTTTTCCAACCCGCGAACGATTCAAGAATCTCGAGCGGCACGGTGAACACGACCGTGTTCGATTCGTCCGAAGAAATATCGTTGATCGAGTTGAGCGTGCGCAAGTGCAACGCGCCTTTGTGGGCAGAGAGCAGCTCGGCCGCCTTCGAGAGGTTCTGCGCCGCAGCCACTTCCCCTTCCGAATTGATGATCACCGCACGCCGCTCGCGTTCCGCCTCGGCCTGTTTGGCAATCGTGCGAATCATGTTCTCCGGCAGGTTGATGTCTTTGAGTTCGACGGCCGACACTTCGACACCCCAGTTCAGTGTCGCCTCGTCCACGATTTTTTCGATCTTGTCCGAGATCACCTGCCGCGACGACAGCAACTCATCCAGCGTCACTTCGCCGACGATGTTTCGCATCGTCGTTTGAGCGAGCTGGAGCACGGCATAATCCACGTTGGCGACTTCCAGAACAGATTTCGCCGGATCCACGATCTTGTAGTAGATGACGGCGTTGATTTTCGCCGAGACATTGTCTTTCGTGATTGCGTCCTGGGGAGGCACGTCAACGGTACGGATGCGCAGGTCAACTTTACGCATGAATTGGAAGACCGGGACGACGACGCGCCATCCAGGTTCCACCATTCCGCTGTATCTTCCCATCGTAAACTTCACGCCGCGCTGGTACTGGTTCACCTGGCGCAAGGTCGCCAGGAAACAAATCACCAGAAACAGGATCAGCGAAATCAGTCCGGACATACCGTTGTATTACCTCCTGTTAGCCCGCGACCTGTGCGGCGATCTCCGCGCGCGGAGAACCATATCTTTATGACGTTCATAGGTATTTTATTAAACGTAAATGGTTACTGTTGATAAGTTTGTACGAACCTTACCACAGAAATACTAGCGCTGATAGTACTCAAAAGGCTTGTCGAGGTCGTACATTCCGCGCAAAATCGCGGCTTCGCAAAGGTCTTTTTTCCATCCATCCACCGTGTCGCATTGAGAGGCCGCGAGGTCAGGATAATAGCGCGAAAAACGCTCCATCAGCCCTTCAATGCAAACGTACTGATCCCCCGTTGATCCAAATTGACACAACTCCGACAATGTAAGCTCGCCTCGCACGGCGAACTGAAGATGTCCGTTGCCGATGCCGTGGAAACAGCCCAGCTCCACGTTGCCGTCCAGCGCTTCGCAGCGATCAACAAGTACCTGCAGAGATTTTTTTGCGGTGTAATGGTAGTAGACGATGTGGCCGAACTTGTAGCGGAAACAGGCGGCAGGATATTCGGCTGTATCGCACGGCGCGAACGAAAGTTGGTCCTCCGGCTCCGGTCCGTTGGTGAGATATTCCATGTACGCCCCGGTCGCGCAATAGTAGCGTGAAATCTCGTCATCGTAGACGTCGCAGAGCCCAATCGCGGCATCAATGTCATAGTCAGACAAGAACATGACGGCGTGCCCCACTCCATGGATGCAATCGCCGATTTTGTAGTCCGCGGTTTGCACGACGGCGTTGCAGACCGTGGGAAGTTTCGCTTTGATTTCTTCGGCATCCGCGTGACGCTCGGCCGCGTACGGATTCTCCGGATCCGTCACTTCCTCTTCCGGAAGGAAAAATTCCATCATAACGCCGTGCATACAGCCGGCCTCGCATACATCGCCGCACGCTATTATGGCCGTCTCCACGTTCTTTGTGTTCGCATAGAGCACTTTTCCGAGATCATGCGCTTCGTCGTGGCACAACGGATACGCTTCCCGTACGCCTTTAACCAGTCCGTCCGTGCCCAATAACGGCAGATACTGCTCATAAATGGCCCGATTGTGGTAGCCGGGGTTCGCGAGCAGATCCGCCACGTATTGGTCGATGGGCTCGTCATCGAGTTCCGGCATAGTTTCAGGTGGTTGCGAGGCGTTATACAGCCAAAAACCACCCCCGCCGGCCGCCGCGAGCATCAAAGCCACTCCGAGTATCATTTGCCTTGAAAACATGGCGAAAGCGTATCACATGCCCCCTTGCCGATCCACCAGGTTTGTGATAGCCTGTGGCCACTTCATTGCGGCCCTATCGTCTAGCGGTTTAGGACGGCTCCCTCTCACGGAGCAAACCCGGGTTCGAGTCCCGGTAGGGTCACCATAAAACCGTCTGGCATCACCAGACGGTTTTATGTATCTGCTTTCTTATGTGTCTATTTTAGCACGAAGAAAAAAAGACCTTGCTTGTGGATATCTACGCGAGCCATTTTCCGTACTGCCTCACCAAGAGTTCCGCCGAGCGTTGTGGCTCGGCCATCAAATCTTTCACAACGTGTTCCATTCTGGCACTTTGCGAACCTTTCACGAGGACTATGTCGCCTTTTTTTACATGGAAATCCAGAAATCGTCCTGCTTCCTGCGATGTTTCAAAATGCGCCGTGCGCTCTTCCGGCATGCCCGCTGCAATCGCGCCGCGACGAATGTCGCGCGCTGGCTCACCAACCGTGACGAGCAAGAGAACGCCGGCCTTGAACGCTTCCTGTCCGATCGCGAAATGTTCCTGCTCGCTGTACGAACCGAGTTCGGCCATTTTTCCAAGCGCCGCAATGCGCCGATCCCCCTCGGACGGCGAAAATTGCGATAAAACCTTCAGAGCGGCGCGCACGGAAGCCGGAGCAGCGTTGTACGAATCATCCAAAATCAATGAGCCCTTAATGCCGGGAATCGGACGCATGCGTCCTTCCTGCGGCTTAAATTGCTTCAAGCGCGCGGCTGCTTCATCGAGACGGACGCCGAAATGCTTCGCAACCGCAATCGCGGCGAGCGCGGCGAGCGCTTGCGATTCACCGATGAGATTATCGAGCGTGATACTCGTCGTGTTATCTCCCGCATGCGCGGTGAAATGAATTTCGGAAAACACCTCTCCCGGATCGAACGAGAAATCCTGGCGCGTTTCCATGCGATAATCTTCCCCACGCACATCTGCCGTTGCGGAGAATCCGTACGTCGTGAGTGGCGCGGCCGCAACGCGTGCCATTTTCATCACCGCTTGATCATCCGCGTTCGCGATCGCACGGCCGCCTTGCTTCACGAACTGAAAAATCATCCCCTTTTCTTCCATCAATTTTTCCAGTGAACCAAAATTCTCGGCATGCACCGGCGAAATCGCGGTCAGTACAGCAACGTCCGGTTTCGCGATCTCGCATAGCGCCGCCATGTCGCCCGGCCGATCCACGCCGTATTCGAGCACAAGCATGTTCGGATATTCTCCCTCGCGGCCGCCCAATAGGCGTTTTGCCTTCAAAAACAGCTTCAGCCAGCCAATCACGGACCGCCCTGGCGATTCCACGCCGATAATCGTGAACGGAATACCGAATTCATTGTTGTAGTTGGCAAAATTCGTCCGAACGCGATACGAATCTGCCAAAACAGCCGCGATCGCGTTGCGTGTAGAGGTTTTCCCCACCGATCCGGTAATTGCGACGACCGTCGGCTTATATTTCTCGACGATCCTCCGGGCTTTTTCAGCCAACATCTGCTGCAGCCATTTTTTCATATGTGCAATCAAGGCGTCCGCGTGGGCGGAACTTCCAGATACTGTAGCAAGAACGAGGCGATTTCCCCAAACAGCGGCGCGGCGGACGATTCCGCCCATTCCACGTCGCGCGGGTGGTCGATACGCACCACCATTGCGAACCGCGGATCCTCCACCGGGCCGAAGCCCGCGAACGAACCGATGTTCACGTTTTCTTCGTAGCCTGTGCCGTCGGTTTTTGGCACCTGTGCCGTACCGGTTTTTCCCGCGATGTAGTATCCCGGAACACCCGCACGTTTGCCGTGACCGTTTTCGACCACGGACACGAGCATCGCGCCGAGCAAGCGCGACGTCTTGTTTTCGATCACGCGGCGTACATCGACGGGTGCGCGCGCGTCCACCGTGCCGTCCGCGTAACGAATTTCATCGACGATGTACGGCGATTTCAACATGCCGCCGTTTGCGATCGCTCCATACGCTGCCGCGATCTGAAGCGGCGTGACGGTGATACCTTGCCCGAACGTGGCGGTCGCGGCATAAATTTCCGGGCCAAGATCCAAAGAACTAATGTTGCCGGGCATTTCCGTTTCCAATTCAATGCCTGTGCGAACGCCGAAGCCGAAATTCTTCATGTACTGAACGAACGTGTCCTGACCCATTCGGCGCATCGCCTCGATCATCGCGGTGTTGATCGATTCTTCAAGCGCTTCGGTCATCGTAACGACGCCGTACACTTTTCCCTCCGCGTTCATGATCGGCTTTGGCCAGTCGTCGATCATCACCGAACCGGAATCGTTAAACGTGGAATTCGGCTCGATCGCGCCGGAATCAAGGCCGCCCGCGATCGTAAACGGCTTGAACACGGAGCCGGGTTCGTACGCGTAGAAAATCGCCGGGTTGTTAAATACGTCGATGCTTGAAACGTTGCCGTAATCGTTCGGGTTGAAACCCGGATTCCCGCACATCGCGAGGATCCGCCCGGTTGACGGTTCGACGATCACGATGCTCCCGCCGTCCGCGCCATGTCGAAGAACGGCGCGCTCAAGGGCGTCGCACGCGAAATATTCGATCGTGCGGTCGATCGTGAGCACGATGTCCGCGCCGTCGACGGCTGGCTGGATCGAGCGGTCCCCGATCGCGATCAGCTGGCCCGAAATGTCGTGTTCCGAGCGAAGAAACCCCGGCACGCCGGCAAGTTCCGTCTCGAAGTACCCCTCGATGCCGTATTTTCCGGAGCGCGTGCCGTCCTCGTTCGCGCCCAAAAATCCGATCACGTGCGACCCTGGTTCCCCTTCCGGGTACAACCGCGACGATTCCCGCACGTAAAAAATCCCTTTCAGATCAAGCGCGATGATTTTGGCTAGCATCTCATCGTCCACGCGACGCTCAATCGGCTCGTACGGATCCTCGGGCTTGTCCAAGCGCTCCTCGAGCGCGTCGACTGTATCGTCGTCATACCCGAAGAGTTCACCGAGCGCCTTGGCAGTCGATTTCGGGTCTTCGATGTGGCGCGGATCGGCGTAGACGAACGCGAGCTGCTGATTCGTCGCTATCGGGACGAGCGTGCCGTCCTTGAGGTCGTGCATCAGCACGTCGCCACGCTCCGGAAACAATTCGCGAAAAATTTCATGCTGTCCCGAAGCCAGCGCCTGGTATGTGCCGTGATCCAGAACCTGCAAAATAAACAATCTGCCCAGAATGCATATCGCGAACAGGATTAAACAGAGCCGCACAGCATGCATGCGCCAATCGCCCGGAGCGGATTTTCGGCGCGCGCGGCTCATGGCGATCCCAAACCAAAGCCGAACAGCGACCCTTCGCCGCGTGGGTTGCGGCCTGAACGCACTTCATCACCGTCAGAAACGCCGTCGCCGTCCGTGTCCGGGTTGTTCGGGTCGGTTCCGTAAAACGCTTCAAGAATGTCGTCGAGTCCGTCATGATCGCTGTCTTTGTTCTTTTCAACGGTCGAAACTGGTAAATGCGCGTCTTCTCCATCCAAAAACGTCGCCTCTCCGCTTTGAAAATCCGCAGCCTCGGCTGACGGTAATCCGGCGAGCGTTCTAGCGAGAATTTGCGAAAACGAAACGGTCTGATCCGGTTCTTGCACGGCAAACGGCTCATCGAAATTCGAAAGTTTCACGATGATGTCGACCGGCACGAGCGTGGTCGAGTCTTCGGCCGGAACCGCTCCGGCAGCCTGGAAACGGTACAGGCGATGATCCTGCACCCCGATCCACAGACGCAGGGTCAATTTTTCAAGCGCCGAGGCCTGCTTCTCGACGAGCAGACGCTCTTCGTCCGTCGGTTCGCGTCCTTCGCGCGCGCGAATCACGTCGCGCAGGAACGATCGGATGGCATCCGGATCGAATCGGCCGTCCAAAATGCGCGTATTTTGGCCGTCGATGAGTTCGGTGAGCTGGTTGTATTGCACGACGAACACGTCGGCGACGGACAAAAGCTGACGCAAACGTACCATGCCGTCCTGCGACCAATCCGCGTCATCCGAACTCCACGGCTCATTCAGACTCGGGATAATTTCGCCCCAGCGCGGCAATTCGCCTTGGGCAAACGAAACCCACGTATTTCTCTTGCCGAAATCCACGCCGGTCACGTCCGGGCCGGGCGGCGCGTAGGTCAGATAGGTCGTGCCGTCAAGCAGCCGAATTTCTCCTGCGAGATCCTCATAGTCCAATCCCTTCCCGATCCGGACGACGCGGAAACGCGTCCCATATTCGATGTTCGAAGGATCCGCCAGATTGACCTGGCCTTTTGTGTAGACCGTCGTCGTGAACCGCTGACCGTTTTCTTCGCGCACCCAGCTGAACCCCCCGTCTTCGTTCGCCGTTTGCGCACGTGACATCGCCTGCAGCATCCGATGCATTTCGTCGTCCGGCGAAAACCGCGTCAAAACGATATATGTCGCGAGAGCAAGCGACATGACCGCTATGGCGCCGAGACAAATGAAGGCGAAGACGTGTCTCATTCGATCAACGAAATGTCATTTTCCACGACCACGGAGCCGGCGTAGTGATAGACGTCTTCTGTGTCCTGGTTCGTCACGATCCGAACCAGTTCGCCGTCGCCCGATTCGTAGTCCGCGAAGGCATACTTGTCGCCCTCTTCCATGTCCGTTTCCCCTTCGATCGCCTTCACGGTGCCGGAATCCTCGTAACTGAACTCGTAATCCACGCCGTCGTAGGTGACCATTTCATCTTCGGGTTCCAGTGCCTCGGCGGCCGTCTGAAACGAAACGATTTCCTCGTCGTCCGGAGAAACCGTGACCATGCCGCCGTCGCGGTCAAACAGCCAATATCGGACGTCCCCGCCGTCCAGTTCCATGGTGACTTTGCCGCCATAGGTAAACGGCTGGTTGGCGACCATCAATTCGTCGCCGGGTTTGATGTCATGCAAAAGGGCTTTCAACTCCATAATGAACGTTGTGGATGAAAATGAATTTCCCTCGGATTATACGTGCATATCAAATCCGAGCCAAGTCAAGAAAAAACAAATAAAAAAGAGGCCCTACTTCCCGTTGGAAGAAGAGCCCCCGTAGGTTCGATCCTGCCAGTCCAGAAGCCCTGGAAGCAGGCTCTCGTGCAGGATCAGCCGCTCTGTCCGAGGGAGCGTAACGCTCCCGGGGACGACCAGAGGCACCTGCTCGAGCTCGCCCGTGTAGCGATCCACACGTATCGCGATGTAGCCGAGACGTTCGCAGATCGGGTACACGGCCGCCGAGTCCCAGGGCGTGTCCGGCTTCTTCGGCAACACCATCGCACCGACCTCTCGACGCCACAGGCGCACGAACGAGAGCGCGCAGCTCCCGTCCTCGACCTGGATGCCGCGGAACAGAGCCCCTTCTGCCGGGTTGTCGGTCATCTTGGCGATGAACCGGCTGTGGTGCGACGGAGCCCGCCGCAGCAGGACCTGGCCGCGCATCAGCGGCTCAGGCGGGTCCTCGAACTGGAAGGCCCGGTGCCCCTTCTCGCCCCGGATCATGTACAGGACGTAGTCCTGCTCGGGCCCGAACCCGATGATCTCGCCAGTGATCGCGTCACCGATGAACCCGGCGACCATCCTGCCGTCCAGGCGCAGGGCAACGCTGCTTCCGATGCCCCGGCCGGACCCGGTACGCAGGGCCCGGGTACCGTCGACAGGGTCGATCAGCAGACAGTCATCCGGTAGTGCCTGCGCCTGCTCGGGCGGAATCGGCACCGCGTCGTTGTCCTCGAAGATCACGCGGATGTCTCGCAGCCCCGCGCGCTCCGCGATGGCGTCGCGGTAGAGCTTCTCGACCGCATAGTCCGATCGGTCCCCGAACGCCTTCTGGTTGGCCGGGCCGTATCGCGAGAACGCCGCATGCAGGCGAAACCCCGCGATCGCCGCGAGAGCCCGCTCCGTCAGCTCCACGAGAGTCGTCGTGTAGTTCACCTTGGCCTCCTTGCCGCAACGTGCGACCGGCAATCATGCCTGAAAAACACGATTTTGTCAATAAATCGGCCGGAACTCTTGACAAAATCGCATTTTTGTGATATCTTATGTCCTTCACCAAATGAATTTCCGCGCCTGTTTTTTGGGCCTAGCCACAGCTCTAGGCAGGAGAAACAGGCCCGGAAATCTTCACTTCTCAATGTCGAGAGTAAGGATGACCGATGCCTTTGGAACATCGCCCCGTCGGGCGGTTCCCAGGAGCAGAGAAACTCATGCCGATCGACATCCGCGGGGCAACGCGCACGGCAAGCCGCCAGAAGGATCGCGTGACCGGAGGCAAGAACCCCCGGTCGTACACGCTCATCACCGACCACTACCTCCTGCGGGAGGTCGTGGGCGAGCTGATGGCGGGCAAGGTCGAGTGGAACAAGGTGGAGGCGAAGCCCGCCACCGACGACCGCGGCGAGGAGCCCGAGCACCTCCACACGCAGGTGGAGAAGGTCGACGTGCACCTGCGCGACGGCCTGGAGCCCGACGAGCACGGCCGCGTGTTCGGCCGGATCGAGATCAAGCTGCGGATGGTGTCCGCCCCCGCGCTCGGGGACGACATCAGCCAGTACCTCTACGTCAACGTGTTCCCGGCGGCGACCCGCGGCGGCGCCCGGATCCGGATGCACACCGGGGCCCCGCGCACCGGCTACGGCCCGGACAAGAACGGGAACTCGGTCTCGATCGAGTAGAGACAACCTCGGCGACGGGTCGGGGGCGCTGCAACGCAGAGGAGAGGTGAAGAAAACCTAACCATCCGCTTCGGCGGAACGTACGACTCCCGATGGGGAGAGACGACTGCGATGCAGCGCTCTCGGCCCTGTCGGGAGTTCTGCTTTTTTCAGGGCGGTTTTTGCGGTATCATGGGCACAATCTTTATGCCTATCCCCGCCCTCAACAATACCTGGCTCGGCTATGACGTGCCGTTTGATAACATTGAAAACCATCCGGACGTAAAGCAGTTTCGATCTAAGGGGATCAAGAAACGCGTGGCGACGAGCGAGCATCACGTGACCATCGTGCATTTTGAAAACATCGACCCGGAAAAGCTCCGCGGATTCCTCTTGAAAGCCGAAGGTTTGTTCGGTAACTCGCTTGCCCGCGCGGCGATTACCTTCGACGGCTCTGGCACCCTCAAACAGCCGGAGGGTGATTATGTCTATCTGGCCCTCGATCCCCAAAACGGACAAGAAGCATGGTTTTTGAAAAAGCAATTCCAGTCGTCCGAAATGTACGATGTTCTGAAAAACTGCCCAGACCTGCACCTTTCGGTCGGGGGCCCGGATCCGTTCACCTGCCCCAAGCCTCGTTTGGAGGATCTCTCAAAGCCGCTCACCGTGCACGGCCGCCTTGTCATGGTCGGCCATGACGGCAAAACGGGCTTTCATCGCTACCTCTGGGACAGCGCAAAGCAAGATTTTGTCGAAATTGAATTAGCAAAACAGGCGAGGCCGGGTGGCAGTGGATTGGGGCCCCCGGCGAACCGCCCGCAGCGCAGCGAGGACGGACCCGGACGGGGGAAATCCACTGACAGGACCCGGCCGATGCCGTCCCAGCCGTTAGCCGTAAACACGATCGCCATCTTTCCCAAGATCCAGGCCGACACCGCCACCGCGATTTATCTGTTGAAGTCGTTCGGGGAACGCGCGTTCCCCGGGATCCAGCAGGCGCCCATCGCCTTCTGGACAGCTATCCCCGCCGGCCAAACTGCGCAGGAGATCGAGGCGGCCGGCACGCTCCTTGTAGACCTCGGCGGACGCTTTGATCATCACCTCGCGAACGAACGCTCTGGTAAGCGCGAGGATTGCGTTTCAACGCTCATCGCGAAACATCTTGGCGTCGACAAACACCCGGCGCTTAAAAAGCTCCTGGCGTGGGCCAAGCGCGACGATCTTGAAGGTAAGGGCACGGTGAGCGCGGACTCGCTTGATCGCGCTTTCGGCCTCTCGGGAATCATCATGAACCTAAACCGCGAATACAACGCGGCGCCGAACCGCGTGCTGGATGTGGTTCTACCGATTCTCGACGCTCACGTGCGTGAAGAGATTCGGCGGACCGTGGAGCTTCCGAAGGAATGGGATGAGATGCAAAAATCCGGCAAAGCCGAACTACTGAACCTCAGACAAGGCAATGCGGAGATCGCAGTCGCGGCTGTGCAGTCCGATAACATCGCGCTTCCCGGTTTCCTGCGCGCCGCCAAACAAGTCGATTTCATCATTCAGCGCCGCTCAACGGGCCACACCAACATCATCACTAAACAAGACCGCAGTATCGATCTTCGGCCGATCATTGAAGGATTGCGCGTGGCGGAAGCAACAGCGCGCGGGTTCAAGCTCGATGTGCCGCGCAATGAATTGCAGGGGCCAGGCCGCGTGGGCAAACTTGAAATGTGGTACTACGACACGGCCGGAAACACGATCCAAAACGGCGGCGTCAGCCCAGAAGGTGTGGATCCCACCAAACTTTCCTTTGAGCAGGTCGTCCAGATCGTGAAGGACACGCTTCCGCGCGGCGTCATCGGCGCGTTGAAGCGCGAGAAAGAACGGACGAGGACTTAGTCGGGTCCTGCCGCCTGCGGTGCCTTGCTCGGATTCGTCCTCGACTGACTTTGTCATCTGCGGGCGATTCAGCAAGGCAGCCTCCGGCGTCACCCGACCAAGCCTCTTTACCTGACGTAAAGGTACAAATTCGGCCGGCCTTCTTGCGTATCGATTTTCGCCGGCTCCCAGCCCGGGATCGGCCAAACATACGCCACGACCCGCGAACCCTTTTTCATTTCCGCTTCCAATTTCGGGCGGATTTTTTCGTAGGTCTCGGGCATCAAAAACATATACACGACACTCGCATTGCTGATGTTCGCTGAAAAAATATTCCCAAACACGATATAGGTTTCGCGCAAGCCGTTCAGTATTCTGCGCAGCTGCGCCGCGACAAACTGCACGAGCGACAACTCGACGCCGATACACGTGGCGCCCGTACGTTTGGCCATCTCACACGTCACACGTCCGTCACCGCAGCCAAGTTCGATAAACGTGTCCGTCGGGCGCAACGCCAATAGTTTTTCCAGCCGATCGATGTCCTGTTTCCACGTCGGCACCCACGGCGCGCCCGAAACCGCGGCGTACGCGAACGAAAACAACAAGACGAGAGCGACGATCAGCAAAAACCAGAACATACCTACGCTGCGTCCTCTTCCTCTTTGCCGATCGCATCCGGCGGATGCAAACGTTCGGCGGCTCGCGCGCCCTCCATCATCTGCTCGCGTTCCCATTCTTTTAGCGCACGCCGTTCTTCCTCATGCGTGTCTCGGGAAACGACCCGCGGGGCAGGCTGCGTGTCCCGTTTCCGGCGTTTTCCGTATTCTGAAAACACGCGTGACAGATATTCACCTCGGTGAGGATCATTGTCGCGAATCCCGACGTTTTTCATGGCTTGATACACGCTCGGTCGAAACTCCAATTTGTTCGCCTTTCGCAGTTTATCCGCCTCCGCCATGATGCTCGCGACGAGTTTTTGAATCATGGCCTCGCGTGAACTCGGGCGTTCGGGCATAGTGTGTAAAGAATAGCACTCCGGAGGAAAAACAAAAACAGACGCGAACCTGCGTCTGTTTTTGGTCGGGCCGGCGGGACTCGACGGCCGAAGGCCGGGGCCGATCTGCCGCCGCTGTGGAGGCCCACCCGCGGCTGTGCGGAGGCCGCGCAAACATAAACCGGCTGTCGCATGGACAACCGGTTCATGGTCGGGCCGGCGGGACTCGAACCCGCGGCCTCTTCGTCCCGAACGAAGCGCGCTACCAACTGCGCCACGGCCCGATGTGGCCGGAATGATACAGAAACCGACGACGCATGACAAGAGGGGGTCTGGACGGGAGCGGACTGGCGTGCTCTAATTTCGCCGGAGGGAACATGACCCAAGCGGAATCCTCTCTACTCTCCGCCCTGCGCGCGGCGGCCGACGAGAACGGCTGCGTGCCGATCGAGACCGCGAACCGGCTGATCGAGGAGCGCTTTCCGGGCGTGATCCAGCATCGGGTCATCCGGAACCTGTCCGCGCATCTCGCCCGGGAAGGCGACCGAATCCGGCTCCACGCTCCAAGGCGCGCCACGGTTCCGAAGCCGCCGCAAAAATCCATTCCGTCCGTCCCGAGACCGCCGGCGATCGCCGTCCGGACGCCGCTGGAGCCGAGGAAAGAACCCGCGACGAGTGCGCCGGAGCAGCGCGCCGGACCGCGTGAAATGCGCCATCGGCCACAGAACGCGCAACGCGAGAACGGCGCGGAAACGAACGTGCGTCCACCCACGATGGAAGAATCCCTGCGGATCCTGGCGGATCTCGCAGAAATCCAGAGGGGACTTCGCCACTCGAACATGGGGATCCCTCAGACGGTCTCCACGGCCTACTTCCAGGAAATCTGGCCGGACATCAACAGAAGCAAATGGAGACTCCTGTGCCTGGCGCAACGGCCCGTCTGGATCCGCACGTACTCGGGCTTCGGCGGAAGCCTGATCGACATCCAGTCCGCCGGCCGCATGGCGCTTCAGAATTCCGGCATCGCCTCGACGCTGTCCGAAGACGACATCTCTCGGCTGTGCTCCCTCGACACGCGTTTCAAAGCGTCTTGAGGGATTTTTAATAATCCAGGCCCTCGCGCGCTTTTACGCCGGAGTAAAAATAATGCTTGTCCATCTGCATCAGCGTGACCAAATGCGCACATGCCAAAAATTCCTTCGGCGCGTTTCTGCCTGTCATGATCACTTCCGTCCGTTCAGGCTTTAAGCGTAGCACCTCCAGGACATCGGGAACGCCGATCATTCCCAGATGCGCGGTTTGGTTGATCTCGTCCATGACGACCAGATCATAGTCCGCTTGGAAAAATGTTTTGACAGCCGCGAGGCCGCAAATGGCTTCCTCGCGGTCAATGTCTTGAACGGAAAAATCAAACTGACCGGTTTCCGGGTCGATGCGGTCGCGGCCGGTCGCAACGTATTCCACCTGCAGTTTTTCCAAAATGATCCGTTCCGTGTAGTGCGTGCCGCCTTTGTCGAAAAAAACGATGCCGACCTTTTTCCCGGCGCCGAGCGCGCGCAGCGCCTCACCGAGGGCGGCCGTCGTCTTCCCCTTTCCGTTTCCCGTGAATATCTGGACGAGGCCGTACCCTTGGCGGCCTTTGATGCGCTCGTCCAGAACGGGTTTATGTTCTTCCATACAAGATCAAGCTTTCCGAAGAATGCGCGCCTGATAGCATGTGGCGACAATTTGAATCGTCCCCATGATGACGAAGAGGGCTTCGAACGAAACGCGCGTAACCACTAACCCGCCGATCAGCGTCGAAACGGCCATCACGAGATAGGCGGATCCGTCCGCGAGCCCCCAAGCAGTTCCGGCGTGACGGCGATCTTCGTATCTCGCGTAGAGCGCGTCCCAGGTCGGCGTGGCCATGGCAGAAGCGACGCCCATTCCGACTTGGACGAAAAACAGGCTGAGCGGAGAGGCGACGAGCAGATAGGCGAATGTCATCAGCGCATTGAGCGCATAGCCGGCAACCATGATTTTCTCGTTTCCGATGCGGTCCGCGAGACGTCCCATGATAATGTACATGAAACCGCTCGCGAACAAGTATCCGCTCCAAGCCCATGCGATGTCGAACACGTCGCCGCCAACCTTCTCCGCGAACACCGCGAACAAGGGTCCCAGCATCCCCTCGGCCAGATACCAGATGTTGCCTCCAAGCAGCAAAATGCGAGACTCTTTCCTCATACGTCAGCTGCAGCCGGAGGTCGCGCCGCAATTCAGGCATTTGTAGCACGCCGCGTTGCGGACCATCATCGACCCGCAGGTATCGCAAGCGGGCGCGTCGGATTGGTTGTCGAACGTCGCGGTGTGGGAATGGGGCGCAACGCTAACTGGGGACTGGTAGCTTGCCGCTGGAGCTTGGGATGGGGCTGGAGTTTGCGTCTGCGCTCTCTCGGCCTTTGCCGCGAATAAATCCGGTTGCGGAAGCGCGGGCGCTTCGACGGCCGGTGTCGCTTCTGGTTTCTCAGCGTTTTCGACGACCTCGACGATGTTGATGCCCACTTCCCTCTGCTGCTCGACCGGCAAAAACTTCATGGCCATCCAGCGGAAAATGTAATCGATGATTGATTTTGCGATGCGGATGTTCGGATTATTCGTGTATCCGGACGGCTCGAACCGCATGTGCACGAATTTGTTCACGAGCACCTGCAACGGAACGCCGTATTGAAGTCCGATGGAAATCGCGGTCGAAAAGCTATCCATGAGCCCGCTGATGACCGATCCCTCCTTGGACATGGTGACGAAGAGCTCGCCTGGCGTGCCGTCGTCGTACAGACCGACCGTGATGTACCCTTCGTGGTTGCCGACCGAAAACTTGTGCGTGACGGCGTGGCGTTCATCAGGCAGTCGTCGGCGTCGCACTTTGTATTCTTCTGCCATAGGAATAGCCTCCTGTTCGTTCTGAATCTTCGCGTCTTTTTGCTTGCTTGTCGTCAGAGCCTGCTGGCGCTTGCTGCCGTCGCGGTAAATCGCGATCGCCTTGAGACCGAGCTTCCAGCCCGCCACGTATACATCGGCAACATCCTGCGACGTTGCATCGTGCGGAAGGTTGACGGTCTTGCTGATGGCGCCGGAAACGTACGGCTGAACCGCGGCCATCATGCGGAGATGGCCGAGATAATGGATCGAGCGCTCACCTTTTGCCGGTTTGAAGGCGCAATCGAACACCGGCAGATGCTCGGGCTTCAGACGCGGCGCGCCCTCAATCGTGTCTGTCGCGTCGATATGGCGCAGGATGTCATCTATTTCTTCCTTCGCATACCCGAGGCGTTTGAGCGCCTCAGGAACGGTGCCGTTGACGATCTTCATCATGCCGCCGCCGACGAGCCACTTATATTTCACAAGAGCGATGTCCGGCTCGATGCCGGTCGTGTCGCAATCCATGAAGAACGCGATCGTGCCGGTGGGGGCGATGACCGAAATTTGTGCGTTCCGCAAACCGAACCGCGCGGCATGCGCGACGGTATGATCCCATGCGGCGCGTGATTCGAACAGGAGGTCGCTGGGGACACCTGATTCCGGGATCTGGTATGCCGCCTGCCGATGCATCTGCATGACCTCAAGACACGACTCTTTGTTGTCGCGGAACCCGGCGAAGGCGCCGATTTTTTCCGCAATTCTGGCAGACTGGAAATAACAGTGGCCGCTTTGCAGTGAGGCAATCGCGGAAGCAAGGTTTCGACCTTCATCGGAGTCGTACGCGAGCCCTTCGCTCATGAGGAGAGCGCCAAGATTGGCGAAACCGATGCCCAGCGGCCGGTACATCCTGCTGTTGTGCTCGATCGCCGGCGTCGGGTAGCTCGAATTGCCCACGATGATCTCCATCGCCGTGATAACGATCTCATTGGCCGCCTTGAACGCATTGACGTCGAACCTCATGCGGCCGTTCTCCTCGCGGCGAAATTTCATGAGGTTCAGCGAGGCCAGATTGCACGCCGTGTCGTCGAGGAACATGTACTCGGAACAGGGATTTGAGGCATTGATCCTGCCACTGTTCTTGCACGTATGCCAGCGGTTGATCGTCGTGTCGTACTGCATTCCGGGATCCCCGCACTGCCAGGCGGCCTGCGCGATTTTTCCCATGAGGTCTCGCGCACGGTACCTCAGGCTTTCCTTGCCTGTGGTGATCTCTCGCGTCACCCATTCGCCGTCGTTTTCCACTGCCTGCATGAACGCGTCGGTGACGCGCACGGAATTGTTTGCGTTCTGGAAAAAGATGGATGCATACGCCGGGCCGTCGATGGACCCGTCGTAGCCCGCATCCATGAGCGCCCAGGCTTTCTTTTCCTCCTCCGCTTTGCACGTGATGAACTCCTCGATATCCGGATGGTCGACGTTCAGAATGACCATCTTTGCCGCTCGTCGCGTTTTCCCGCCTGACTTGATGACGCCGGCGAACGCGTCAAAACCCTTCATGAACGAGACGGGTCCGGAGGCGCGTCCGTTGCTGTGGCCAAGGAATTCCTGTTTTGACCGCAAATTCGAGAGATTCGTCCCCGTGCCGGATCCGCCCTTGAACAGCATCCCTTCCGTCATCGCTAGGCCCAGAATCGAATGCATGTCGTCTTGGACGGAGTTGATGAAACATGCCGAACACTGCGGATGCGGAGCCACGCCGACATTGAACCACACGGGCGAGTTGAACGCGGCCATCTGATTCACGAGCACATGCGTCAATTCCGCCTCGAACGCGTCGGCGTCTTCTTCGGAGAAAAAATAGCCGTCCTTGCGGCCCCACCCGGCAATCGTCGACGAGACGCGCGAGATCAACTGGCGGACGGACGTTTCCCTCTCAGGAGTTCCCACTTTTCCCGTAAAATACTTTGAAACCACGATATTCGTCGCCGTCTGCGACCAATGCGACGGCACCTCGACGCCACGCTGTTCAAAAACGGCAGCGCCTTTTTCGTTCGTAATGCGCGCGTCCCGCTGTTCCCAGACAATCTGATCGAACGGATGAACGCCGACGTTCGTAAAATAACGCTTGATCGCGATCCCGCGGCCGAACGCCGGCTCGCGTGTCTCCACATGCGAACGAAACACGAGATAGCGCTTCGCGACCGCGACGAGGTGATGGTCGATGAACGCAGCGTACACCGCCTCCCGGACGTCCGAGTACGCAGGAATCGAATGTCCGTCGAATGTTTTCTGCAGACGCGAAAGGACGTGCGTGGCAATTTTCTCGGCCCAGACATCCTCTCGCAAACCTGCGTCACGCAAACTCGCCGCGATTGAAGCGCGTAATTTCTGCGGATCGAAATTTTGCTCGCTGCCGTTGCGCTTGCGGATCGTCTTGATGGACGTCATGTATGCCCAGACGGCGTCGGAGACGCCCTGCACGGATGGTGCGACGGACTGTGGAGTGAATTCAGACATAAATATGGGGCTCAGACCCCACTTAACGGCCACAACATCTTGTGGCCTGAAACTATTTTAGACCACAATATGTTGTGGGTCAAAGACTGGGTTATCCACACTCAAAACGGCATGGTGAGGTTGATGGAAGCGCCGTTTTTGGTTTTTTGGGTAAAATCGACGGGAATGCCCTTGCGCTGGCCCATCCGATCTTCGTAGGCGAGCGCCTTGTACGCAAGACCGTACTCGTACACGTCTTTGGTGACGCGCACGTCATCCAGACAGTACTGGCGCACCTTTTCCTTCTCGCCGTTGCGCCACCATTCGACCGCCTGCAGTCCATGGCCCGATTTTCCGTGTCCGATCGATGCCGACGCAACGTCGTCAAGCTTAAGCCGAAAGCCGAGCGCGCGCTCGACTTCTTCGAGAATGTCCAACGAGGGAAATTTCATCAAATCGCCGGCGTAGTAGTTGTTCATCACTGGAAAATCGAAGCCCTTGATATTGTATCCGATGATGCGGCCCGCGCGCTCAAGTCGCGGCCACAACTTCGCCAACTCGTGCTCGTCGTAGCAAACGTACTCGTCCGTTTCATAAAAATAAACACCGATCACCGAAATTTTCAGCTTCGAATGGTCGTACGCCCCCACTTCCTGGAACGTATTCTGCGTTTCAATGTCGAGGATGACTTCTTTTGACATAGCTACTCGGTTACAACCGAGCCAGCGGCGGCCGCGAGCGCTTCGTTGTAGGTTGGGTAAGCATGAATCATAGATGCGATTTTGTCGACTGTTGCGCCCACATGCATCGCAAGTGCCGCTTCGTGGATCATTTCGCCTGCGCGCTCGGCCATGATGTGACAACCAAGAATTTTTCGCGATTTCGGATGCGCGACCATCTTCACGAGTCCTTGGCGGGCATGCTCCGTGACTGCGCGGCCAAGCGACGCAACATGGAACCGGCCAACGAGAATTTTTTTATGGGACTTCTTCGCCTCCTCCGCGGTCATGCCGACAGACGCAACCTCCGGATCCACGAACGTGACGCGCGGAACGACCCGTTCGTCCCTTTTGAATGGCGGATTGCGCTTCCGGAGAGCCGCGAGCGCCGCGTTGTGACCCGCAACGGTGCCTTCGTAATGCGCCGTGTGCGTGAACATGAGCCCGCCGTTCACGTCGCCGGCCGCGAACACGTGGGGCGTGGACGTGCGCTGGCGCAGATCCGTCACGATCGTCCCGCGTTGGTCCAGTTTCACGCCGGCCTGTTCAATATTCAAACCGGACACGTTCGAGCGCTTCCCCGCGGCCACGAGGACCTGGTCCACGGCATGCATTTTTTCATCGCCACCGGAACTCGCCCGCACGCCGTACACGCCTCCGCGACCGTCCACAATTTCGTTCACCTGTGCCCCGCCGACGACTTCGACACCGCGCGCCTGCATCGCCTCATGGGCGAGCCGGGAAATCTCCGCGTCCTCGCGATTGAGAATGGTCGGAGTGGTTTGCAACAGAATAACGCGCGTGCCGATCGTTTGAAAAAACGTGGCGATTTCAGACCCGACCGGGCCGCCTCCGATGATGGCGAGCGCTTTGGGCTGACGCGTGAGCGTCAGGGCGTCCCTGGACGTCAAAAACCGAATTTTATCGAGCCCGAGAACCGGTGGAACGAACTCAGAAGATCCCGTCGCGATCACGAAGGTCTTGCCGAAATAGCGCGTGCCGCCCGCCTCGATCGTGTGATCGTCGATAAACGTTGCCTGACCCTGCACGACGTCGATGCCCAGCTTCTGCGTCAGTCGTTCGTATCGCTCTCCTCGTTCCCCTCCCGTGATCGCTTGCACGACGCTCCTGCGGTAATCCATCATCCGGGTAAAATCAACACGCGCTCCGCCCGCCAACACCCCGAAACTTTCCGCCTCGCGCACGACACGCATGACCTTGGCGCACTTGAGCAACGCCTTGCTCGGCACGCACGCCCAGTTCGGGCACTCGCCCCCCAGTTTCTCCTTTTCGACCATGCACACGCTCGCTCCGAGCGATCGAGCGGCTTCTGCCGCGGAAAAACCGGCCGAGCCAGAACCAATCACGATGACGTCGTAGGATGCCGCAGACATAACCTGCGCATTATATCAAAATACCGACTTTGCGGCTTCCCACAGCCGGTCGTTTCCGTGCAGCTTCAAAAAGTACCACCATTCTGCGCCCCAAAGGTACACGGGTGTCAGGTGGGTGCGGCGGGCGAAATCGATCTGAGACAGGAGCATGCCGGCATCGAACGCGTCATACCAATCGGGCGACGTGGCGACAGAAGGCGTAAACGGAAACCATGGTTCCCCCTGCAGCTCGGAAATGACCGGCGTTCTGCCGGAGAGACCGATCAACCAGCCTCGGATGCGGTAAAATTCCGGCGTAAGCGGAAAAATGCTGTAGCCGTAGAGCGGATGCCAGGTGATCCGATAGAGAGAGAAACCGACGCGGTCTACCGACTGCAGCTGTCGCAGGAACGGCTCCAGCTCCCCGCTGACCGTCAGTTGAACCGGGTGCGTGTCCAACGTCTTGACTGCGTCCGTTTCCCTCTCGACGAGCCCCACGTTTGGCGCCGGACAAATGCCGAACGGAAAAAACGGCTCGTTTTCGATTTGCCAACCGGCCAGCGCCGGGTGAGAACGGTAGCGGGTGACGGCCGTGTTGATGAAGTCAAGCAATTCCCCCTCGCGATCCGCATCTCCCATGGGCCAAGCCCAGCTCGGAATATAACACTCGGGCCAGCGCGGGGCCTTCGCTCCGACGACGAGCGTCACATGCGCGCCACGTTTTCCCGCTTCATCCATCAGCCAATCATACAGGCTCCAATCGAATCGATCATGCTCTCCCTCGACCTCCCACCAATACACGGGAAGCCGGATATCGCGCGCGCCCAGATCGTCCAGCATCGCGGAAAACGAATCGCGGACCTCGAGACCCAGCTGAAAGGCGTAGGCGGTCGAATACGTGATGCCGAACGTTGTACCCGACGGCGGGACATCCAACCATGCCCGCGTCATCGCGAGCCCGATGAGAATCGCCGCGATAGCAAGCAGCCAACGAACGCGCATCAAATTTCCTCTTTTTTCTCACGCACAAACGCGAGCCAACCCTCAATAAGTCCGATCGCCGCCTTGAACGGCGCTTCGATGATAAAATCAAAGAAGAACAGGAAAATATTCACACGCGGCGCGCGCAGGGAAATCCAGCGGCCGGTGCTGATGATCGGCAGGAACAACACGTCCGCGATGGTGCCGAGCACGCCGCCGCCCGTCTCCACGATGACGACCTCGCGTTTGGAATTGCGGATTTTGAGTCCGAAGAACGTCACGAGCGTCAGGAAGAACACGAAGAGCCCGATCGAAAGCGCGTTGAAATCAAACGTTCGAAGAACCGAAACGATGACACCGATCGAAAGCGCGAAAAACGCGGCGTACAGCAGCTTGAAAATGATCCCGAGCGTTCCGCGCGTCCACGGACGGCGGAACTTCGCGACCACGACGAAATCCTCTCCCCAGCCGAATAACGCGTGCACCTCCTCGATAATTTTCTTCGTATTTTTTTCTTCGGGGATACGCGCGGAAAGTCCAATGACCGCGAGCAGCAGCGGATGGAACAGGATGTTTACAAGAAGCGGCATGCGCGAAGAGGCGCCTAAGACCAGCGTCTCGTACGGCAGTTCGATGATGAACGCCAGAACCATCTTCGTGAGAAACAGGAACGACACCGCGCGGATAACCATGCGGCGCAGGCGGCCGCGGAATTTGTTGTAGCGGTTTTTGGCGGCCTTCGCGATCGCGTGGTCCATCTCCTTCTCGTTGCGCGTCTCGATCATGTGCGCGAAGGCATCCGGATCGTCGCTGCATACGTCTCGCAAAAGATGGAACACGATCGCGTGGTGGCGCACGAGGCGGTACAGCGGATCGGCGCCCGGATGGCGCAACTGGCCCTCGATCGATTCGACGATCTTCGGTAATCCTGTCGCAACCTCGCGCACAAGCGCGCTGTCCGGTGCCGAGGTCACCCAGTCCGGGTAGTAGAGCGTAAACAACCTGAAGCGAAGCGTCGGAACGTTTGATTTCAGCACCGCGCGATGAACGGCCGTGTACAGCTGCAGATCGCGGTCTTCTTCCGCGACGGTCTTCCCGACCCACTTGATTCGCGACTTCAATTCCTGGTACGCGACGCTCGCCACGGACTCATCGACGATGTGCGGGGAAAGCAGATATTCAAGTTCCGTCGAAAGCATGTCCAGGAGCCACTGGTGCAGGTGATGGCGGTCGGATGAGAGTTTGGCGGCTTCAAACAACGGTTCATATTTGTACAGAATGTTCGACGCCACAAAAATCTGCGTTTCCGAAACACGTTTGTTCGGAAGATACCGGGCCCAGATCAACTCGCGCAACAAATCTCCGCCGAGCACGTCCGGCGTCGTTTCATCGAGCCGGCGCTTAAGAATGCGGCGGATCGCATTGCGGCGAAGAAGATGTTCCTCGTCGTATTCAAGGGCGTTGCGGACGAGTTCGTACACCGACGCCGCCGTGGAAATCGTCTCGGAAACCGCGATCGCCTCGGCGGGTGGAGGAGCGTCAGCTAGCTCCTGGGCGCGTTTGGCGCTGTGGATCAAATGGTCGAAGGAAGAATGCATAGGCTCCGCATCTTACCCACGGTTGCGGGCTCTGGGCAAGCGGACGTAAAAGATCGTCCCCTGGTGCGACGTATCGAATCGGACGGTGCCTCCAACCGCCTCGATGAATTTTTTCGTGAGGTACAAACCGAGCCCGGCGCTCGTCTGCTCGCCGGTTGTCGTCGGCGCCGTCTTCACCTCGAACAATTTGCCCCACAACTCCTCCGGAATGCCAGGGCCCTGGTCCACGACCGAAATTTCGACGGTCTTTGCGTCGGCTGGCACGGCATGTACCGTGATCGTGCTGTGTTCCGGACTGTATTTGATGGCGTTATCGATGATGTTGCGCAGGGCTTCGGCGATCTTCTCGAGATCCACGCGCACAAACAGATTGGCCGGCACGTCCACTTGGCGGATCTGAATGCGCCGGTTGCGCGCCAAAAGTTCGAGCGACTTGACGGCATTGGCAATGACCCGCTTGACGGGCGCGTCGGCAATATCGAGTTTCAGAACGCCGCGCTCGATGCGCGAAACGTTCAACAGATCGCCGACGAGCTTGTTCTCGGCAGAAATGATCTGTTCCATGGATTCCAGCTGCTCGCGCAACGATTTTGCCAGCTTCCGATTCTCGAGCAGCGATTCCGCCATCCAGCGCAGCTGAGTCATCGGGGCGCGCAGCTGATGCGATACCAACGACACAAACTGGTTCTTCGAGCGTTCGACGTCGCGTCGCGCCGTGATGTCCCGCGCCACGAGCAGGTATCCCACGATGCCCTTTTTCGGCTCCTGAAGCGCGCTGACCGAAAGATAGAGATCGCGTCCCATGCCGGCGGATAGGTCATGGCGCAATTCCCCTTCCCAATTTCCTTGCGCATCCAACTTCGCTTGAATTTCCTGAAATGGGATTCCGAGGTCGGAAAAAATGAACGAAAAATTGTGTTCGAGCATGCGTTCAGCGCGCATGTCAAGCACGTGAGCGGCCGAATCGTTCACGTACTCAACCATGCCATGCACGTCAGCGGCGACCACACCGTCCGTCACGTTGTCGAGAAAAAATTTGCTCTGCTGCAGCTCGTGGATATTGTCGCGCAGTGTGCGCGTGCGTTCACGCAGCTGTTCGCGCATACGGGACTGCTGGGAGATGGTGATGAAAAGCAGACCGGAAAGCGCGGAACGACAGTGACACGATCAAGAACGCGGAGGTCGGATCGCCGTACGCGCGCTCGGCTCGTATTCGGGTCGGTGAAACCGTAAGAATCCAGTCAACGCCATCCACGGGGACGGTTTGCGTTACTTCGACCGGCGCCGCCGGAGGAAACAGATAGGTTACCTGGTTTGCGACCGAACCGGTCCGGTCGATTGCCATTCCTTCTTCATTGTAGATCGACCGCCCGGACGGGTCGATGATGATCCCGTCGCTTTCAAACATCAGGTTGACGTTCTCTTCTGAAACGATCGCCGAGATGGAATCGAAAAATCGCTCCAAATGGATGGAGGCGGTAGCCGTTCCGATGAACACGCCCTGTCGATACACAGGCTTATAGAGCAGGACCCCGGGAGTGCCTTGCAGCAGGTAGACGGGAGCCGAGGCAGCGAATGTGTCTGTGTCGCGCGCGCGGGCAAGAAGGGGTGATCGGACGGGGTCTTTCGCGATATCGTATCCCTTGCGACCTTGCTGCGTGGTGTATATCAAAATTCCATCGGGGTCGATAAAACCGAATTCGGAAACGCGCGGATTGTTTTTCTCGATCGACGTTACGTAGGACTGGAACTCATCCTCCGTCACCCCGAAACCCGATCCGAACAAGGCCGACAACCCGTTCAGGTGCGTGACCTCTTCAACGAGCGTAACTTTCACCAGCGTGGCGATTTGGCTCGCCTCATGTTCGGTCTCGAGCTGGATCTGGCTCAAGGCGGTCGTATACGCGCTTTCCGCCGCGCGCCCGGCGACGATCAATCCGAGCAAGATGACGGAAACAGGGAGTATGGCTTCCAGACGCAGCCCCCGGGCAGTCTCATCCTCGCGCTCCTCATGCCAAATCACAGCCGGAAGGAAATGTACGGTCGCAAATGCGACAAGGCCCGCCAACATGTAGAACAAGTCGGCGAGATTCCCATTCCAATACGCGCCGGAGAAACTCTGAATTCCGTAAACAGCGTCGGCAGCGTCGAGCAGGGTCGCGCCCACGAGCTGAGTGAACAGAAACGCGCGCAGCTCGAAATGGCGTTCGCGGTAGATGTTGAGCACGAACAGGAAGGCGCGCAAGAAGGAGGTCGCCGTATAAAACGTGTTGATGTTGAGTAGAAACCCTTCCTCGCTGGAAAAAATGACCCGAACGATCAGAAAACTCAAAACGGACATTAGGGCGATCGCCACGAAGATGCGCAGGCGCTGCTGCAGCGGTTTCGTCTGCTTGCCCGGCCGGTGAACAAGAAGAACCAACGCTCCGAAAATCTGGAGGATAACCGCGGCCGTGTAAAAAATATCCGCGTACGAGGAGGAGGGCGCGTCGATGTGGAGGATGACGTTGTAATAGGTCCAGATGCACTGTGCGATGCCGTGTGAGACGATCCCGAGGCCAAGATAGGCCATGGCCCGGCCGTCGGCAGCAGATAGGTCCTTCCAGTTGCGCACGCGCCACAGCAGCCAAAAGCCGCCGAGCAGATAGGGCACGGCGTATACCGCGTTAAACCAAAAATTCCAACCCGTTTCGTGATCTGGAAGCATCTGGAGAATGAACCACCATGCAGCATTCACGAAGCCAACCAAGCCGAAAACCACCCAGAACGGGGAGATCCTTCTCGATTGCGCGACGTTTTCCATAATCAGACGATGAGCGGCAGGCGGTGAATTTCGCTGGTGCGACCCAAAACGACGTCCTCAATGCGATACGTACCGTGCGTCGGCGCTTCGACGTACCCGTTCCAAGCCATGCGCGCGACGCCGCCAGAATCGATCCAGTCAAACAGCCACTCGTCGGTGTACCGGGCTTCGCCCTGCGAAATGCCGCCGCCGACGTATTGCAACCAAACGCGGTTGAACTCTTCCTGAGAGCCGATGGGAGGAGCCATGATGATCGCGAGACCCAGCCCCGTGTAGAACGACAACTCGCTCGGCTTGGTCCAGAGAATGTCGCTGCTCGCGAGCAGCCGGTTGAATCCGTCAAAATACTCCGCGCGCGATTCAAACGTCGGAATGTTGATCCAGGTGCCGAGCTGCTTGCGCAGGCCCAGATCCATTGCAGCGCGCTCGTAATACGCGGCGACATCTTTGCGGGTCCCAGCGACAAGATTCACGCGAATCTCATGCCGTGAAATGCGGCGTCGAAGGCTGGCGACCATGTCCACGCCGAGTTTCCGCTGCGCTCCAGCGCCGCCGACGCTGTAGGTCAATGTCAGCGGATGTTCAGCCCGCGATACGGCACACAGTTCGGTGCCGAGGCTCGTCCGCAGCTCGCGCTTATAGCGCTCGTGAAAAATGCCGTTCGGATCCAAATTGCACAAGCGCTCGGCGAGCGTGCTCCTGAGCACGGACGCGCTCGGACCGCCGATCAGCTCTTTGGGAAGCGGGAAACCGGTCAGGAAAATGTTCCGCTCCGGAACACCGTAGAGTTTCAGGCGTTCGACGACGCGGCCGTTGCTCGCGAGATACTTGATGCGGCTGCGCTTGGGATCGATCGGCGCCCAGGTGCGGCTGACGTCCGCATCGCACGTGACGCAATAAATCTCGCCGGGATAATTGAAATGGTCGGCGGCAAACGCGGGAATGAAAAACGTACTGACGAGCGGTACGGGCTTTTTGCCCAGGGTCTCGATGAGGTGCCTACCCAAACCGTTGCGGATCAAGCGGTAGATTTGCGTGAGTTGAACGTTGGGCTTGGAAAGATCCCGGCGCGGGTAAAAACGCGGAATCTCCTGCCAGCGGTCGAGCGCCTCAAACAACATGGGCCCGATAATCGGCACCGGCTTTAGTCGAGAGATGCTTTCATACACCTGACGGCTCTGGCTCCATGCCTTGCGGTCGGATTCCGGAATGCCGCGGTAGGTATTGGCCGAGATGACTTCGCCTCCGGAGAGATCGCGCAGGGCATGGGCGGCACGGCTGTGGCCATACCCCATGTCAACGTCAATCACCCATGCCTTGCGGTGGTTGCGGTTATTGCCGTGGGCATGACGCGCCATATCCTCCTGTGGCCACTAAAAAAACGAACGATCCTGTGAGTTCTCAATGAGCTTGAACGCCTCCTCAGCCGTGTTGACCAATTCATAAATCTTCGTCTCCTTCGGCGCCACGGTCTTCAACTTTTTCACGAGCACCTCGTCGACCCATTCAAGCAGCGGACCCCAGTATTCCTTTCCGACCAACACGATCGGGATCGGCTGCATCTTGCCCGTCTGAATCAGCGTCACCATTTCGAAACATTCGTCGAGCGTCCCAAACCCGCCCGGGAAATAGACGTACGCCTGCGCCGAGGCAGAGAGCATCACCTTGCGCGTGAAAAAATAATGGAATCCGCGTCCCTTTTTCACGTACGGGTTGATGCGCTGTTCCATGGGGAGCTGGATGTTGAGTCCGACGGACTGCCCGCCGCCCTCGAACGCGCCGCGATTCGCCGCTTCCATGATGCCCGGGCCGCCGCCCGTGATCACCGTGAAGCCGCATTCGGCGAGCATGCGCCCGAGCTTACGGGCTTCCTTGTACCACGGATCGCCGGGGCGAAACCGGGCGGATCCGAAAATCGTCACCTCGTCGCTGAACTCGGAAAGAAACTGAAATCCTTCGACGAACTCCGCCATGATCCGAAAGATGCGCCAGGTGATTTCGTACATCTTCGGCGGCGTGGTCGTCTTTGCCCGTTCCTCCGGAGACAGAGGGATACGGCAAACTTTCCCCAAGATCTCTTCAGGCATATCCCCTCCATGATAGCACACTCAGCCGTTTTTCTTGAGCCACGCGTGCAAACCGTGCGTGGCGATCACGTCATCTTCGTTGTATTCGATGATGTCTTGGAGAACGTTTCGGTCTCCGGTCTCCAGCCATTGCTCGTACCAAAAAATACTTTGAGCGCCGCCGGCTTTCTTGTGGCGCCATTTGTGGTCGAAAAACTTCGCGAGGTTTTTGATGGAATAGAAATAGGTCGGGAAGATGACGGACGCCTGTACGACCTTCGCCAAATCCACAAGACAGTCGCGGAATCGCGTAAGCGCTTCCGAACCTCCGTGGAATGCCGCGAGCTGGTCGATCTGTACGCGTTCATACGGGGCGTAGTGGTAGACGACCAGGTCTTCGTAGGGCAGCAGCTCGATCCACTGCAAAAAATCCTGCCACATCTTCTGTTCGTCTTCCGGTTTCTCGGCGAGAAAATACAGATAGTACCCTTCGGCGCCCGGGTCGCGATGAATCTTCCCGATCGTCGCATACTTCCCACCCGCATCGCCGCGCACCCAGAAGCCGAACAGATATTGAACGTCGAGCAACGGATCGCCTTCAATATCGAAATACAGTTCGAACGACGCCTCGGGCATGGACGGCGTGCCGATCCATTTCATTTTGTTTTCGATGAGCGATTGTGCCTGCAGTTTGATGCGCGTCAGCGTCGCTTCGCTTGCGTGCGTGATTTTGGGGAGTGCTTCGACGTTCATCTTCGCCGCGTCGTGAACGGTCTTGATGCCGTTCGCGCGCAGATCGGTCAATGTTTTTTGGTGGACGTTGTACACCAAGCACACGTCGTCGGCTTCTTCAGCCGAGCGGATGCATTCCTCGAACCACGGCGAGTGCTTGCACTTGGTGCCGAGTTTGAGCGGCGGTTTTTCTCCGTCCAACACCTTCTCGATTTCCCGAACGCGACGGCCGGTCTTGTCGATGAGCGCTTTGCTGATCGGCTGGGCGATGCGTTCACCGTCGATGTTGATGATGGCCGCCTCTTTGGGAAGAGCTCCCTGCACCTCGCGCAAAACGGCCGCGTACAGTCCGAGCTGCAGCGCATGCTCGTCGTGGACCGTGTGCGCGGACTTGATGTCGACCGGTGCGTAATACCAGTCGCCGAATTTCGATTTACCCAACCGCTTTTCCAACAGATCCGGACGGCCGCGCCACACGACACCGTCTCCGCCAGAGGCGGATCCGCCTTCGGAGGAGATTTCCGCTTCAATCATGCCTTGATAAATCAACTCGGCTCCGGCCTTCATGAGTTTCATGGTCTGCGCGACCGCGTCTTTCGCGTCTTTGGTCGCGACATGTTCGAACGAAAGATCCTTCACGTACTCCATTTCATGCACAACACCCTGCTCCATCAATTTCTGCGCAAGCTCTGGCACGGCGCCTCGCTTGCTTTGGTCACCAAACTTGTCATACCAAATCCAATGCGGACAAGCCGCATATTGGTAGAACAGCGATGGGGTGACGATTTTCATAAGAGTCAGGTGATAGCTTATAGCTTCCAGAGAAAACCTGAAAGCCATGACCTAAAACCTGAAACCTCCCGAAAAAAAGAACCCTCCGCGATGCGGGGGCCGTGTGGCGAGCCGTGAGGCTACGCCGAGATGCAGGTGGCGATCGCGTCGGGGAGACTGCGATGCTTGCCGCCGTCGAGGCGGCGATCGAGCTTGCGGATGTCCCTCGCGGAGCCGACCTTCGCGAACTCGGTCGCGATCACGCGGACGTGATCGATCAGCTCGTCGGTCTGCGCCGCGCTGAGCTTGCCCGGATGGGTGGCGGCGGCCTGGAGCACGTCCGCCATGGTGCGGGAGGACAGCGACTCGCCGTCGTCGATGAAGCTGCGGGCGCGGCGGGCGGCCTCGAGCACGCTGTGGTTGCAGCTGCGCTGGACCGTCTGGTCGGGCGACACGCTGCGGTAGCGACGATTGCGGTCGTCGCGCTTCTTGGCGGGCTTCTGGTCGGACGCGGGGATGTGGGTGGAGCGGAAGAACAAGATCAGCCTCCTGACGTGGATGCCCGATTTACGTGCTGTCAAACGACAAAACGAAACCGGACCGCAGAATAATACGCGGTCCGGCAAAATCCGTCAAGAGATACGAACAGACGCAGTTTTGCAGAGGTCTCTCAAGACTACATCGCGCTGGGGCCTGTGGACGGCTGATAGCCAGTCCGTGCTTCAAAACTCATGAGAATCACGTTCCCGTCCATGTCCGTGACCGGCGCATCCTTCGCAGCATCGAATGAGCCGTCCCCGTCGTCTGTGTGCAGCATCGCATAGTACACCTGCCCGTCAACGAGCGCCTCGCTGAGCGACACCTCGAACTGCTCGCCGCCTTCGCTCCGAAGCTCTGACGTGCCGATAATCCTGCCGGGCACTCCCCCGTCATCCGCATGGATCACGACGTATCCGGGCTTCTCCATGGCCGCGATGCCAACGAGCACACTCGAAGCGCCTGCGGTCTGCGTATCAACGTAAATCGCGTTTGGACCCACGCGAAGCATGGAACCGAACGTCTCATCGCGCGGGTTGACCGTCTCGCCCGCGTCTTCCTCGCTCGACGGCGCGATCAGTGGTCCGCGCGGCGAAGTCAAAATTATTGCAGCAACGATGCCGGCAACGGCTACCAGCACGATGATCCAGGAAATGGGGGTTTTGGAAGGCATAGGTTGACAGTATAGCACGAAATGGCTATACTCACGACGCATTCTCAAATAATCCTATGGCTCGCATTTGCATTGTTACAGGCAAAAAGACGACGTTCGGCTTCACCGTGAGCCATTCGAATCGTCACACGAAGCGCAAAGTGTACCCCAACGTCCAGAAGCGCCGCCTGAAGAACCCGGCGACCGGCAAGATGATGCTGGTGTCGATCTCGGCGCGCGGCCTGCGCACGTTGAAGAAATGGGACAAGGAAGGCAAGAAGTACGACCTGCGCACCATGTGCGTTGAGGCGTAGAAAGAAAACCCCGCCGTCGGCGGGGTTTTCTCTATGCTTCCTTTTTGAACCGCACCGAGAACTGCGGCACGTACTTCACGTCGTTCTTATCCGTGATCTCCACGGTTTCGTTCTTCATGAGCAAGTTAAATGCCAGATCTGAAAGCAGTTCCTCGTTCGATTGCACCTCGACCGCAAGGTCATCGAGCCGGGAGGCGTCCTGCGGGGTTTCTTCTTTCACGCGGACTTCGATCGATTTCTTCTCCGCGCGCAGCTTGCTCATTTCCTCGATGACCTGACCGTAGCGTTCATCGTGCTTGAGGGCATCCTTGATGCCGTCTTTGATCTTCTTGCGTTCGTCTTTGAGGTCTCGAAGTTCGTTGTAGACTTCTTGTAGGCGTGTTTTGTCGGACATAGTTAAAAGATGCGCCGACATTCTACCACACTACCTCACGCACTACGCGAGGACGGGTTGCGGCAAATGCTGTTCAACCGCCGCGACGAGCTCGGAAAGCCCGTCCCCCTGCTCAGCCGAGATCCAGACCTTGGGATGTCCGTTGCCTATGCGATAAGCGATTTGGCGGCGCGCGGCCGGTTCAACGCCGTCTGATTTGTTGAGCACGATAAGCCGCGGACGCTCTGCAATCCCCAGGCGTATGAGGATATCGTTCACGACCGAAACGTGCTGGGGAGCGTGCGGATCGCTCGCGTCCACCACATGCAGGAGAAAATCCGCCTCCACGGCCTCCGAAAGCGTCGAGGAAAAGGCGTTGATGAGCTCGTGGGGGAGGTGCTTGATAAACCCGATCGTGTCGGATACGAGCACGGTGTGGCCGCGGCCGGGCAAATACAGCTGGCCAACGCGCGTATCGAGCGTTGCGAACAGCTCGTCCGCCGCGTATTCCTTGCGGCCGGTGATGGCATTGAGAAGCGTCGTTTTGCCGGCGTTCGTGTAGCCGACGATCGCGACCGTCTGGAAATGCTGCCGCGTGCGCCATTTGCGGTGACCTTCCCGTACCTGCTGGTAGCGTTCGAGTTTTTCGCGGATCTGATGCTCTTTCTCGCGCAAATGACGCTTCATGCGCTCGATGTTGGTTTCGCCGATGCCCATGGTGCCGATCCCGCCCCCCTGGCGCGAGAGTTCCATGCCCATGCCGAAAATGCGCGGCCCCATGTGCCGGATGGACGCGAGTTCGATTTCGAGCTTCGCCTCGGTCGTCCGCGCGTGCTTGGCAAAAATTTTCAAGATGAGATCAATGCGGTCCCACACGCCCACGCGGTGTGGCTTCAACATTTCCCCGATCTGGTAGGACTGCTGCGGCTTCAAGACGTTGTTGACGATGAGCAGCTGAGCGCCGAGCGCTTCACCCTCTTTCCCGAGTTCTGCGATCTTGCCAGGGCCAATGAACGTCCGCGGATGCGGCGCGAACCGCTTTTGGTATTTTTTGACGACGACAATCCCGCCATAGGTATTCACCAGATGTTCGAGCTCGTCCAGGCGGTCCGCCCCGTGCTTGGGCAGCATCCGGGGATGGATGAGATCGATCAGGATCGCCTTGATGCGGGTATCCATGCTTCGATCATAACACAGAAGCCCTCCACTTCGGAGGGCTTCGAATCATTCGAGCAAGTTACGAGAGGAGGGCGTCCTTGGCGGCCTTGGCGACACGGAACTTCACGACCGTCTTCGCGGGAATCTGGATCGTTTCGCCCGTGGCCGGATTGCGGCCCTGACGAGCGGCGCGATGGACCTTCACCATCTTGCCGAGGCCGGGAATCGTGAATTCACCGCTGCCTTTCACTTCCTTGTACGCGAGCTCAACGAGCTTTTCAACGAACATACCGGCGTCCTTCTTGGACATCCCGGTCATTTCCGCGAGCGCGGCCATCGCCTGGCTCTTGGTCATCTTGGCCATAAGATGTGGAAAACTAATTATTTACGGGGCTATCTTAGCACAGGGTGTTATTTTGGGCCATTTCAGGCGGACAAGGGGAGCTCCAGCCAGAAGGTCGAACCTTTCCCCTCGCGACTCACAAATCCCATGGTTCCGCCGTGCGCCTCCACGAAATATTTGGCGATGTACAGCCCCAAACCGGACGAATCCGGCTGCATGGCCGTGGCGTTGCTCCCGCGGTAGAACCGAATAAAAACGCGCTTTTGCTCGTCTTTGGGGATCCCGATGCCGGCGTCGGCGACCTCGAGGCGGACGTGGCCCGGCTTCGCCGAGAGTTTGACGGCAACGCGCCCTCCCTCTTTCGAATAGCGAACCGCATTTTCCGCCAGCCGATACACGACGCTGCGCAGTTTTTCCGAGTCGCAGTCGACGCGCTCACGATTTTTGGGCGGCACGAAACTGACGCGGACATTTTTGATCTCCGCGATCTTTCTGACCTCGATGATCGCGGATTCGACCAGGTTTGCCAGGTCGTGTTGTTCCTTCTTCAGCTGGATGCGGCCTTCTTCGATGTCCATCGCGACGAGCAGGTCGTCGATACGACGGATGATTTCCGTATTGGCGTCATGCGAGACGCGGACGAAATCGCGCTGTCGCGGCGCAACACGGCCGAGTTCGCCGCCGAGCAGCAGCTCCAGATTCCAGCGAATGGCATTCAGCGGCGTGCGAAGCTGGTGGGAGACCACGCGGATGAACGTGTTCTTGAGGTCGTCCAATTCCCGAAGTTTTTCCTCGTTCTGCCGACGCTCGGTAATGTCTTTGGACGTCACAAGGAAGCCCGAAATGTCCGGATCGTGCAGCAGGTTGTTGTTCACGGCCTCCGTGTAGCGCCAATCGCCGTTTTTGTGCTTGAACCGCAGGACAATCGCCGGCGCAAATCCCCTGATTTTCTTGCGGTTCTCGAACACCTGTTCAACGCGTTCCCTGTCGTCCGGATGCACCAGGGTGAAAATATTCTTCCCGATCAGCTCTTCCGGCTTGTAGCCCAGCACGGTCTCGAGCGACGGGCTTTCGTATCTGATGTTCCCGTCGGCCGTGAGCACGGTGACCACGTCTGAAATATGTTCAACGAGGTGACGCAGTTTTTCCTCGCTTTGCGCGAGCTGGCGCGTGCGTTCGCGCACCTTGCCCTCAAGCCCCACGTTGGCATCACGCAACCGGGCTTCCGCGCTCCTCAGCTCACGCTCGCTTCTGGCGACCTCTGCAATCGCGTCATTGAGATACGCCGCGATAACGCCAAATTCATTTTTGGAGTTCAGGGGGATCCGGTAATCCAGTTCGCCGCGCTTGAACCGCTCGATCCCTTCGGTGAGAATTTTCGATGAAACGACGAATACGGAAATAATGTTGAGAATGAGTCCGACCGAAATAAGCAAAATGAGAATGAGAAACGTGCCGGTAAGATGGCTCGCGTTCTCGTAGTGGTCGACAAACGCTTGGACGTCCGCGCCCGGCGTGGAAGCGATACTCAACGCTTCGCTCTGCAGTTGCCGAAACGAAATCAACACGAACGCACCAAACGCGGCGAAAAACACCGCGAGCAGGATGATCACGAAGGTGACCTGATGGGACAGTTTTCGGAGCATACTATCCGGAGAGTTTCCGGAGTTTCTGCAATGCCGGGAAAAAAAGAATCAGTCCGATGTAGTGGTGGGTCTCATCAAAATATTCCCAAATATGCGGCAAGCTGAACGCTCCGCCGACCAATAAAGAACCATTCGAGCGCGCGTCGCCTCCTTCGTTGCATTATACCACCTGGTGGCCAGCGAACCAATCGCGGGCTCGGTCAATGTCGCCGGCAATGATATCGCGCATCTTCTCTTCCCCCTGGAACGGTACGAGCGAGCGCATCTTCTCGCACAGAGTGACTTTCAAAAATTTATTGCGCAGGTCTTCGTTCGCATCAAGAAGATGCACCTCCAGCTTCAAATTGTTTCCCGTGCGCCCGTCATTCACGCAAATGAGCGATGCGAAGCGCTTGCCGTCGATCTCAGTTTCGCCGACGTACACGCCCAGGCCCGGAATCGTGGCGCCGACCTGAACGGCAACATTGGCCGTCGGACATCCCAGTCGCGTGGCCATTCCCTCACCCTTTTCAACGTGACCCTTGAATACGAGCGGACTCATAATCGTCGAATAACATCCCGGCGGCGATGATGGCGATTGGCGGCACGACGATGTTCACGGCTGGAATCATCGTTCCCAAAAGCACGGCTCCGCCAAAACCAAGAACCACCCCCTTTCTTTCCATACACCACTTTTTCCGTTCGGTAAAGGTCCAGCCCCGAAAGTCAAAGGAGAAATCCAGAAAATCGAGCGCGAGGAAAAAGGCCGTGGCAAAAAACCCGAGCGTCAGATACGCGACCGGGCCGACCGCGACCGGCAGCAAGTACAGGCCGAGCAGACCGATCTGTACAAGCAGGTACCAGCCGAATTTGATGACGGAATGCTTGATCGGGCGCCACACTTCCTGCCACCAGGTGCGTTCCACGATCACCGCGCCGCGCTCCCTGGCCGCTCGCTGGGCAAGCGAATCGTAAAACGGCGCGCTGATGATCGACCCGAAGAAAATAAACAGCATCGAGCCCAGGTACAGCACGGCCGCGAGAGTGACAACGAAGATCGCCGCGGCGATCAGTATGCCCCACCAGGTGGACGGCGCGTACCCGGACAAAAATTGTCGCACGAGCGTCATGATCCCGACAACGAACAGCGCGTACAACAGAACGTTCAGCAGCGTCGGGACGATCAAGAGCGGCCACCACCCCTTGCGGCGCCACAATTCCCTGGCGCCTCGAAAAAAATACTCGGCGCCGATGCGAATGCCGTGGATGTCAGCGGCGGCCTTCTGAAGAAACATACTGCACCGCGCGTTTGAGAACGGGCGCCATGTCAGGATAACTCGACAGGGCGATCATTTTCTTGGGAGCGACCCAACGCGCTTCAATCACGTGTTCATCCGGATCCGGGTGCAGGACAGCATCGTCCGTGGTTTCGAACAAGTAGTAGTGGATGTCTTTATGGATCAGCGTGCCTTTTTTCTCGTAACGGTCGCGGAACCAAATGTCAATCTTCCCCAAATATTCGAGCAGCCGCAACTGCTCGAGCCCAAGCTCCTCCAGTGTCTCGCGAGCCGCTGCCTCTTCGTTGGATTCGCCTTGCTCGACATGCCCTTTGGGAAACGCCCACTTGCGGTACGAATCCAACATGATGGCAAACTGAACGCCGCGCGGGGTGCGTTTGAACACAATCCCGCCTGCGGAAACCTCCCGCTCCACGCGCTCCTTATTGCGCGGTTTGCGCGGCCCGGAGGATCTCGACCGCTTTATCTTTTTGCGGGTCTCGTCCAGCATGGAAATCGTCAATCGTGTAATCAATGGCAGCGTCAGGGGTGATGCCGACCTCGTGGATCGTTCGGCCCTTGGGCGTGTTCCACTCGGCGACCGTGATTTTCACGGCCGATCCGTCCGCGAGGTCCTGATAATCCTGAACCGAACCTTTTCCGAAGGTCTGTGCGCCGACGATCGTCGCGTATCCGTAATCCTGCAGGGCACCCGCGACGATTTCCGATCCCGAGGCGCTTCCTCCATCAACAAGCACGACCGTGGGAATGCCTCCGAGGCGCGGAGCGGATACGCCCGGATACGGCGTGGCCTCCCCCTGGCTCTTTTCGATCACGACCGTATCATAGCCGACCCAAGCCGAAGCAACGTCGATCGCTGAGGTGAGCAGCCCGCCCGGATCGCCGCGCAAATCCAGAATGATGCCTTTGGCGTTCGCTGCGAGCGCGTCGTTCACGGCCTGGTTGAACAAACCGGACGTGTCGTGGTTGAACGTGTAGATCGAAATGTAGGCGATGTCGCCTTCCATCTTCCACTCGACGCTGTTGACCGTGATTGTGTCGCGCGTGATCGTGACATCCGTTGCGTCCTGTACGCCGTCGTGGGTAATGGTCAGCGTAACCTGTGTCCCTTTGGGACCGCGGATGAGGCTCACCGCTTCTTCTACCGCCATGCCGGTCGTGTCCGTGTCATCGATGAACAAAATTCTGTCCCCGGCCATCAATCCCGCTTTCTCGGCCGGAGAATCCGGCAACGGCGCCACGACCGTCAGTTGATCATCCTTCACGCCGATCTCCGCCCCGATCCCGTCGAAATTGCCTTCGAGGTCGGAGGTGAACTGTGCCGCCTCTTCCGGATCGAAATAGACGGTATAGCGGTCGTCGGCCGCCGAGACCATTCCTTTGATGGCGCCGTAGTACAGCGCCTTGTCCGACACCGGCTGGCGGTAAAAACTTTCCTTAACAAGATTCCAGACGTCCCAGAACTGCCGGAAGTCGACGTCGTCTTCGAGGTATGCCGGCACGTCGCCTTGGTTCAGCACGCGGCCTTCGCCTTCCGGCACCGCCGCGCGCAGTCCCTGCTGGCGACCCAAAAACATCCCTGCCGTGAAACCAAGAATAAGCAGGGCCGAGGCGCATACCACAATGAGCCCGCGGGGAAACTGTCGCATAACGAGAGCTAGTGTATCCGGTTGCCAGGCACGCGTCAAAGATTTACAATGGCCTGCGTATGTCTTCCCGGGCGCGTTTGGCGTTGTACATCCTATTCGTCTCCGCGTTCCTCATTTCCACGCCGCTCGTCATCCTCTATACGGCCGGCTACCGACTGAATTTCGAGACCGGCAGACTGCTGAAAACGGGCATCCTGTCCCTCGGAACGGTTCCCAGGGGTGCAACGGTGATTCTGGACGGAAAACAGATCAGCGATCGCACGCCCGCGGTCGTAAAAATGGTGTTCCCGGGCGAACACACCGTGCGGTTTGAAAAAGAAGGATTTTCCAGCTGGGAAAAACGCCTGCGGGTTTCGACCGGCAGCACGACGTTCGCGACCGATGTCGCGATGTTTTTGGAACGCGATCCGCTGATTGTCGAAGCCAACGACGTGCGAGCGCAGGCCGTGCATGCGGCGTCCGGCAAGGCGGCGTTTGTTGCGCGCGAAGGGGCGTGGGACGAAGTGTGGGTGTACGACGGCGGCGAGGAAACGCTCATTGCGCGCTATCCAAGCTCGAGCGTCGACCTGTCGCTCGCCTGGTCGCGTGACGGAAACAAGCTGTCGATTCAAAGCGCCGGACCCGAATGGTCGCTCGTCGGCGTCGACGGTGCCGCGACACTTTCGCTCAGATCGCTGGTTCCCGGGATGACGGGAGGTTGGTGGGACGCCGCTTCCGATTCGCGATTTTTTGCGAGAGACGCGCGCGGTGTCGTTCAAATCGACGTGCCGCACGGCGCAGTCGAACGACTTTCCGGGCGCGCGGATGCGGTCGAAACCGCTGGAGCCAACTATCTTGAAGCCGAACGCTCAGGCGATCAGACCGCGGTGGCATGGAAAGAAGGCGACGTGTCGGTCCTGCTCGCGTACGTTCCGACCGGCGATTACGTCTTCGAACCCTCACCCTCCGGCATTGTGATGATGCGCGACGCGGGGCGCGATCGTATCGTCCTTCTGGACGACAGCCGCGTCGGCGAGCCGATCCTGCTCCAGGCCGACGCGCGGTTCTGGCAATGGGACGCCAGCGGTAAACAACTGCTCTACAGCGACGGATTCGACCTGCATATCTACCACACGGATTCGCATTCGGACGAAACGGTCACGCGGGTGAGCGAGCCGATCACGGGCATCTCCTGGTACCCTCCGGCCGCGTCCGTGTTGTATGCGCAAAGCAGCGGCGTCTACGCGATCGAACTGGATTATCGCGACGGCCGAAACGTGACGGAACTGGCAAATGGAACAAACATCCGCGACGTCTGGGTAGACGGTCGCGGACGCACGGCCTATTTCTTCGGAACCATTGATGAGGCGCAGGGGCTTTGGAGCCGGCAGCTTCAGCGCTAGAGCTCCACGAACGAATTGTCGCCAACCACCAACCGATGGCCGGTTTTCGGATGCGAACGTTTGTAATCAACGAGCGTCGCGTTAAGACCGATCAGAGAATTCACGATGCGGCGCGTTGTGTCGATCGTGGCTCCCGCGAACACGATCGAGTGCTCGACTTCCGTGTCGTTGATCGTCACGTTGTCACCGATCGCCGTGTAGGGTCCGATGTAACTGCCGCTGATTTTGCAATTCTCTCCGATGACGACCGGGCCGCGAATAAGGACATCCTCGCCGATCATGGTTCCCTTTCCGATGCGAACCTGTCCTTGGATCTGCGCGGCTTCCGGAACGTCGCAGTTCACGCAGTAATGCTCCCGCTCCAAATCATCCATGATGAGCGCGTTGCCTTCCAAGAGCGCATCCGGCGTTCCCGTATCCTTCCACCAGCCCGTAATTTCTTCATAGCCGGTCTTGCGATTCTTGATATACCAGGTGTTGATGTCAGAAATTTCGTATTCGCCGCGCGAGGAGGGCTGGAGTGTCTTGAACGCGTCGAAATAATCTTCGTTATAAAGATAGATGCCCGTGACCGCGAACGGCGACGGCGCTTCCTTCGGTTTTTCGATCACCTGCTTGAGGGTTCCGTCCGGGTTGAACTCCGGCACGCCGAACCGCTGCGGATCTTTCACGCGAGAAAATGCGAGCATGCAGTCAAGGTTCTCGTTGACGAAGCGGTCGACGAATCGATTGATGCGACCCAGGATAATGTTGTCGCCAAGGAAGTACAGGAACTTTTCGCCTTTCAGATAAGGCTCCGCGTTAGCGACCACATGCGCGACACCTTTGGCGCCGCCCGTTTGTTCCAGGTATGTGAGCTTTGCGCCCAGATGCGACCCGTCACCGAAGGCGGCGCGCATCATCTCAACCTCGCCCGGGTTCACGTTGATGATGATATCGGTGATGCCCGCGTCCACGATCTTCTCAATGACATGCCCAAGCATCGGCTTGTTGGCAAGCGGGATCAAATGCTTGTTCGTGGTCCACGTGATCGGTCGCAGGCGCGTGGCGCGCCCTCCGGCCGCAATCAAGGCTTTCATAACGGACAGACTGTACTGCCCAACAAAAAGCTCGTCAAATGTGGGTCATGTAAAAAAATTTCATGAAAAATCCGTCAGGCGAAGGAATCCTGACGGCGCACGGCGTTCCACGGCGTGTAGCCGAACTTGAGCGCTTCGTCGCGCGGCAGCACGAAGGCGCTGATCACGTTCTGATCGCGCGGCACCAGCTTCTCCGCCGCCGCCTGGTACTGATCCCATGGGTCGGGCGTCGACACGTGCTTGCGCCCGTGCGGCGTCGTGCCGGGGCCGGGCGGGATGATGTCCGTGCTGTCGACGGGGATCGGCGTGAAGGATCACGCAGCGGACCGCCGAACGCGACCAGCACGAGGTCCTTGCGGTGCGTCCCCTTGATGCGAAGGAAGTGATCGTAGTCGGTTGCGGTGACGGCCCGCAGCCCGACCAGCCGCGCAGCCCATCTCACGATGCTCTGCGCGAATACGAGTAATGACCGGTGCATGTTCCCCCCTCTGGTTCCACTAAGCCAGAAGAGGACGCGGAGCGCAAGCGCAAATAAAATTCCGAGGTCAGGGACCTCGGGTGCCGATGCTCAGAGCAGGCCGAGCTTGGCGAGCGCGGTGATCGACCGGCCGTCCGCGGAACGCTCGATGAACGCGCGCGGGGCGATGCCCTCCTCGTCCGGGAACTCGACGTCGTTGCGGAACACCGCGATCGAGCCCTGGATCCGCTGAGGGTTGGCCTCGAAGATCGCGTCGGGCTTGCGTCCGCTGCTCTCGAGCTCGCCCTTGGAGACGGAGCTGGGCTTGAGCTCGAGGATCGGACCGTTGAGTCCCTTCGCTTCGCGGGCCCGGACCAGGCCACGCGGGTTCACGTCCACGATGACGTGGCCGACGATCCGCGGCGAGCCGTCCGGCGTCGGCGGGATGCTGGGCTCCTCGATGACCGCGCCGACGGGGTAGCCGCCCGGATGCTGGACGATGCCCAGCGCGAAGTACTTTCCGTCCTCACGGACGATCTGATTGGTCTCGGAGTCGAACCCCCAGGGACCGTCGATCGGAACGCGCGACATACTGCCTCCACTTCCCAGTCGGGAAGACATGAACGCTACCAGGACGAAAACGCGGGGTCAAGCCCCGCGTTTCGCTTTCGCGTACTTCTCCATCGTGTCGCGCAGGGCGACGTCGACAGGTCGCATCGTGATGCCAAGTGATTGTAGTTTGTCCGTGTTCAAAAAGTTATTCGAGCGGCCTTTCGTCGCGAGACCCTGTTTCACCAGATCGTCGTTTGAAATCCATTCGTTCGTGTGCGACGGATCAACGAGTTCTTCATACAAGGCGATCAGCTCGCGATGTTTCATCGTGCCAGGATTCGTGACGTGATAAATGCCGACGGCCTTCTTTTCCATTAACTGCCTGAACGCCGAGATCATGTCGTCGATGATCGTCACGGAGTTTTCGACGTCGATGATCTTCGAATATTTCGCGAGCTTGTCAATGAGATTGCGTTCGCCCGGCACATGGTCGATCGGCATGCGGATGCGGGCGATGCCGACGTTTGGGAGTGTGGAGAGCACGAGATCGGCTGCGTATTTGGAGCGTGAATAGGTCGGCAGCGGATTCCCGAAATCGTCTTCCTTCCACGCGCGGTCATCATGCGGCGCGTCGCCGTAAAAAATGCAACCCGAACCCATGTGCAATAAATACACTCCCGTTTCCTGCGCCGCGGTTGCGATGTCGATCGGAAGTTTGGTGTTTCCAAGAATCGTCGGAATCTGGTTCCCCGGCGCATCGCACCAGTCCACGTTCGGTCGTCCCGTGATCCCGGCCGCGTTCAAAATCGCGTCCGGCTTGTGAAGTTCGATCTCGCGCTTGGCATCTTCCGCGCTCCCGATGTGCGCGGTCGACAACACCGCCTCGTCACCCCAGGCTTCCTTGCAACGATTCCCGACGTAGCCGTTTCCGAAAATGAGAATCTTCATACCTGTTTGCTGGCGCTTAGCTGATCGCGATACCACGCGTCGTAATATTTGAGATATTCTCCTGTTCGGATCGGCTCCCACCAATCTTTGCGCTTCTTGTACCAAGCGACCGTTTGCGCGAGTCCGTCATCGAACGAAGTCTTCGGCTCCCAGCCGAGCTCCGTGCGAAGCTTCTGACTGTTGATCGCGTAGCGGCGGTCGTGTCCCGGCCGGTCTTTCACGTGTTCGATCGACGCTTCATCGCGCCCCGTAAGCGCCAAGAGCTTGTTGGTGATATCAATGTTCGGGACGCGGTAGCCCGTGCCAATGTTGTACACTTCGCCGATTTTTCCTTTATTCATGATCGCGTCGATCGCGCGGCAATGGTCTTCCGTAAAAATCCATTCGCGCACCTGCATCCCGTCGCCGTACACCGGGACTTTTTTTCCTTCCATCAGGTTCAGCGTGAACAACGGAATGAGCTTTTCCGGGAACTGATTCGGCCCGTAAAAGTTGCAGGAATGCGTGACGATGACCGGCGTGCCGTAGGTAATCCAGTGCGCATGGCACAAATGATCGCCGCCGGCTTTCGCCGCCGAGTACGGACTGCGCGGCGCAAACGGTGCCTGTTCATCCGTCTCCCCTTCCTCGACATGGCCGAACACTTCGTCCGTGGAAACCTGCACGAACCGTTTCACGCCGTGCCGGCGCACCGCGTCCAAAAGCGTGTGCACGCCGATGACGTTCGTTTCCAAAAACGCGCGCGGGTCCATGATCGATCGGTCGACGTGCGTCTCGGCGGCATAGTTCAGCACGACGTCCGCGCCGGGCAAGACCGCATCGAGCGCGGCCGCGTCGCAGATGTCGCCGCGCACAAACGCATAGCGCGGATCGTGGGCAACGTCGGAAAGGTTTGCGAGATTTCCGGCGTATGTCAATTTATCAAAATTCATCACCTGTACCTCCGGATCATTCCGGAGCAGGTAGTGAATCATGTTGCTGCCCATGAAACCGGCCCCGCCGGTCACGACGATCTTCATAGTGGCCGAATCCTACTCCCGGCCGCGTTCTTTCGCAAGATAGCGACGAGCGACGTGCCAGGGCGTCACAACCTGTCCGTCCCAAATTTCTCCCGATGCGATCGCGTCCTCGATCTGCTCCGCCGTCATCACGACGACCTCGGTTTCCTCCAAGCCCCCATCGTCCGGTTTGCCGACCTCGCGCAAATTCCGCGCCAAAAAAATATCCACGACCTCGGATGAAAACGCCGGCGCGCTTGCGTGCTGTCCCAACCGGATCATGTCGCCGGCCTCGTACCCGATTTCTTCCACGATCTCGCGTCGCGCGGATGCCTCGGCTGTTTCTCCAGGTTCGATTCCACCCATCACGCACGAAAGCGATACGCGGTCGAACACGAAACGATATTCCCGGAGCATAACGAACTGGTCGTCTCCGAGTTGAGCGATCACCGCGACCGCGTTGTTGTTGGTCATGTAATGGTAGTCCCCTTCGCGGCCTTCGTTCGTCTGGAAGCGGTCCATGAAATGCGTCCACCACGGGTTGCGGTCGATTTCTTCATGGCTCAATTTCTTCCATGGCTTGATCATAGGTTCGCGCGTATTTTTTCCGCCATCGAGGCCAAGTCATCATGTTTGTCATCGTCGCGGCTCCACGGTTCGTAGCCGTCTGCCGGAAAGCGCGGCATGATGTGCCAGTGCGTATGAAACACGACCTGTCCGGACGCGCGGCCGTTGTTCGAAGACAGGTTGAATGATTCGGTGCCGACGGCTTTGAGGATCGCGGGAGCGATTTTCTTTACGGCTGCGACCAATTTCTGTGCATCCTCCTCCGACGTCTCCAGAATGTTCGCCGCGTGCGTCTTGGGAACGACGAGCGTGTGGCCGGGGTTGATTGGCCGTATGTCCAAAAACGCGATGATGTCATCATCCTCGTAGACTTTTTGCGACGGAATCTCCCCCTTGATGATTTTACAAAAGATGCAATCGTCCATATTAGTCGGCGTCGGTTGGAAGAATGAGGCGGATGCAAATGAGCGGTACGAATGCCGCGATAGCGGCGAGCAGAAGGCGATACTCCGCGAGTCCTTCGCCCGCTGTCCAAACCGTCCCGGTGAGCAGGATCCCGAGGACGCTGCCTGCACCATACACCAAGAGCCTGCGCTCGCGCCAATGCTCCGCGGCCGACGCCCACCAAACTCCGAAAACAAGCGCGGAAAGCAGGAAAACGTGGACGGAAAGGTATCGGGCGACAAAGCCGAGCCGGAACGCGTCCGTTGACCAAAATACTGCGTACGAAATGACGCTTACAATGAACCCGGTTTGGGCAATGGCTTCGCTTGCGGATTTATCGGACATACGGCACATGGCGCTTCAACCATTCTACAACGTCGCTCCAGACGAGCGGAGCTCGCTTCCACGTCATATCGATCCGGCCGACCAGAAGTTGCGTCTGCAGCCGCGCGATACCCGGTGTTGAGAACACGAACTTCCATGTCTTGTTTTCGAGCAGGATGATTTTCGACATGTCGAACGTTGCCCGTGCGACGATCCACTCGCCCACGCGCTCGGGCGACGTGTAGTTGGCGATGACGTAGTTGACGCCGAGGCGATCGAGGTCCGTGTTGTAGAGCAGTCGGACCGGGTCCGGATTGAAATACTGCTCCGGCGCGAACGCAATGTGCCCGTCGCTTTCAACCATCATGTCCGCCTGGGGAACCGTAACCGCTACCACGCCGTCGGTCCGCACGATCACCGACGTCCGGGTGTACGGCTCGGAAACATTCACGTCTTGCGATCCGACGGAAACAACCTGCACGCCGTCCGCGTGCTGGGTCGTGAACGCCAGATTTTTTCCTTCGGTCCAAAATTTCACGGCGCGAGGCTGCGCCTTCCAACCGACGTCATCGCCCAAGTACACGTTGTCGAGAAAAACGATCTTCTGCTGTGTCGTCGTGATCGTGCGGAAGAAAATGTCACGGTCCGCCCGAAGCTCGACTTTGTACACGCCTTCCGGCAGATCCGGAACGGAAACAGTAACGTATTGTGTCGGTGACGCGACCGCGTCGTCACTGATGTTCTCATCGTCCGGCATCCGCTCTTCGGCAATCGGCGTTCCGTCGTCCCGCGACACGAATACGGTTACCGTGTCCGCGCCTTCCTGACGGTTCATGTCCTTGTACGCGATGTTGAAGTTCAGCGTCTCGTTTTTGACGTATGACTTGAACGCGTTGAACCCGCGCAGCGACACGTCGATGGTGCGTGTTTCGCCAGAAGGCGCATAGCCTTCGAGCACGAACGGACGGACAAGCCGATAATTATACGTGGCGATCTCGCCGCGTGGGGGCGGGTCGGTCAGAAAATCACCAATGTTCTGGTACTTTTTTTCGCGCTGCAGCAGAACGATGCCGTTACTGTCGCTGCGGTCCCAAGTGCTGTTGTCAATGAGAAGATTCTGGAGCGGTTTTAGATCATACGCATCTGCCTCGACGTTCGCGAGCGCTCCGAGTTCCACAATCGGCACGCTCGCGTTCTTGAACCACACTTCCGCGTCGACCGTATCAAACTGCCGATGCGGGTGCACGAAGAAAAACGCCGGGTCGTCGACGATCGGTTGGACCCAATCCCCGCTCGCATCTTGATACGACGGCTGCACGCGCTGATCCGGCAGCAGGCGCTCGATGAACGGCGAAGACTCGTTCACCGCATGATGAACAACGAACGCGCCGCTCGGCACCAGCTCCTGCTGGAGAAGCCAGCCAAACAACGCGACCGGAACGCAGACTATTAGCAGTTGGAGGGGACGGAACCAGCGCATGTTAGTCCGATGAATAGATGCGATACAGTGTCTCCTCGCCGAAGGTTTCCACATCGATGATCTGCAAACCGAGATCCTTGAGCTTCGTCTGGTTCAGATAGTCAAGGTCCGTCTTCGGAAACGTGATGCCATAATAATACAACGGGTGCAGCAGGACGATCTCCGGCATGAGTTGGTACGTTCCCTCATCGCGCAGCGGATAGCGCACGTGCCGTTCCGGCCAGAACAATTTGTCCGCGCGATCGACGATCACCACGGCATCAGGCTCCGTTTTGTCCAGAAGCACGCCTCGAAGCTCGTTTGCCGCCTGCAAACCCTGCGCCGCATACGCGAGGCCGTCGCCTGGAGTGAAAAACACGGCGTGAACGCTGAGCCCGAGACAGGCGAGAATGAGCGTGCAGCAGATGAGCAGTTGTGAAAACGGGGTCAAGGCCTTTTGCGCAAACCATCGGACCGCGAACGCGAGATAGGGCGTCGAGAGGACGAACAACGGAAGCCAGTAGCGAACGTAAGAATTCGCGATGCTGACCACGTTCGGATCGGGATTATCATGGAACACCCAACTGCCGTACAGCACGATCAGGTAGGCGGCAGTCACTGCCGTGAGTCCGCCGTAGAACTTCTGCTTCATGCGGACGTCTTTGGGCTGATCGTTTCCGGAAAATGCCTTCCTCAAACCGATGACCATCAGCACCGAGAGCCACCAGAACATCGAAATCCCGTAGGCCGCCACATTGCGCAAAATGTTGCGCGGATGAATGCCGAACGGAAAGAGCGGGCTGACCAAGCGCTCGAAATCGAGCCACCAATCTGGTGCGGTCTGCGCTTGCCCTGCTGTCGTGACGGACACGAATGATACCGTCGCATCCTGGCGAATTTGGTACCCGAACGTGAGCGCGCTGCCATACAGATCCTGATTCAAGAGCGGCAGAGGCGAAAGCGCGAGTAACATCGATAGCGCGAACAGGAGCGCCTGCGCCCAAGGGATCGATTTGCGATACGCGATCCAAATGGAGAGCGCGCCGCCGATCACCCACCAACACTCCGACGGCCGCGTCATCAGCGCCGCTCCGAAACACAATCCCCCGACCACGACGTCCACATCTGCGACCCACCCGGGCAAGCGCAGGCTGACGCCTCTTGCCATCCAAGTGCGTAACGGGCGCGCGAACAAAAACCAAACGCAGAAGATGATCAACGATACGAACAAGACGTTGGGCATCAGCGTGCGCGCGCTGTAATACCACCAGGCGGGATGGATCGCGAGCAGAATGGCAGAGAGCCAGGCGATCTCGCGGTCGAAAAGTCGCCGCACGATCCCTTTCCACGCAAGCGCGGCGAGCAGGGCGACGATCGGCGTCAGCACCGGAATGACCCAACGACCGAAGACGGCGGCGATCGCACCGTAATACAGTGGCAACCCGAGGAACCCGGCCGGCACGAGACGACCGTCGACCGAAACAACGCTGCGCGGGTATAAACGATCGTCGAATGTGAGGTTGTACGCGTCAAAGGTTGAGAGCGATCCGGTCGTCGCGAAGGTTTCGGCGAAGTATTCGTTCGCGTTCTCGTCCGGTGACACCCAAATCCGCCCTTCGCGCACCAGCATGAAGGACCCGACGAACAGCAAGAACAACGCGGCGGAAAGAACGGCCGTTCGCGTGTGCTTAAAGTCCATACGTCAGCAGGCTGATGACCGCGAACACGATCGCGAGTGAAAGCGTGGCGACCGAGTACGGAACGATGACCTCCCAACCGCTCCAAATAGAGATGAGCAGGAGCGTAACGCCGGCGACCTGCAGAAACATCTTCGTCTTTCCAAAAACGTTTGCGCCGTGGAACTTCCCTTTGCGCCGGCGGTGATGTGCGCCCAAGATAATGGCGACCTCTATGCCGATGATCGTCAATCCGAACAACAACCCGACGTATTTCGCGACCACGAGCAGGACAACGGAGCCGATCAACAGTTTGTCCGCGACCGGGTCGTAGAACGTGCCCCAGGCCGTGATCTTGTTGCGTAGGCGCGCGAGCGTTCCGTCCAACGCATCGGTGAACGCAAGGAAGACGAAAAACGGCACACCGACCGCGTAATTTTCAATATAGAGAAACCAGAGCGCAACGGGGGTACATACCAATCGAAAGATTGTTACCGCGTTCGGGGTAATGAAGGATGGGATGAGAGGCACGATCGTGTACTTCAGAAGATAATCGTGCGGGAACAATTTTTTCGGATCGCGTTCAAACGCCATAAGAACCCGCGATATGTTACAATCCTCCTACTATGTTGCGGGTTTTGGAGCGGATTCAGCATATCATCCTGGCCGTGGTTTTTCTAGCCGTTTGGTGCGGGAATGCGTTTTTCTGGCAGAATGAAATCATCGGCGCCTCGCTGCTAGCCGGCTACATCTGGCTGTGCGGCCATCTGCTGAGCGAGGGCCTTATCAGCGACACGGACGTGGGGTCACGCTGGTGGTTCGGAGTCTGGATGCTGCTGTCTGGAATCATGATCGCAGGAAGCGCCGTGTACTACACGATCGGATTTACCCCCGAAACCGCATACACGCTCCTGCTGCTGTCGGTTCCCGTCGCCCTCTGGGTCGGCCGGCGCGGGCAGATCTCGAGTTGGTTTTCGCGCGCTCATGATCTTGTTTCCGAAAGCGCCCAATCGGTTCCTGCCGCGGTTTGGCTCTGTGCCACAATCATCATCCTGTGCGTCGTCGTGTTCCTGACGCGGATCGGCGCGTCTTCGATCGAAGAGGCCGTGCGTTCGCCGTGGCTCGTCATCACACCGTCGGTCTTCCTCGCGTTCGGAATCATGAGCTTGCTGTGGTGCGCGCAAGCGTTCGCCGGCCGCCAGCGTCTGCTGACCGTCGTGCTCGCGGCGCTGATTCTGCTGTGCGCGCTTTCGGTCGCCTGGATTGCCTACCCGCTCGGCTACGGCTTCGACTCGTTCATTCACAAAGCGACGGAAACGCACATCGCGCAGTTCGGCTCCATCTCGCCCAAGCCATTTTATTACATCGGCCAGTACGCGCTTGTCCTGTTCATCCACCACGCGTTTTCGATCCCCGTAGAGCTCGTCGACACGCTGCTGGTGCCTCTGCTCGCCGTCCTGCTGCTGCCGTTCGCCTGGCACGGCGCCGCCTCGCACATTCATCCCGAAAAACGTGCGGCCGCGTTCACGCTTGTCGGCCTGTTTCTGATTCCGCTTGCGTCTTTCATCGTCACGACTCCGCAAGGACTCGCGAACCTGTGGACCCTGCTGCTCGTTCTCGCCGCGGTTCCGTATCTAGTTACCATCGAACCACCGCGCGTGTTCGCGCTCGCCGTCCCGGCGCTTGCCGCCCTCACGATCCACCCGATCGCCGGCCTGCCTGCGCTCGTGTTTCTCTCGCTCGTCGCCGCAGAGCCGCGCCGCATCAATGACCGCTGGAAGGGCCTGGCGCGACTCCTGTTTTGGACGCTCGCCGCGCTCGGATGCGTCGTGCTGCCGGCAAGTTTCGTTGCGAACGCCGTGCTCTCGCATGCGTCCCCGAATCTCGATCTTTCTTCGCTGACACCCGCGGCCATCTTCTCGGCTTTGCACCTGGATCTTTTTTTTGCCAATAAATTCAACCCGCTCCTGGACCTGGTCTACCTGTTCGGATTCAACGCAACATTGATCGTCGTCCTCCTCTCGCTCGCCGCAGCATGGCACGGACGTCGCGATATGGGGTCACGTTTGCGCATGTGTGTGATCATGGCTGTGATCCTCGGGGCAAATTACGTCATTCTTTCGACTGCCGTTGATTTCTCGTTTCTCATTTCCTACGAACGCCAGGCCTATGCCGAACGGCTCATTCCGCTCATCGCGTTCTTCCTCTCCCCGCTGCTGATCCTCGCGATCGGCCGCGTGGCGCGGCAATTACACGACGGACCCATTCCGTTGCGCGCGGGGCTCGTTGCGTTATGCGCGGCGCTCGTGACCTGTTCGCTCTACCTGCTGTACCCGCGCAATGATTCGTACGAAACAAGCCACGGGTTCAACGTCAGCGCTTCGGACATCAACGCTGTCTATGCGATCGACCGGGACGCAGCCGGTGCGTCATACGTCGTGCTCGCGAATCAGTCCGTGTCCGCAGCTGCGATCCACGAACTCGGTTTCGCACACTATTTCGGCGGCGTGTTCTTCTATCCGATCCCGACCGGTGAAACGATGTACAACCTGTTCCTGTCCATGAACGAGAACCCGTCTGTGGCCACGATAGAACAGGCAGCGCAGCTCGCGGATAGCGCCTGTCACTCCGATGCGTCATGCAAACAACCGCGAACCGCGAGCGTCTACTGGGTCGTGAATGACTATTGGTGGCTTTCAAACCAGCTGATCGAATCAGGCAAACAAACCGCTGACGCATGGTTTGCCATCGACGACGGGGCGATCTACGTATTCCGATACAACGTCGCAAAATAAAAAGCGGACCGTCAGATACGGTCCTCGTCCGGCGGCAACGCCGCGTCCCACAGGTGATCCGGCGTGACGGCCAGCGTGATCCGATGATCGCCGCAGAACGCCACGACGGGTTCCGGAAACGCTCGATTCGGTCCCAGAAGGAACAGGACGCCGGAGCGGTGAAGTCGTCGAACTGTCGCGATCGTCGTACGGTCGGTGACGGCGGCCTTCGCCGCGGTCCAGCGGCCGGGTTCCAGATCGCCGCGTCGGCGCGACCGTTTGACCACCTTCTGTACGGTCGACAGTCCGTTTTCGCGCAGGACGATCTCGCCGCCAGGAACCATGACGAGCAGTCCGGCTCCGCGGATCGCCGTCGCGTGATCCCAGAGCGGTGTCCATTCGACCTCGGATACGTACCCCTGGCCGCTGCTCACGACGAGCCGTCGATCCGCGATATCCATCAAGAACCTGAGCAAAACAGGCATTCCCTCCTCGCAGGACCGCAGGTGGTCCGGCCGGAGTATATCAGCCCCTCGCCGCCTCAATCAACTGCTCCAGGCGATCAACGTATCTTTCCAGTGAATGCTCGCGCATCATGGCTCGGATCTCGCCTTGCCGACTGAAAAAGTCCCTTCGCTTCACGGCAAACGTCCGAATCGCTTCCACGAGCTCGCGCTCATCCCCAGGCGTCACCAAATACCCGTTCACGCCGTCCGAAACAAGCTCGCCAACCCCGCCGATGCGCGAGGCGATTACGGGAACGCCGGCCTGAAACGCTTCGTAAATGACCGTCGGCGAATTTTCATAACACAGCGACGGAACGAGCGCCGCGTCAACGACCGCAAGTAGACGCATCAGATGCTCAAGCGAAACGAAGCCGTGATAGGTAATGCGTCGATCACGCTTCGCCCACCCTTCGACGACGTCCGCGAGCGAACCCTCGCCCGCGATGTGCAGTTCAAAAGGAATATCCGACGCATTCAGCGCACGGAGCAGCAGCAATATGCCTTTGTGTTCTTCGAGTTGTCCCGCGAACAGCAGGCGCAGGGGCGAGCCGTCTGCAGGCGGCACGCGCGGCGGGGGCTCGATGCGCGGCGCGGGATTGGATATCACCTCGACGCGGCTCTGCGGAAAAAAACCGCGCTCCCAATAAAAATCAGCCAGGAATTTCGACGGCGAAATGACGATCCTGGGCGAACCCACGACCACCTGAACGACCGTTTCGTACCAACGTCGCAACACGGAACGATTGATCCACGTTTGTTCCGCGCCGAACATCAATAGCCCGCTGGGAACGGAGAGTTGAACGTCGTGCAGCGTATGCACGCTCGGAATCCCCATGCGGCGGATTTCGGCGGCAACCTGCAGACCCATGCCCTTGAGATTGTGCGTGAGCAGCACGTCGGGCTTTTCATCGCGCAGGACGCTGCGAACGGCATTGGCCGGAAACGGACACCACAGATCGATGAGATGCCATATCGCGCGGACAACGAACGGGTATTTGTGTCCGTTCAATAGATGGTAAATATTCCACGGGTAGTACCGGTACACCGCCTCAACGGTGCGCTCGGTCACGCGGCCGACCAGCGATCGCAGTCCCGTGTATGGCGTCGTCGAAATTACGAACACGTCGTGGCCGCGGCGATACAACTCATGTGCGACGCGGCGCGCGATCTGCTCGGCCCCTCCCCTGGCCATCGGCGGATAGAGGTTGGACACGATGCCGATCTTCATATCGGAAACAGCGAGTTGTAGGTTCCGATCAATTTCGCAATCAATGGCTCCCAGTTGAAATCCGCCTCCACACGCTTGCGTGCCGAAAAACCCAGCTGCTGCCGCAATTCGGCATTCGACATTAGCGACTCCAGAGCAACGCGCAGGGCGACGGCATCCGAAGGCGGAACGAGCAGGCCGGTTTCGCCGTTCAAAACGACGCTGCGCACGCCCGCGAGATCCGACGCGACGGACGGAATTCCGCTCGCGGCCGCTTCAAGTGCCACCAAACCGAACGCTTCCGCCCGTTCCGTGGATGGGAATACGTGCATGTCCGCCGCGCGATAATACTTCGGCAAATCTTCGTCGCTGATGTTTCCCAAAAAATGCATGCGGTGCCGGCAACCGCGCTCCGCAGCCGTCGCCTCGAAACTCGGCCGCAGGCTTCCGTCGCCGACGACGATGCAGTGCCATTCGCGATCCGCCATGTGCGACAGGGCTTCCAAGAGCACGGGGAGTCCTTTGAAGTGATGAGCGGGATCCAAACCGCCGACAAAAATAATCACACTGGCACCCTCAGGAATCTCGAGTTGTCTCCGAACGTCTGGTTCGGATCCCGGATGGAATCGATCCAGGTCAACACCGAACGGGTGAATCTCCACGCGATCCAGGACGTCGACGACATGCGCGAGCGCGGAGGTTTCCGCGTATTCTCGCGAACTCACGAGCACCCGGTCCGCGCGCGAAAGCAGCCAGGGAAACAGGATCCGGCGGTGTGCCTCGAACATCGCGCCTTTGAGGCCGTTGCCGGTCGTGTCCATGTGGTACGTCAGGACGAGTTTTTGATCCTTGCGAATCGCTTTGCGGATGATGACCGGTTCGGCGCCGCCGAAAAAAGGATAGTGAAGATGAATGACGTCAAATCCCTTCAGCCGATGAAAGAGCGACGGCACGACGCCCGCGTTTCCCACATGCAGGGGCGACGGAACGCGATGGACATAACCAGGATCCCCGTCCACTTCGCGGTACCGCGGCGTGAAGACGTGCACGTCGATTCCGCGATTGCGCAGGCGCTGCGTGTATTCAAACGCGACCCGGCCCATGCCGCCCTTGTACGGAGGATATGTTGAGACAACGTGTGCGACTTTCATGTTACCAAACGATCAAGGCGCGCTTTACGCGCCAGATGAAATTGAGGAGTGGATTGGCGACCGTTTCGACCACTGCGTTGCTGGTTTCCTGATGCGAGATTTCGCCGACGAACATCCGGACGATCTCCCGGTCTGTCACACGCCGCATGACGCGCGACTCGCGGCGCTTCCGAGACACGTATGCCCAAGTCTTCGGCTTCAGAAACTCGCCGTACACCCGCAGTTTTTCCCTCCACCAGCCTCCCCTGACCGCAAACGCGATGAGCGCGCCTTCGATCATCAGAAGCAGCGGAAGAAGCAGCAAAATCGTCCCCCATTTCAGGTGCGAAAAATGTACGAGGATGCGATTGCGCTCCATCCAAAAAAACTTCTGGATCGATCGTTTGAATTCGTACTTGTGGTACACGACCGAATGGAGCGACAGCGCGTTGCGGTATCCGGCAAGCCGGATGCGCCAGCCGAGCTCCAGATCTTCATGATACAAAAACAGGAACGGATCAAGCAACCCGACTTCGCGCAGAACCGACGCGCGATAGAGCACGGCCGCTCCGGAGGCATACGCGATCTCTTCCCCGTCGCGCGCCGTAATGTCCGATCGCAACCGGCCGTTGTCGCGTACGAATCCGAATCCAAGAAAATGCACCTTGCCGCCGGTCGAGTTCACGCGCTCCGTGTCCTGCCACAGCAGCATGAGCGACTGCGCCGAGCCGATCTTCTTGTCGGACTCTGCGAGCTTTACGATCTCCGAGAGCGCGTCCGGATGGAACTTGGCGTCATTGTTTAAGAGATAGACGTAGTCCGCGCCGTCCTGCAGGGCGTGATTGATGCCGATGTTGTTCCCTGCCGCAAACCCTTCGTTCACCGGGTTCGGAAAGAACGTCACCTTGGGAAGCGTTACACCGGATTTCGGCAGCACCATTTCTCGGATCAACTCCGCGCTGTTGTCTGGCGAGTTGTTGTCGACGATAATAAAATCGATCCGGTCTTTGGGATACGAGGTCGCCTCGAGCGAGGCAACGACGTCCGGAAGGTACGGACGCGAATTGTACGCCAGATAAACAATGGCGATTTTCGGAGGCACAGCTACGGTTTGGGTGATTGATTCTTGTCGAAATCCTCCAACGCAAGCTTGCGCACAAGCCGCGTGATCTGACGCTCCAAGTCCTCGACTTTCACGTACATCCGGAACACGAGATAAAACACGCCGATAAGCGACACGTAGATGACGAGATCCGCTCCGCGCCCCACGCCGACGATCCGCGCGGCGATCGTGGACGTGTCAGGCAACAGGGCAACGATCGCGGCTCCGAGCCAAAAACAGCTCCAAAACGCAAGAAGCGGCCTTGTCAGCCGTCCCTCCTTGTATTGCTTCACCACCCTGGCGATCGCGAACAGAGCGAACGCGACGATCAATATCTGGATGTAGAGCATATCAACCGCCCAGGCGGCGCAACACGAGCTTCGCGAGCGTCTTCAGGCCCACGAAAAAACTTTGTCCTTTAGAAAGCGAGTACTCGGTGTAAATGGCGGCGATCGGCACTTCGCGGTACGACAGACGGTTGCGCTTGCTCTCAGCGATCAGTTCCGATGAAACCTCCATGCGGTTCGTGCGGATGTCGATCTTCTCGATCGCGTGGCGGCTGAGCGCGCGGTAACCGGACTGGCTGTCCGTGACCCAGGCGCCGAAGAGCGCATAGGTGGCCGCGTTGCCGGCGAAGGTCGCGAGCTTGCGGTGGAGCGGCATACCGCGGAGCGCGGTCAGCATCCGCGAGCCGACGACGAAATCCGCGCCGCCGTTGATCGCCTCCACGAATTTCGGGATTTCCGCCGGATCGTGCTGACCGTCGGCGTCGAGCGTGATCACGACGTCCGCACCTCGGCGATGCGCCGCGGCGAATCCCGTGCCAAGCGACGCGCCGAGCCCCCGATTGATGACGTGATGGACAACCACAACGCCGCGTCCCGAGGCGATTTCCCCCGTGCGGTCCGAGCTGCCGTCATTAACGACGATGATCTCGTCAACATGTCCACGCACGCGATCCAAAACCTCCCCGATGACCGAGGCTTCGTTGTATGCGGGAATGACGGCGATCACTTTCATACATTGGAGATCAGCAGTTTGTTCGCTTTGATGTATTCGATCGTGCGCTCCAGACCGTCTTCCAGGCGCGTGAGCGGGAACCAACCAAGTTCCTTGGCGCGGTCAATGCGCGGCAGCGGCAACTCCGAGATGAAGAGGAGTGGTTTATCAAAAACGATTTTTGAGTGGGATTCCGTCATGGCAATGATCTTCCCGGCAACGTCGGTCATCTTAAGGTCCTGATCACTGCCGACATTGACCGGACCAAGCCCCGGAGTCGATCCCATGATGCGCACCAGCGCATCAACGACGTCCGCGACGTACACCAGAGAACTGCGGAATTCCTCGGTACCGTAAATGATCACGTCCTTTCCGTCCAGGGCGTTCAGCACGAAATCCGGCACGAGCTGACCGTCGAAGAGAGGCATGCGCGGGCCGTAGGTGCGAAAAATGCGCGCGATTTTCGTATCCAATCCGTGCACCTGCTTGTACGTTTCCAGCATCGTCTCAGCGAACTTGCGGCCCTCGTCGTAACACGCACGAGGCGAGAGATGGTCGAGCGCGCCCAGATCTTCCTCCGCGACGTAGGGATGATCCGGTTTGCGCGGGCCGTATACAACGGAGCTCGATCCGAGCAGGATCTTCGAGCGATACCGGCGCGCGATTTCGAGTACGTTGTACATGCCGATCGAATTCGACAGCAGCGTTTGAATTTTGAACTGTTCGAACTGTTTGATCGATGTCGGACACGCGAGGTGGTAAATTTCCTGAATGCCCTGGAACGGAAGCTTGAACCCGGAAAGCTCAGTGAACTTTTCAAGATCGAATGGCTGATTCACGTCGATGCGCAGGAACTGAAAATTCGGGTTCGGAAGAAGCGCGTCGATGTTGCCCGCGTTGCCTGTCGAGAAATTATCGAGGCAGATCACCCGGTGCCCGTCGCGCACCAGGCGTTCGCACAGATGCGAACCAATGAATCCGGCCCCGCCGGTGACCAAAATGTTGCGTTTTTCAAAGATAACTTCGGCCATATCGCTATCAGTATAACAGACGAAACAACCTCTGAAAAACGGAATCACCCGCCGGAACCCTCGATGAGCGAGCCAATCTCGTTGCGAGAGCGCAGGATCGACGTGTCGACCGATTCCGGGGTCTCGATATCAGCGCCGCGATGGTAGCGACCGAACAACGTCGGCTCGACGTCCAGCACGAAATCGGCCCATGCGCCAAAATACATGTCCGCCGCGACCTGCTCCGAGACGATCTTCCGTAGAATCGGCGACCAGGGATCGGATCCGTTCTCGACCGCATACACGCTCGGATCGCTCTGGATTTTCACGAGCACCACGCCGGCTTTGGGAACGAGCGGCGCGTCCAACTGGAGCGTCGAGAGCGTGGCGTCCGTCACCCAAACCGTATCGTCCCACGTATCCGCCCAGGTGAAATACGTTTGCGCGTCCCAGAACGGATGCCGGTGCAGGTCTTCGTCGAGGTAATAAATAGTGTCAAAAGAAGGACTGCGCACGAACCAGCCGGTGTACACCGTCGAAACGGCTTCGTCCTGTCCCGTTACGGGAGACACGGCCACCGCGCCAGAAGCTGGCGCGACGCGGTGACCCGAGGCATCGCGAACCACGCCCGCATCATCGTCGCTCGGCGCTTCAGGCTGTGAGGCGGCAAGAATCTCCGGAGCGATGGCCAGGGCTTTCGCGATATTGACGCGGCCGCTTCCGACCTTGCCCGCCGCCGGCGTACCCCGCTCCTGCATCGGATCCGCGGAGAGCTGAAGAATGGTTTTGACCTGCGACACCGTGATCGACGGATACAGCGATTTGAGGAGCGCGACGGAACCGGAAACCATGGGTGCGGCGATCGACGTTCCCGCCCAGCCACCCAGATAGTAATCGTCGAACGAATTCCAGCGGCTGTTCTGATACATCGTGCTGAATATGTCTTCTCCGGGCGCCGAAAGATCGGCACAAGTCGAGCCGTAGTTTGAAAAATTCGCCTTCGTATCGTCCGGCGTGCTTGCCGCAACTCCGATCACCCAGTCCTCCCCGTTCGGTCCCATGAAACACGCCGGGTAAATCGGCGTTTCATCCGTGTCGATGCCACCGTTGCCGGAATTTCCCACGGCCGCGACAACGACAACGTTCGCCGCGTACGCCTCGCGCACCGCGTCTTCAAACGCCGGGTCCACCTCCGTGCCCGTGAAACTCAAGTTCACGATATCCGCGCCGTTCGCGACCGCATAGCGCAGGGCGCGCGTCGCATTACTGGACGTGCCCGAGCCGAAATTATCAAGGATGCGCACGGGCATGATCCGTACGTTCCAAGCGATCCCGGCGATCCCTTCGCCGTTGTTTCCCATGGCCGCGATGACGCCCGCGATTGCCGTCCCGTGCGCGACGCCGTCCTCGCTGTACGGATCACCCGGATTCGGAGCGGCGATCGGATCTTCGTCTACAAAATCCCATCCATGCACGTCGTCGATGTAGCCGTTGCGGTCGTTGTCGATATGGTCCGAGTCCACTTCGCCGGGGTTCGTCCAGAGTCTCCCCGCAAGATCCGGATGATCCAAGTCGATCCCCGTGTCCAAAACCGCGACAACGACGTCGGCCGACCCTTGCGTGGAATCCCAAGCTTCGTCCGCATGAATTTGCGGAACATACCACTGTTCGCTCAAAAGCGGATCGTCCGGCGTGAATGCAAAAACCGGGCTCGCAACGAACAGGCCTGTCAGGGCAGAGATGAACAATCGTTTCATAGCTAATCGATCCCGATGTTTGGCCCAGTATACGGCAGTCCTGAAATTCCGTCGCCCGGCAGGTCGTCGCCAGCAAGCGTGCCGTCTCCCCAGATGAAATCTTCGCCGCCCAGGATTTTCACCCGCACCGACTGGCCGCCGTGTGCAAACCCGGTCGTGTCAAGATAGAGCGTGAATTCCATGCCGCTCCCCGTGACCACCAGCGGGTCAACGAATTCATAGGCGAGAATGCCCAGGTCGCCGCGCGCCGAGTCGCGTCCCTGCGGCGTCGTGTCGATCGTGTTGTCCGCATCGACGAAAATCGCGTAGTCAATATGGCCGCTCGATCCTTCGCCGACCGTATCGCCGCCTGATTCATCAACGAGCTCCGCGACATTGTTGTCGTCGGACGCGTCGCCGTCCACGTCCGCCCAGTACTCGAGCGCGTCGTTGTCGGCACTCACGTCGTTCACTTCCGTACCAACGTCCGACGGATCGATCTCGAATGTGATTCGATGGACGCGCGCCGACGCTTCCCCGAGCGCCGACAGCTTGAACCGCATCACGGGCGCCTCGCCGTTGCGGTCGGCGCTGGTGTCGACCTGTTGCGCGGATCCGGAAACCGCAACAACACTGCGGCGGACAATGGAATTGATCCCGGCTTCGGTTTCGTCCGAAATCCGGTCGCCGAAATCGTCGCGTGTAAACGCGAACCCGGATGTCACGCCGTGCGCTTCAAACGTCGACGGCTCAAAAGTGAAACCGATCTCATCTCCTGAAACCGCGCCCTGGGAACTGCCCGCGACGTCGATGTAAACATTCGCGTCGATCTCCTGATCGCCAGCTTCGTCCTTGGGCACGAGCAAACCGACGTCACGGAACGTCAGCGCGCCGGACACGACGTTCGCGTCGACCGAATGTGCAACACCGTCCGAAACGAATTGCAACTCGCCCGAGGATACGCTGCGGGCCGCATCGCCATCATTCAGACGGACTGCGAGCTGATCGATCACGATGTCTTCCGTCTCATCAGCTGAAAACGTCAGCGCATACACGAAATAATCCCGCGTTCCCATGGCCATGACCGCTTCGCCGCCGCCGGAACCCTCAACGGTCAATGAACCGCTTTTGGCGACCGTGACGTACACGATGGGCGCGCTCGCGCCGTTTGGCGAGGAGCCGATCACGTTCACCTCCTCGCCGGAGCCGACCGAAGCGTCGAAGGCGTCATCTCGTGAAAGGTCGAACGCGAATCGGTCATTTTCCACGCCGAACGGGGCGGATGCGTTCACGGTCGCGCGCATGGACAAACGCCACGACTGCCCCGATGACATGCGCCAGCCGAGATTCTGGAACCGAACCGAGCCGTCGCTCCCGATATCCGAGGATGACGCGACGAACGCTCCGTCCCGATACACGGAAACGCGGTCAACCAGACTCGAGAGAAGCAGCGGCCCGCCATCGTCCTGATCCGCACCCGCCACGAAATCCGGATCCCCCTCCCCTTCGTCCACGTACCCGGTGAGCGTCAATGCGTCGATGGACACGATTTCGTCCAATTGATTCGTCAGATCGAACGCGACCGCCTCGGTTTCCGGCGCCCCGCGCAGGACGGACACGGATTTGCTTTCCCCCGACAATGCAAGTTCGAGTCCCGGCTCCTTGACCGTCACTTCGTCGCCTTCGATTTCCGTCGGCCAGACGTCGGTTGTTCGCCCGCGTTGCTCGAAAGCCGTGGCGGCAAGATCCCATATCGCGCCGTAGCGCTCGTCCTGCGGCGTGTCTTCGGCGACGTTTGCGATCACGCGAAGGGTGTGTCGCCCCGGGGTGAACGTGCGTGCTCCAGGAAGCGTCAGCGTTTGCGCGCCGTCGCCGGAATTCTGTGTGGCAAGATTCGCACTGCCGAACAACAGCGTCCCGTCTTCGTCCACGATGCGGATGCTCGAAAACGCCGCGGTCGACGACTGGCCTTCAACGCCGCGGACCAAACCGCCCAAATCCGTGTCCGTATCCTGATTCGTATGCGCCTCGAGTCGGATGCTGGGATCCGAAACATCCGTCTGTTCGCGCAAGGAAATCGTGAACACACCCAGCGTTTGGTCGTCCTCGCCCTGCAAAATCGTCCCGGAAAGCGTGCCGACGCTGCCGACGACACCCGTGGCCTGATTTTTGCCCCGGTTCAGCTGCGCGGTGTCCGAGAAATCCGCATCCTCTGCCCAGAGGATCGGTCCGTCGCGCATGTCCGACGTATCGGCAGGAATAGCGAACGCCTCCTGCCAGCCGTTTGCCGCGAGGCCCTCGCTCGTCACTTCTCGACGCTCCCCGTTCCAGACGACGTAGAATGCTCCGGTCGTCCTGTCTTGCAACAGGGTGCCATCAGGATACCGGGCGTCTGTCAGAGAAGCACCAATCGCGTAGGCCGGAAAAAATCCGTCCGGCAGGTCATCGACGCGCTGGGTCCATTCGCTTCCCCACAACGTTTGCGCAACGCTTTCACTCCCGACCCAGCGCAACACGCCTCCCGACTCGACCGCGTAGACTCTAGGATCGCTCACGAGTTTTATGAGACGCGTGCCCGGACGGTATGTGACGTTGCCACCGATTGGGTATTGTGCAAGCGCGTCATCGGAAATTTGCGTGACGCCGGAAAAATCCGGATACCAGGAAAAAAAGATCTTTTCGTTCGGGAACACGAAACGCGTGCCGTCCTCCGCAAGATAATACACGGCGGACAAGCTTCCCTTCACGAGTTCCCCGCGAGCGAAGGCCGCATGCGGATGAACCGCGAGCAGGACGAGCAATATCGCAATAAAAAACTGAGGCCATCTCATGGCCCCAGTATATCATTTCGTTTCCTTCGTCCGAAGCGCGCGCAGATCGTCCAAATCGTTCTTGAGGCCTTCGTTGTCCGGGTCGAGCTGCAGCGCGACTTCATAGTGCGAAATCGCCTCGTCGTACATGCCGTTGTCCGCGTACCAATCCCCCAGGTGCGTGAGCAAGCCGACCGATTGTCCGAGCGTCGCAATCGCGTCCTCCAGAAGCGGCTGGACTTCTGCTTGGCGATCAGGAAAATGTTCCGTGATGAGGTCTGCAAGTTTCAAATAGGTCGGCTCGTAGGGTTCCGTCAAAAGTGCCGCGCGCCAGCTTGCCTCGGCTCCCGCGTAATCCCCGCGTTCCACTTGAACCTGCGCCAGGTTTTCGAGCGCCGGTGCGTCCGTCGGATGCCCAGAGAGAATGTACAGATACTGGTCGGCCGCGAGCTTCAGCTCGCCGATGCCGTAGTACAGATTTCCCAGGCGCAGATACAAACTAATGTCTTCGTCACCGGCGGCCTGAAGATCGGCGATCTGCTGCTGCACGTCGGCGATTTTCTGCTGTTGGCGCTCAAGATCCTCCGGCTTGATGCCTCGATCCACCCAATCGGCCAGTGTCGGTTGTTCCGGTTCTGGTTCCGGTGCGAGCTGGCTCTGTTGGTACCAAAAGAATCCAAAAGCTCCGATGACAATCAGGGAGATAACAATGGTGGCAACGCGTCCCCACGATGTATTCATAGTTGGGGCATTATAGCCACGCCGAAGCGTTACGACAAGTAGGAAAACGACAGCTGTTGGATGAGATGCCGGTGCGCGTCAAGCGCCCGACGGAGGCGTACTGAAACGTACGACGACGAAGGGCGCGCAGACGCAAGCCGGCAGATCGCCGACAGATGTCGTTTTCAAAACCAAAACCCCACCGCAAGGGTGGGGTTTGGTTCCTCAGCATCCCGGTCCCGGTACGACCAAGGCCTTTTGCCAAAGCATCGGGCCGAATTGTCGCGTTAGGACGTATGGATGGGTGAAGAGATGGTTCGCGATGCGAACCGTGGCTTTGCCCTCTCGTTAGAACGAGATGGCGCCGCCGTCCATCGGGAGCTCGTCGATGAGGTCCCCGGCGATACAGCCGGCTAGTCCAACGTATCCGACATAGTCGTCACAGTTGGAACCGGATGTCTCGTTATCGTCTCGCCATCGGATGGCATCGAGGGACGTGTTGTCCGCTTCGGATTCATCCGGAATGGTGAGTTGGACTTTGTCGTTGTCGTTCGCAAGCAGGGTGTCGATGCGCACGACGTAGGTGTTCGTGTCACCCGCACCGATTTCCTCCGGGTCATGACCGCCGCCACCCGAGTCCACAGCGTCAAGGCTGAGGATCGCGTGATCGACTGCATCGCCACTGGTGAAGCAGTCGTCGTCGGAAGTCTCCTGGTTGATGAAGTACCACTCACCGGAGTCATCCAGCTTCTCGGACGGATTGGCCAGATCGTAGAACTCCCAGGATGTCTCGTCGCCGAGCGTACCACAGGTGTTCCAGTCTCCGTCAGCGTCGGTCGAGTTGACGCGGAAGGTCACTTCATCGAGCGTCACGAAGCCACGAGAGTCGGCCGAGACGTTGAAGCGCAGCACTTCGAGGTTGGTCGCCGGGGTCTTTTCACCCGACGGGCTTCCCGAAGAGAGCGTGATGGTCGGCTTGGTCTTGCGGATCGTGAAGTCGTTCGCGTCGATGTCCGTACCGGCGTCCGTCACGGTTTCGCCAGAGCTCTGGCCAACGGCTTCGAAGTCGGTGTCAACATCGAGCGTGAAGCCGATGTCGTCGCCGGACGCGGCGCCCGTCGAGGACACGACGTTCGTGTCGATGGAGACGTCCAGGGTGACGGTTTCATCCGTCGGGACCCAGAAGTCGAGGTTGTCGAAGGTCACCTCGCCGCCCGAGAGGAATCCGGTCTTGGTGACCGTTGTTCCCGCCTCGTTCTCGTAGGTGAGCATCACGCTTTCCGCAACGGCATCCGAGCTGCCGAAGTTGATGAGCGTCAGTCTCTGGACTTCGAACGCTTCATCATCGGCGTCGAACTTGTAGGTTGCGACCTCGACTCCCGTCGAGTTGCCGAGAATGATCGTCGAATCCGGCGTACCACCGTCCAGGGTCGCGGTCAGCGAACCTTCCTGGATGATCGTGATGGTCGTGACGCCACCGGCGGTGTTGTCCGTACCGATCGAGGCCGTAACTTCATCGCCATCTTCATCCTCTGCGACGATGTCGTCACCGGATTCGATGTTGAAGTTGTAGAGGTCGTTGATTCCGTCGCCGTCCAGGACGTCGGTGTTGCTGAAGTTACACTTGAGCAACATCTTGCCCGTTTCGCCGCCGGCAACCGTCCAGTCGAAGTTCTCGAACAGGATCTGGTCGTCCGTGTCCAGACCTTCCGGTCCGTCGATGAGCGAGCCAGATTCGCTGTCGTAGATCGAGCAGGAGCTGACGTGATCGCCAGCGTCGCCGGCATCGACGTCCGCGAGCGATTCGTCGCCGTCACCGTCGATGTTCGCGAGGAACGTGGTGTCGGTGATGGTAACGTCAGACGTGCTGCCAGCTGTGAAGTTGACGCCGGCAACCGTCACGCTAGAGGCTCCCTTCACGTACGTCGCGTCAGAGGGCGGCGTCGAGAAGTTCACGTCCAGCGAGGCTTCTGTGATCGTGAAGTCATGACCGATGATGTCCGAGCCAGGGACGATGTCGTCCGCGGCAAGGTCATCGCCGTTGATGTCTTCGGCCTGCACGCCATCCGTGTCGGAGCCGTCCAGGTCGAGGGTCGCGAAGACTTCTTCGTCCACCGCCGCGTCGTCATTGGTGACGTCCACGGTGATCATGAGGTCCAGCGATTCGCCGGCCTCCATGTTCTGGGTGTCGCCAAAGTCGATGTACTGATCGAAATCAGAACCGCCGCCATCGAGCTCTTCCGGGCCCATCCAGGTCGAACCGTCATCCTTGCGGATGGTGATGTCGTCCAGGATCGCATCGCCGCCGTTGGTCAGACCAGTGGTGACGGCATTCGAGCTGATGATGACGCCGATGTTCTTGACTTCCACGAAGTTCTCGGCGGTCAAGGCGAATTCCATCAGGACTTCGTTATCGCCGTCGAGCTGAATGTCATCTGCGGACGGGCCGTTGAAGGCGAAGGTCAGTTCGCCGCCCTGGATCTCGGAGAACGAACAGTCGTCCGTCGAGTCTCCACAGGCCGAGCCCGTGTCGTCGTAATCCACGATGTCAACCGACATGTTGAAGCCAAAGTCCTCGCCGATGGCAACAACGTCCGCCTCTTCTGCGATCGCAACGCCGATCGTGTCGCCGGAATCACCGCCGATGTCCGCCGAGAGTTCGAGGGTCTCGGAGTCACCCTCGTCCAGATCAAGCGGATTGGTGAGAACGCAGGTCACCAGACCGTCGCCCTCATCACACGAAGCGAGTTCGTCGCTGCCGTTCCACAGCATGTAATTGCTGTGGTCTTCGCCGCTGTCGACGTCGAACGCGATCTGTTCAACAGAAGCGCCCTCGTCATCAGCCGTGACGCGGAGTTTACCGATAACAGCACCCTCTTCGCCCAACGTCGGGCTCGAGATGCTGCCGGTCTTTTCAACCGTCAGCGTACCGGCCGGGGTCTCCGAGAAGGTCATGGTGTTGCCCGTGACCGGGAAGGAGCCCGAAACGGTGGCTGAGCCCACGATGGAGCTCACAGACTGGACCGACAGGTTCGCCGTGTCGCCGCCGTCCGGAAAATCCGTGACGTCGACTTTGGCGGTGAGGTACATGGTCTCGCCCGTGGACATGTCCAGGTCGAGGCCCGAGAAGGTCACGTCGCGCGTGCTGGAGTTGACCGAGCGGCCATCCGTCAAGCGCGTAGCGCCTTCAAACAGGTACACGTTGTCGATGTTGTCAACACCGCCGACGCCTCCGAGGTGGAGGATGATCTGGCTGATGTTGGCGGAACCGGAGCTTGCAGTGAATTTGAACTTGGCGAACGGCACCGAGTCGGCCGAAGCCGGGATCGTGGCCGAAGCAGCCGTGTCCGAAGCGAGGGAGACCGAGAGGCCGCCCGTCACTTCTTCACCGAGCTGAGCCGAGTCGGTCAGCGCGGATTCTTCACCCGTGACGTTCGAACCGGTCGTGAGGCCAGCGAGGTCGATGCCATCGCCGTCGAGCACGAAGCGGTCCTGGAAGTTGTTGGCGGAGAAGCCAGCGTCCGTCACCATGCGCTTCTGGCCGTTCCACACGAGGTAGGTCGTTCCATCCATGTCCACGAGCGCGCCGTTGAAGGCATCACCCGCGTCCGTGAGGGACGTGCCGACCGTGTAGTCGACGAAGAAGACGTCCGGTACGTCGTCGATGTGCTGGTTCCAGTCGGAACCGTACATGCCCGACGCAGCAGCTTCCGTTTCAACCCAGCGGATCTGACCTTGCGGGGTAACCACATAGGACTTGTTGTCCGACTGGATCTTGATCATGTTCGCACCCGGGCGATACACGATGTTGCCGGCAAGCGGAATCGCCGCCAACGCGCTGTCGGAAATCGTCACGACACCGCTGAAGTCCGTGTACCACGTAAAGTACGATTTTTCGTTGGGGAATGCGTAGCGCGAGCCGTCCGAACCGTAGTAGTAGACGGTCGCGAGGCTGCCCTTGATCAGGTCACCGGCGGAGTACGCCTGTGCCGTGAACGGGACGAACGCAGAAAGACCGACGGACCACAGAATGGTCGCGGCGGCAACGGCGATCGTGAGCGCCCGCTTCCCAACAAGTCGCAAAGAATCGTTCATAACTTATTGGACCTTTTTGTTTCCCCTTTCGGGGTTAATTCTAAGGTGAATAAGCGGCCCTGCGGCCTCGACCTTTCAGCTCATTCACTCCTTAACAATGTAAATTCGGGGTAAAGCCCCCGGGTCCGTCGGTCTTTGAGAAGATCGAGGGACCCGGAGGGAGAGGCCGCGCCTCTCCGCGTGTTTAGGAAGCGGTCCCATCCGTTGGCGGAGCCGCGGGTTCTTCGGGTGATGGCGCCGGAGCCTGCACCTGCGTTTCAGGTGCGGGCGGCGTCGTGCTGATCGTGATCTCCAGGCCGGTGATGATCTCTTCTGAACTCTTCACCGCGGCTTCGACCTCGTTCAAAATCTCGAACGCGCGTCGGTAGCCGCCGGCCGCCAGAAAGTCCATGGCGTTCCTGAACTCGTCGTCATGCCCCTGCAGATCGTCCTGAGCTTCTTTGATTTGATCCTGGTACGAAGCATCCGTGATGCCGGCGTTTGCGAGCGCGGTCTTCACGACTTCGATGCGACCGAGATTCAAAGCGATCCGTAGTCGAATATCCAGATATTGTTCCTGGAAATTCTGCTTGAGATGCTCGGAGGAGGTGGTTTGCTGGTCGGTCTGTTGAGCCGTCTCCTGTGTCGTGAGCAGTGATTCGATTGCCTGCGTGTTGATCTCTTCGGCGGCGACCAGGGCTTCGGAAATCGTTTCGGTCGACTGAGCCGTGTCCGTCTGTGAAAGCACGGCCTGGTATTCCTCGGACTTTTGTTCCAGGGTGACCGCGACGTCCACGACTGTTTCCGGCGAAGACGTCTGCAGGGCTACGAGCTGTTCATTGGCTGAATTCAATTCCTGCTTGAAACCGTCCACGGCGGCCTGCACCAGCACTTCCTTGCCGTCGCGGTCGGAGTTGTTGATCTCCACGACTTCCTGCAGGCGTCGGCTCGCAAACTCCGCATGGAGTTTCGCGCGCCGTTCGGACGTGCCGGCGAGCGTAATCTGCACGCGCTCGGTCGCGAGCTTCACCGGATAGAGGATGTCGCCGGGCACGCTGTCAAACGACGCGTTCACGGTCGCCACCCATCCGCCGAACATGACGGCAAACACGGAGAGACCGATGCTGACCGGGCGCATCACGTGCTGGCCGAGCAGGTGCCAGACATAGTCGGCATACTCACGGAATCCGTATGAGCGTTGAGTGCTCTGTACGTCAAATCCGAGCTCGGCCGACAACCGCGCCCAGCTCTTTTCCGCATACGACGCATCAACACCGCCACCGAACTCGGGGGCGTCCTTGACGCGCTGCAGCAAATGTTTGAGTTCCGACTGGTTCATGTTGGTGATAAGAGGGATCGCAATTCTTTCATGGCGCGCTGGTGCAGCATGTGGACGGAGCCCTCGCTTCGTTCCATGCGGCGCGCAATCTCCCGAAACGACAAGCCTTGAAAATCTCGCAGGAGAATGACCGTCCGATAATCGTCGTCGAGACGTTCCATCGCCCGGCGAACGAGGGACACTTCCGCGCCGGCGGACAGGGCCGGTTCCGCCCGCTCGTCTTTCAGTGTCTCGACAACGGCAGGCTCGAGCCCGACCGTTTCTTTACGACGGCGGTAGAAGTCGGCGATCACCGTGCGAGCGATCTTGAAGAGAACGCCTCCGGCATTATCCACATGGGTCGAAGCCACATAGCTCCAGAACCGCACGAACGTGGTCGCTACCGCATCGTCCGCATCCGCATCCGTCGGTAGTTTGGCTCTGCAAAACTTCGCGAGAGAGTCCACGTACATTCCATGCAATTCACTGAATGCGCGCTGATCCTGAAAAGCGCGGGTTCGCAACAGCAGGAATTGTTCTCTCGGGCCTCTCACAAGCTAAGTGCGGTTTTGACCAAAAAAGTTAACGCAATGGAACGAATCCTACCTAAAATAACCGAAAAAATCCATCTTGTTACCCCCAATCTTGACTTTTCCACAACTTCTGGCTACACTGGTGTAGACATAGATAACTATGGCACTGCAATCCATCATTCGATTATCCGTCTCAGAAGCTGCCCGTATGTTTGGCGTGAGCCAGCGCACGATCCGCCGTGCGATTGCCAGCCAGGAGATCACTTACGTGGTCGTCCAGGGTCGGTATAAACTGAATTTTGAGTCCCTTCTTCGGTGGTCTCAGGAGAGTGTGCGTACGCGCAACAAACGCGATCACCAGGGCATTGGGCAGTACGTCAGCCAGTGGAAAATCAAGAACAAGCTTTACTCACCCAACCCAAAAGCTCTCGCGGAGGACGAGGACAAGAAGGACGTATGAAACGTCTCCTGACCGGAATCCTGCTTGCCGGTCTCCTCATTCCCCTGCCGTCGCCCGGACTGGCGGCCACTCCAACCGACGCATACGTGCGGACGGCGGATTATTATTTGATGTCGGGCCCGACGCTTGATTCCGCACTCTCGACGCTCTCGGCATTCGATCTGCTGGTGATTCCGTCCGAAGCGCAGGTGTACAACGCATCGTTCTTCTCCGAAATCCGCTCTCGCAACCCGGACATCATCATCCTCGCCTACGTTCCGACGGTGAGCTGGAACAACGCCTATTGGTCCGATCCCCTGCACTCGGACATGAAGAAAGGGATCCGCGACGACTATTGGCTGCGCGATGCCACGGGCGCCAGGAAATCCGTTTGGCCAAACACGAACGCGCTGAACCTCAACAGCGGCTGGGTGGACTTTCTTTCTGACTACGTGAAGACCGACATTCTGTCGACCGGATACTGGGACGGCGTGTTTTTCGACGAGGTAACGGACTCTATTGACTGGGTCGGTGCGCTTGATACGGACCGCAATGGAGTGAACGACACCGCGTCTGAAGCCAACGCGCGCTGGGAAGCCGGCTATGTGAAACTGTTTTCATCGGCGCGCAGCAAACTGGGTGCCGGCGCGATCATCATCACGAACGGCAGTTCGAAGAGTTCCTACGCGCCGTACGTGAACGGCCGCATGTTCGAGACGTTTCCCTCAAGCGGCAATTCCCTTTCAAGCTGGGTCGGCAGCGCCCGCGACTATCTTTCGCTCGAAGACAAGGTCGGCTACACCCCGACCATGGTCGTGAATGTCAACACGGAGAACACGGGCAACCGTCTTGATTATCGCAAGATGCGCTTCGGCATCGCGACGACTCTGCTCGGCGACGGCTACTTTTCGTTCGACTTCGGCACGCAGAATCACTCCCAGACCTGGACGTACGACGAGTACGACGCGTATCTGGGCGCTCCCAAAGGCGACCCCGAGAATCTCACAAGTCCGTTAACGACAACCCTCTCGCAAGGCGTGTGGGGCCGCGATTTCGAGCAGGGCAAGGTCGTCGTGAACGCGACGGACACGCAGCAGACGGTTCGCCTGGACGGCGAATACGAAAAGCTGCACGGTACCCAGGATACGAGTATCAACGACGGATCGATCGTCTCGCGCGTGACGCTGGGCGCCCAGGACGGCGTGATCCTCCTGCGTCCGATCGAGGAAATCAAAGGCGCGACCTTCGTGAACGGTGCGTTCGCGCGCATCTTCAACGGCGACGGATCCGTAAAGCGCACGGGTTTCTTCGCCTATGACAGTTCGCAAAAAGGCGGTACACGCGTCATTCAATTCGACACGGACCTCGACGGAAAAGACGAAACCGTGGTCGCGGACGACACCTGGGTGACGATCTACGACGATGACGGTTCGATGCATGCGCGCTTCGCCCCGTACACGGAGAATTACAAACTTGGCATCAACCTGGCCCTGGGCGACATCGAATCCGACGGTTCGGTCGAGCTCGTGACCGGGACGGAAAACGGCGGCGAGCCGCAAATCC
>Ga0233424_10000210_pt1 | contig 81780 bp, 74 predicted proteins | sample Watercolumn_Towu_FD_181011 | JGI IMG/M metagenome (GOLD analysis project Ga0233424, IMG submission 181011) | Freshwater microbial communities from Lake Towuti, South Sulawesi, Indonesia - Watercolumn_Towuti2014_125_MG | ecosystem: Environmental > Aquatic > Freshwater > Lake | place: Indonesia... | reverse complement strand
CACGCTCGAAGTCGGCACGCTCGAAGTCGCTGCGGTGCGCGCGATCGTGCGTGGGGTACGTGATCCCGAACTCGGAGCGTCGATCGTCGATCTCGGCATGCTGAAGGACGTGCAGGTCACCCCCGAGGGTGACGTGCGCCTGAAGATCGCCCTCACCACCGCCGGCTGCCCGCTGCGCGGTCAGATCGAAGCCGACGTGAAGCGCAAGGTCCAGGGCCTCGCCGGAGTGCGCGACATCACCGTCGAGTACGGCGAACTCACCCAGGACGAACGAAGCGCGCTGATGCAACGGGCCCGGTTCGAGGCTCAACAGCGCGCCCCGGAGACCCAGGTCGCGGCGACGACGCGCGTCATCGCCGTCGCGTCGGGCAAAGGTGGTGTCGGCAAGTCGTCGGTGACGGTGAACCTCGCGGTGGCACTCGCCGCGGGCGGCCGGCGCGTCGGGGTGCTCGACGCTGACATCTGGGGCTTCTCGGTGCCGCGCCTGCTCGGCGTCGCGGGCCGCCTGCGCGCCGAGAAGCAACGCAGCGGCAAGGGCCTGATCCAACCGATCGACCTCACCGTCCCTCGCCACATCTCCGGGCCAGAGGTCGTCACTTCCGACCTCGCCGACGGTGTCGTGCGGGTCGTGTCGATGGGGTTGTTGCTCGACGACGAGGACACCGCGCTCATGTGGCGCGGCTTGATCCTCGCCAAGGCGCTCGAACAGTTCCTCACCGACGTCGCGTGGGGTGCGCTCGACTACCTGTTGATCGACATGCCGCCCGGTACCGGCGACATCCAGATGGCGCTGTCGCGGCTGTTGCCACAGGCCGAGTTGCTCGTCGTGACCACACCGGCGAAGAACGCGCAGAAGGTCGCGGCGCGGGTGGCCGACATGGCGCGGCGCAGTTACGTCAAGGTGCTCGGCATCGTCGAGAACATGAGTGCCTTCGTCGCGCCGGACGGCACCGCGCACGAGATCTTCGGCGCGGGTGGCGGTCGGCGACTGGCGAAGCTCACGGGCGCGCCGCTCATCGGCGCGGTACCGATCGAACCGCAGATCGCCACAACCGGCGACGAGGGACGACCGGTCGTCCTCGCTGCGCCGCAGAGTCCCGCCGCGGTCGAGTTCACCCGAATCGCGACCGAGATCGCGACCAACCTGCTCCCTCCGCCGGAGATGGCCGGCTGCACGGCCCGCATCTTCGACCTCATCACCCCACCCTGACCACCGATTGGCGCACAACTCCCGGATCGCACAGTGTGCGCCAAACAGGTGCCGTGGTCAGTCGGCGATGCGGAGGGCGACGGAGGGGCGAATCTTCGAGGCGCTGCGGGCCGGGAAGAGCGTGGCGAGCAGCGAACCGACGAGCGTCCCGGCCACCAAGATGGCGATCGCGACCCACGGAACGGTCCACGTCAGACCCCCGCCGAACTCGTCCGAGCGGGTGATCGACCACGAACACACGAACCCGAGCAGGACGCCGACGAGCGTCCCGGCGACCGCGACGAACGTCGACTCGACCGCGAACGCGTTCGACACGTTGGCGGCTTCGAAGCCGAGGGCGCGCAGCACTCCGATCTGGCGGCGGCGCTCGCGCACGGCGCGCACCATGATGACGCCGATCCCAGCGATCCCGATCACGAGCCCGATCGCGAGGAACGATCGCATCAGCCTGAAGAACTGGTTCTGCTGGGCGAGGTTCTCGTCGACGATGCGGCTGATCGGAGCCGACTCGGCGCCGCGGTCGAAGTAGTCGGCCTCGATCGCGTCGCTGAGGCTCGCCGGATCGTCGGCGTCGAGGTACGCGCGGTTCGGGACGGCCCGGTCGCCGAACAGCTCGCGCATGGCGTCGGGGTTCATGAAGCCGCCGTTGAACAGCCAGTCGTCGGGGCTTTCGGCGATGACGACGAGTTCCTTCGACCGGCCGGAGATCGGATCCTTCACGACGATCGTGTCGCCGATGTCGACCGCAGCGCTCGGTGGACCGTTGTCGGAGAGGAAGAACGCGTCGACCATGGCGGCGTTGGGGTTGGTGAGCAGTTCGCGGTATGCGGCGTCGTCGTTCGCGAACTCGCCCCGGGCCTCGAGCGCGGGCGCGCCGCCGCTGATCATGCGCTCGTCGAAAGAGATCATCGACCAGAACGTGGCGTCATCGGCTCCTGCGGGGGTGATCTCGGCAGCGACTTCGGTCACCGGTGCGATCGCGCGCACGCCGGGTCGCTGCGCCAATTCCTCGACCGGAATCGGGTTCGCCGGGCTGGACTTTACGAACGTGTCGTAGCCACCCGAGATGTCGCGTGTGAGTGAGTCGACCTGCCCGGCGAACATGTTCGCCAGCACCGAGATGTACACGAGCACGAAGACGACGATCGCGAACTGCCCCATCGTGAACGCGGTGCGCGTCCGTCGCGCGAGTGGGTAGGCGAGTCCGAGGCGGACGGTGAGCGAACGGCGCGACACCCGCGAGAGGAAGCGCCCGATCTCGCCCTGGTACTCGGAGATGAGTAGCACCGCGCCGATCACGCCGACGGTGCCCTGGGTCACGAACGCGCTGATCTCGAGGTCGGCGTCTGCCGCGATCGACACCGTCACACCGATGATCGCCCAGACCAACACGGTGAGACCGGCAACAGTGATCGCCCAACGCCGCCGCCCCGCAACCGCGCGGTAGAGCGCCTGTGCGCCCATCGCCACGATCGGCACCCCGGCGATGATCAGCGGGGCCTGCGGTGCGCCGAACCCGCTGAGCAATACCAGCACCCCGACGACGATGACCAGGGCACCGAGGAGCACCCACACGACACGGTGCCGGCGCTGGCGCTCGACCTCGATCCCGCGGATCGCCGCGATCACGTTGAAGTACGCGGTGGCGATCGAGGTCAAGACCACGGTCGCGAGCGCGATGACCAGACCGATGGCGGCGCCGCGCACCAAGCTCTCGGGCTGCCAGGCGAAGATGATGTCGAGCGCGAACTCGTCGTCGCCCGCCGAGAAGATGTCGGCCGCGGCACGCACCACCACGCGAGCCACAGCCAGTCCGACGCCCACACCGAGCACGGCCGCGACGATCGCGTAGAGCCAGCCTTCGCTGGCGAAACCCATGATGAGCGACTTGCGGCGCATGCCCATCGCCCGCATCATCCCGAGTTCCGAGCGCCGTTCCTCGGCCAGCATCAAGAAGATGTTGATCATCAACAAGATGCCCGCGAAGACCGCGAAGAAGCTGAGGCCGGTGTAGAGGTCCGACAGGCTGCTGCCCGCTTCGTCGGCGACCTCGATCAGGTCGCCCTTGACCGTGACAACATCGGCCTCGATGTCGCCGATGCGTTCGCGCAGCGCAGCCGCGACTTCGGCGCTGGGCGCGATGCTGTCCTCGACGCCGCCACGGTTCGACACGGCGACCGAGTACAGAGGAGGCGCACCCGCACCCTGGGCCTCGCTCGCGAAGTCGGCGATCGTCCCCGGCGCGACGAACGCGTTGTTGGACTGCGATTCGCGACCGAGCCACAATCCGGCGACACCCGTCTGCGGCAGGATCCGGTCGACCACCAGCGTGCGCGACGCGCCGGCGGCGAACACGCTGAACTCCGCGCCGATGTCGATGCGAAGCTTCTCGGCAAGGTCCTCGCCGATGACGGCTCGGCCCGCCGGCGGTGTCGGGCCGCTGATCCCCGAGATGCCCGGATCGAACTGTGCGGTCACCGCCTCGAAGTCGATCTCGAGCAGTTGCGCGCGCGGTGCGGCACTGCGTGCCCGTCCGGGCGCGTGCAAAGTTGCCGCGGTGGCCCCATAGGTCGTGATGTCGAACACGCCGTCGACATCGGGGTGTGTGAAGCCGCGGAGGCGTTCGCGGATCGCGGCGGCGTCGGCGGGATCGGTCGTGCTCACAATTTCGTCCGTCGGACCGAGTTGGGTGTACGCGAACTGGCGGATCGACGAGGTGAACGAGTCACCGACGACGAACGCCGCGGTCATCAGCGCAGTTGCGAGCAGCGATCCGAGCACCACCAGCGCGCTCTCGCGCGGGCGCCGCAGTGCGTTGCGGATCGCGAGTCGCCGCAGCGTCGGCCGGCTGAGCAACGCGACGACGAACGGTGCCGACACGACCGCGGCGACGACGAGACCCATCACGGCACCTGGGCGGCCAGTTCGGCGTCGCCGACGATGCGGCCGTCGCGCATCGTGACCACGCGTGACGCCTGACGGCCGACATCTTCGTCGTGAGTGACGACGACGAGGGTGAGTCCGTCGTTGCGATTGAGTTCTCCGAGCAGGCCCATGACGACCGCCGCCGTCTCCGAGTCGAGCGCCCCGGTCGGTTCGTCCGCCCACACGATCGCGGGCCGGCCCGCCAGCGCACGCGCGACCGTGACGCGTTGCTGCTCACCACCCGAGAGTTCACCAGGCTTGTTGCGCAGGCGATGCCCGAGGCCGACGCGTTCGAGGGTCTCGGCGGCGCGCGCCCGCGCCTCTCGTTGAGCCACTCCGGCGAGCAGGAGCGGCAGTTCGACGTTCTCGACCGCGCTGAACACCGGGATGAGGTTGTAGGCCTGGAAGATGAATCCCATTGTGGACGCGCGGTGTCGCGTGCGCTCCGCGTCGCTCATCGCATGCAGCGATCGGCCTGCGACCTGTACGTCGCCGGCGTCGATGTCGTCGAGGCCCGAGAGGCAGTTGAGCAAGGTCGTCTTGCCGCAACCCGACGGCCCCATGACCGAGACCCACTCGCCCTGGTCGACGGAGAAGTCGACGCCGCGCAGCGCCTCGATCTCGAGGCCGGCGCCGCGGTAGACCTTGCGGACACCTCGAGCGAACAAGATCTGATCCATGGCGCGCGGGACCCCCAACGGCTGTGCTTTCGAGCGGCGCAGCGAACGTAGCCCGGGGCGTCGAGGCAGGACTCTCCGGGCTGCGGTGACAGCGGTCACGGCTCGGTCCGGCCGGCGTGGTGCGGCCGCGCTGTCGGTGTGAGGTCGTCCAACGATCATGATGCCGAGGATGACGGACTCGCAGGTTCGGAACTATCGGTGAGAACCCTGGCGCGACCCCGAGGTGCCCCGAGGCGCAGATCAGCCCTCGGCCAGCTCCCATGCCGCGCTGAACGAGCGGCCCGACACCTTGCCCTCGGCCTTGAGCTTGATCAGGTGCGCATGCACTTGACGGCGAGCCATCTCGACGAGACCTTCGGGGAGTCCACCAGGATGTCCTTGCGGCGTGTCGGTGTAGAGCGTGTCGACGAGTGCCGGAATCCGCGTCGGACCGGACGCGAGCGCCTTGAGGATCTGTCGTTCGCGCATACGTCGGTGCTTGACGTACTCGTCGAGTCTCGCCGCGGGATCGTCAATTTCCTCGCCGTGCCCGGGAAGGATCCGTGCGAGGCGCTTGATCTTGCGCAGCCGTTCGAGGGACGCGAGGTAGGCCACCATGTCGCCGCCGCGGGCGGGGCTCACGACCGTGGTCGTGCCGTTGAGCAGGTGGTCACCGGTGAACAGCGCTCGTTCTTCCTCCAGGAAGAAGCACAGATGGTTCGGCGCATGCCCCGGCGTGTGCATCGCGACAAGACCGAACTCGGTTCCCTCGACGATGTCACCGTCGTGAAGGACACGATCGATCGGTAGGTCGAACTCGTCGGCCTTGGGTGGCCGGGCCGCTGCGCAGAGTTGCGCCCCGGTCACTCGGCGCAACCGTTTCGCCGCGGGCCAGTGATCGGGATGCGTGTGGGTGAGCAGGATCCAGCGGACGCGCTCCTTCATCGCACCTGCGACGATCGCGTCGACGTGACCCTTGTGCGCGGGTCCGGGATCGATCACCGCGACCTCGTCGACCCCGACGAGGTAACTGTTGGTACCGGGCCCGGTCATCAGGCCGGGATTCGGCGCGACGACGCGGCGCACGAGTTGGCTCAACGCAGAGGGCACACCGGGGGTCATCGGCGCCATTCAGGCCACCCCGCGGTCGGACGTCGCCGGCGCCTCGGGGCTTTCGCCCGTCAAGAACGCGCGCTCGAAGGCCATGTCGACATCGAGGCGGGCATCGATCGGTGGCCAACCGTTGTGCACGCCGTGTGCGTCGTCGCCGGGGAGCCAGACGCGTTGGCCGGATCCTTCGCGCACGACGCGCGGTGGCGGCGCGTCCTGCCCCGACCGCACTGCATCGAGCAGATCGGCGGTACGCGTGAACCGGGCCAGGGCACGCAGCGAACAGATCGTCGGGACGATGAGTTCGATGTCACCGTCGCGACAACGCTGGAGCGCGTCGGCCGGTCGGAGCCACTCGGAGTCGACCGCCTCGGCGTCGTCGTGCTCGCCGTGCTGGTCGTTGGGAGCGGCAGCGGCGAAGAACCAGGTGTCGTACCGGCGGGGCGCGCCCTCGGGCGTCAACCAGTGCGCGAAGACCAGGAGGTCGTCGAGATGCAGACAAGCGTCATGCGCCGCGAGTGCCTCCAGCCAGGACACCGCGCCCGCGTTCATCGCCTCACGCGTCGCGGCGAAACCGTCGCCCGCGGTACCGAGCACGAAGCCGGCTTCTTCGAACGACTCACGTGCCGCGGCGACCCAGTAGCGGAGCCCGCCACTCGTCGTCCCGACGAGCGCCGACGCTCGAACGTCGTCGATGCCGCGCACGAGCGCGTGGATCGCGGGGTCCTGGTCAGCGGCGTCGACCGCACCGCCGGGGAACACGTACGCGTTGGGGCTGAACACCGAGTCGGGGTTCCGGCGCAGCATGAAGACGTGCAGATCGGGGTCGTCTCGCACCAGCATCACGGTCGCGGCTTCACGGATCGCGACACGCGCTGTCACCCGACCAGGCTACCGGCAGCCCCACCGACCGTGACCAGGTGCGTCGATGGCTATCGCATAGCGATAGCTATCGACGCATCCCATAGCCTGAGTGGTCGATGAACGATCCGCGCCGCGCGCTGCCGAGCGTCGAACTCCTGATCGGCGAACTCGCAGACAGCTTGCTGCCGCACGGACTGCTCGCCGACATCGCCCGCCGCACCGTCGACGCCGCGCGGCGCGAGATCGAAGCGGGCGCGACGCCGGCGCGTGCGGACATCGTCGATCGTGCGCGCGTCGAGGCACGACGGGTCGACGACGCGTTGTTCACACCGGTGATCAACGCGACGGGGGTGCTCCTCCACACGAACCTTGGGCGCGCGCCACTCGGTGCCGCAGCGCGCGATGCGCTCATCGCGGCCGGCGGTCCCGTCAACGTCGAGTACCGACTCGCGGACGGTCGGCGGGGGTCGCGCCATGACCACGCCGGCCAGCTGCTCGCCATCGCGTCGGGCGCCGAGGCCGGATTGGTCGTCAACAACAACGCGGCCGCGGTGATGCTGGTGCTTGCGGCGCTCGCCCGCGGCCGCGAGGTCGTCGTGTCGCGCGGCGAACTGGTCGAGATCGGCGGCGGTTTCCGCGTCCCCGACGTCCTGCGCGAGTCGGGCGCTCGCCTGATCGAGGTCGGCACGACGAACCGGACGCGCGCGGCCGACTTCGCCGGGGCGTGCTCTCCCGACACCGCGATGCTGCTTCGGGTGCACGCATCGAACTACCGGATGGTCGGCTTCACCGAGCAACCAGCGATCGCCGAGCTCGCCGCGATCGGACCCCCCGTCGTCGTCGACGCCGGCAGCGGGCTGCTCGACGCGACGACGCCATGGCTCGACACTCCTCCGAACTGGTTGGGCGACGAGCCGGGCGTGCGTCAGTGCCTCGAGTATGGCGCCGCGCTTGTGACGTTTTCCGGAGACAAGCTCCTGGGCGGCCCGCAGGCTGGCGTGATCGTCGGCCGCCGCACCCTCGTCGAGGAGTGCAAGCGCCATCCGCTCGCTCGCGCGCTGCGCGCCGACAAGCTCACGCTCGCAGCGCTGCAGTCGGTCGCTTTCTCCTACCTGGCGAACACCGTGAGCGACGACGTCCCCGTCTGGCAGATGGCGACGACGTCGTTGCGCACGCTGCGCACGCGCGCCGACACGATCGTTGCGCAGGTGCCTGGCTCCAAGATCGTCGACACCGACGCCGCCGCCGGCGGAGGCTCGGTCCCCGGCACGACCATCCCATCGGTCGGCATCGCGATCCCCGGCAGCGACATCGACGCGATGCTCGCGACGCTGCGGGCGGAGCGGGTCATCGCGCTCGCACGTGACGGCGCGGTCGTCGCCGACTTGCGCACAGTGGCCGCAGACGACGACGAGCGGTTGATCGCCGCGTTGCACAACCTCGCGCGGTGACCGCGCGCAGCGAACCCCACGGGCACGATCGCGGGTTCGCGCGATGAGGGTCGTGGCGACGGCAGGCCACGTCGATCACGGCAAGTCGTCGCTCGTGCTCGCACTCACCGGCACCGATCCTGACCGCTTCCCCGAGGAGAAGGCACGCGGCCTGACGATCGATCTCGGATTCGCGTTCACCGACCTCGGTGACGACATCGTCGGCTTCGTCGACGTCCCGGGGCACGTCAAGTTTGTGAAGAACATGCTGGCGGGCGTCGGCGCGGTCGAAGTTGCAATGGTCGTGATCGCGGCGACCGAGGGCTGGATGCCCCAGTCCGAGGAGCACATTCGGATCCTCGAACTGCTCGGCGTCGCGCACGGGTTGATCGTGATCACCAAGGCCGATCTCGTCGACGAGGAAACACTCCTACTGGCGCAACTCGAACTGGACGATCGGCTCAGCGGCAGCGCGCTCGCAAACTGGCCGGTCGTCGTGTGCGACTCGCTGAGCGGTCGTGGCCTCGACGACGTACGCGCGGCGCTGCGCGCGGTGCTCGATCTGGCGCCGCTCGCGCGCGACGTCGGCCGGCCGCGCGTATGGGTCGATCGCGTCTTTGCGGCAAAGGGCGCCGGCACGGTCGTCACCGGAACGCTGACCCTCGGATCCTTCGCGGTCGATGACGAAGTCATCGTCGAGCCGGGCGCCCGTCGAGCGCGGATTCGCGCCATCGAGACTCATCACGAGAAGGTCGCGCGGGTCGCGCCGGGCACTCGGGTCGCCATCAACCTCGCGGGGATCGATCACACCGAGGTGCGTCGCGGCGACGCGGTCGTGTTGCCGGGGCAGTGGGCGCTCCCCGCCGTCGTGGACGTGGCGAACATCACGGTGCCGGGCCAGGAACTCCCTCGGCGGGGCGTGCTCGCGGTGCACGTCGGTTCCGGCGAACATCGCGGTCGGTGGCGCGTGCTCGACGAGACGAACGCTCTCGGCCGACTGCGACTCGACCCGCCGCTTCCGCTCGCGCCCGGCGATCGCGTGGTGCTGCGCAGCACGGGTCGCCGCGCCACGGTGGGCGGAGCCAAAGTCATCGACCTCGACCCACCGCGCCGCGTCGTCGATGCCGTGGCGCGACAGGCGCTCGACGCGGACGGACGCCTGCTCGAACAACGCGAGTGGCTCCGTCTCGACGACATCGTTGCGCTCGCAGGTGTCGATCGACCAGGCGCGCGGGCGACCATGGAGCGTCTCGTGCGCGAAGGGCGAGCGGTGCGGGCCGGCGACGCAATCACATCGGCCGAACGTCTCAAGGACGTGCGCGCCGCGGCGTTCCAACGGGTCGTCGCGTTCCACCGCGACGAGCCCCACGCACGCGGGCTCGAACTTGCGTCACTCGCCGCGGCGCTGAACGTCGACCTCACGCGGGCACGCGTTGCGATCGACTCGGACAAGCGGCTCGTGGTCGACCGCGAGTTCGTGCGTCACGCCGACCACATCGGACGTGCATCCGACGACCCCGAGGGTCGCCGCCTCGTCGACGCGTTGCGCCACAAGCCGTTCGCGCCTCCGACGGCCGACGAGATCGGCGTCGAGCCTCGCATCGTGCGGGCGCTAGTGCGCGAGGGCGCGGTCGTCGATCTCGAGGGGGTGTTGTTCGCGACGAGCGCTTACGAGGACGCGCGCCGTCTCTTGGCCGCAGCCGTGATCGAGCGCGGGACGATCACCGTGTCGGACGCTCGCGACCTACTCGATTCGAGCCGCAAGTTCGTGCTCGCCATCGTCAACCAACTCGACCGCGAAGGCGTGACCCGCCGCCGTGGCGACGAACGGATCGCGGGTCCGCGCGCCGCGGATGCCGCGGGCTGACCGCGCGCCCTCAGTCAGCGGCGGGCGGTGCCTGGAAGGTGCGCTCCCATTGGTCGAGATTCTCGTTGAGCGTGCGAAGGAAGTCGAACAAGACGCTCGGTGGCACCTTGACGCGTGCGACCACCTGGCACGGGACTCGCGTGACGACCGTGCCGTCCTGCAATTGGCCAGGGCCTGGAGGTTGGGTCACCGCGAAGTCGAGCGTGAACTCGTGCGCGGTGTGCCAGACGCCCAGGAAGTTCGCGTAGGTCCCGGACGCGAGCGACTCGGAGATCGTGAGCTCGAAGTGGAGCGGTGGCTGATCGTTCGGTTCGGTCGTCACCCGGCCGAGACTAACGAGCCGCCGCGACGCTCACGACAGGCGGCCGTCGGCGAGTTGGCGACGCTCGATCTCGTTCATGCCACCCCACACGCCGGCGGGCTCGCTGCGCGCGAGCGCGCCCTCGAGACACTGGATCTGCACCGGGCACGCACAACACAGCGCCTTGGCCTGACGCTCGCGCCGTTCCTTGTCGTCGCGCCGTTCGCTCCACGTGGGCGGGAAGAAGTAGCGACGAGCCTCACCTCGGCACCGCGCTTCGGCGTGCCACGGCTCGCGAATCATGAAGGTGACCACGACGAGACCCCCTTGCCGCCGCCTTCGCGGCGGGAACGTAGGACCCTCTCCCGAGCGTCGTCAACTGCCTCGGGTCCCGGGCAGTACGAGTTGCGCGTGCCGCGATCAGAGCGCCGGGCGCGGGCCGCTCATGTCACGCCTCGGGAGTCTGATCGCGGCGGGTACCGCGCCTTCGGGCCCGCTCGCGGTAGTCCTGCGCCCCGCCAGTTTCGGGTTCGACCTCGAGCACCAGGCCCCGCACTGCGACGACCCGTACCGCGTCCCCGGGCCGGATCGGGGTTGCCCGGTTGACCCTCGCCTTCCAGAGCGCACCTCGGACCCGCACGACCCCTTCGGGTTTCAGGTCGACTTCGGCCGTGCCCATCTCACCGATCATGCCCTCGCGCCCGACGGTCGGCGTCGAGAATCGGGTCCGCAACATCGCCGGCAGGCCACCGACGAAGAAGGCCACGACACCGAGCGTGACAAGCAGGATGGTCCACCACGACGGATCCAGCCGGCTCGAACCGTCGTAGAGCGTGAGCGACCCGGCGACGAGCGCGATCAGCCCGATCGCCGTCCAGGGTCCGACCCCACCGGCCTGGACGTCGATCGTGAGCCCGAGCAGCCCGACGACAAGGAGCGCGATGCCGATCCCGTTGACCGGAAGGTGTGAGAAACCGGTGCTCGCGCCGACGAGCGCGAGCACGCCGACTAGCGCCGCCGCCCCGACCGACGCGGCGTAGAACTCGAAGACGAGCAGCGACAAGCCGGTCACGAAGAGGAAGTACGCGACCCAGGGCGTGCCGATGGTGTGCAGGATTTGTCCCGCAATGTCGAGCTTGCGAAACCGCAAGTCCTGGTTGATCGACGGGTCCTCCTCGCCGGGCACGACCAGCTTCGTCGAGAGGGTGACCTCGCCTTCGAACGGCATGACGATCGTGCTGCCGTCGAGCGCGAACAACAGGTTGCGCAGCGACGGGTCAATCTGGTCGGCGATCCCCGCATCGACCGCTGCATCGGCACTCAATCGTGTGCCGGGATCGCAACGCTGTTGCGATCGCTCGCTCGTGTCGTCGAGCGTGAACGGCGCGCACGGTCCGATCTTGGCGTTCGAGGCCATCGACACGATCGGCGCCGCCGTCGCGAGGTATGCCGCACCCCCGCGAGCGGTCGCGCCAGCTGGACCCACCCACACAGCAACCGGCACAGTCGAGCGCTGGATTCGGTCGCGCAACTCGATCAGGTCGACGCCGACGGCGCCGCCGCTGTCGAGTTGGATCACGACGAGGGTCGAGTCACGGCGTTCGGCGTCGTCGAGGCTGTCGCGCAGCAACGACGCGTTGGGCGGGTCGATGAGCCCGGTGATCTGCACGACGTCGATGCCGGGCAGGTCGACGACCTCGATGTCGGCCGCCGCGGCAGTGTCTGTCGCACTGCCGAAGCCGGCGAGGGCGAACCCGCACAGACCCAGGGCGAGCGAGACACGCACGGTGGTTCGCGCCCGGGGACGCGTCGATGAGGTCCGGGGAGATCGCGTCATGGTCGCTACTAACGTTGGTGCCGCATGGAGCTCGCCGACTTCTGCTCCACGTCGCGGGTCATGGTGGTGGCGGGCAAGGGCGGGGTCGGCAAGACGACCGTGACAGCCACGATCGCGGTTGCGGCGGCCCGCGCCGGGCGCAACGTGCTCATCGTAGAAGTCGAGGGCAAGTCCGGACTGACCGCGGCGTTCGACCTGCCGACACTGCGGTACGACGAGATCGACCTGGCCGAGGGCATCCGTGCTCGCTCGCTCACACCCGACGAGGCGCTCATCGAGTACCTCGTCGATCACGGGATGCGCCGGATCTCGAAGCGGCTGGCCGCATCGGGTGCACTCGACGTCGTCGCGACTGCGGTCCCCGGGATGCGCGACATCCTGGTGCTCGGCAAGATCAAGCAACTCGAACAGCGTCGCGAAGCCGACCTGATCCTGGTCGACGCGCCGGCCGCGGGGCACGCGGTGACGTTCTTGATGTCGCCCGCGGGTTTGCTCGACGCGGTGCGGGTCGGGCCGGTTCGCAAGCAGGCCCAGGACGTCGTCGAGATGCTGCGCGACGGTGCTCGCTGCCAGGTCTTGCTCGTGACGGTCCCCGAAGAGACGCCGATGAACGAACTCATCGACACCGCGTTCGCACTCGAGGATCGCGTCGGGATCCAACTCGGTCCGGTCGTGGTCAACGCCTGCGCGCCAGAGCCGCCGGGGCCGCGTGATCTCGGCGACGAGCCGGAAGCCGCGGCGATCGAGGCTGCGCTCGCATGGGCGCGCAACCGCTGGTCCCTCCAACAGGCGCAGATCGCGCGCCTCGCCACCCGGCTCCCGCTCCCCCAGATCCAGCTCCCGAACCTCGCGACGGCCGCCATCACACGCCACGATGTCGACACCCTCGCCGCCATCTTCACCACTGCGGTCGGCTCGCTGTGACAGTCGATCAGTTGCTCGACCGCGCGGTGGTGATCTGCTGCGGGACCGGCGGAGTCGGCAAGACGACGACCGCGGCGGCGATCGCGCTCGAGGCGGCGCGGCGCGGCCGGCGAGCGTGCGTCGTGACGATCGACCCGGCGAAGCGGCTCGCGAACACACTCGGACTCACGGAATTGTCCGACACACCGACCGAGATCGCTCGCGAGCGATGGGATCCCGCCGGGGAGAGTTCCGGCTTGCTGTTCGCGTTGATGCTCGACACAAAGAGCACGTTCGATCGCGTCATAGCTCGCTATGCCGGCGACCCGGAACAGGCCGCCCGCATCCTCGACAACCGCTTCTACCGCAACATATCTGGTGCGATCGGCGGCACGCAGGAGTACATGGCCATGGAGAAACTGCACGAACTCCACGCCGACGGGAACTTCGACTTCGTCGTCATCGACACTCCGCCGACGCGCCACGCGCTCGATTTCGTCGACGCGCCCGCCCGGCTGTTGCGGCTGCTCGACAACCGGGTGTTCCGCCTGTTGATGATGCCGACCCGCGCGTATCTCAAGGTCGCAAGCGTGGCAGTGCAGGGGTTCCTGCGCACGGTGGCTCGCGTCGTCGGGCGCGACGTGATCGACGACGTCGTCGCGTTCTTCCGTGCGTTCGAAGGCATGGAGGCAGGTTTCCGCGAGCGCGCCGAGAGCGTGCAACGACTGATCGCCGACCCGGCCACGGCGTTCGTACTCATCACCACCCCACGGCGCGACGCAGTCGACGAGGCCGACTACTTCGCGCGTCGACTCATCGATCACAAGCTCGAAATCGACGCGATGATCGTGAACCGCGTGCACCCATCGTTCACGGAGACACCGTCAGCCCAACTGGTCGAGCGGGCCGCCACGCTCGCGGCCGATCCCGATCTCGCCCGGCGCTATCTCGTGCTCGCCGAACTGCAAGACACCGTCGAGCGCGAACACGCCGAACTCCAACGCGTCGTCGACCGCCTCGGCGACACATCGGTCGCGATGGTGCCGTTGTTGTCGAGCGACGTGCACGATCTCCCCTCGCTCCGCGCGGTCGGACACGAACTCTTCGCCGACGGCCCCTCCGAGCCCGGCGACGCTGCGCGCCGCGCGTGATCTGACGACGGGCGACCAACGCTGCGGTTCACGAACCGGCACGCAGGAGTGTTCGCGCCGGCGCGATCGACCTGTGCGATGACGGTCCGCCCGGCCCGAGCGACCTGAAGAGCGCGGGTAGCCTCGCCGCCCGATGTCGACGATCCTTGTTGCCGCCGATGCCGAGTGGGTACGCAATCAGGTGCGGGCCGCGTTCGTCACCGCCGATTCCGCGGTCGTGGAGGTGACCCGCGGTCAGGACGTGATCGCCGCGGTGCGCGAGCACGCGCCACGACTCGTCGTACTCGACATGCAGATCGGCAACATGGGTGGCATCGCCTGCGCGATCGACCTGCGCCTCGAGGAGGATGCGGGGCGGCTCCCACCGACTCGCATCATCTTGTTGCTCGACCGTGACGCGGACCGGTTCCTCGCCCGCCGCGCGGCCGCCGACGAGGAACTCGTGAAGCCCGTCGACGCGGGCGTGCTGCGACGTGCCGCGAAGCGTGTGCTCGACGCCGCGGCCGCAGACGCGTGAACGACCACGAACTCGCGGCACACGTCGCCGATCGGGCCGGCCAACTCCTGCTCGACGTGCGAGCCGAGGCGCTCGCCGAAGGCGTCGACGAGTCCGAACTCAAGGTGCGCGGCGACTCGCAGAGCAACGAGATGATCCTGGCGTTGCTCGCCAAGCACCGGCCCGACGACGCAGTGTTGTCCGAGGAATCGAAGGACGACCTCGTGCGGCTCCGCGCCGATCGGGTGTGGATCGTCGACCCGGTCGACGGCACCCGCGAGTACTCCGAGTCGCGCGCTGACTGGGCCGTGCACGTCGCGCTCGTGAGCGCCGGTCGTCCGATTGCCGCGGCGGTTGCGCTCCCAGGTGCCAGCCGGGTGTTGTCGATGGAACCGGCGGCGACGATCGCGCCCGCGGTCGACGGACCGATCCGCCTCGTCGTGTCGCGCACACGACCGCCGAAGCTCGCCGAGTACCTCGCCGAGGAGTTGGGAGCCGTGCTCGTTCCCATGGGAAGCGCCGGCGCGAAGACGATGTCGGTACTGCTCGGCGAGAGCGACGTGTACGCGCACGGCGGCGGCCAATACGAGTGGGATTCTTGTGCGCCCGTCGGCGTCGCGAGCGCGGCCGGGCTGCATTGCTCTCGCCTCGACGGCAGCCCGCTCGTGTACAACAACGAGAACCCGTATCTTCCCGACCTGCTCGTGTGCCGGCCCGACCTCGCCGAGCGCGTGCTCGCCGCGATCGCAGCCGCGCCGGCCGACGGGTGACGCGGGACGGGCGCAACGATCAGTCGGCACGCGGGCCGATTCCCTCGGATCGGCCACCGGAGCGACCGCTACTCTGTCGCTCTCGCATCACGGGGTGTAGCGCAGCTTGGTTAGCGCGCAGCGTTCGGGACGCTGAGGTCCCGGGTTCAAATCCCGGCACCCCGACTGAGAAAGCCCAGGTCAGCGCGCCTTCAGGCGTACCGCTTGATCATCGGGTACCTGGAAAGCGCGGTTGTGTACCAGCCAGTCGCGAAACAACTCGTCGTACTTGCGCACGACACTCCACGTAGCACGCTGGCAATCGCCTGCGGCGGATTGGCGAGCGAGAGTCGCGTCCACGAGGTTCCATTCCAGCGGATCAGCAGTGCGTTCGCACCCCCGACGTCGCGACTCAGTCCAACCGCAAAGCACAGTGAGGCACTCGGACACGCCACGCCGACGAGATCGTTGAAGAAGGCGCTCGCTTCGTTCGGCGAGGTTTGGTTGGCCCACGAGGTGCCGTTCCAGCGTTGCACGAATGTGCGAATCGATCCGGAGCCCAGGTAACTGCCGACGGCAAAACACGATGTCGTCGAAGGACACGCGACCGCGCTCAGGTCGCTCGGCGATCCCGACGGAGGCTTCGGGTTGCTCTGGACCGACCAGGTCGTACCGTTCCAGCGCTCGATCAACGAGCGCGAACCTGCGCCGCTCACCCAGTCCCCGACCGCGAAACAACTAGTCGTCGAGGGGCATGCCACGCCTCGCAGCACGCTCGCGGTCGCGCCAGACGGCACCGCCAGAGATTGCAGCACCCACGATGTCCCGTTCCATCGGATCGCGTAGGCGAGGGTGCCATCGAGCGTCGTCGCTTCACCAACCGCGATACACATCGCGATCGTCGCACAGCGGACGCCGCTCAAACGACTCTGTGTGGCACCGACGGGCGCCGGTGCGGTCGCGATCGACCAGGTTGTGCCATCCCATCGCTGCACCATCGATTGCGTAGTACCCGCAGTGGTGGCCTCACCTACTGCGATGCAGAACGTTGTACTCGGACAGGACACGCTGCGCAGCGCGCTAGCGCTGCTCGCCGCGACGTTCGGGCTCGTCACTACCGACCAGCTCGTGCCACTCCAACGCTCGATCACGGTCTTCGTTCCGCTCAACGTGAAGTTCGAGCCGACGGCGAAACACAAGGACACCGATGCGCAGGAAACCCCTGCGAGCTCGCTCTGCGCCGAACCTGTTGGGACCGCCGCGATCGACCACGCGGTGCCATTCCAGTTCTCGATGAGCTGATAGTCACCGAACGCGACGCCGACCGCGCGACAACTCGTCGCGCTCACACACGCGATCCCCGACAACGCCGCCTCGACGCTGCCCGTCGGATTCGGAACCGTTGCCAGACCCCAAGCGGTGCCGTTCCATGACTGCACGAGCGGCTTGGTGGCTCCTGATGCAGTCACGGTGCCGCTCGCGAAACAGCTCGATGCCGTGACACACGAGACGCTGTGCAAGTCGGTGAACGTGGCGCCACTTGGATTGGGATTGGCCGCGATGGTCCATGCGGTGCCGTTCCATCGCAGTACGAGCTTCCGGTAGACGGTGCTCGTGTACGTGCCCACTGCGAAGCAGTGCGTCGTTCCGATGCACGACACCGATCGCAGGGCATTGAAGCTGCTCAGGTTCACGTTCGGGCTGGTCACGATCGACCACGCCGTACCGTTCCATCGCTCGGTGAAGGTTCGCGTTTGTGTCGACGTTCGGTAGCTCCCGACCGCGAAGCAGTGCGTGGAGGAGGTGCAGGAAACTCCGCTGAATTCATGGACCGAGGATCCCGGCGGATTGGGATTGGAGCTGATCGACCAGGCCGTGCCGTTCCATCGTTCGATCAACTTCTTCGTTCCGCTCTGGCTGTAACTACCGACCGCGAAGCATGAAGTCGTCGAGGCGCATGAGACGGAACGCAACGTCGTAGCGGTCGCGCCGGCGGGATTCTGGCTCGCCACGATCGCCCAGGCCGTGCCGTTCCATCGCTGGATCAACGAGCTCGTCACAGTTCCGCTCGACCAACTGCCGACCGCGTAGCAACTGGTCGCACTGACGCACCCCACGCCGAACAGGCGACTCGAAACCGTAGCGGCGGGTGTCGGGCTGGCGACCACCGCCCACGTCGAGCCGTTCCAACGTTCGATCAACGTTCGTCGACCCGCCACACCTTCGAAACTTCCGACCGCGAAGCAGTTGGTCGTCGTGGTACAGGCGATCGACTCCAACGTCGCCCGCGAAGGTCCGCCGCTCGGCGCCGGGGCACCCACGTTGAACCACGTGGACGCCGCCTCGGCGCGACCGGCGAAGGGTCCCGCGATCAACGTCACAGCGAGCCACAAGGCCACCCAGTGCCTGTTGTGCGTGATCACGCCGAGCGCGTCCGCGTTCCACCACGTCCCGTTTCGCTGCATCCCGGCCCCCCGACGGTTGCGCAATCTCGACGACACCACCAGCCGTAGCGTCTGTCACAGTTTGCCACGGAATCGGGGGATTCGTCACCCGCCAAAGTAGGCCGGTTGACTTGCGGTATATCAACTTTCGCCATGTTCAGCGGCTTTCACATGATTCACGGGCAACAAGACACAACTCGGCTGCTCGACGCGACCGACGGTTGCGTCTTCACGCTCGGCGAAAACGTGGATCTGGATGCCTCGCGACGAACCCTGCCGAGTTCACGGTCGCAATGTGGCATCACCCCGCGTGACACCTCCGGCACCTCGATCGTGGAACCCACGCCGGCTCGATAGCGTCGAACGAGCATGCGCCTCCCGCTGATCTTCGTGTCCATCGGTCTGACGCTCGGCACCATCGCCTGCGGCAACGACGACTCCACCTCGCCGGTCACATCACCGCCATCGACCGACCCGAACGGCGGTCTCGATCTCGACGGTAGGACGTTTCTGTCGACCGAACTCCGCGAGAACAACGTGGTTCGCGATCTCGTTCCGGGAACCCGGATTCGGATCGGGTTCGCGGATGGTTCGATCTCGATCAGCGGCAGCTGCAACATCGCCAGTGGTGAGTATCGCATCGACAACAGCGTGCTCGTCACCGATGCGCTCGCGATGACCGAGATGGCGTGCGAGGAACCGCGCATGGCTCAGGATGACCTCGTCGTCAAGTTCGTAGGAGACCGACCCGCGATGGCGCTCGGCGGCGACACACTGACGCTGACGACCCAGGAGATGGAGCTCACCCTGCTCGATCGCGAGGTCGCCGATCCCGATCGTCCGCTCGTCGGCACCAGGTGGATTGCGACGACGATCATCGACGGCCGCTCGGCCTCAAGCTTGCCTGATGGCATCGACGTCACGCTCGAGTTCGTCGACGGACAGCTACAAGGCCGCTTCGGCTGTAACTCCGGTGGTGGTGAGTACACGATCAACGGTACGACCATCACGTTCGGTCCGCTGCGGACGACGAGGAGCGCATGCGATGAACCGCAGGCGAAGGTCGAATCGCATGTGCTTTCTGTGCTTGACGGCGACATCGAGTTCCTGATCGAAGGGGGCTCGCTCACACTGACGCACGGTGACGTCGCCCTCGGGCTTTCCGCCGAGGCCGACTGACGACCGACTCGGCGCGAGCGCTCGAGGTATCGCCGATCTCGTTGGCGCTCAGCGTTCTGCGATCTCGGGTCCGGCAACCGGGCGTTCGAGGTCCGAAGGTCAGCAGGTCACCGCGTCGACGAACGCGCGCCAGATGGGGTGCGGCGCGGCGGGCGACGACGTGAGTTGCGGCTGGTACAGCGTGGCGACGAAGAACGGATGGTCGGGACGCTCGACCGCGCGCACCTCGCCGCTCTGGTCGACCGCCGCGACGATCATGCCCGCCTCATCGGCAATCCGGTTGAGGGCAGGCTCGAGGCCGTAGTTGCACGTCGTCGCCTCGGTCGCACGGGTCGTGCCGTACATGCGGGAGAGCCGCGACTGCGGCGTGAGGTCGACGTCGATCGTCGTGCCGTCGAGCGAGCACGCGAGCAGTGTGACGATCGGCGTTCCCGCGACGCCGTACTCGGCATGGGTGGCATCGGCGATACCGATCAGGTTCCGCGCGTGCTCGACCAGCACGTGCTGAAACCCGCCTCAGGTCCCGACGAGCGGCACACCCCGCTCACGCGCGTGGCGGATGACCGCTTCGGCGGCCGACGGATCGCGATAGGGACTGCCCGGACCGATCACGACACCATCGCCGATCGCGCCCGGCTCGCTGATCTGGTCGGTGCGCACGACATCGATCGTGCAGTCCGCGCCCGTGGCATCGATCGCGTGACGCAACGCCTCGACCGTCGCATCGAAGTACCGAGCATCTCGCGGCAGATCGATGAGCAGCGCGATCCGCTTCACGTACTACGAGGCTAGGCGGCAGCCGTCATCGCAGGTCCGGATCGCGGCCACTCCAGCGCGCCAAAACCGACGCCGCCCGACACGGCGCGTTCTGACGACCTCACGTCCGCATCGCGGACACCGTGACGCGCCAAAACCGACGCCGCCCGACACGGCGCGTTCTGACGACCTCACGTCCGCATCGCGGACACCGTGACGCGCCAAAATCGACGCCGCCCGACACGGCGCGTTCTGACGATCTCACGTCCGCATCGCGGACACCGTGACGCGCCAAAATCGACGCCGCCCGACACGGCGCGTTCTGACGATCTCACGTCCGCATCGCGGACGCTGCAGCGCGCCAAAACCCCGCTTCGGCGCCGCCACGCCAGCAAAATCTGTCGCCTGACCCGTTGACCCACGTTCCCCCAGTCCGCTCCGACTGGCCGGCGCGGCGGCAACCCGAGGTCGCGCGGCAGCGGCGCGAGGTGCGACGGGCAGCTCGGTGCGCGATGTGTCGGATGTCCCAGTCGGGTGCCCCGAGCGACACGGCGGCAGGCGAACGTTGGGTGACGCCCGTTCCAAATCTGCGCCAATATGGCGATCGCGGGGTTTGCCACATTAGATCGCTTCATTAACATTGGGAACACTGTTGCCCCGAATCGATCGCGGGGTTCTCTTCATGGCAGCACGCTTTCGAACCGTCGCCGGCCTCGGCGTCCTCGCGCTGGCCGTGGTCGTCCCCGTCGGCGGCGAGGAGCCTGCGAACGCGGTCGCGCCCGACGTGCTGATCGGGGCCGGTGACATCGGAACCTGTGGCGGTGACCGCGACGCGGCGACCGCCAGCCTGCTCGACGGTGTCGACGGCTGGGTCTACACGCTCGGCGACAACGTCTACCTCGACGGATCCCCCGCCGAGTTTGCCGATTGTTACGCCCCGGCTTGGGGCCGGCACAAGGCCCGGACCCGGCCGACGCCCGGCAACCACGACTACCGCACGCCCGACGCGGCCGGTTACTACGGATACTTCGGAGCGGCCGCGGGAACCTCGCCGAAGGGGTGGTATTCCTACGACACCGGCGGTTGGCACGTCATCGTGCTCAACTCCAACGGCGGCTATCTGAATGCCGAGCAACTCGCCTGGCTGCGGGCCGACCTCGCCGCCAATCCCGAAGTCTGCTCGGTCGCGATGTGGCACCACCCTCGTTACAGTTCCGGCGCGCACGCGCTCGACGCCTCCAACCCGTCGGTGCAACCGCTCCTCAACGTGGCCTACGCAGGCGGCGTCGACATCGTGCTCAATGGCCACGACCACTGGTACGAGCGCTTCGCGCCGATGGATCCCCTCGGCGACGCCGACCCCTCGGGGATCCGCGCCTTCACCGTCGGAACCGGTGGCACGTCGCTCAGCACACCCGACGCGACGATCCCGGTTCACCCGCGCAGCGTCGTCCGCAACGCGTCGACGCACGGCGTGCTTCGCCTGACCCTTGGCGCGGGAAACTACACGTGGCAGTTCCTCCCGACGATCGCGGGCGCGAATAGCGACGCGGGGAGCGGCACTTGCCTGGCGGGCGGACGTGACCTGCCCGTCGCGGCCGACCGTTTCGACCGGGCAGCGACCACGAGCGGGTGGGGTACCGCGGCTGTCGGGGGAACGTGGAGCCAGACCCACCCGACGGTGATGACGGTCGACGGATCGGTGGCAACGGCCCGGTTCGACGCCGCGGGGACGAGTCGTAGCGCCCGCCTCGGGCAGGTGAGCGCGACGAACGTGCGCCTGCAGGCGACCTTCGGGTCGGACACGCCGTCAACCGGCGGTGGTCAACGGTCGTGCATCGTCGCCCGCCGTGTGTCGAGCGGCAACGAGTACCGGATCCAAGTCCGGCGCCGCGCCGACGGCAAGGTGGTCGTCTCGATCACACGCACACTCGCAGGGATGGTGTCGATCGTGACGCCCGAAACGGTTGCTGCGGGAGTGCTCGCGACCGCACCGATCCGGACGGTCGCGGAGATCCGCGGCACCAATCCCACGATTATCCGTGCCAAGGTGCACAACGTGGGGAGCGCCGAACCGGTGCCGTGGTTGACGAGCGCGCTCGACTCCACCGCCGAACTGCAGGTCGCCGGTTCGGTCGGGTGGTGCGGGTACGTCGCCAACAACGCCACCCAGTTCCCGATCCGGATGTCGGTCGACGACTTCCGCGCCGACGCGATCACGCCGCTCGCCGCGTACGACCAGTTCTCGCGGACGGTGACCGGCGGTTGGGGAAGCGCCGACGTCGGCGGCGTGTGGACGACGAGCGCGCCCGGCGATTTCGCGACCACCGGCAACGGCGCGACGGCACTGATCGCGGCCCCCGCCGGTGCCCGCAGTGCACGGCTCGAGTCGCTCGTCCTCGGCAACGCGCACATCGAAGGGACGCTCGCGACCGACAAGGCGGCAGCGGGCGGATCGCAGACCTCCGCACTGGTCGTCCGGCGGGTCTCCACCGGCAACGAGTACCGGTTCCGGCTCCGGTCGATGGCCGACGGGACGGCACGCCTCGCCATCACCCGGATCCTCGCCGGTTCCGAGACGGTCCTCGCCGAGGTCGTGCTCGTCGGCGTCGATCCCGCAGCACCGATCCGCGTCGTCGGCGAGATCGAGGGGACCCGGCTGCGCGCCCGTGCCTTCAACCTCACCGCCACCGAACCGACAGCCTGGCTCGTCTCGGCCACCGACTCCACGCCCGCCCTGCAGTCACCCGGAGCCGTCGGCTGGGCCGGCTACCTCGCATTGACCACCACGAACGCGCCCGTGACCCTGACCCTCGACGACTTCACCGCGGCGGCACGCTGACCCGCCGGCCGCGATCGCGTCAGCTCACACGACACGGATGTAGCCCATGGCCCTTCGGGACCGACCGACCAACACCACCAACACGACCGCGGCGACTGACGAGCGTCCGGCCGCGGTGATGTGATGTCGCTCGATTTCTGCCCCACGCGGGCGCGCCGCTCGATCTTCATGCGCTGGCTGCCGCTGCGAACGGCGCGGGGAGCGCGGGGTAGCGTTCGCAGTCCCCGGCATCAGGCCTGGCGATCGATGAAACAACACGCCCGACTGGCCGTCGTCAGCGCGCTGGCGGCAGCGCTCCTCATTTCGGGAGACGCCGCGGCCAGGCGCTCGCCCGCGCCCGACGTGCTCGTCGGTGCCGGCGAAATCGCCACGTGCAACAGCAACAACGACGAGCTGACCGCGAAACGGATCGATGCAGTCGACGGCACCGTCTTCACGCTCGGCAACAACGCGTGGAGCCGCGGCACGCTCGACGAGTTCGAGGAGTGCTACGAGCCGACGTGGGGCCGCCACCGCGATCGCACGCGAGCTGTCGCCGGCGAGCGCGACTTCCTCACGCCGCGGGCCGCCGGCCTCTTTGCCTACTTCGACGGCACCACGGCGGTGCCGCCGCCCGGTTGGTACTCCTACGACACCGGCGGCTGGCACGTCACCGTGCTCAACAGCGCACTACCCATCACGAAGCAGAGCCCGCAACTCGAGTGGTTCCGCAATGATCTCGCCGCGAATCCGGCCGAGTGCACGATCGCGATGTGGAGTCACCCGCGGTTCTCCTCGGGTCGCGCGGCACCGGGCTTCGCCAAGACGGCACCGTTCTTTGACGTGGCCTACGCGGCCGGCGTCGACGTCGTGTTGAACGCCCGCGAGGCGTGGTACGAGAGGTTTTCGCCGATGGACCCGACCGGGACCGCCGATCCGAGTGGGATCCGCCAGTTTGTCGTCGGCACCGGAGGCATCGCGCTCCAGGGCCCCGAGCCGGGCACACCCGTGCAACCCGCCAGCGAGGTCCGCAGCGCCGAAAGCCGCGGCGTCCTCGAACTCCGACTCGAAGACGGCGCCTATGAGTGGCGATTCCTGCCGGTTGCCGGAGAGCCGTTGAGCGACGTCGGGCGCGGCCGCTGCCATACCGGTGGCCGCGACCTGCCGCTCGCCTACGACCCGTTCGAGCGCGCTCGCGACGACGGTTGGGGCAACGCGCAGATTGGCGGGCCGTGGACGAGCACGAACAAGCGCGACTTCACGACCGACGGTTCGGTCGCCGAGGTGCGCCTCTCGCGCGACATCAATGCCGCGGGCGCGCGCCTCGAGCGCATCTCGACGACCGCGGTGCAGGTCCAAGCGACGATGGGTGTCGACGCCAACCCCCGCGGGTCCGGCTACTACTCGAACGTCGTCATCCGGCGCGTCTCGCCTGGGAACGAGTACCGGGCGCAACTCCGGCGCCGCAGCGACGGCAGTGTCACCCTGTCGCTCGCGCGGGTCGTGAACCGCGTCTCGACGCGACTCGTCGACGAGACGGTCGTGCCGGGAGTCGACGCCGACGACGACATCACGGTGGTCGCCGAGATCAGCGGCGAGAATCCGACCTCGCTGCGAGCGCGCGCCACGGCGGTTGGCGATCTGGAGTCGAGGAACTGGCTCGTGAGCGCGACCGATCGCACCGAGGCGTTGCAGCAGGCGGGCGCGATCGGTTGGTCGGCGTTCATCGCTCGCGCGTCGGCCCCCTTACGCGGCGTGCGTTTCACGGTCGACGATTTTCGTGCGGTCGAGATTGAGGCGATCCGCGAGTTGCCACTCGCGCACGACACGTTCTCGCGCACCGCGACCGGAGGCTGGGGTGTAGCCGAGGCGGGCGGACCGTGGAGCAGCGGGAACCCCGACACGTTCTCGATCATCGACGATCGTGGCGCGGCGCGCCTGGAACGAGGCCAGCATCGCACGATCCGCCTCACGAACGTCCGTGTGTTCACCGCGAACATCGCGGCCACGCTGAGTTCCGACAAGATCAGCCGCGGCACCGATCAACTGACGGCGCTCGTTGTCCGACGGGTCAGCGAACGCAACGAGTACCGGGTCAGGGTCCGGCGACGTGTCGACGGCCAGATCGGGTTGGCCATCACCCGCCTGGTCGACGGCGACGAACGCCTGCTCACGCGCGAGGTGATCGTTCCAGGTGCGCGAACGGTCAAGGCGGTACGCGTCGTCGCGCAGGTGCGGGGCCGCGGCCCGACCACAATTCGCGCCCGCGCGTTCGCGGCCGACAGCAACGATCCTCTCCGCTGGATGCTGAGCGCAGTCGACCGCACTCCTTCGCACCAGGTCGCCGGCACCGTCGGTTGGGCGGGCCACATCGAACGCAAGGCGCGCGACGCGCCGGTGACGTTCTTCATCGACGACTTCGTCGCCGTGATCCCACCCCAGGTGCGTGGCTAAGCGCGTGGGCGGGTCAGATGACTTCGCCACGCACCAGAAGTTCGGCGATCTGGACGGCGTTGAGGGCGGCGCCCTTGCGCAGGTTGTCGCTGCTGCAGAACAGCGCGAGCGAGTTGGGTGTCGTGTCGTCGCGCCGGATCCGCCCCACGAGGGTGACGTCGTCGCCGGCCGCCGCGAGCGGGGTCGGGATGTCGGTCATCACCACACCGGGCGCACGCGACAGGACTTCGGTCGCGCGTGCCTCGTCGATCGAGTGCTCGAAGCGCGCGTTGATCGACAGTGAGTGACCCGTGAACACCGGCACCCGCACGCACGTCGGCGACACGAGCAGGTCGGGGATCCCGAGGATTTTGCGACTCTCGTCGCGCAGTTTCTGTTCCTCGCTGGTCTCGGCGCGCCCGTCGTCGACCAACGCGCCGGCGAACGGGATGACGTTGAACGCGATGGGGCGGGGAAACTTGCGTGGCTCGGGGAACTCGACCGCGCTCCCGTCGAAGGCGAGCGCGGCGGCGCGGTCGTAGGTCTTGCGGATCTGCTCGTCGAACTCCGCGGTCCCCTCGAGGCCCTGTCCCGAGGTTGCCTGATAAGTCGAGACGACCATCGCGGTGAGCCCGGCGGCCCGGTGCAGCGGCATCAGCACCGGCATCGCGGCCATCGTCGTGCAGTTGGGGTTGGCGATGATGTTCTTCGGCCGATTCGCCATCGCGTCGGGGTTGACCTCGGAGACGATGAGCGGGACGTCGGGATCCATGCGCCACGCCGAGGAGTTGTCGATGACGACCGGACCCGAGGCGCCGATCCGCTCGGAGATCGCCCGGCTCGTGGTCGCGCCCGCGGACATCAACACGATGTCGAGATCGGAGTAGTCGGCCGGCTCGGCTTCTTCGACCGTCACCGCGCGCCCGCAGGCTTCGATGACCCTGCCGGCCGAGCGCGACGAAGCGAACAGGCGCAGTTCGCTGATCGGGAAGGCCCGCTCGTCGAGGAGCCGCAACATGACCTGTCCGACCTGTCCGGTGGCGCCCACCACTCCGACACGCACCGCGCGCATGTCAGACCCCCAACTGGTACGCGTCGTGGAGCGCGATCAACGCGCGCTCGATGTCGGACTCGCGCACGACACACGAGATGCGGATCGTCGAGGTGCTGATCATCTCGATGTTGATGTGTTCGTTCGCCAGCGTCTCGAACATCGTCGCGGCAACGCCAGGGTGCGTCTTCATCCCCGCGCCCACGAGCGACACCCGCGCGATCGAGTCGTCGGCCTGATAGCCGCGCGCGCCGATGTCGGCGACGATCTTCTCCATGATCGGCGCGGCCCGCGACACGTCGAGGCGCGGGATCGTGAACGAGATGTCGGTGTGTCCCTCGGTCGAGACGTTCTGCACGATCATGTCGACGTTCACGGCTTCGTCGGCGAGCGCACGGAACACCTTGCCGGCGACACCGGGTTGGTCGGGCACCTGTTCGATCGTGATCTTCGCTTCGGAAGTGTCGTGCGTGACCCCCGAGATGATCGCTTGCTCCATCGACTGCTCCTCTTCGGCGACGACCCAGGTCCCAGGCGCCCACGTGAAACTCGATCGGACGTGCATGCGCACACCGTGGTTGCGGGCAAACTCCACCGAACGCAGGGCCAGGACACGCCCGCCGGTGGCGGCCATCTCGAGCATCTCCTCGAGCGTGATGCTGGTGAGCTTGCGGGCATTGGGCACGATGCGCGGATCGGCCGTGTAGACGCCCTCGACGTCGGTGTAGATCTCGCAGACGTCGGCACCGAACCGCGCCGACATCGCAACCGCGGTCAGGTCGCTGGCCCCGCGGCCGAGCGTGACGATCTCCTTGGCTGTGCTCACACCCTGGAAGCCCGCGACGATCGCGACGTTGCCCGCGTCGAGCGCCTCTTTGATGCGGTCGCCCTTGATCTCGACGATCTTGGCATTGCCGTGCTCGGTGTCGGTCACGATCCCGGCCTGGCTGCCGGTAAAGCTCTGCGCGGGGACACCGAGGTCGTTGACCGCCATCGACACGAGCGCGATCGAGATCCGCTCCCCCGCCGTGAGGAGCATGTCCATCTCGCGGCCGCGCGGGTCGTGGGCGACTTCGTTGGCGAGGCGGATCAGATCGTCGGTGGTCTTGCCCATGGCGCTCACGGCCACGATGACCTGGTTGCCGGCACGCGCCGTGCGGGCGATGTGATCGGCGACGGCCTTGATCCGCTCGGGATCGCCCACCGACGTACCGCCGTACTTCTGCACGATGAGCGCCACGGCGATCAAGGCTACCAACGGGGCTTTCGCGCCCTCCGACCGAAATTCGCGACGGCGCTCCACGGGCCGCGGACCCTGAGCCGCGGACCCTGAGCCGCGGACCCTGAGCCGCGGACCCTGCGCCGCGGACCCTGAGCCGCGGACCCTGCGCGGCCGAACGACGAGCGCCGCGAGCACGCCGAGCACATCGGTGGGACGCGCCGCGCCACGCCGGCCGGGCAACACAACGCGGACATCCCGCCGCGGCGCGCACCGATGGCGTCATGTGACTCCCCGCACGCGCGGCCAGGCGAGTTCGTGAGCGACCGGGACCGGCAAATGCCACGCCCGTAGACTCCTAGCTTCGTCTTGTTCGTTCCGTGACCCGCTGCGGTCCCCGCACACTCCGAGGCGTCCATGACCAAGGCCGACAAGCGAGCCCGCAAACGCGACAACCAGGCGAAGGCCCGTGCCGCGCGCGCGGTCGCGGCCCGCCGCCGCAACCGCATCGACCTCGCCAAGCGCGGGACGGTCATCGCGGTGCTCGTCTTGATCGTTGGGGGCGGCACTGCCTATTTGTTGAACAAGGACGACGAGAAGAACGTCGAAACGACCGACCAGACGGCGTCGGACCCGACCCTCAGCGACTCCACCACTCCGTCAGCCGAGGACGCGACCACGAGCAGCGAGCTGAACGCCACGACCACGACCGCGTTCTCCGAGGCGCGCCTCTCAACGCAGAACCAGTACATCGCCACGATCACGACAAACAAGGGTGTCATCAAGCTCGAACTCGACGTCGTGGGCGCGCAGATCGCCGCGTCGCACTTCGCTGCACTCGCGCGCGAGGGGTTCTACGACGGGCTGACCTTCCACCGCGTGATCGACGGCTTCATGATCCAGGGAGGCGATCCCAACGGCGACGGCACCGGCGGGAGCGGCCGCGAGGTCGACGGCGAGATCCCGACAGACAACTACCCGATCGGTTCGCTCGCCGCGGCCAAGACTGGGACCGATCCCGCGGGCACGTTCGACGCGCAGTTCTTCATCGTGACCGGTCCCCAGGGCGCGACGCTCCCCAACGACTACGCCCGCTTCGGTCGCGTCGTCGAGGGGCTCGACGTCGCGCAGGCGATCGCCAAGCTCCAGGCTCTGCCGGCCGACACACCGAGCGAGACGATCACGATCGAGTCGATCGCCATCGCCGAGACACCGCTCGAGTCGGCGGCCACCACCGTGGCGACCGTGGCTCCGTGATTGCGCATCGTGCTGCCCGTCGTCGCCCGCGAGGTCGCCGGTGAGTGGCTCGCGGCGCCGACCCCCGCCCGCGCCCGCACGAACCCCGCGCCCGCTCGGCGTTGACCTCGCGATCGGCGCCGTCGTCGCGGTGCTCGTCGCGGGAGCCGCGCTCCTCGTCATCGACCGCAGCGGCGACGGGACCTCGGGTCCGAGTACCACCACGACACCTGCTCAGACGACGGTGCCGAGTTCGACGACCCGGCAACCAACAACGCGTCCACCGGTGCAACTCGATCCTGCGATCACCTACACCGCGACGATCGAGACGACCAGGGGCGACATCGTCATCGAACTCGACGTCGCCAACGCACCCGTCGCCTCGGGCCAGTTCTACAAACTGGCCACCGACGGCTTCTACGAGGGCGTCACATTCGGCCGCCTCGAGGACAATTTCATGATCCAGATCGGCGACCTCGGCGGCACGGTCTACGGCGCACCAGTGATCGGCGAGATCCCAGACGCCGGCTACCCCGTCGGATCGGTCGCCGCCGCACTCATCGAAGGCTCGACGCCCGGGATGTTCGACGCGCAGTTCTTCATCGTCACCGGCGACATCGCCGAGCAACTCCAGCCCGAGTACGCGCGATTCGCGACGGTGGTCGAGGGGATGGACGTCGCCCGCGCCATCGAGGACGCGGGCGACCCCAAGACCGGAGTGCCGGCGCGGTTCGATCAGATCGTCAAGATCTCGATCACTGAGTCCTGATAGCGCCGGGGTTCGGTACCCGTCGCGTACACGGTCACCGCTCCCGGCCCGACGACCCGCCACACGCCCTCGGGATCGCGCACGAGCGCGGTGTGCTCGTCGAGGCCGGCGAGGACCGCCGTGTCGGGGAGCAGGTCGATGGATCGGTCACGTATGTGGTCGGCCGCGGTGCCGTGGTACGGGAACACGGCGAGGTCCGGGGCAAGCCCGAGACCGACCGTGTAGGCACCGCCACGCGGGTCGACCATCGGGTCGCCGACGAGCGTCGCGCCTGCACCCGACGCGGCCAGCACCGCGCCATTGCGGTACGCGGCCGCGATGACCGCGAACAGCGACGAGTCCTTGAGCACCGATCGCAGGTGGAGCGGTGATCCGTCCGCGATGTAGATGAACTGCGCGGACTTGGCGAGCTTCACGAGCGCGTCGTCCTCGGCGTCGCGCCGGCTGAGTGCCATCAGCGGCACGACGGTCGCGTCGAGTGCCGCGAAGTGTGCCGTCGCCGCGGCGACGACCCGATCGGGATGCTCGAAGGCAGCGGCGGTCGGCACGACCACGACCGGCGCGCCGGGGCTGACGCTCGTGAGCAACTGGCGATGCAACGGGAGGCAGGCGTCGTCGAATTCGCCCCCACCGACGAGGGCGAGCGTGCCACGAGCGCGTCGGGATGCCGTCACGGCGTCGCCACTCCTTGCGCGAACGGAACGAGCAACGGCGGGGTGCGTTTGGGAGTGAACTCCTCGAATTCGTTGAGCGAGAACCCCGCCGCTTCGAGGTTGCGCCGCGCGTCCCGGGTGAGATGACAGCCGCACGCGGCCTTGGTCCAGATGGGGTCGAGGCGTTGCTGCCAGCGGCCCTTGCGGCCCGCGGCACCGCCTCCGTGCTCGATGAACAGCAACCGGCCGTCGGGCCGCAGCACGCGACGAACCTCGGCGAGCGTGGCCTCGACGTCGCGCACCGTGCAGAGCACCAGGGTCGACACGACCGCATCGAACGACGCGTCGTCGAACGGGAGCGACTCGCCGACCGCGTCGTGGACCTCGATCGGCACCGCGGCCGCGGCGATCTTGGGCGCAAGCCGCCGTCGCATGGGCGCGCTCGGCTCGGCACAGACCACCTGTGCCGCCCGTTGATAGTGGGCGAGGTTCGCTCCCGTTCCCGCGCCGATCTCGAGGATCCGTCCCTCGAGCGGCCCGATCATGGCGGCGCGTCGCCTCCCCATGAAAGCGGCTTCCATCGCCGCGTTGATGCGGTCGTACACGGACGCGAAGCCCCGTTCCCACACACCCATGGCGGGCGAGCATACGCACGCCCGATCGCGAGGTCCCCGGGTCCGAGCCCGCCGACGGCGGCTGGGCGAGCGAAAGCCGTCACGCATCGCGGTGAATCGTCGAGCGGTTTGGCCCGCTCCGCCTACTCGTCGGTAACCTGCCCCGCTTCGACACGACAGGTACCCGGGCGCCAGGCATCCGGGAAACCGAGAGCCGGGAGGGCTTCATGGCGATCAAGCGGGTCGGCATCGTCGGTTCGGGGATCATGGGTTCCGGCATCGCCGAGGTCGCCGGCAAGGCCGGGTTCGAGGTCGTGCTCCGCAGCCGCCAGCAGGCGACCGCCGACGCAATGGTCGCGAGCCTCGAGAAGTCGCTCGCCAAGCAGGTCGAGCGGGGCAAGCTCGACGACGGCGAGCGCAGCGCGGTGCTGGGTCGCGTGCACGCCGTCGCCGACCTCGGCGAACTCTCCGAATGCGATCTGGTCATCGAGTCGATCCTCGAAGATCTCGACTCGAAGAAGCAGTTGTTCACCGACCTCGATCGGATCTGCCACGACGGCGCGATCCTCGCGACCAACACCTCGACGCTGCCCGTGATCGAGATGGCGATGCACACCGGCCGGCCCGAGCAGGTCTGCGGTGTGCACTTCTTCAACCCGGCCACCGCGATGAGTCTCGTCGAGATCGTCCGTTGCATCACGACCAACGACACCACGATCACCGCGGCCACCGAATTTGCCGCCACGTGCGGCAAGAATCCGGTGCTCGTCAAGGACCAAGCCGGCTTCATCGTCAACGCCTTGTTGTTCCCCTACCTCAACAATGCCGCGCGCATGATGGACGCGGGTGTTGCGTCGCGCGACGACATCGACACCGCGATGAAGGGTGGCTGCAACTTCCCGATGGGTCCGCTCGAACTGCTCGACCTCGTCGGACTCGATACCAGCCTGTCGATCCTCGAGGCGCTCTACGCCGAGTTCAAGGACCCGAACTACGCGCCGGCGCCGATCCTCCGGCGCATGGTGAGCGCCGAACGACTCGGCCGCAAGACCGGAATCGGCTTCTACGACTACCACAAGTAGCGGCAGGTCCGCGGCGCGCCGCTCCGGGCGTGACGATCGTCCGCCGTCCTCACCCGAGATGACTTTTCCGCCTCCGGCCTGGGAGAATCATGCCGATGGCCGAGCGTGATCGCCCTTGGGTGATGCGAACCTATTCGGGGCACTCCTCGGCGCGCGCGTCGAACGAGTTGTATCGCACGAACCTCGCCAAGGGACAGACCGGCCTGTCGGTCGCGTTCGACCTGCCCACTCAGACCGGCTACGACCCCGACGACGTGATGGCGCGCGGCGAAGTCGGCAAGGTCGGAGTTCCGGTGCCGACGCTCGCGGAGATGCGGACGCTCTTCGACGAGATCCCGGTCGACGAGATGAACACGTCGATGACGATCAACGCCACGGCGATGTGGTTGCTCGCGCTCTACGTCGCGGTCGCCGAGGAACGCGGTGTCGACCCGGCTCGGCTCGCGGGCACCACCCAGAACGACATCATGAAGGAGTACCTGTCGCGCGGCACCTTCATCTTCCCGCCGGGACCGTCGCGACGGCTCACGGTCGATCTCATCACGTACACCGTCCGGCACGTCCCGAAGTGGAACCCGATGAACGTGTGCAGCTACCACCTGCAGGAGGCCGGCGCGACTCCGGTGCAGGAGATCGCGTTCTCGCTCGCGACCGCGATCGACATCCTCGACGCCGTCAAGGCCTCCGGCCAAGTACCCGACGACGAGTTCGGCGCGGTCGTCGAGCGGATCTCGTTCTTCGTGAACTCGGGGATCCGCTTCATCGAAGAACTGTGCAAGATGCGGGCCTTCACCGCGCTGTGGGACCGGATCTGCCGCGACCGCTACGGGGTCGACGATCCTGCCGCGCGGCGCTTCCGCTACGGCGTTCAGGTGAACTCGCTCGGGCTCACCGAAGCGCAGCCCGAGAACAACGTGCAGCGCATCGTGCTCGAGATGCTCGGGGTCACGCTCTCCAAGCGGGCACGGGCCCGCGCCGTGCAGCTGCCCGCATGGAACGAGGCGCTCGGGCTCCCACGCCCGTGGGACCAGCAGTGGTCGCTGCGTATCCAGCAGGTGCTCGCGTTCGAGTCTGACTTGCTCGAGTACGGCGACATCTTCGCCGGCTCCCACGTGATCGAGGCGAAGACGCGAGAACTACTCGACGCGGCGCAGTCGGAACTCGACGCCATCCTCGACGCCGGTGGAGCGTTCGAGAACCTCGACGACCTGAAGACGCGGCTGGTGCAGAGCCACGCCGAGCGGGTCCGGCGCGTCGAGAACGGCGAGATCACGATCGTCGGAGTGAACGACTTCCGCGAGACGGCGGACTCGCCCCTCACCGCGGGCCTCGAGGACTCGATCTTGATCGTCGATCCCGAGTCCGAACACGAGCAGGTCGCGGCGATCACTCGTTGGCGGTCGGCGCGCGACGAGTCGACGTGGCAGACCGCTCGCACCGAGGTGCGCCGCGTCGCCGCCGGTTCCGACAACCTGATGCCGGCGACGATCGCGTTCGCGAAGGCAGGGGGAACGGTCGGCGAGTGGGCCGCGGTGCTGCGCGACGTGTTCGGCGAATACCGCGCGCCGACCGGCGTGGGACGGGTCGCGGTCGCCGCGACCTCGGGTCTGGTGGCAGTGCGCGAGACGGTGCAGCAACTCGTCGCGCGGCGCGGCGCACCGATCCGGATGCTGGTCGGCAAGCCAGGACTGGACGGCCACAGCAACGGCGCCGAGCAGATCGCGGTGGCGGCACGGGACGTCGGTATCGAGGTCGTGTATCAGGGCATTCGCCTCACGCCGGCGCAGATCGCCGCTGCGGCGCGCGACGAGGACGTCGACGTCGTGGGCTTGTCGATCTTGTCGGGGAGCCATCTCGACCTGGTCCCCGAGACCTTGCGTCACCTCGCCGAGGTGGGGGTCCGAGTCCCGGTCGTGGTCGGTGGCATCATTCCCGAGGCCGATCAGCGCCGTCTGCGAGACGCCGGGGTCGCCCGTGTGTACACGCCGAAGGACTACCGCCTCGCGGACATTCTGGCCGACATCGTGTCGCTGGTGGCGGCCGAACCCGCGACGCGGTCCGACAACCCGGCTTCCCCGCAGGAGAGCCCAGCTTCCGCTCAGGAGACACTGGTGAACGGCCGATGAGACCCACGATGCTCGATCGCCGGCTCATCGTGTGTGTCGGCGCGGCGCTTGCCGCGCTGGCGGCCGGCGTGGTCGCCGTCGCGACCTCGGCCGCGGGTTGGGGAGTGATGGCGGGCGCGGCCGGCGTCGTCGCCGGGGGTGCCGGTGCCGCGCTCGGCGCGCAAGCACGTGCCGCGAGCGACGCGCTGCGCCTGGCCAAGCGCGACCATCTGCGTCTCAACCGCGAACTCGACGCACTGTCCGCGACCCTCGAAGAGGAACTGACCCGCGGCGCGACGCCCGACTCGCCGCGCGACAAGGCCGAGCACGCGTTCGACCCTGCGACCGGTCTGTACGACGAGCGCTACTTCGCGGTCCTGGTCCAGCAACAGGTCGCCGCGGCGCGCCGTTCGTTGCGTCCGCTGTCGGTCGTGATCTTCGAGGTCGACGGGCTGACCGAATCGGACGAGCCGACCCGGCACCAGGCGCTCGGCGTCGTCGGTGACGTCTTGCGCCGGACGCTGCGCGAGAGCGACTCGGCGTGCCGGCTCGGTGATCTGATGATCGGCGCGATCTTCGAGGACACGCCCGAATCCGGCGCGGTATGGGCAGCCGAACGGGTGCGCGGCACGTTGCTCGGCTCGCCCGTCGGTGACGCGCTCACGATCAGCGCCGGAGTGGCGTGCTACCCGAGCCACGCGCTGGGCGCCGCGGAGTTGGTCGCGCAGGCGGGCCGCGCCCTCGAAGAGGCACGCAAGCGCGGCGCCGACCGCGTCGAGATCGCACCCGAGGTCTGAGTCGCCCGCTTCGCGCGCGCGACCCCGCCACACTTCTCACACCGCTCAGCCGACGTTCATCCCGTCGAGCATGCGATCGAGCGCGTCGCGGAAGCGATCATCCGCAGTCCCCGCGTAGAGGTAGGGGGCGAGCGCGACGGCGTTCGGGAACTCGTCGGGATCGAGCGTCGCGTACACCGATCGCCAGCGCCGGTATTCGCGCGTGCGTGCACCCCGGTCGAGGCGCGCGAGGTGCGCGTCGAGCGCCGCCGAGCCGACGGTGAGCTCGATGAGCGCGTGATACCCGAGCGCCGCCGGCTTGGCGGCGAGACCGGCCGCCCGGAGCGCCGCGAGCAGCCCGTCGGTGATCGCGAACTCGGCGTCGGTGAGCGGCGGGCCGGACCGCTGCGCCGCGGCGAGCGCGGGCGCGCGGAGATGGGCGGCGCGCAGGCGCACACAGATCTCGACGATCGATGCACGCGGTCGCCTGCCACCGGGAAGGCCGCGCATCACGTCGGCGAGCATGCGATCACCAGCCGCTCGTACGAGTTCGTCCTTGTCGCGGAAGTGCCGGTAGAACGCGGTCGCGTCCACGCCGAGTTCGCGTCCGAGTCGCTGGAGCGTCACAGGCTTGTCGGTGTCGCGCATCAGCCGGATGACCGCGTCGAGCACCGTGTCCCGGGTGAGACGGACGCGCGCCACCGTCACTCCGACTCGTCGTAGAGCCGGGCTCGACCGAGTCGCTCGAGACACACCTCGGCGCTCCACGGCAGCATCGTCGAGCCGAGGCGTGCGTCGCGGTACATGCGCTCGAGCGGAAGGTGCTTCAGCACCGACTGCCCACCGCACACGCGGATCGCGAGCGAGGCAACCTCGGCTGCGTGTTCCATGACCGTCACCGCGGCCGCCCAGCCGGTGACGAGTTGCGACTCCGCAGGGTCGAGGACCGCGGTGTCGATCGCGCGGTAGAGCAGCGCCCGTGCCTGCTCGTGCTTCACCTGCATCTCGGCCCAGCCGTGCTGCTTGATCGCGTGATCGCGCCGCGCGCCGGTTGCCTGTCCGGGCAGTTCGCCCCGCAGGTAGGCGGCGACCGCGTCGAGGATCCCGCCGGTGAGTCCGAGGTAGGTCGGGCACAACGAAAGGAACAACCACGGGTACCGTCGCGCGGCCTGGTCGTAGGTACCCGCCGGGAGCCACTCGTTCGCTTCGGGGACGAACGCGTCGCGCATCACGAGCGTGCGCGACACCGTTCCCCGCATCCCCAACGGATCCCACTCCCCTTCGAGGTCCACGCCTTCGCCCCCCGCCGGCACACCCAGCAGGCGGATCGAATCCTCACTCGCGACGTGACAGGTCACGTTGTAGAAGTCGGCCGCGCCGGCGAGCGAGGCGAAGATCTTGCGCCCTCTCAGGACCCAGCCGCCGTCAACGGGCGTCGCCGTCGTCGCGATTCCCGCGGTCGCACCGGGTGCCAGCCCCTCGGAGAACGGCTGGCTGTGGATCTGGCCACGTTCGACGACGCCGCGATACATCGCCGATCTGATGTTGTCGTGACGGCGCCGGGTCGCGTCGTCGAGGTCGAGTCGATCGGCGACTTCGCCGCACCAGAGCATCGTCGCGTTGTGCATGTTGAAGGTCAGCGCCGTGGCGCCACAGGAGCGGCCGATCTCCTCGCTCACCCGTACGTACTGCGCGTAGGTCGCGCCAGCACCTCCGTATGCCTCAGGGATGCACATGGCGAGCAACCCACATTCGGCGAAGTCGGCGAAGTTCGCGAACGGAAACGAGGCGTCGCGATCGTGCACGACGGCTCGCTCCTGCAAGCGGGGGGCGAGCGAGCGAACGCGTTCGAGCAGGTCGTCGAGATCGGCCATTGGGTCATGCTGCTCGCGAGCGCGAGCGATGTCAACTATGTTGACAATGCTCCTGACGTCGATAGGGTGGGAATGTGGAATCCCGCGTGCCGAGCGACGCGCCCGGATCGACGAGGACACGCAACGGGTTCTCGTGGATCGAGGTCGCGCCACCGCACCCGGCGGGTCCGGCCGGTGCGCCGATCCTGTTGCTGCACGGGCTCGGGCTGACACGGACCAGTTGGGCCGCGCAACTCGGCGCGCTCGGCCGGCGTTGGCGGGTCGCGGCGTGGGATCTGCCCGGCTACGGCGACTCCGAACCGCTGCCCTCGACGACGCTCACATCGTTGCGTGACGCCGTACTGCACTGGGCCGACGCGCTCGACGCCGATCGATTCCACCTTGTCGGTCACTCGCTCGGTGGGATGCTCGCGCAGCACGTCGGCGCGTTCGCCCCCAACCGGCTCGCCTCGCTCACGCTGATCTCCACGAGCCCGAAGTTCGGGCTCGACGGGACCGCGCCCGACGACTGGCGCGCCGCGCGCCTCGATCCGCTCGACCGCGGGATCGAGCCCGAGTCGTTCGCCGCCGCGGTGCTCGGCGGGCTCGCCGCGCGAGCGACGCGGGCCGACGTCCTGGCCGGCCAGATCGCATCGATGAGCCGGATCACGGGCGTGGCGTTGCGCGCCGCGATCGACTGCGTCGTCGCCCACGACGCCCGCGCGCTGCTCGGGACGATCGCGGCCCCGACGGTGGTGCTCGTCGGATCGCTCGACGAGGAGACACCCCTCGCCTATGCCCAGGCGCTCGTCGACGCGATCCCTGACGCGGTGCTCGAGGTCGTCGACGGCGCCGGGCACCTGCTCCCGGCCGAAGCACCTGACGCCGTCAACGACATCATCGCCCGACACGTCGAGACGCATTCATGATCAGCGAGGCGGCAGACCGGTGACCGAGCCCGTCGTGCAGTGGCGCTACGTGCGCAGTTTCGCCGACCACCTGGCGCGCTGTGCGTTGCACGCGGCCGAGACCGTCGTGGTGCTGAGCGAAACGGACTCCAGACCCGTGCTCGTCGACACCGCGCGGCTCGCCGCGCAGTCGCTCGGCGCGTCGGTCTTCGACGTGTGCGTCGCGACTCCGGCCCAAACCCACGCGGTCCCGGTCCGTTCGACCGGCGCGTCGCAAGCACTTGTGGGGAACCGGGCGGTGATCGCCGCGCTGCGCGAGACAGATCTCGTGATCGACTGCACTGTCGAGGGCCTGCTCCACGCACCCGAACTCGGCGACATCCTGGGCGCGGGAACTCGGGTGCTCATGGTCTCGAACGAACACCCGGACCTGTTCGAGCGGATCCGCTGGGACGATGACCTCCCCCGCCGCGTCGGTCTCGCGCTCGACCACCTCCGTGCCGCGCGCACGATGCACGTCACGAGCGACGCCGGCACCGATCTGACCATCGACCTGCCCGGGGCCGTGACGGCCGGGTCGACCGGGTTGACCGACGGTCGCGGATCGATCGCGCACTGGCCGGGCGGTCTCGTCATCGCCTTCCCGGCTGCACACACCGTCGCGGGCCGGGTCGTGCTCGCGCCCGGCGACCTGAACCTCACATTCAACCGTTACGTCGAGTCGGCCGTCGCGCTCACGATCGACGACGATCACATCGTCGACATCGCCGGCAGCGGTGTCGACGCGGCACTGTTCGGGAGCTACCTCGACGCGTTCGGGGAGGGTGCTGCCTACGCGACGAGCCACGTCGGCTGGGGCATGAACCCGGCGGCGCGCTGGGAATCGACCGCGCTGTACGAACGGCGCGAGACATGGGGCACCGAGGCGCGCGCGTTCGCGGGCAACTTCTTGTACTCGACGGGCGCGAACGAACACGCGGGACGGTTCACCGCTGGGCATTTCGACCTGCCGATGCGTGACTGCACGATCACACTCGATGATCGTACGGTCGTCGTACGCGGCGCGCTCGTCGCCGAACTCGCGCCGGGCGCGCCCTGACCCTCGATCACCGATGAGCCACGACATCGATCGGCCACGTCGTTGGTCAGCAACGACATCGATCGGCCACGTCGTTGGTCAGCCACGACATCGATCGGCCACGTCGTTGGTCAGCCACGACATCGATCAGCCACGACATCGATCGGCCACGTCGTTGGTCAGCCACGACATCGATCAGAACGACACGTCGTTGGCGCTGTAGGCGCGGAACGCGATGAGCGTGCGCGTCCAGGTGATTCCCGCGAGCCGATCGATGCCTTCGGTAACGATATGGGCAACCTGTTCGTGGTCCTGGACCCGCAGGATGACGACGAGATCCTCGTCGCCCGCGACCGAGTAGACCTCGGCGACTCCGTCGAGGCCCGCGAGCGCGGGTCCGAGGTTTGCGATCTCCGAGGGGAGCGCCTTCACCAACACGATCGCAGTCACCATCGGGCGAACTCCTTCGGTCGGGCGAACGACAACGGTCGATCGCACGGAACTGCACGAGCAACGCTCACCAGCCGGGCGGCCACAGGTAGGGCGGCCACAGGCAGGGTGCTCACAGGTAGGGAACGTAGTAGCGCAGTTCCCAATCGGTGACGGCGGCGCAGTACTTCGCCCACTCGTCGCGTTTCAGGCTCAGGAAGTTGGCGACGAGTTCGTGACCCAGCGCTTCGGTGAACGCCGCGTCGGCTTCGAGCGCGTCGAGTGCGTCACGCAGGGTCTCGGGCGTGCGACGATCCGTGTTCGCCTGTTCGAGCGCGTCACCGGTCTCGGGTGCCGGGAGTTCGAGAGCGTCACGCACACCGAGCCGCGCCGCCTGCAGCACTGCAGCGACCGCGAGATACGGGTTCGCGGCGCCGTCGGGCGTGCGGTGCTCGATGCGGGTGGCCGCGCCGCGCTCACGTGGGACGCGGACCGTAGCCGAGCGATGATCAACCCCCCAGTTCGCCCAGACGCCGGCGAGCTGGCCGGGTTGCAGACGTTTGTACGCGTTGACGGTGGGCGCGCAGATGGCGGTGAGTGCCTCGTGGTGGGCCAGCAAGCCGGCGATGCTCGCGCGGGCAACGTCGGAGAGTGCGTGCGCGCCGTCGGCGTCGTTGAGCGCGTTGACGTCGTGACCGTCACGCAACGAGAAGTTGACGTGGGTGCCACTCCCCGAGAGGTGGGCAAACGGCTTGCCGACGAAGGTGAGCCGCGATCCTCGCCGTAACGCGACTTCGTGTGCCATCTGTTTGAAGAGGAAGATCGAGTCGACCTGTTCCATCGCGGGCGAGTACCCGAGCGTGAACTCGAACTGCGGGCAGTCGTACTCGCTGTTGACCGACTCGAGTGCCAACCCACACTCGGCGGCCTGATCCATGATCGCCTCGATGAGCCCGTCGGGGTCGACGATCGCACCCACGCCGTAGGTCATCGCACCCGGCGTGTCGAGCGGCCTCCATCCACCCGCACGATCCGGTTCGAGCAGATACGCCTCGAGTTCGATCCCGACCATGGGGTCGTATCCGAGTGCGCGCCAGTCATCGATGGCGCGTTGCAACACGGCGCGTGGCGCGTACGGCAGAGGTTCGTCGTGGGCCCACAAGTCGGCGATCACGACCCCGACGCCGGGGTCCCACCCGGGGCGGACCGCGTCGAGATCGAAGCGCGACTCAAGGTCGGGCATGCCTTCGAAGAACCCCGAACCGGGCGCGCCGGGGGTCATCGTCTTGTCGAGATGCTGGGCGAACAGTGTGATGCAGTGGTTCGTCGAGGCGCGCGAGGGGACACCGGGGGCCACGGGCAGGTACTTGCTCCGGGCGATGCCGAGCACGTCGCAGAACATCGGCCGGATGCGGCGGTAGGGCAGCGTCATGGCCGCCGAGACTACGAAACCGCGCCGCGTCCTGCTGGCGCGATCGGCGCACATCCCGCGGTCCCCACGGGTGGGTAGTCACGGGTGCACGCCCTGCCCGGTTCGTGTACGGTTCGTTCGGCACCGAACGATTTCGCGTCCCAGCCCGACGCGCCGACCGGCGCCGTTCGTATCATTCACATCTGCACGCTTCACCACCGCTCCACCGAAGGGTCGGCACACATCCCCGGCGGTATCGGGCGGCACGGCTCGTTCCAGGGGGAATCCGATGAAGGTTTCGAAGACGGTTGCTGCGCTTTTGGCCGGCGCGCTCATCATCGCTGCGTGTGGCGACGACGACGAACCGACGAGCGGGTCGAACGACACCTCGCCCGGCGTGACCGAACCTGCGGGCGACTGCACGCTCGACGAGCCGTTGAAGATCGGCTATGTGATGGACATCGGACTCGGCGGCATCGGCGACGTGCCGGGAAGCGCGGGCGCCGAGTACCAGATCGAACAGATCAACGCCGCGGGCGGCGTCGGCGGCAAGCCGATCGAGTTCGAAGCGAAGCAGGTCCCCGACGACGACCCCGCCGCGGCCCAGCGGGCGACACGCGAACTGATCGACGGCGGAGCGGACGTCATCTTGGGCCCGCCGTTCTCGACCTTCGGCCTGCCGATGCTCGAAGAGACCAAGGGCGAGGTCCCGGTCCTGTTCGTCACGTCGACCGAGATCACGCTCCCCGACCCGACCCAGGCGTCGTTCCTCGTGAGCTTCAACGACAAGGTGCAGGCATCGGCCGCGGCGCAGTTCGCGAACGAGCAGGGGTACACGACCGCGGTGACCTTGTCATCGACCGACATCCCCTACCTCAACATCACGACCGCGGCGTTCACCGACGTGTTCGAACAACTCGGCGGCGCCGTCGCCGCCGACCTCTCTTTCTCGCTCGGCGACGAGAGTTTCTCGTCGCAGGTCAACGAGATCGCGGGGATGGACCCCGTCCCCGACGTCATCTACTCGGCGTTCTTCCTGCCCGAAGCCGGCATCTTCTTGAAGCAGCTGCGCGAGGCCGGCGTCGAGAGCGCGGTGATCAGTGCCGACGGGTTCGACGCGTCACAGGTCTGGACTGCCGGCCCCGACGCCGAAGGCGTGTTCTTCACCGCGCACACGTTCGGCACGGCCAACGGCGGCAAGGTGCAGGAGTTCCTCGACGCCGCGAACGCCGCGGGCAAGAAGATCGAGACGATCTCGTTCGGTGCGCTCGGCGCCGACGCCGCGCAGGTCGCCGCGTCGGCCACCGAGATTGCGTGTTCGCTCGACGGGCCATCGATCGCGGGCGCGATCAACAACCTGGAGAACCTCGACGTCGTCACGGGCAAGCTGTCGTATGCGGGGACCAGCGGCACGCCACAGCGCGATGTCGTGATCCTCACGGTCACCGACGGCGAGCCCACGCTGGTCAAGGCGTTCTACCCGGGCACGATCGCGCAGTAGCGCGGTTCGCGCCCCGGTTTCGCCGGATCACGACCGTGCTCGAGGTCGACCGACTCACGACGCGCTACGGCGAGATCACGGCACTGCACGGCGCCGACCTGCGCGTCGACGAGGGCGAGATGGTCGCGCTCGTCGGCCCCAACGGTGCGGGCAAGACCACGTTGCTCACGACCGTCGCCGGTCTGGTGCGACCGGCGTCGGGCTCGGTGCGCTTCTGCAGCGCCAACATCACGGGTCACGACCCGGCGCGGTTGCTGCGCGCGGGGATCGCGCTCGTCCCCGAGCGGCGACGGATCTTCAAGGATCTGACGGTCGGTGAGAACCTGCGGCTCGCCGGCACGACGGTGCCGTCCTCACACCGCCGGGTGCGGATACACGAGTTGTGCGAGCGGTTCCCGATCCTCGGCGAGCGTGTCGACGTCGCCGCGGGTTACCTGTCGGGCGGCGAGGCCCAGCAGCTCGCGGTGGCCCGCGCGCTCATGTGCGACCCGAAGCTCCTGCTCCTCGACGAACCCTGCCTCGGGCTCGCACCGGCGATGGTCGATGTCGTGTTCGAGCTCCTCGTCGAGTTGCGCGACCAGGGTCGCACGATCCTCGTCGTCGAACAACAGGCACACCGCGTCATCGGTGTCGCGGACCGCAGCTACGTGTTGCGGACCGGCCGCATCGTCGCTGCGGGCGGCAAGGAATTCGCCGACCGCAGCGACCTGTTCGCCTCGTACGTCGGAGGCGCGGCGTGACCGAGATCCTGCAGAACCTGGCTGACGGGCTCGGCGCGGGGAGCACGTACGCGCTCTTCGCCGTCGGCGTCTCGCTGATCTTCGGTGTGATGCACCTCGTGAACTTCGCCCACGGCGAACTGCTGACCCTCGGCGCCTACCTCGCCTACTGGATGTTGCTGCGCGAGTTCGGTTGGTGGGTCGTCGTCCCGGCCGTGATCGGCGCGGCGGTGTTGGGCTCGATGAGCATCGAGTTCGTCGCGTTCCGTCGCATTCGCGGCGCCAACCCGTTCACGTTGTTGCTCACGTCGTTCGCGCTCGAGGTGCTGTCGCACGCCGTGTGGAAGGTGTTCGTGTCCTCGAAGCGCAAGCCCTTCGCAACCCCGGAGTGGGCGTTCGAGTCGTTCGCGATCGGGTCGGTGCGCTTCGAGTGGTGGAACATCGTCGCCTTTGGAGTCGCGGTCCTGAGCTTCGCCGTCACCGCGTTCGTGTTGCGCCGCACGATGTTCGGGCTCGCGGTGCGAGCCGCCGCCGAAGACTTCGACGCGGCCCGCCTGATGGGGGTCAAGGCGAACCGGGTGATCAGCGGCGCGTTCGCGTTTGCGGGGCTGCTCGCCGGCATCGCGTCGTCGTTGATCCTGATGCGCAAGGGCGGCGCCGAGCCCCGCATGGGCGCCGATCCGTTGCTCAAGGCCGTCATCGCCGCCGTCATCGGCGGACTCGGGTCGCTTCCCGGGGCGGTCGCGGGCGGTCTCGCGCTCGGTGTCACCGAGGTCTTCGTGCGGGACCTGCTCCCCGAGGATCTCGGAGGACTCACCGACGGCCTGGTGTTCGCGGTGATCGCGCTGCTGTTCATCGTGCGGCCGCAGGGATTGTTCAACGTCGAGACCGCGGAGCGCGTGTGAGTCCCTCGACCGGCTTCGCGAGTGGATCCGACTCGGGCGGGACACCCGGCTCGGGCGGAACAACCGGCTCGGGCGGAACAACCGGCTCGGGCGATGTCGCGACGTCGCGGCGGCCGGGTCCGGCCGCGCCGCTGTTCGCGTCCGTCCTGGGCAACTTCGCGCTGCTGTTGGTGATCACGCTCGGCGGGTTCGCCTACGCCTCGGTCGGCAGTTCGGCCCGCGACCAACTCATCACCGAGATGCTCATCAGCGTGGTGCTCGTCGTGGGATTGCAGGTGTTCATGGGGAACACCGGCGTGCTCTCGTTCGGTCACCTCGGCTTCGCTTCGATCGGCGCGTACACCGCGTCGCTGCTCGCGATCCCCGAGGTGCGCAAGCACGTGCTGCTCCCCGATGCACCCTTTGGCATCGGCAACATCGAGGTTCCGGTGTTCTCCGCGACGATCATCGGCATCGCCGTGACCTTCGTCGTGGCACTGATCGTCGGTGTCGTGGTCGCGCGAACCAACGGCCTCGCGGCGACCATGATCACGCTCGCCCTCTTGTTCATGGTCGATTCCGTCGCTCGCAACTGGACCGACCTGACCGGAGGCGCGGGCAACCTCGGGAGCATCCCGCGACTCGAGGGTCGGGTGTGGGTGTTGGTCTGCGCGGCGATCACCATCTCGATCGCGGCCGCGTTCCGGTTCTCGCCGATCGGCCGCATGGCCCAGGCGAGCCGCGAAGACGACCTCGCGGCACGGGCGATGGGTGTGAACTCGAGCATGGTGCGGTTCGTCGCACTCGTGCTCAGCGCCGGGATCGTCGGTCTCGGCGGTGCGTTGCGCAGCCAGTCGCTCGGCACCATCGGCCCGAGCCAGTTCAGCTTCGATTTCACGATCATCGTGATTGCCATGCTCGTGGTCGGTGGCATGCAGACCGTCTCGGGAGCGATCGTCGGTACCGCGATCATCACGTTCGGCAAGGAGTTCTTCCGCTTCCTCGGCGACGGGCCGCAGTGGCTCGGCATCGACTGGCCACAGGTCGAAGGCCTCCCCGACTTCTTTCTCGCCGCGGTGTTGCTCGCGGTGTTGCTGACCCGGCCGGCGGGGTTGCTCGGCGCGTTCGACGCCGGCGACCTGGTGCTCAGGATCGTGCGCCGCCGCCGAATGAAATCAACGGCGCTCCTCACCCCGTCGGCGCAACCCGTTCGGGCTCCGCGGGCACCGTTGGGCGACGACTCGCTCGTCGCGCACGGACTCGGTGTCACCTTCGGAGGATTCGTCGCCGTCGACGCGGTCACCATCACCGTCGCGCCGGGCGAGATCCGCGGCCTGATCGGACCGAACGGGGCGGGCAAGACCACGTTCGTCAACCTCGTCACGGGACTCGTCGAGCCGAGCCACGGCGAGGTGCGTCTCGGAGAGCGTCGCGTCGGTACAACGCCGACGCGTGTCGCCCGCGGTGGGGTGGCGCGCACATTTCAGAACCTCCGCGTCTTCGGCGGCCTCTCGGTGCGCGAGAACATCGCGATCGCGGGACTCGTCGCGCGGCGCCATCGACGCCACCGGCCGGCGATCGACGCCGACGCGCTTCTCGCGGCGAGCGGTCTCACCGCCTTCGCCGACCACCCTGCCCGCGCCCTTGACTACGGCAACCAACGGCGCCTCGAGATCGCGCGCGCGGCCGCGCTCCGCCCCGATTTTCTGCTCCTCGACGAACCGACCTCGGGGATGAGCGACACCGAGTCGGCGGCCATGGTCTCGCACATCCGCGGGATCGCCGAGATGGTCGGTGCCGGTGTGCTCGTCATCGACCACGACCTCGGGTTCATCACGACGATCTGTGACCACGTCACCGTCCTCGACCAGGGCCGGATCCTCGCCGAGGGAACGCCGGCCGAGGTCAAGACGGATCCGGCGGTCGTCGCCGCGTACCTCGGCTCGCACGCATGATCACCGTGCCCATGATCACCGCGGGCATGATCGCCGCAGCCACCATCACCGTGTCGGCGCTGCGTGGAGTTCACCTGTCGCCACACGCTGCGGCGGCGCGATCGGTGCCGTCGACAAACCCGCGCGCGCGAAGCTCAGCGGAACAGCGCGATACTCGACATGCTCACGACGACTGCGACGAGCGACACGACGATCGTGCGGGTCTGGTTGCTGATATCTCGCCGGATCTCCGCGAGGGTGGCGTTGCGACTCGAGTCGATCTGCCGCTCGACATCGTCCCGCAATCGCTCGATGTCCAGACGAACGCGGTCGACGTCCTGGCGAAGAAGGTCGAGTTCGGTACGAACCAACACGAGATCCGACCGGGTCACGAGTTGGTCCATCCCGACGGGAGGGAGGCTCGACATCAACACCGCCGCATCCTCGTGCCCGAGCACCTCCTCCAAGCGGTTGAAGAGATGATGCCGGGCGGCTTCGTCGACTGCCACTTGTCCTCCACGAGTACGCGACACGGATCGACACGCTCCGAGTCCACGCACGAGCCGGGCATCCACTCCGAGGCGATCCCGATCCGATTCGCGCAGGACGTCACGACTGTACCCGCGCGGGAAACGACGGCCAACGACATGGACGTCGGCCGCGCACCGCCACCACCGACCTGTCGACCAGGTGTGCCCGCGCCACCTCGTCGCGATCGAGTCGCCCGGTGTGAACGCGCTCGATGTCGCGCGCGACGTTCGGGTCTCTGAATGCATGCCGTCGAACTCCGTGCGCGAGGCGGTCCGCTCGTCGTCACCGAGCGGCCGCGCCCGACCCCGTCGGGGCGCGCGGTCGTGATCGACGTCACCGCGTGCGGGGTGTGCCGCTCGGACCTCCACGTCGTCGACGGCGATTACCCCGCGCCGTTGCCGATCGTGCTCGGCCACGAGATCACCGGCATCGAAAACGACCTCGGACCGGTCATGGTCTACGCCCCGCGCGGCTGCGGCCGCTGCACCATGTGCGCGTCCGGCCAGGAAATGCTCTGCCCCGACGGCCGCGAAACTGGCCTTGTCGTCGACGGTGGGTACGCAGAGGCTGTGCTGGTTGCGGGCCCCGAATACCTCGTTGCGCTCGGTGCACTGGACCCGGTCCGTGCCGCGCCGCTCGCGTGCGGGGGCCTGACCGCCTACCGCGCCGTGGTCCGCGGGCTGGCCGAGGTTCGCCGCCCGGGTGCCCGGGCACTCGTGATCGGCGCCGGTGGCCTCGGCCAGTTCGCGATCCAGTTCCTGCGGTTGCGCAGCGACGCCGAGGTCGTCGCGGTCGACGCCGACGCGGCGAAGCGTGCTCGCGCTCGCGAGTTGGGTGCGCACGAGGCCGTGGCGCCCGACGACCTCGACACCGAGGCCGCGTTCGTCGTCGACTTCGTCGGCGCGAATCCGACCGTCGCGCTCGCCGCCCGCGCCGTCGCCCGCCAAGGCCTGGTCGTCGTCGTGGGCCTGGCCGGCGGGCGCGCCCCGTTCGGCTTCGGGGCAGTGCCTCACGAAGCCCGGTTCACGACGAGCGTGTGGGGCACCCGGGCACAACTCGGCGAACTGCTCGCGCTGGCGACGAAGGAACCTCTGCACTACACGGTGGAGCCTGTGCCACTCGTCGATGCACAACAGGCCCATGACCGACTGCGGGCCGGTGAGGTCGCCGGCCGTCTCGTTCTCGTTCCATGAGTGCTCGCCGCGCCGACCACCCGTATCTCCGCCCAGCCCCTTGCTCAACCCTTGCTCAACCCCTCTGCCCAGCACCTCGGCCCACGGCTCCGACCCGTCGAGAGGAACCCGATGACCGCACTCGATGAGATCCGCGACGCGATCGCGACCCAGCAACTGCACACGATCGAACTCGGCGCGGTCGACAGCTACGGTCACCTGCGCGGGAAGCGCATCCCGGCGGCTCGATTCGTCGAGTCGGTCGCGACCGGTGGCGCCAACATCGCCGACGCGATTTACATCTTCGACGTCCAGTGCGCGATCGTCGACAGTCCCTTCGTCAACATGGAGCAGGGTTTCGCGGACATGCGGCTCGTGCCCGACCTCACCACGTTCCGGGTGCTGGCACACAGAGGTGGCTACGGGATCGTCATGGCCGACGCCGTCGATCATCGTGGCGCGCCACACCGGCTGTCGCCCCGGCAGGTGCTGCAGACGCAGGTCGAGCGCTGTCGCGGCCTTGGCTTCGATCCTGTCGCCGCGGTCGAACTGGAGTGCTACGTGACGACCGAGAACTGGGAGTGCGCCCAGCCGCACGTGCAATACAGCTCGCTCTCGGATGCGGTCGAGCTCGAGGTGGCCGTTCGCGAAATGCGCGAGGCCCTGCTCGGCTGCGGGGTGCCCATCGAGTCGTCGAACGCCGAATACGGACCCGGTCAGCTGGAGATCAACTTCGCGCCCGCCGATCCGGTCACCACTGCCGACAACACCGCGCTCTACAAGATGATCATCAAGGAGATCGCACTCCGGCACGGTCTGCGCGCGACGTTCATGGCAAAGCCGTGGGCGGAGCATTCGGGATCGGGGATGCACCTCCACACCAGCCTTGGCCGCGGTGCTACGAACGTGTTCGCGGGCTGCGTCGATCGGCCCGATGACGTCATGGCGCACTGGGTCGCGGGGTTGCTGGCGCACGCCCGCGCGATGCAGCTGCTCATGATCCCGACTCCCAACGGCTACAAACGCGTCCGCCCCTACACGTTCGCACCGACGCACGTGCACTGGGGTCGCGACAACCGATCGCTGCTCGCCCGCTGCACGCTCGGCGAGGATCGCGCGAACCGCGTCGAGTACCGCGCCGCGGGCGCGGACGCCAACGCGCACCTCGCGCTGGCCGCCGTGCTCGCCGCCGGCTGCGACGGGCTCGAACAGCAGCTGAGCCTGCCACCGATGGCCGAGGGTGACCTGTACGCGACTCCGGGCGACCACCCCGAACTCCCCGCGACGCCCGAGGCAGCGATCGCGGCGTTCGAGGGCTCGGCGCTCGCGACGATGCTTGGTGCCGACTTCAGCGCGAACTACGTGGTCCTCGCGCGCAACGAACTCGCGCACTTCGCGGACGCGATCACCGACTGGGAGCGAGCGCGCTACCTCGAGTTCTCCTGAACGATGACCGAACATGACGCCACCGACATCGACATCGACATCGGCCCGAGCATCGGCGACGACGTCGACATCGCGTCACCCGAAATCTACGAGCGTGCGGGGATCCCGCACGCGGCGTTTGCGCGATTGCGCCACGAGGCACCGGTGTACTGGCATCCGTGGACCAACGAGCGGGGTGGTTTCTGGGCTATCACCCGCCACGCTGACGTGTACCGAGTGAGCCGCGATGCCACGACGTTCTGTAGCCGCGAGCACGTGAACCTGTGGGATCTCGACGCCGCAGCGAAGGAAGCTCGCCGATCGATCATCGAGACCGACGCACCCGCGCACAGCCGGCTCCGGCGGCTCGTCCTGCCGCCCTTCACGCGTCACCGGGTCGGCAACTACGCCGCCGCGACGCGAGCGATCGCGTGCGAACTGCTCGACTCCATCGTCGACGCCGGTCCGGTCGACCTCGTCGACGCGCTCGCGGCACCCTTGCCGATTCGCGTGATCGTCAGCATCCTCGGTGTGCCGGCCGATGATGCCGACTTCATGGTCGAGCTCTCCAACCATCTCGTCGAAGGGACGAGCGGCCAGGCACTCGATCCAACCGCGTACGGCAACACGACACCGCTCGAACTCCTGCCGTTCAACAGCCCGGCCGCGCATGCGCTGTTCGAGTACGGCAGGGCGCTCGGCGAACAACGGCGACGGTGCCCGGCCGACGATGTCGTCACCACGTTGGTGCAGAACGCAGACGACACTCCCGGTGGCCAGGCCGGTGATCAGCTCACCGACGCCGAGTTCTGCAATTTCTTTCAACTGCTCGTGTTCGCCGGCAACGAGACGACCCGCACCGCAATCTCGCACGGCTTGCTGGCCTTCATGCACGCTCCCGAACAGCTCAAGCGACTGCGCGACGATCCGGCGTTGCTGCCGAACGCGGTCGAGGAGGTGATCAGGATCGCGACGCCGGTGCTGCACATGCGCCGCACCGCGACACGCGACGTGGAGTTGCACGCGACGTCGATGCGCGCCGGGGATTGGGTCGTGCTCTGGTACGCGGCGTCGAACTTCGACGAGCGCGTCTTCGACGATCCGCTGGGCTTCGACGTTGCTCGACCCATCCAGCCGAACCACCAGGCGTTCGGCGGCTTCGGTCCGCATCATTGCCTGGGCGCGCACCTCGCTCGGCTCGAGATCGGCATCCTGCTCGAAGAGCTCGCCCGGCGCGGCGCCCGCATCGAGGCAACGGGCCCGCCACGCCGAGTGCAATCCAACTTCGTGCACGGCATCAAGCAGCTCCCCGGCGCGATCACGACGCGCTGAGTCCGAGATGGTCGATGGCTCGCCGGGTCTCACCCCGGCGGATCGGCGACGATCAGCGCCTTCAGATCGCTGTGGAAGTCGAGCGCGTACTCGCCGCCCTCGCGTCCGATCCCCGAGATTCCGCAGCCACCGAACGGTGCGTGCAGATCACGCACGAGGAAGGTGTTGACCCACACGATCCCGGCCCGGATTGCCCGCCCGACGCGCTGGCCGCGCTCCGGCGAGCCCGTCATCACGATCGCCGAGAGCCCGTAGGCGGTTGAGTTGGCGAGCGCGATCGCGTCCACCTCGCGCGCGAAGGTCTGCAGGGTCAGGACCGGACCGAACACCTCACGCTGCACGATCTCACTGCCATTCGACCGAGGCACGACGAGCGTCGGCTCGTAATGCAGGGACTCGTGGGCTCGTCGCCCACCGAACACGATCTCGTCGCCTGCCGCGCGGGCGCGTTCGACGAACGCCTCGATCCGATCGAGATGGTCGGGATGCGCGACCGGGGCGATCGTGGTTTCGGGGTCGCGGCTGTCGCCGAGGACATGCGCCGCGACCGCGCTGCGAAATCGCTCGAGGAACTCGCCGCGCACCGACTCGTCGACGAGGAGGCGCGTGCCCGCGAGGCACACCTGGCCGGAGTCTTCGTACTGCGCGGCGGCGAGGCGAGCCGCGGCGTCGAGGTCGGCATCGCCGAACACGAGCAGCGGTCCCTTGCCGCCGAGTTCGGCGGTGAACGGGATGATGTGCTGGGCCGCGGCGCGGCCGATCGATCGGGCGGTCTCGGGCGATCCGGTGAAGCTGATCCGGCGCACGCGCGGGTCGGCAACCAACGCGGCACCGACCTCCTCGCCGATCCCCTGGACGAGGTTGTACGCGCCGGGTGGCATGCCGGCGTCGTGGGCCAGGTCCGCGAGCAGGGACGCCGTCAACGGCGCCCATTCGGCCGGCTTGTGGATGACGCTGTTGCCCGCGGCGAGCGCCGGCGCGAGCTTCCACGTCGACAACAGGAGCGGCGCGTTCCACGGGGTGATGACGACGGCCGGCCCCGCGGGCATCCGTTGCACCGTGTGCTGCGTGCCGCGCGCCGGCCACGATGCTTCGACGTGGGTCTCCATCAGGTCGGCGTAGGTGCGGAAGTTGAGCGCGCACCGGGCGACGAGCCGCTCACGGAGCGATCGCTCGAGAAACCCCATGTCGAGCGATTCGATTCGAGCGAACGCGTCGGTGTTCGCCTCGATGAGCTCGGCCAGTCGCCGGAGCACCACCGCGCGCCGGGCCGGCGGCGTCGACGACCAGGTGTCGAATCCAACGCATGCGGCATCGACCGCGGCACGCGCGGTCCCAGCGTCACCGGCCGCGATCCCGCACACGAGGGTGCTCCAGTCGTTCGGGGAGCGACACTCGAACCGACGGACGGTCCCGACGCGCTCGCCACCGATGAGGTGCTCGGTGCTGATCGACGCTCCGGCGATCTCGACGCGATCCACGCGCGCTCACCCACCTCCGTCGCCCAAAGCGCCGTCGTGTCGAGCACCGTCGTGTCGAGCACCGTCGTGTCGAGCGCCGTCGCGGTCGCCGTCGTCGTCGTCGAGCCGTGAAGGGTGGCGCCGGGCGCCGGGACCTACCGGTGCCCTGATCCCGCGGAACTCCCAGTCACCGCCGAGCGCGGTCGAGACGACCTCTTCGGACTCGCTCGGTTGGGCGCCGACATCGGCGCGGATCGCGGTGGGGCCCCGCACGATCCGGTTCGTGAGCGCGCCGAGTCCTTCGACCTCGACAGTGACGACGTCGCCGGGTTCGACCGGTCTCGAGTTCGCCGGTGTCCCCGACAGCAGCACGTCGCCGGGAACGAGCGTGATCGTGCGGGCGATGTCGGCGACGAGGTAGTGCATGTCCCACTCCATCTCGTCGGTGCTGCCGTCCTGGCGGACCTCACCGTTCACGAGCGTGCGGATCTGCTTGCCGTGGAAGTCCCATTCGGTGACGAGTCCGGGCCCGAGCGGGCACAGCGTGTCGCTGCCCTTCACGCGGAGCATCGAGCCGGCGTCGGTGTCGCGAAAGTCGTGCAAGCCGTAGTCGTTGGCGATCGTGTAGCCGGCGATGTGATCGGCGGCGGCGGCGGGGGCGATGTTGCGGCACGTCCGCCCGATGACGATCGCGATCTCACCCTCGTAGTTGAGCCAGCGACAACCGTCGGGTCGCACCACATCGGCGCGATGGGCGTTCAGGGCCGTGATCGGCTTGTGGAAGTACGTGGGCGCGGTCGGCAGCGTCGTCATGAACTCGTCGACGCGGCTGCGGTAGTTGAGGTGGACGCAGATGATCTTGGTCGGTTGGACCGGCGCGAGGTGGCAGGCGTCATCGAGTGCGACAGTCCGGCCGTCGGCCGCGATCAACCGGTCCCCGTCGCGCGTCACGACGGTCGGGTAACCGTCGAGCAGGATGCGTCGGTACTCGGGCACGCCGCCTCCGTTTCACGATCCTCGGCACCCGGTCGTCTCGAGCCGAGTCATTGAGCGCCGTCCTGCGAGATCGTTCGGAACCGAACGATAGTTTGCAGCAACTCATGGCGGCATCGAAACGCACCGGCGACGCTCGCTCCGACGAGGACCTCCTGCAGGTCGAGCGCGACGTGCGCGCCCGGATCGGGCATCGCGCCCTCGAGTTCGACGCGATGCAGGCGATCTCGAACATCTACCGCGCCGCCACCGCGGTGCGGCGCCGCGCCGAGCGCGAGGTGCTCGGCGAGGCGGGCCTGTCGTGGGGAGGCTTCACCATCTTGTGGGTCCTCTGGATCTGGGGCGGGATGGAGACCTCGCGGCTCGCATCGGAGTGCGGCCTCGCCAAGGGCACGCTCACAGGGATGCTGACGACGCTCGAGGCCCAGGGCCTCGTCACCCGGACCCGGCCCGATGCCGACCGGCGCCGGATGCTGGTGCGCCTCACCCCGCGGGGGACACGCACGATCTCGCGCCTGTTCACGCGATTCAACGCGTTCGAATCGGCCATGTGCGACGGTCTCAGCGGCAGCGAGCAACGAACGCTCGCCGCGCTCCTCCGCCGAATCGTCGACACCGCCGACGACGGTCGCGCGACCGACCCCGCCGCCGCGGGCTGAGCCGACCCGCGCCGCGCGCTCAGCCACCCCGGCCGCGCGCTCAGCCACGTGCCGGCCCGCACCGGCAATCGTTTGGCCCCAAACGATTCGTGCGTGGGCGATTAGGGTGCGGCCATGGCCGAGGTCCGCGGCTTCATGTATCCCCGCACCGCCACCGGAGCCGCCGGGATCGTCCCGGCACCGCCGTGGCACTACAGCGGAGCGATGCTCACCGTCGAGTTCCGGACACGGCCCGAACGCGTGGCCGAACTGCTGCCCGACCCGCTACGACCCGCGCCCGACGATCCCGGGGCGGTCGCGTTCATCTGGGCCGAGTGGCAGAGCTGTTCCGACTGCTTCGATGAACTCCTCGACCCCGCACGCGCGCAGTACAAGGAGGCCTTCGTGGTGGTGCGCTGCGAGTATGACGGCTCCACCTACAGCCGCGCCGCGTACATCTGGGTCGACAAGGACTTTGCGCTGGCACGCGGCCACCTGCAGGGTTACCCGAAGAAGCTCGCCGACATCTGGCTGACACAACCGGTCACGTTGGGCAAGGCGGGACCGCGACTTGTTCCCGGTGGGCGCTTCGGTGCGTCACTCTCGACGTTCGGTCGCCGGATCGCAGAAGCGCGCTTCACGATCACCGGTGCGGCCGAGAGCGCCGGTTTCGTGAACGCGCATCCGATGCTCCACAGCCGTCAAATGCCGGCCATCGAGTGCGACGGTACCGACTCGCTCGACGAGCTCGTCACGATGCGGGGGTACGACGTCGAACTCGGTCCCGTGCACGCCGGCGAAGCCGAGCTCACGATCTTCGATGCGCCGACCGAGGAGCTCGCGCGGCTCGAGCCGCAGGAGATGATCGGCGGCTACTACCGCCAGGTGGCGATGTCGTGGGCGGGCGGCACGACGCTGGCGTCGCGTGCCAATCCGAGATCGCAGCCGTGAGCGGCGAGGGACGACGATGACGGGCGACACCGGGGTCGAGCCGTACTGCCCGATGGGTCCGGACGACGCCGACATCACCGACCACGACACCTATGTGCAGGGAATCCCGCACGCGACCTTCGCCCGTCTCCGCCGCGACGATCCAGTCAGCTGGTGGAACGAGTCACGCGGCACGGGGGCGGTCGGCGCGCACGGGTCGGGCTTCTGGGCGGTCACCCGCTACGACGACGTCCTACGGGTCGAGCACGACGTCGAGACGTTCACGTCGACGCGCGGCATTCGCCTCGAAGAGATGGACGAAGCGCAGACCGAAGCGCGACGCACGATGTTGGAACTCGACCCTCCGGAGCACACACGCCTGCGTCGCCTGGTCAATCGGGGCTTCACACGCCGGACGGTCGACGCGTTCGAGGGCGCCATCCGCGAGCTGGCCGCCGCGGTCCTCGATCGGGCGCTCGCTCAACGCGAGTTCGACTTCGTACACGACGTGGCCGAGGAACTCCCGATGCGGATGCTCGGGCGACTCCTCGGCACGAGCGACGACGACGGGCGCCAACTCGTCGCCTGGGGTGACGCGCTCCTCGGCAACACCGACCCCGACTTCACGACCCATCCGGTCGATCTCGCCGACACCGAAGAGTTCCGGATGCTGCCTTTCCGGAGCCCCGCCGCGGTCGAGATCTTCCGTTACGCCGAACGGCAAGCACGTGATCGCCGTGCCCATCCCCGCGACGACATCATCACCAAGCTGCTCGCGCCGACGGTCGACGGCGAACCGCTCAGCGACCTCGAATTCAAGAACTTCTTCACGCTGCTCGTCGCGGCCGGCAACGACACCACCCGCTACACGATCACGCACGGACTCCACACCTTGCTCCAGCACCCGTCGCTGTGGGACGCGTGGCACGACAACCCGTCGCTGACCCCGAGTGCGGTCGAAGAAATCCTGCGAACCAGCTCGGTGACGATGCACTTCCGGCGGACCGCGACGCGCGACACCGAACTCGGCGGTCGCGCCATCTCCGCCGGCGACAAGGTGGTGATGTGGTTCAACGCCGCGAACCACGACGAGTCCGAATTTGCCGCCCCGTTCCGCTTCGACCTGGCGCGCCCGGACAACCACCATGTGACGTTCGGGCGCAACGGTCCGCACCTGTGCCTCGGTGCCTGGCTCGCCCGGATGGAAGTGCGGCTGGTGTTCGAGGAATTGTTCGCCCGTGTCGATCGGCTCGAGCCCGCCGGCGACATCGCGCGGTTGCGATCGAACTTCATCAGCGGCATCAAGCGGCTCCCGGTGAGGGTCGCGTGATCGCCCGAGGTCGACGCGATGGGTGACATCGTCGGTGCTGCCCTGGTGTCGCACGTGCCGCCGATCGTGATGCCCGAGGCCGCCCGCCGGAGTTTGAACGACGGCAACGACACCTCGCTGCACCGCGGCCTGCACGACATGCGACGCGAGCGCCTCGATGCTGCCGCGCCCGACACGATCGTCGTGTTCGACACGCACTGGTTCACGACCGTCGAACACGTGGTCGCGGCCCACCCGCGCCGCCACGGCCATTACACCTCCGAGGAATTGCCACGCGGCATGGCGCAGGTGCCCTACGACTTTCCCGGTGACCCCGCGCTCGCGATCGCACTCGCGGCGCGGGCGGCCGGCCGTGACGACACATGGGTGACGGCGATCGACGACCCGTACCTCCCGGTGCACTATCCGACCATCAACCTGCTCCCCTTCTTCCAACACGAGCAGCGTTGGGTGTCGATCGGTGTCTGCCAGACCGCGCAAGTCGACGATTTCCTGCTGCTCGGCGAACTCCTCGCCGCGACGATCGCCGACCTCGACCGCCGCGTCGTGTTGCTGGCGAGCGGCGGCCTGAGCCACCGATTCTGGCCGCTACGCGAGTTCCGCCACCACGAGTCGGCAGACCTCGCGAACCTCCGCACGCCCGAAGCGCGAGCAGCCGACAAAGCAGTCGTCGCGAGCATGCTGGCGGGCGATCACCGCGCGATCATCGACGGGATGCCCGAGTACTCCCGCCACGCGCCCGAAGGATTCTTCGGCCACTATCTGATGATGATCGGAGCGCTCGGCGGGCGCGACTGCACCGTGCGCGGCACACAGTTCGGTGAATACGAGGCAGTCGCGGGGACCGGTCAGGTGCACATCTGGTTCGATGTCGACGGGCGCGACGGGCCCGACGAGGGCTCGGAGGTCGGGTCCGCGTGAGCGAACCGCAGCGCAGACCGCGTGCGCTGGTCATCGCCCACGACCCCACGGGCGGCGCGGCGATGATCGGCACCCGCCTCACCGAACGCGGCTTCGACGTGATCGAACACGTCGTGTGCGATCACCCCGACCACCCGCACGAGTTCCGTCGCTTTCCCGACGACGTCGACGACCACGACCTGCTCGTCGTGATGGGCGCCGTCTGGTCGGTGTACGACCACGCCGCGATCGGCGGTTGGATCGACGACGAACTCGCGATGCTGCGGCGATGGCTAGCGGCCGATCGGCCGGTGCTCGGCATCTGCTTCGGCGGTCAGGCGCTCGCGGCGGCACTCGGTGGCTCCGTCGAGCCGGCCGTGCACACCGAGATCGGCTGGTCGGAGTTCGAGCCCGTGGGCGACCCCGCGACGAGTCGCCCCGACACCGGACCGTGGTTCCAATGGCACCACGACCAATTCCGCGTCCCCGCCGGAGTCGAACTGCTCGCCCGCAACTCGGCAGGCGAACAGCTCTTCAGGGTCGGGCGCTGCGTCGGAACGCAGTTCCACCCCGAGGTCGATCCCAAACACATCGACGGCTTCTTGAGCTTCGCGCCGGACGACTACCTCGCCGAGCACGGCGTCGAACGCGAGGCGCTACGCGCGTCCGTGACCCGCGAGCATCCGCGGGCACAGGCCATCTGCGCGGAGTTCGTCGACTGGTACCTCGACGACGTCGCCCGGTTCAACGGTCGATGAACGCGCTGCCGCTGATCGGGTTGACCGGCCGCCGCCGGTCGGGCACAACGATGCACGGGTTCCCGCGCGAACTCGGCGATCTCGACTTCGACTGTTTTCTCGCTCCGTACTCTGCCGCGGTGCGCGCCGCGGGCGGGTTGCCGGTGCTGCTGCCGTTCGACATCGATCCTGCCGACTACGTCGAACACCTCGACGGTGTCGTCCTCACGGGCGGCGCCGACATCGAACCGGCGCGCTACGGCGACACCACCGATCCGAGCCGCTCCGATGCCGAGCCCGAACGCGACGCCTACGAAGTCGCGCTCGCCAGCGCGGCCATGGAGCGCTCCCTGCCGTTGCTCGGCATCTGCCGCGGCCTGCAACTCGTCAACGTGATCGCCGGCGGCACGTTGCACCAGCACGTTCCCGAGCACGCGCGCTACGACGAGCCTTACGGCACGGTGCACGAGGTCGTCTTCGAGGCGGCGAGCGTGCTGCACGGCCTGTACGGCGATCGCCGCGCCGTGAACTCGTTGCACCACCAGACGATCGATCGTGTCGGCTCCGGGCACCGCGCAACCGGCCGCGCGCCCGACGGCACCATCGAGGGCATCGAGTCGGGCGACGGCAGGATCGTGTGTGTGCAGTGGCACCCCGAGGTCATGGCCGGGGCCGCGACCGACCCGGTCTTCGCGTGGATCGTCGCCTGTGCCGCGGCCGGTCCACGGCGCGGCTGATCCGCGCGCGACGACCTCGCGGGCCATGGTGCGCGCCACGCAGCGTGAGATCGACCGCCTGGGTCGCCCCACCGAGCGGCGACGTCGCCGTGATGCGGATGTGGCCAAAGTCGTTGGTGAGACCCGAGGGAGACGAGGCATGCGCAGGGGTGAGGTTCTCCACAGGCATCGGTGGACAACTGCGAGGAGCGGTGTGCACAGGCCGATCCGACTGTGGACCACGGGCGGGACGGCCTGGCTAGGGACCCTCCGGCGGGGCGGGCCAACCGTCACCCTCCGCGAGTGCACCCAGCACCGAGTCGGTGTCGGCATCGACCGGGCGTCCGGCGAATCTGACCTCACCCGGCGTGCGCGACAAGCGCACGATCGGCCCCGGCATCACGACGCCGTCGACCGCGCTGAAGATCCGGCGTTCGTGCACGTGCGGGTCGCTGAGCAGTTCGCGCATCGTGAGGACGGGACCGATCGCCGCGTGCGCGGCCTCGAAGGTCGCGATCACGTCATCGAAGTCGCGCGCGCCGATCCAGTCGGCGACGAGCGCGTGGAGTTCGTCGCGGTGATCGGCGCGATCGGCGAAGGTCGCGAACCGCGGGTCGTCGGCCACACCGAGCAGGTCGAGGACGCGGGCGGCGACCGATTCGGCCGACGCGCTCACCGCGACCCATCGGCCATCGCGGCAGCGGAAGGTGCCGCGCGGGACCGAATAGGGGATCCCGCTGCCGAGACGCGGCTGGTCGTAGTCGAGGTGCGCGGCCGCGCTCGGCAGCGGCCCCATCATCTGGATCATCGACTCGAGCAGGTTCGCGTCGATCACCTGACCCTCGCCGGTGCGGTCGCGGTGCCGCAGCGCGGCCAACACCGCGAACGCACCGACGACCGCGGTGACCTCGTCGGTGAGCGCGACGGGAGGCACGAGCGGTGCCCCGCCGGGTTCGCCGTTGATCGCGGCGAACCCGCTCATCGCCTCGGCGATGGTCGCGAAGCCGGCCTTGCCCGCGTAGGGGCCGGTCTGCCCGAAGCCGCTGACCCGCAGGATGACAAGGCCCGGATTGCGATCGAGCAACACTTCCGGTCCGATCCCCAGGCGTTCGATCGTCCCGGGTCGGCCGTTCTCGATGAGCACGTCGGCCGCTCCCGCGAGCCGTAGCAGCGCGTCGCGTCCGGCCGTCGCCTTCAGATCGAGCGTGATGCAGCGCTTGTTGCGGGCGACGGTCTTCCAGGCGTAGCTGTCGCCGCCTTCAGGAGGGAACCACGTCATACGGCGGGTGCCGTCACCGCCCGGTGCTTCGACCTTGATCACGTCGGCGCCGAAGTCGGCGAGGTGGCGCGCCGCTCCCGGACCCGCGAACACCGTGGCGAGGTCGAGGACCCTGAGTCCTTCGAGTGCTTGCACCTTCATGCCCCCGCCGACCACGCCGCTGCGATGCGGTCGCGACCGCCGATCGCGCTGATCCTCCACAGCCGCTTCACCAGGATCGGGCGAAACAGCGCTCGGTCAATGCACCGAGTGCGTAGTCGCGATACAGCCCGGCGAACATATGACGAGTGCGCTCGGTCCACGCGAGTGCTTCCGGGCTCGATGCCCGCCGGACGACCTGGGTGTAGCCACCCTCGTACACGCGGTACTCGGCCCAGGCACCGGGGTAGTCCTTCACGCAGGCGACCTCGACGATCGGAACGTGGCGCGCCTGTGAAAAGTGACGGACCCGGTTGCGATGGGTGTGACCCGCGAAGTATCCGGCGATCGCGTCGCGGCGCTCGATGACTGCGCACAGCGCCTCGCTGTCGTCGGGGTTGATGCCGAAGTAGCGCTCGTTGCGTTCGGGATCGGACGGGTTCCACGGATGGTGGTGGCCGAACACCAGCATCGGATCGGTCGTCTCGCCGGCGATGTCGTCGAGCCAACGCAGTTGCTCGGCCGGGATCTGGCCCTTGTCGGTGCCCGGGCGAACCGTATCGAGCACCGCGAGCATCACGCCCTGAAGTTCGACGGCGAAGGGTGCGCGGTCGGACGCGATCGTCGCGCTGATCATGGCGTCATGGTTGCCACGCACGTGGTGCATGATGCGGCCGAGAGCACCGTACGCGTCGAGGAACATCTCGTATTGATCCTCGGACCCGGTGTCGGTCAGGTCACCCTTCACGACGACCGCCTCGGGTGCGAGCGACGTGATCTCCTCGATGACCGATCGGTTCATGATCTCGGGATACGGATCGGCGCCCGGTTGGCTCGTGAAGATCGGCCCGAGTTGTTCGCCGTCGCCGAGTTTGCCGCACTCGAACTCGCCGAAGTGCACGTCGTTGACGGTCGCGAAGGTGGCGAGGCGCCGGCCGGCAGGGCGCGCCAGCGTCGTGACCTCGCCGGGGAGCAGTTCGCTCGGCGCCGCCCCGTCGACCCGGAGCGCGTAGCTGGCGCCGGACTCGAGTCCGGTGATGCGCGCATGGTGATACGGACCAGTGGTCAGGAGTTCGTGATCACCCACGGTCGTGGTGACGGGACGCGCGTCGTCGGTGCGGAACGTGACGACGACCTCATCTTCCGCGACCGTGAACAACTCCGCGTCGAAGATCACCCCGCCAATCTAGGTGCGTCGATAGCTATCGATATTCGATAGCTATCGACGCACCCGGTCGGAGTTAGGCGCGGGTGCGGCGGGCGATGCGGCCGGAGAGCCGCCACGGACCGCGTTGCAGACCGGCCCGCTGGGCACTGCGCCGGCTCGCGTCGACCCACACGTGCAGCGTGTCGTCGGGTCGTCGCGACGCCGGACCAGTCGCGCCGGAGCGTTCGATGAGAGCGAGGGCGGCTGCGATCGCCGCGGCTTCATCGTCGGTCGGTTGAGGTGTGATGTGCATGCGCACCGGCATCACGATGAGCTCACATCGTCCCGGGTCAGAGTGGGCCGTTGCCGTGCTTGCGCGGCGGGAGTTGTTCTCGCTTGGTACGCAACACGTGCAGCGACTTCACGAGCATGCGCCGGGTGTCGCGCGGGTCGATCACGTCATCGACGTAACCGCGCTCGGCTGCCTGATACGGGTTCGCGAATCGTTCCGCGTACTCGTCGACGAGCTCGGCCTTGCGCGCGACCGGATCGTCGGCCTCGTCGATCTCTCGACGGAAGATGATGTTCGCCGCGCCGTTCGCATCCATCACCGCGATCTCAGCCGATGGCCAGGCATAGGCGAGGTCGGCACCGATCGACTTGGAGTTCATGACGACGAACGCGCCGCCGTAGCCCTTGCGGGTGATGATCTGCACGCGGGGGACAGTTGCCTCGCAGTAGGCGTACAGCAGTTTCGCCCCATGGCGGATGATCCCGCCGTGCTCCTGGTGCGTCCCGGGGATGAACCCAGGGACGTCGACGAACGTCACGAGCGGCACATTGAAGGCGTCGCAGGTGCGCACGAACCGGGCACCCTTCTCGGAGGCATCGATGTCGAGCGCACCGGCGAGCATCTTCGGTTGGTTGCCGACGATACCGACGACGTACCCGTCGATGCGCGCGAAGCCGCACACGATGTTGGTGGCCCAGTGCGGGAAGACCTCGAAGAACTCGCCGTCGTCGACGACGTCCTCGATGATCTGCTTCATGTCATAGGCCTGGTTCGACGACGCCGGCATCAGGTCGACGACGCGATCGCAGGAACGCTCCGGATCATCGGTGGGTTCGAAGAACGGTGGATCCTCGAGGTTGTTCGACGGCAGAAACGACATCAGGTAGCGCACCTGATCGATGCACTGTGCCTCGTCGTCCGCGACGAACGTCGCGACGCCCGACTTGGTGGCATGAGTCATCGCGCCGCCGAGTTCTTGCTGGGTGACATCCTCGCCCGTCGCTGCCTTCACGACGTCGGGGCCGGTGATGAACATGTACGAGGTGTCCTTCACCATGAAGATGAAGTCGGTCATCGCCGGCGAGTAGACGGCGCCACCCGCGCACGGCCCGAGAATCACAGAGATCTGCGGGATCACGCCCGACGCCTGGACGTTGCGGTGGAAGATCCCCCCGTACATCGCAAGCGACACGACGCCCTCTTGGATACGCGCGCCGGCCCCGTCGTTGAGGCCGATGAACGGAGCGCCGGTCGAGGCCGCGAGATCCATCACCTTGTGGATCTTCTCCGCGAACACCTCGCCGAGCGCACCGCCGAACACGGTGAAGTCCTGCGCGAAGAGAAAGACCTTGCGACCGTCGATCGTGCCCCATCCGGTCACGACTCCGTCGGTGAGCGGGCGGTTGTTCTCGATCCCGAAGCCGTGCGCCCGGTGCCGAGCCAGTTGGTCGAGCTCGACGAAGCTGTCGGGGTCGACCAAGCGCTCGATGCGTTCGCGGGCGGTCAGCTTGCCGCGCGCGTGTTGCCGTTCGACCGCCGCCGCGGAGCCCGGCTGGTGCGCTTCCTGTTTGAGCTTGGCGAGCTGCTCGATGCGCTCCTCGATTGGATGGGGCTGCGGCATGGGCCCCGAGGCTAGTGGGCCACCCCGTCGAGACTCCCGGTCGAGTCCCCGTCGGTCACGGTCGAGTCCCGTCGAGTGGCGCGTTTCAGCCGAGTGACGAGTCCGGTCGAATGGCGAGACGACGCGTCATCCAGCGCGCACATCGGCGCCGAACATCACCCGAGGGTGACCCGCCGACTCGAGGGACGGGCGCCGCTCTCCGGCCGACGATCGCGAGCTCGACACTGGGCTCGATCTGACGCCGATCCGTCGTATCCACCCGGTCGACCATCGTGACCGGACCCGCAAGGAGCGTCCTTCATGTCTCTCGTTCGTCTTCTTCCCGCTTGGCTTCACGCGATCGCCGACTATGCGGTCGGCAGCCTGCTCGTCATCGTTGCGCTCGCGGTCGGCGGCTCGACCGGTGCCATCGCGACCGGCGTGGTCGTCGGCGCGGTCGTGCTCGCCGTCAGCATGCTCACGAAGTACCCACTCGGTGTCGCCAAGGTCTTGCCGTTCCCGGTGCACTCGGCCGGCGACTACCTCGCCGCGGCACTGCTTGTCGCGGCGCCGTTCGCATTGAACTTCCGCGATGGTGACGGCGGCCTGAGTGCCTTCTACATCGCCGCGGGCGTTGCGGTCCTCGCCGTGAGCCTGATCACGAACTACCAGTACAGCGACAAGCGCGCGTGGAACGCGTCGGCGATGACCGCCTGACCCGAGTTTGGCGGCCGAGTCGTGCTGAGCATCACCATCACCGCGACGTGGGACCCCGGCGTGATCACGTCGGGGTTCGGTCGCGCTCGTTGTCGACTACGCGGGAGCTGTGCGCGTCTCGACCGCGATCGGAGTCGTGAGGAAGGTTCGGGCGCATTCGACGATGCCGAGCGCTGACTCGGTCGCGATCCTCACGACGTCGCCGACGCGTTCCACGGCCAAAAGGTCACGAGGACCGAACTGCAGCACGTGGCTCGACGCGCGTTCGACCGCACCGGTCGCGTCCACCCAAGCTCGGGTCGCCTCGATCTCGGCCTGCAACGCGAGGCAGCGGGTGGCGAGCTCGAGGCCGGTGCCGATCACGACGAACCCGCCGTCGAGCCGCTCGGCTATACCCAGCGACCCGAGCCGCTCGAGCGCGCCCGCGATGGCGAGGCCGTCGACCGGGCCAGACTGGTTTGGGCCGCCACCGACCAGCGCCCGAACCATCCCGAGGAGCCCATCGGTCGCATCGCGGGCGAGCAAGCCGGCCAGGTCGGCGCCGCTCACCGCGCGCCGTTCACCGCTCGGTCCGTCGGCCAGGGCTCGCAGCGTCTCGCGGCGCGCCTCGTCGAACAGCGCCGCGAACACAACCGCGGCGACCGGCTCGAGCTCCACCTCCAGGTCGACCGCGACGAACGGGCTCTCTCCCACGAGGTCGACCAGCACGTCGACCGCACCGGATATCGGCGCTGGCGCCTCGACATGCACGCCGTCGTTCGCCAGGCGCAGCGACGTGGTCTCGCCGCCGTGCCCGAACCACACCGCGAGATCGACACCCGCCGACTCGCCGACGATGCGAAGCCGCGCGGCGTCACGCCCCGTCGCGATCGTCGCCAGGGCCGCGCGCAGCGGCGCCGGCATCTCGGATTCGTCGCGTCCATCGGAAGTCGCGTCGACCGGGCACAGCGGTCCGGGGTTGACGTCGAGCCGCGCGACGAGCGGCGCGAGTTCCGCGGCGTCGAGCACGACATGGACGCCTGTGGAGAGCAGTTCGGTGGTGTGTTCGTTCGTCAATCTCGTCTCCTCGAGTCGTCGAGTCAGAAGCCGATCGCCGACTTCCACGGGTCGCGCACCGCCTTGTTGCGTAACCACGAGTTCGTCGCGGCGCGCACTGCCTTGCCGGCCTCGCCGCGCATCGCGCCGAGCTCCTGATAGGTGCCGCTGAGCCCGCGGTACACGTTGCCGACGCTCATGTGCCCCCACGAAGCGCCGGCCTTGCCCTTGAACGGCGAGTCGTCACGCCACCCAGGGATCTTGTCGAGCTTCTTCACTTTGTCGAAGCTCTTGCCCCACGCGAGGTCGTACGCGCCTTCGATCGCGCCGACGAACACGCGGCTGCGATCACCGGTCGCGACGGTCTCGCCGACACCCTTGCCGATGCGTTTCGTGACCGTGTACACGTCCTTCACGAACTTGCCACTCGGCCCTGAAACGCTCCCGAGCAGGTCGATCGATCGGTCAGCGCCCCACACGACCCACTCCGTGACCCACTGGCCCCACGCGAGGCGGGCCTCGATGCGGCGCTGGAGCTCGGCCTGACGCACGCCTTCGTCTCGCCGGCGGCGTGCTTCGTCGTACGCGGCCGTGCGCTCGATCTGATGGACGATCTCCGGATCGATGAGCGGCCGCGGCGGCGCGGCAGGAGGGACGGGTTCCGGCGGAGGCGGCGGAGCCGGTTGCGGGCCGCCGAGATGGAGCGTCAGCGTCTCGATCATCTGCTCGGCCGCGAGGATGTCGGCGAGCGACGACGGCTGGGGCCGTCGTTTGCGCCGCACCGAACGGCCCGCGGCGGCAGCGACAAGCGCGGCCAGGACGCCTGCGCCCGCCAGCACCGCACCGGCCGGGACGCCGCGGTCCTTCGAGCCCGGGACCGGTGTCACCGCGCCGCCGGCCCCGGCACCGCTGTCGTCGCACGGCATCGCAATGCTGTCGAGTTGGTACACGAGGCTCGCGGCGACATTGCGCGCTTCGCCCGGCGGCTCGGGCAATCCGGCGTCGCCGTCCCACAACACCCGGGCGCGGTTCGACGCACTGTTGATCCCGCCGCTCGTCCCTCGGGTCTCGTCGTGATCTTCGAACTCGCCCGGGTCGACGCAGTAGCCGCTGAACTCGTCGAGCGCCTGCTGCGACTCGGCGGTCTGCCAGCCGATCGAGAACATGATCGTGCCGCTCGTGTCGCCCTCGCCGTAGTACCAGCACTGCTGCGAGTAGACGCCCTCCCACGGGTTCTCGAGCTCCACCGCGAGCGGTTCACCACGCGTCCAGGTGTCTGCGCCCTCGCTGATACTCGCCGGACAGTCGACGGGCAGGTCGTCACCCTGCGCCGACGCGCGAGACGATGGCGCGGCGAACAGCACGAGCGCCAGCGCGGCGGACGCGAGCAACCTGCCGGCCATCGCCACCTCCCACGTCGCACGACGACCTCACGGTCCTATCGACCGGATCGGGCGGCTTTCGAGGCGATGCCGGCTCGATTACTCCTCAACGAGTTCGATGAGCGTGCCGAACGCCGTCTTCGGGTGGACGAACGCGACCGTGGTGCCACGCGAACCGGGACGGGGAGCCTCGTCGATCACCATGTGGCCCTGTGCCTTCACCGCGTCGAGCGCCGCCCTGCAGTCGGCCACGCGGTAGCCCACGTGGTGTATGCCTTCGCCCTTCTTTGCCATGTACTTCGCGACTGGCGAGTCGTCGCGGGTCGGAGTCAGCAACTGGATGTAGCTGTCGGCGACTCGCAACAACGCCTCCTCGACGCCGTCCTTGTCGACGACCTCGCGGTGTTCGACCTCGCAACCGAACGTCGCGGCGTAATACGAGATCGCGGCCTCGAGGTCGTGAACGGCGATGGCGACGTGATCGATCTCGGTGAACAACACGCGCCGATCCTAGGTGCGTCGACAGGTCATCTTCCTGATGACCTATCGAGGCATCTCTTCGTGGCGGCGGAAGAGGGTGATCTGGTCGAGGTGCGTCGCGCGCAGCGAGTCGTCGAGCACGCCGAGTCCCTCTTCGGGTGCGAGGCACAACACCGCGAGCTTGCCTTCGCTCTCGTTGCGATGCACGGCGAGTGCAGCGTCGGCGGTGTGGTCGAGGTCGTACACCCGCGACAGCGTCGGGTGAACCCGCCCCTCACCGATGAGGCGGTTCGCCTCCCATGCTTCGCGGTAGTTCGCGAAGTGGCAACCCTTCAGCGTCTTCAGGTTCATCCAGAGGTAGCGGTTGTCGTACTCGATCATGAAGCCGCTCGTGGCCGCGCAGGTGATGACGGTCCCGCCACGCCGCGCCACGAACACCGACGCACCCATCGTGGATCGCCCGGGGTGCTCGAACACGATGTCGACGTCGCGACCGATGAGCTCGCGGATCTTCTTCCCCAGTCGCAGCCACTCCTTCTGGTCCTGGGTGTGCTCGTCACTCCAGAAGCGGTAGCCCTCGGCCTTGCGATCGATCACCGCCTTGCATCCCATTGCCTCGAGCAGCCGCGCCCGTTTCTCGGATGAGCACACCGCGACCGGTGTGCCGCCTCCGTTCAGCACGTACTGCACCGCGTACGCACCGATGCCACCGCTCGCACCCCAGATGAGGACCGCGTCGCCCTGCTTCATCGCGGCGCCGTTGTGTGACACGATCATGCGGTAGCTCGTGCTGTTACACAGTCCGTTGACTGCGGCTTCCTCCCACGTCAGGTGCTCCGGCTTGGGCATCAACTGGCTGGCCTTCACCACGGTGATCTCGGCCAATCCGCCGAAGTTCGTCTCGAACCCCCAGATGCGTTGGTTCGTAGCCATCATCGTGTCGTCGTGGGCCGTGGGATCCTGGTCGTCGACGTGCTGGCACTGCACGGTGACGCGATCACCCGGACGCCAGTTGCGCACCGCGCTCCCGACGCGCAGCACGACACCGCTCGCGTCGGAGCCGACGACGTGGTAGGGCAGATCGTTGCGCTTCCCCCAGTAGCTCTCCTTGCCGAGGCGCTTCAAGAAGCCGAAGGTCGGCAGCGGTTCGAAGATCGATGTCCACACCGTGTTGAAGTTGATCGCGCTCGCCATCACGGCGACGAAGGCCTCGTCGGGCGCGAGCTCCGGCAGGGGGAACTCTTCGACGTGCAGCGACCGGCGCGGGTCCTTGTCCTCGCTCGCCATCCCGGCGAACATCTCTTGCTCGTCGGCTTTGACGAGCGCGCCGCGCGCCGCCTCGGGAAGCGGGAGCGACCCGATCTCCTCGCCGGGCGCCCCCTCCAGGATTGCGGTACGGATCGCGTCGAGTGAGCCAGACATGGGCCGGGAAGCTAATGGCGCGAACGGTGCGGCTCCCAATGACGCGGGCCGGGCGTGGCGAACCGGTCCCCGGATCGCGGGCCGGGCGCGACGGCACGCTCCCGGACTGCCGCCGCGTGTCACCACCTACAGTCGGCAGGATGCACCGTCAGCAAGTGCTCGTGTTGTGGCTCGGCGACTCGAACCTCGACTCACCGGTCGTCGCATGGTCGTTCTGGGACGGCAGCGGCCAACGCGACACCATGGCGGGTGACGAGTCCCAGCCCCCCTATCAGAGTGGCCTCGCGGCGCTGCGCGACGGCTGGCGTGTCTTCCAGGCGTCGCCGCTGCTGCCGCATTACCCCGGCACCGAGACCCAGACCTCGTATCTGAAGTACGAGTTCTGGTTCGACAAGATCGTGGAGGTCGACGCGTGAAACTCTCGACTCGCGACGTGGCACAGTTCGTCGCGCGGGGATACCTACAGTTCCCCGCGCTCACTCCCGACGCCATCAACGAACAGTACATCGACGAGATGAACCGCGGTGTCATCCCCGAGGTCGCCGCGGGCACCCCGCTCGGGCGCGCGTATCCCGACGGTTCCGCGCTCCAGCGCCTGTATTCGCACCCCGACGTCGCCGACGTGATCGCCAGCCTCGTCGGACCTGACCCGCTCGTCGACCATCACTTCGTGCACCTCACACTCGGTGAGGCCCAACGCACCGGATTCGGTTTCCGCGAGCCGCTGCCGTCGCAACACTGGCATCAGGATTCGACGATCGATACCCGCCAGGGATTCGACTTACAGATCATGTGGTATCCGCACGAGGTGACGCCCGACATGGGTGGCACTCGATTCCTGCCGGGATCACATCTGCGCATCGTCAGCGAGGCCGCGATCGGTCGATATCAGAACATTCGCGGGCAACGTCACGTGGTCTGTCCCGCCGGCACGGTGCTGGTCCTGCACCACGGGATCTGGCATGGCGGCGGGAGCAATTCCGGTCCGACGACGCGTCACATGGTCAAGATTCGGTTGAACGCGACGGTGCCTCAGATTCGCCTTTGGGACGACTCCGATCTGCGAGACGGCGACTACGAGCAACGGCCGATCTTCTGGGCGACGACCGCGCGACCCGACGACGACCTGCATTCGATTCTCTGCGAGATGCAACCTTGGTACGAGGCCGACACGGGACGGCTCGAATTCATCAACCGAATCCGGCTGTTCCGCCACCTGTTGGGGGACGACAGCTTCGATGCCGACTATTGGTTGAGCCGACTCGAGATCAACCCTGGCCGGCGCCACGAATCAGCAAGCGGCACTCGCGAACTCTGACCACAGCACTCACGCCAGGGTCCATCACCTTGAACCCATACTGCGTCACTCTGGGCAGGTTGCTTGCCAACGGACGCTACGCGGAGTAAGACATCGTTGAACTCCCTTTCGAGCAGGGAGTGGGGTCGGTCGCGCGTCCAGCTGCGCGGCTGAAGGGGGTGTGTCGCGATGAGTCGCGTCGTTCGTTTCCGTTCGCTTCCGGTCGCGTGCGCCGTCATGCTCGCAGCGGCTTCGTTCGCGGGTTTTGGACCCGCGTCGATGTCCTCAACCGCATCGGCGTCGGGGACGCCGAGAATCGTGCCGCAACCAGTCGATCGCACGTCGCTCGGTGGCGTGCGCTACCGCTCGTTCGCGAACACATCGTCGAGCGAGGTGCTGGTGCAGTCAGGAAGTTCGAGCGCGCAGCAACACCGCACGTGGACCAAGCCGTCGACAACGCGCGTCACGGTCAGCTACGACGCCACCGCCCAGCAGTTGCTCACCAAGGTTGGCGACTCTGCGACGGTCACACTCGCTGGATACGCGCCCTCGCTCGCCATCAATCAGTTCGAGATCATCATCGCCGAACGCGACTCGGGTGCCTCTGTCGAACTGCGCAACATCGTTCTCGATCCTGTCGACACGTCCGTCAACAGCGGTCTCGGCAACCTGACAACCAACGCCCCTTCTGCCGGCGGGAGCACCGGTGCGTCGTGCTCGGCAACCGGATACTGCAGCTGGCAATACGGCGGCGGCCTCGACGCTCGTCTACACCGGCGACACCACGGGTAACGTCGGGCACTTCGTGACGCTCTCGGCGACCCTCGACGAGACCGACGGCGGCGCCGCGATCAGCGGGCGCTCGGTCAGCTTCACCCTTGGATCCGGACCGGGATCGCAGACAGTCGTCGCGATCAGCAACGGGGCGGGCATCGCGTCCACGACGGCACTCGTGGCGAACCAGGACGCGGGAGCGCTGCTGGTGACGGCGACCTTCACCGGCGACACAACGTTCGCCCCGTCGGCCGACTCCGCGCCGTTCACGCTGGCCGAGGCGGCGACGTCGCTCGTGTTGACACCGCCCGTGCCGACCATGGTGACGACGAGCTTCTCGTTGCAGGCGACCCTGACCACGCTGGTGGTGAGCGACACGACCACGACGGTCACGCCGCTCGTCGGCCGGACCGTCACGTTCGAAGTCTGCAAACAGCCGCTCGGGACGTGCTTCACGCTCAGCGGCTCGCCGACCAACGCGAGTGGCGTGTCGACCGCGACGTCGACCTTCACGGGGTCGTTCGGCGACTACATCGTCGTGGCTCGTTATGACGGGACGGCGGACCCTCGCTACGAGAGCTCGGCCTCGACACCCGCGGCGTGGCGCGTCTTCTCGTGGCTGACCCAAGTCATCAGCCCGTCGGCGTCCGGCGGTGAATACCGAGGCGGGATCCAACTCGGCGCGACGCTGCGGTTCTGCTGCCTCTTCGGCCCTACCTACCGCCCGCTGAACGGTCGCACGATCTCCTTCTATCGCATGCCCAACCCCGCCGCGACCAACATCGCGACCGGCACCTTGATCGGATCCGCCGTGACCGGGACTGACGGCAAGGCGTCGATCGTGTACCGCATGAACACGCTCGCGAGCCCACCGCTGCCGGGCACAACGTTGTCATTCGCGGTCGTGTACGGCGGTACACCCGACGGGCTGTTCCGAGCGTCGCAAAGCATGACATTCACGAAGCTCATCGTGAAGCGCGCGACGGTGAGCACGATCAGCGCGACCCGTTCGGCTGGCAGGATCAACGGCACCGCGACGCTGAAGGAAGCGAACCTCAGCTACACGGCGATCTCGGGCGGCGTCACGAGCGTCGTAACGATCACCGGTGCCGGCATCCCGAGCATGGCCGGCGCGATCCAGTTGTTCACGAGCACCGGAGCATTCGCCGGATCGTTCCCAGTGACGACGGGCGCGGGCGGGTCGGTCGCCTTCTCGAGCATCGCGGCCGCGACCTCGACGCGAGCGAGGGCCGCGTTCAACGCCACGACCAAGTACCTCGCGGGAATTTCACCGACGATTACGTTCTGAGCATGCGCTGAGCGCCGCGATCACGCGGATCGATGTGATCCGCGTGATCGGCTGGCGGACTTCTCTTCGTCCGCGCGCCCACCGTAGACTTGCGCGTTCTCGCGCGTGTCGCTCAGGAGGCCGCAAATGCCCGGTTCGGTGATCGTCTCGTCCGCCCGCACGCCCATCGGCAAGCTCTCAGGCGCGTTGGCGCAGTTCAGCGGGGCCGAGTTGGGCGCCTTTGCGATCCAGGCCGCGCTCGAGCGCGCCGGCATCACCGGCGACCAGATCGACTACGTGATCATGGGTCAGGTGCTTCAAGGCGGTACCGGCCAGATCACCGCCCGGCAGGCCGCGGTCAAGGCCGGCATCCCGATGAGCGTCCCCGCCCTCACGATCAACAAGGTCTGCCTCTCCGGCGTCAACTCGATCAACCTCGCCGACCAGATGATCAATGCGGGGGTCGCCGACATCGTCGTCGCGGGCGGGATGGAGTCGATGACGAACGCTCCCTACCTGATCAAGGGCGCGCGCGCCGGTCTGCGGATGGGGCACAGCGAGATGCTCGACTCGCTGATCCACGATGGGCTCTGGTGCGCGTTCGACGCGGTCCACATGGGCTCCGGCACCGACGCGTACTGCGGGCAGTTCGGCGGCATCACGCGCGCGATGCAAGACGACCTCGCGGCCAAGAGCCACGAACGCGCGGCCGCGGCGCAAAAGGAAGGCCGACTCGCCACCGAGATCGTCAACGTGGAGATCCCTCAGCGCAAGGGCGATCCGGTCGTCGTCGACACCGACGAAGGTGTCCGCCCCGGCACGACCATTGAGTCGCTCGGGAGCCTGCGCCCTGCGTTCAGCAAAGACGGCACGATCACGGCAGGTAACGCCTCACAGATCTCCGACGGCGGGGCCGCGGTGATCGTGATGAGCCGCACCAAGGCCGATTCGCTCGGGATCGCACCCGAGGCCGAATTGATGGGGTTCGGCATGGTTGCCGGCCCCGACCCGTCGTTGCTCACCCAGCCGTCACGCGCGATCAAGGCCGCCACCGACGCCGCCGGCATCGCCGTCAGCGACGTCGATCTCTTCGAGTTGAACGAGGCGTTCGCCGCCGTCGGGCTCGCCTCAATGCGTGACCTCGGCATCAGCGACGAGGTCGTCAACGTGAACGGCGGCGCGATCGCGCTCGGCCACCCGATCGGCATGTCGGGCACCCGAGTCGTGCTCACGCTCATCAACGAGCTGCGCCGGCGTGGCGGCGGCGTGGGAGCGGCCGCGCTGTGCGGCGGCGGCGGTCAGGGCGACGCCGCGCTGGTGCGGACACTCTGATCCGCACGCGCGCCCGGGAACCGTTAGCGTTCCCGAGCGTATGAGCTGGCAGCCGCCGAGCGCGACACAGTCGACCCGACTGCGTCCACTCGGCGTCGGCGAGATCATCGACGTTACGTTCCGGCTCTACCGCCAGAACTTCGTGCCGTTCATGAAGCTCGCAGCAATCGGTGTCGTCCCCACGCAGGTCCTCAGCTTGTTCGTACTCCTCTCGGCCGTGCCCGACGAGGATCCCTTCGCCGAGGCGACCGACGCGTTCGGCAACACGGTCACCGAGGTCAACACCGCCGACCTGTGGCGGTTCCTCGCGGCCATGTTTGGGACAGCGCTGCTCGGAATAGTCGCGAACCTCATCATCTCGGCCGCGATCACAAGAGCCGTTGCCCATCACTACGTCGACGGGCGCCGACCCGACACCGGCGATTCGTTGCGGGCAGCACTGCGAGTGTTCTTCCCGTTGCTCGGGATGACAATCCTCTACACGATGGGTCTCGGGCTCGGGATACTCGCCTGTTTCGCACCCGGCGTCTTCCTCTGGGTGGCTTGGTCGGTCGCGTCGCCGGCACTCATCATGGAGCGCCGCGGTCCCGCGCAGGCGCTCGGCCGTTCGTTGAGCCTCGTGCGACCGCGCTGGTGGCCCACATTCGGTTTGTTGATCCTCGTCTGGTTGATGACGGCGATCGCGACTCAGATCATCAGCACGCCGATCAGCATGTTCACCGGGGGAGGCGGACCGTTCGGGACCGTCGATTCGTCATCGGACCTCACATCGATCTTCGTCGGGTCGACGGTGGCGGGAATCATCAGCGGACTGCTCACCGCGCCGGTCGGCGCCATCGTCGCGGTCGTCCTGTACGTCGATCTGCGGGTCCGCCACGAAGGCTTCGACGTCGAGGTGCTCGCCCGGTCGCTCGACGCGCCTCTCCCGACACCGAACACCGCTGCCGCGGGCGGAATCCCCACTGCGCCACTGCCGCCATCCAGCGCACCGCCGACGCCGCCTCCCCCACCACCCGCCGCACCGCCGCAGTGGGGTGGACCCGCGCCGCCCCCGCCGCAGTGAGCATCGGCGCCGTCGACCCCGGCGACGCCCGCGAACGCGCCCGTGACATCGTCGACGGGTTCCGACCCAAGGACCCGCCCCGGCCGTTCCGCGGCGTGCTCGATTGGATCGGCGCTCGGCTCGCAGAGATCGGGCGAGTGCTGGGCGCGCCGTTCGCGTGGATTCTCGAAACCTTCGGCGATGGGTTCGGGTGGCTGATCATCGCGGCGGCCGCGGCGGGCGTCATCGTCGCAGTCGTATCCGCAGTTCGCGGCGGCTCGTTCGGCCGGGTCGGGCGCGCCCGTTCGTCGCCGCCGCCGGACGAGACGCAACGTCGCTCGCGTCCCGAGGATCTCGAGGCGGCCGCCGCCGCGGCGGCCGCGCGCGGCGAGTTCGACCTCGCGGTCCGCCTCCGCTTCCGGGCGGGTCTGCAGCGCCTCGACCGCGACGCCGGGGCGATCGTGTACTCGTCGAGCATCGGAACAGGTGATGTTCGCCGATCGGTCGAACTGCCCATGTTCGACCGGCTCGCGGATCGCTTCGAACGGGTCACCTACGGGCCGGACGTGGCCGCGTCCGAAGACGACGACGAAGCGCGGCGCGAGTGGCCGCGCGTTGTCGACGCGGCACGCCGATGATCGAGACGCCGCTGTCCGAGTCCGGTTTCGACGACCCGCCGACCGTCACCCGCAGTCCAACACGCCGAGATCGGCAGGCACCGCGCTCATGGCGCGCTTGGGCCGCTCGGATCGCGTTCGGCGGATTCGTCGTGTTGCTCGCACTGCAGTTCGTCACCTCGATCGGCAACACCGCCGTGCGCGACTTGCCCGATGGTCGTTCGTCGTTCTCACGCGACACCACCGGCCTCGCCGCCCTCGCGCTCCTCTACGACAGCTACGGGATCGACGTCGACCAGGCGCGCGGCGCGCTCACCACGGCACCGGACCCGCGCGCGGTCGCGCTCCTCATCGGCTCTCCCGAAGTCCCGCGCGCCGAGGCCGCGACCCTCACGGAGTTCGTCGCCGCGGGCGGCCGGCTCGTCACCGGCGCTCCGGCACCGCAGTACCTCGCACTTCTGTCGCGGCGTCCGCCGACGTGGGGGCGTGCGTCACGGGATCGCTGGGATGCGCAGGCGCTCGATCCAGCGCTCCGCGAGGTGCGGACTGCGAACGAGGGTGAATGGCGGCAGCCCGGCGGCGGAGTGCCTGCCGTCGGTTCGTCGTCGCAGTCGCTGCTCACCATCGAAGCGGTCGGCCGCGGCGAGATCTGGTTCCTCGCCGACACGACGATCCTCACCAACGAGTTGCTCACCGAGGCCGACAATGCCGGCTTCGCGCTCGCGTTCGCAGCTGATCGCGACTCGGTCGTGTTCGTCGAAGGCGTCCACGGGGCCGAGGCGGCGACGGGGCTCGGTGCCATCCCTGCACGATGGAAGGCCGCGCTCACCGGTCTCGCACTCGCCGGACTGGTGTACATGTGGGCGCGAGGGACGCGACTCGGGCCACCCGAACCCGAGCGACGCGAACTCGACCCACCTCGCGTCGCGTACGTGCTTGCGCTGGCGGCGACGCTGGCTCGAACCCGCGACCAACGTTCCGCGCTGGCACAACGCTCCGACGCGAGTACGTCACCGCTGATACCCACGCCATCGCCATCTCGGCCGACCGAGGAGCCCCGACCATGAACGAACTCCGCAGTCAGGTGATCGGCGAAGTGCGCAAGGTCGTCGTCGGTCAGGAGTACAGCGTCGACGTCCTGCTCGCTGCCGCGACGGTCGGCGGCCACGTTCTGCTCGAAGGCGTCCCCGGCACGGCGAAGACGTTGCTCGCCAACGCCTTCGCGCGTGCCCTCGGGCTCGAGTTCCGGCGCGTGCAATTCACGCCCGACATGCTCCCCTCCGACGTGACCGGCACGATGACGATGCGCGACCCCGCGCAGCTGAGCTTCCGGCCGGGGCCGGTGTTCACCAACGTGTTGCTGGCCGACGAGATCAACCGGACACCCCCCAAGACGCAGGCGGCGTTGCTCGAAGCGATGCAGGAAGGTCAGGTCACCGTCGACGGCGTGTCGCACCCGCTCCCGCAACCGTTCCTCGTCATCGCGACGCAGAACCCGATCGAGTACGAAGGCACCTATCCGCTCCCCGAAGCGCAGCTCGACCGCTTCTTCGCGAAGCTCGAAATCGGTTACCCGAGCGCCGAGGACGAGCTGCGGATCATCGGGCTCGCGCATCACGGACTCGCGCCCGCGACGCTCTCGTCGGTCCAGCCGGTGACGACCGCGGAGAAGCTGCTCGCCGCACGAGCCGATGTGGGCGCGACGCGGATCACCGACGAAGTGACGCACTACGCCGTCGCGCTCGTGCGCGCGACTCGGAGCCAGCCGAGCGTGCTCCTCGGCGCCAGCCCACGAGCCGCGGTTCACTTGGTCGTCGCGGCGAAGTCCGCGGCGCGCATCGGCCAGCGTGACTTCGTGACCCCCGACGACATCCGCGCGGTCGCACCCGCCGTGCTCGTCCACCGATTGGTGATGCGACCCGAAGCCGAACTCGAGCGCTTCACCGCGGCCGACGCGATCCGCAACGTGCTCGGATCGGTGCCTGTGCCACGATGAACCCGACCGCGCGCGCCGCTTCGCTGGTGGGAGTCGCGGCGATCGCCGCGCTGCTGATCCCAGTCCGCGTCGCGGCGCTCGCCGGCGTGGTCGTCATCGCGTTGACGATCGTCGACGCGGCAATTGCCTCGACCCACCCGCGCCTCACCCGGTCGGTCGCTCCCGTCGTCGCGCGCGGTGTCCGCGCGCCGTTGCGCGTCTCGGTCGGGGCACGACGCTTCGGCCGGATCCGCGTCCGGCAACCGCGCACGGCCGACTTCACGGTCGATCCGGCCGAATCTCGCGGACCACTCGACGCGACGCTCGTCGCCCACCGGCGTGGCCGCCACGTTCTCCCCGATGTCGCTGCCCGCTGCACCGGTCCGCTCGGCCTCGCCGAGTGGAACTTCCGGGGCGAGGGTCGGGCGAGCGTCACCGTGTACCCCGACGTCCCCCGGGCCCGCCGCATCGCACTCGCGGTTCGGCAGGGTCGCTTCGCCGAGGCAGGCAGGTTGCGTCGCGGGCCGCTCGGGATCGGCACCGAGTTCGAGTCGATCCGCGACCATCAACCCGATGACGACATCCGTCAGATCAACTGGCTCGCAACGTCGCGGGCCGGCCGCTTGATGACCAACCAGTTCCGCGTCGAGCAGGATCGCGACGTCATTGCGCTGCTCGACACAGGGCGGCTCATGAGCGCGCCCGTCGAAGACCAGACGCGTCTCGACGCGGCGATCGACGCGCTGACCGCGGTCGCGGCCGTCAGCGAGGTGGTCGGCGACCGCTGCGGCGTGATCGCGTTCGATCACGAGATCCGCCGCTCGACGGCGGCGCGCCGGCGCGGTGCCGACGCCCTGACCGCGGCGATCTACGACCTCGAGCCGAGACCGGTCGACGCCGACTACGAACTCGCCTTTCGATCGGTACGCAACACCAAACGCGCCCTGGTCATCGTGTTCACCGACATCCTCGACGGTTCGGCCGCCGATTCGTTGGTGCGTGCGGTCCCCGTCCTGTCGCGTCGCCATGCCGTCATCGTTGCGAGCGTCGCGGACAACGACATCGATCGGCTCGCCGGGACACGCCACGACACGACGACCGGCGCCGCGGGCGACGAGGATGCGCAACGTGGTCGCGCGGCGGACGAGGCCGTCTGGCGTCAGGTTGTCGCGCGCCACGTGCTCGCGACGCGCCAACAGGTCGTCGCGCAGCTGCGCGCGTGCGACGCGACCTTCGTCGAAGCGTCGCCGCGGCAGTTCGCCGAGGCAATGGTCGCGACCTACCTGCGCCTCAAGGCGCGCGCACGTCTGTGACGGCAGTGCGTCGGCCCCACTGATCACGAGCCCCGGGTGCGCGACCGAGCACCACGACGAGCGTCCAGTACACGAGACCGACGGGGATACCGACCGCGGCAGCCGACGCGACGGTGAGCCCCGCCGGCGTGACGAACCCCTCGATCAATCCGGCGACAACCAACCACACCGACGTGCCGAGCATGATCTCGACTCCCGCACGTGCCTCGCGGCGCAACGCTTCGCCGCGCGTCGAGTTCCCTGGCGCGACGAACGCCCATCCCATCCGCCAACCCGCGGCACCACCCACGACGATGCACGACAGTTCGAGCACACCGTGCGCGGTGACCAGCGCGAACAAGGGTCGGCCGTTCCCCGCGTCGATCGCAAGTCCGAACAGCGATCCGATCACGAGCCCGTTGTATCCGAGGAGGAACAAGCTGCCGAGCCCCAGCAGCACGCCGGCACCGAACGCGAGTGCGGCCACCCGGATGTTGTTCGTGAAGATGAACGCCGAGAACTCGGCCTGTTCATCGGCGGCCAGCCCGAGATCGTCGCCTTCACGCTTGGGTTCGGTGACCCCTTCGAACTGCGCCGGTGCGAGGCCCCGCGCCGCGACAGGGTCGCGCCACGCCCAGTAACCGGAGAGTGCCATCGGAACGAACAGCGCCAGGGCCGCGACGGCCAGCGCCGAGGGACGCTCGCGCACCCGCCGCCAGTAGCCGCGCGTGACCCAGTCGCGGGCCGACGTGATCGGCGTGGCTCGGGCGTACACAAGCGGGCGGGCATGGCCGACGAGCACCTCGAGACGGTCGACGATCGGGTGACCGGGAAATCGACGGCGTGCGACCGCGAGGTCGGCCGCCGTCGCTCGATACAACTCTCCGAGCCGCAGCACGCTCGCCGCCGCCAACCGGATCGGAGATCGGCCCGCCGCGTCGCAGAGCTCTCGTAGTTCGCGCCACCGAGCTTCACGCTCGCGCGCGAATTCGGTGGCGCTCATCGCGTACACGCCCGTCGTCGCGGCGCGCTCCTGAGCGGAGTGCCGTGGTGGTCTACGGTCGCGGAAATGGCGATCGAGGATCGCATCGAAGTCACGACTCCCGAGGGCGTCAAGGTCAGTGTCTCGGTCGCGGGAGTCGGCGCTCGGTTCCTCGCCCGAATGCTCGACACCCTCATTCAGTTGGGTGCAATCATCGCGCTGGTCATCGTCGCCCGGGTGGTGGGCGACAACGGGTTCGCCGCCGCGGTTCTCATCGTCGCGTTCAGCGCCGTACTCTTCGGCTACGACCTGATCTTCGAAGCGCTGATGCACGGTAAGACCCCAGGCAAATCGGCCGCGGGAATCCGCGTCGTCGACTGTGACGGTGGCCCGGTGTCGTTCTGGCGTTCCGCCGTCCGCAACGTCGTGCGCCTCGTCGACTTCCTGCCGTTCGCGTACGGCGCCGGGCTCGTCACGATGGTGGCGACACAGCACACCCAGCGCCTGGGCGATCTCGCCGCAGGCACGCTCGTGGTTCACGACCGAGCGACCGGCGAGGTCGAACTGCGAGCCCGTTCGTCCCACGCGACGCCCACCGTGCCGCTCGCCGCGGTCTCGCACTGGGACGTCACCCTCGTCACGGCACACGACCTGGCCACGATCAGGCACTTCCTCGATCGGCGTGTGTCCCTGCCGCCCGCGGCGCGCCAGCGCCTCTCGGTCGCGCTCGCGTCGTCGATCGCCGCCCGCGTCACCGGACCAACGGCCGACCTGCACCCCGAGTACGTCCTCGAAGGGATCGTCGTCGCCAAGGAGCGACCGCGGTGAACACGACCACCGTCGACCTGCGCGTCGTTCGTGCTGGCGCTCCGGTGATGGCCGGCGTCGCGCTCGCCTGGCCGCTGCTCCCGCACCCGCCGCTGTGCCCACTTCTCGCGACAACGGGAGTTCCCTGCCCGCTCTGCGGCGCGACCCGATCGGTCGTTTCGGCGTTGCGCGGTCATCTCGGCTCCTCGCTCACCTACTCGCCGATCGGCGTGGTCGTGATCGCGTGCGTGATCGCCGCGCTCGTGCTGTGGCAGCGCCGCACGATCACCATCCGCGCCTGGCCGGTCATCGCGCTGCTGTCAGTGACCTGGGCGTACAACCTCACGCTCAACCCGACGTTCGCCTGACGACCGCGCCGCACCGCCCGGCGGGTCAGAGGTCGCGACGGCCTTCGAGCGCGTGACCGAGCGTCACCTCGTCGGCGAACTCGAGATCGCCGCCCTGAGGCAGGCCGCTCGCGAGACGCGTGACACGCACACCTATCGGTTTCAGCAACCGCGCGAGGTAGCTCGCAGTCGCGTCACCTTCGACGTTGGGGTTGGTCGCGAGGATCAATTCCGTGACCGACTCGTCTTCGAGACGGCGCAGCAGCTCGCGCACGCGCAGTTGATCGGGGCCGATGCCCTCGATCGGGCTGATCGCACCCTGTAGCACGTGATAGCGGCCCTTGAACGCGCCACTGCGTTCGATGGCGACGATGTCGCGCGCCTCCTCGACAACACACACGACGCTGCGATCGCGGCCATCGTCGGCACAGAACTGACACCGCTCACCGTCACACACGTTGAAACACACCGAGCACCAGTGCACGCGTACCTTCGCCTCGTTGATCGCGGCGGCGAGGCGGTTCGCGTCTTCGGCAGGGATCTTCAGCAGGTGGAACGCGATGCGCTGCGCGGACTTCGGGCCGATACCCGGCAGACGGTTGAGTTCGTCGATGAGCGCCTGGAGCGGCGCGGTGTACACCGCCATGTCACGCGCACCCGCCGATGTTCACCGCGGACGCTCGGCGACGACTTGGGCGCCCGCGAAGCCTTCGAGCAGGCGCGCCGTCGCGTCCACCGGCCCGGCGTCGGCAGGCGCATCGACGAGGTCGCGAGGATCGACGTAGTCGTCGGCGAGGTCGATGCCGTCGGGCTCGCTCGGCTGCACGTCATCGCTCGATGCCGACGCACGTGTCCCCGGATCGACAAACGCGTCGTGGGCGGCAAAGTCATGCGCCACGACCTTGAAGCGCGGGACACCGCCGAGTTGCTCGGACAAGATGCGCTTCACATCACCCGACTCGTCTCGAAAGCGCTTCTTCATGAGTTCGGCACGCGGTCCCCGAGGCACGCCGAAGGTGATGACATCGCCGTCGACCGCGATGGGTTGCGCGTCCGAGACCGCCGCTCGTACCGGTGGCTTCATCAGGCCGAGCGCAGCGCTCCACGCGACGATGACGTCGTCGAGCGCAAGCGCACTCGGCGACGGAGACGGTGGTTCGCTTCCGGCGGACGGGGCCGCGGTGTCGAGCGCAAGCGTGGTCGCCGGAGTCATGTCGCTGGCGACGGGTGGCTCACGGCGGTGAGCTCCGAGGGCACTGCGCGCCGCACGCGGTCGTGTCGCAGAGGCGGCGGGCGCTGCATCGGTCGACGTCGCCACGCCCACGCTCGTGTCCGCCGGGCCGGGCGGTTCGGGCGACTCGGTCTTGCCGGCCGGTTCGCCCGTCGAAGATCCGCCCCGGCGCGCCGGGCGGCTCGGCGAAGAGGGCCGCGGTGCGCGCTCCACCGCGGGTTCAGGCCGCGGGGTCGCCACGTCATCCGGCGCGGCGCCGCCGGTCCCGCTCGCCAGACGTTGCTCGAGCCGTTCAACTCGGTCGGCGATCGCTTCGAGCGAAGCGCGCGTGTCGCGGCGGGCAAGTCGCACGATCGCGACCTCGAGGAGCAGGCGCGGGTCGGGGACGTGCTGTCCGCGGATGTCGGCGATGGTCTCGCCGAGAACCTCGATGCCGCGAGTGAGGCCGGCGAGCCCGAACGCCTCGGACAACGCATCGAGACGGTCGAGGTCGGTGCCAGGTCCGTCGTAGGGGACTGCGCCACCCGCGGCCTTGTGGACGAAGGCGTCGCGCAGCACCCGCAACAACTCGTCGGCGAAACGCCGGACGTCGGAACCGGCGGCGAAGGCGTCGTGCGCCTCGACGAGTGCCGCGGCCGGATTCTCGGCCGCGATGGCCTGGAGGGTCGCGACCAAGCGGTCGAAGTCGGTGGTGCCGAGCATCGTCCTGATGGTGTCGGTGTCGAGTTTCCCACGGCCGAGCGCGAGTGCCTGGTCGAGCAACGACAGCGCGTCGCGACCCGACCCCGCCGCCTTGCGCACGATCAACTCCGCCGCCGCAGAGTCGGCTTCGGGATACCCGGCCCGCTGCAGCGTCGTGGCGACGAGCGCCTCGAGCTGCTTGGGTTCGAGGAGTTTGAAGTCGAAGTGTTGCGTGCGCGAGCGCACGGTCGGCAGGACCTTTTGCGGGTCGGTCGTCGCCAATACGAACACGACGTGGCCGGGCGGCTCCTCGAGTGTCTTCAGCAATGCGTTCGACGCGCCCGCAGACAACATGTGCACCTCGTCGATGAGGTACACCTTCTTCTTGCTGGTCGCACCCAGCCCCATGTTGACCCGTTGGATGAGGTCGCGGATGCTCTCGACGCGGTTGTTGCTCGCCGCGTCGATCTCGAACAGGTCGGGGAACGTGATGCCCTGGGCGCTGAAGCCCGCGCAGTTCTCGCACTTGCCGCACGGCTCGCCGTCGTCGGCGAGGTGGAGGCAGTTCAGCGCCTTGGCAAAGAGGCGTGCCGTGGTGGTCTTGCCGGTCCCGCGTGGACCCGAGAACAAGTAGGCGTGGCCGACACCTCGCGGCGCGGCGGGCTTCGCTGCCTCATCTGACTCGACCTGCTTCGCGGCCTTGCCCTTCGTGGCTCGGTCGGGCTCCGCCTCGTTGGTGTCGCGCTCGGTCACGAGCGCGTGACGCAGCGCCTTGGTGACGTGCTCCTGGCCGACCAGATCGGCGAAACGCTGCGGGCGGTGAAGCCGGTAGAGCGAGGTGATCTCCGCTCGCGGACTGCCTGCGGTGCGTTGCACTTCGGCCCCGGTTGTCGTCGCGGCATCCGGGGTCGCGGCGGACGCCTCGACAGGGGACTCCGCACGCTTCGCCACGGGCTCACCTTATCGGCGCGCCGGGACGCATCTTCCCCCTCGATCCACGGCTTGCTTCGCCAAAACCGTCGCTGGGGCAACACATACGGCTGACAGACATCTCGCTCGTCCAGCGGCGTGACGCTCCGAAGGTCCGCCCATGCAACCCGGC